>Ga0256847_1000023_pt1 | contig 108641 bp, 150 predicted proteins | sample TeddybearmetaG_FD_189099 | JGI IMG/M metagenome (GOLD analysis project Ga0256847, IMG submission 189099) | Hydrothermal vent microbial communities from East Pacific Rise, Pacific Ocean - Teddybear | ecosystem: Environmental > Aquatic > Marine > Hydrothermal vents | place: Pacific Ocean: East... | reverse complement strand
TCCACCACAGATGGTGCTGCCGTTGGTACAACATTATATGTTGTATCAAAGCCAGTACCTTTGCGAGTAATAGCAATATCGCGACCAGTAGCTAAATCAGTTATATCATTGTACATACCAACGATATCAGCAATCTGTTCAAAGATTTTGGAACCAACAACCATTAGTTGTGGCTCGTTAACCTTATCTGCTGGGCCGGATCGATGCAGTACATTAATTAAATAGTGCTGTGATGCTCTAGCATCTTTAAGAGTTTTCAAATCTGAATCTGAAACTCCATCCAGACGCATAGACTGGTTGATTGCATTGCACACTTCACACTCTTCTTCGAAAGTTTTGTGAGAGCAAACATAAACTGACTCCACTTTTGAACCAGCCGCAGGGCGGATAAAGTGTTGACCGAAATCATGCCAGAATGGATTACTACCACCATCCGCATCAAGACCACGCCAAGACGGTAAAATCCTGTATGTGTGGTTACCTTGTGAAGGCTTGATTGGACGAATGCCACCAGCCTTTTTAGCTTCAGATTTTTCTTTGGCTTGCGCCATGAGGGATGCTACTGTATTTTTTTCGGACATGTTTTATTTCCTATTTACTATCGGTTTTAAGTTCGAATCAGGATATGTTGTGCTGGTAGAGTGGCTTCCGATCCCCTATGTATGTAGAAAGACCTGAGATCACCACCTATAGGCAAGGTAATAGGTTTTCAGCCCATTACCTTTGTTACTTATCCAACGCTTCCTGTATTCGTTGTGATGGGCTTTGGCCCCCACCATTGCCTGAAAATCTCATCTGGCCTTGCATCTCAATAGTTTTTGCTTTTGCTGCTTGTACCAGCATATCGCCTTTATTTTTGATGGCCTGTTGAGCTTCCCTACAAGATCGAGATATAAACTTTGCATCGAAGTATCGAGCTTCCGCTATACGGTACATAGATTGCATCCTAATCTTATTCGTTATCTGCTTCTCGGTGATTTTTTCACCAGCTTTAGAAGCACGTATGCGAATTTTTGTATCCAATTGAGCCTCTACTAACTCAAAATATGATCTGCTTTTTTCCGTTTGTAGCATAGCATTTGTATGCATAGATGCGTAGAATGAAAAAAGTCCAGCTTGAATAGATACAGCATCGGACAAATCATATTCTCCAAATGCTAAATCCTCTCTCAGTTTTTCCTGATCTATAAATTCTTTGAGTGGTTTTTGAGTGTTAGTCTGATTCATCTGCGCATTCTACCTATTGTTTTTATAAAGGTCAAGCTTTATTTTATTTATATTTCGCTGATACCAAAGCTTGGTGAATTAACTGTGCGATCCTATCGACCATCTGTTCGTCCTGACTTTCCTTCTCATAACCTGTTAGGTGAAATGCGAAATGTAGCAGTTCATGATAATACGTTTGAACAGCTTGGGAGCGAGTCAATATTCCGGGTATTGGTGTCTGTATTCGTATTACATTTTCGTAAAAGTCGCAGTCGCCAAGCAATTCGCATTCCTCTATTAAATCATCAACCATCACAACTTCGATGTCGTGACCCATCAATCTTAATGACTTTGGTATTCTTAATCTTGCCATATTATTTCCTATTAGAGGTTGGTAGGTAGCTTAAATAAACTCTTCGCTGTAATTAGTGCGTCGTTTAAGTGTATCTGCTTGGTTTTATCAAAGTGAACCATCAAAGGATTCAATCCGCATACCAATGTCATATCTGTCTCTGAAATATACTGAACCTGCCCATTTAATTCTTCCCACCCACCTTTGGCTTCTGGGTATAGGTGCCTGAATGCTGCCGATCCCAGCACAACAATCACTGGCGGCTTCAATATCTCTATCTCTCGATCTAGAAACCCAGAACAACCTATGATTGACTCGTTCTGTAGCGTCTGTCCAGAGCCCTTGAGAGCCTTCACAAGCGATGTTAGGTATACGTCTGCCATCGGTATGTCTGCAACCTTTAAAGCCTCTCGTAAGGCTGTACAGCCCTCTCCAGTGCCCATCATCTTCTCTTCACCCCAGTTGGGGCAGTCCGTGACGATCATTATCTTCGCAGTCTTACCCATTTTTGGCTTGGGGTGGCATTCTCCCTGCAAACTACAGGCAGAACAGCCCTGAACTTCTTGCAAAACCTCACGTAGGGACGCTAGAGATTCCTTATCCTTCATTATAGACCGGTCTGTCATAACATTTCTAGTAACAATCCCCGGTAATAGTTCCTTTTGATCTCTCAACCTGCTGATGTCAGAGGCTGGTAGCTGGTCAGATTCTATTGAAGCAAACGCCCCAATCTTATCCAGTGCAGACTGTACTCTGATATTTGCGAATCTTTTGTTTACTCTGGCTAGGAAGTTGGCCTTGCTTGTGAACAAACCCATGCCCGCCCCAGTGTTCAACTGTGCTTCCAAGATCGCCGCCGCACCTTTTTCACTGATTCCTTTCACAGCTTGGAATGGAGCGTACAAAGATATACCACCATCCAATTCTTTAACAACCTCATATCGGTCTGAAGACTTATTTATATCGGGTGATCGAACGAATATATCTTTAGTCTCTGCCTCTTTCACCAGACCCATCAGCTTCGGTTCGTCCAAGACTGACAACGCCGCCGCGTAAAATACGGCAGGGTGATACGTTTTCACGTACATAGACCAGTACGATATAATTGTGTACTCGACTGAGTGAGACTTGTTAAAGCCGTAGCCAGCAAACTTCTCAACCTGATCGAACAGACCACCTGAAGTTATAATATCCATGTTATGAGTTGTTAAGCATCCATCAACCCACTTGCTACGTTGCTGTGCCATTAAGTCATGGTCTTTCTTGCCCATAGCTTTTCTAAGTACGTCAGCTTCCGCGAATGAGAATCCGGCCAAGTCACGAGCGATCTGCATCACTTGTTCCTGATACACAATCACCGATTGAGTTTCTTTCAGTGCTGGTTCCATAGCTGGATGCAGGTAGTTAGGATACGAAGCACCCTGCTTAATCTGTACGTAGTCATCCATCAATCCAGCATCGATTGGGCCGGGACGAAACAGTGCCGTTGCTGCTGTAATATCCTCGAAAGATATTTTGTCACCGTCAGCCAGTTCCTTAAGAAGGTGTCTCATACCACCACCTTCAAACTGAAATACACCTTTAGTTTCGGCCTTGGCAAATCCAGCTAACACCTTTCCATCTGTCAGTTCTATAGATTTATAATTGATTGACTCTTTGCCGTCATCAATTAGATATTCATTAGCTTTTGCTAGGATGTCCAGAGTCTGTAGACCTAGTACGTCCAACTTAACTAGACCGAAGTCTTCCACCACACGCTTGTCCCAATTGATAGACCAGACTTTATCTTTGCGTCTCTCTACAACCGCTCTCTCTTTGATTGGTACTCCAGACACAACTATACCTGCGGCGTGCGTGCCGTAATTTTTGAACACTCCCTGCAACTCGACAGCCTCTTCCCAGATGCTTGGATGGTCAATTGCGAATCTCTCCAGCTCTGGAACCTCTGCCACGCAAGCTTCCAACTTCATTGGTATGCCATGCTCTTTCGGAACCATCTTGGAGCAGGAGATTTCGTCCTGCGTTAAGTTGTGAGCAGAACCCACAGCTCTCAGTGAAGATGATGGCCCCATAACTCCGTAGTTAGATATACCAGCCACGTTATCCTCTCCAAATTGATCCCTTAAATAAGTGACCACTTCATGACGGCGAGAGGACATGAAATCCAAATCGATATCTGGCAAGTCCAATCGTGAGGGGTTAATGAATCGCTCGAATATCAATCCAAAGCGGATAGGGTCGACGTCTGTTATTCCAAGCAGGTAGGCTACTAGTGAACCACCGACAGAGCCTCGTCCGGGGCCAACAAAAATTCCTTCTTCGGCACACCATGTAGTCAGCTTCTCAACCAACAGGAAGTAATTCTCAAAGCCCATGTCGTTTAGGGTTTTTAGTTCGTACTTCAGGCGCTCTTTGTACTTCGGCAATTCGGATGCGTCCGGCTTGTAGCCCAACACAGTTTTAGCAATTCGATTCTTCCATCCTTCGATAGACAACTTCAGCAGAGTTTCTTTTGGCGTAGTGGATATCTCAGGTAGGGAGATAGGCATCTTCTTGAATTCGTATGTGAACGAATCTTCGAAAACTTTAATACCATCGAATAATATATCGGATAAATCGCCTGTGCTGTTGGCTGAAATTCTGGCTTGTTGGAACCCTACCATCATCACGATTATAGCAGGTTGTTCTGGATGAAATTCCGCTGGCTCATTGCGCCACGGACTGTCAACCTTGTTGCGGTTAAGAATACAGTCCATAGTATTACGGACATCGGCCTTACCTTTCTTGTGAAGTACCGGCTTTGAAATAATTAAATTACGGGTTGCGTCAAATTTTATCCAAGATATTGCTCGCTGTGTAATCATATCGTAGTATGGGGTATCTACAGGGACTACCGCTCCGAACATTAAAGATTCGTTTGGTGTGGCAGACTGGAGTGTAGATGTTATACAGGCAGAATCCACCAAATGCAAAATTTCTATATATTCTGGATGTGTAAACGTCGAGTAAGCTTCGCCAGTCGAATACACAACTCCACCCTCTTTGATGGCGGATAGTAGTTCTTCTAGATTTATCTGCGTGTTATAATAGAAGTGATTCGCATCATTGGATAGAGTTACAAGATTCATTATCACGCTTAGGCCGTGTTGATCTCTTGCGTACAGAACTGGTCTGTGGAATCTAGGCTTCTTAGTCTTGGGGGTGCCACGCTTTGCATCGCGGTAATGGATGTCGTCAGTGACTGTGAACGTAACACCGATGATCGCTTTTATGTCAGCCTTCTTTGCTTCAGCGAATATCTTTGTCAGTGCGTTGATAGAGGATGTGTCGGCGATAGCTATAGCATCGTACCCAAGCTCTTTAGCTTTATTTACTAAATACTTAGCACTCAGCACACTCTCTTTTAGAGAGAAATCTGTTTTCGCTCCTATCATACACGTCATATTATTCGCCTCTCAGGATGAGTCTGCTATCATACCACTCAATTACCTGTAACCCTAACAGAATTTCAGTAGAAAGCCAAGTATAATTTCGAGCAGTTGAAACTCCACACTTATATTTGTCCATATAGTATTGAGTCAAGCCTTGATATGAGTAGCCATCGTCCAACAAAAAGTCACAAGCGTCCTTAAGGTACTTGTACTTTCTTCTTTTTATTGGGTTGATGCCTAAAGCCATCTTACCTTTAATATCTATACCACACCTGACAATAGACTTTGCTATCTTAGCTGGCCTATCCGGCATACAGTTGACAACTTCTTGCAATTCTTTAGTTAAGACCCAATATACAGGCTCTACGGCTGCATTTCTAACTTTATTGGTGGTTAAGTTATCGGACTTACAATCAAACCTAACTAACCAGTCATCCATAATATAGTCTTTCGATAGAGATATAGCCTCTTCCTTACTATCCGCAAAACACTGATTTTCAAATGAGCAGGTCTTGCAGGTTTTAGACTCCCTATTGAAACATATCGATATACCATAGCATGGTGGTTTTAAGTCACCCACTTATCCAAAAATCCTTTGAGATATTGCTAGCGCAGACTCCCTTTCAGATTCTGGTAATCTATTAGCGTAGGCGCATTCTATACCACGTTTTATATTTCCACTTAATAGCCCAATTACGGCGGCAGTAATTGCTACTCTAGGGCCAATAGTTAAAGATACTGAAGATGGGTAAGACTCTCTAATTTTAGTGCAAAAACTGACAACCCTTTCCGCGTCTTCGGATGGCAACCCAGTCTTGTCTATAATCATTTTCAGCTCTTTGGCTGGACTCATATAATTCAGTTTCAAGCACACTCCAAACCTTTCTATGCTGGCGGCGTCTTGCATGATAGTGGCTTGGTAAAGGCCGGTCTCATCCCCAGAGCCGTTGCTATTTCCATTTGCCACGAACCTAAAATTTTTATGAGGTGTTATAACCCTATTATCTTCATCAGCCTCGGGAATTATTAAAGGCTTACCTTCCAGCACCGCATTATAAATTGACATAACCGTCGGATGTCCGCGATCAAATTCATCTGCCAAATAGTAAAATCCATACTTCATAGCTACGGCTAGGGGGCCGAGTTTAAAAACTGTTTCAGATATTAGCTGGCCGCTTTCTTCGTCCTTAAATTTTTCCACAGTCCATTGGCCGATAATATGCGACTCTTCTATATTGGCTGTATGTTGTATTCGTATCATACGGTTGTTAGTTCTAGCACAAATTTGTTCAAATAAAGATGTTTTTCCCACACCTGCATGGCCATATATATATACGGGAATATTTTGACTTAACGCCATTAAAACCGTTTTTAGCGTGGTCACTGGGTATACATATGAAGAATCTATTTGCGGAACATATTCTGGAAATTTAATTTCGTCAGAAACTCCAATCATAATATCTTTTCCAGATATATTTTTCCCATTAGCATCGCTTAATCCAAACAATTCCGCCATAGGCTTTTTATTTTCGTCTAAATTGTATTTAAATATAGTTGGTTTCGGAGATTTCACTCTTTCAGCTCTCATTTTTTTCATATATTCAACGGCGGCAGAAGTCAATAAAGGAGCTTCTGGATATTTTTCTACATATTTCTCAAATGTATAAGGTTGTTTAGAACCTGCAAAATGATCCTCTTTAATGTGGACTTTTATAGAGTGGGCATTTTTTGAACATATCATACATACTATCTTTTTATTATCTGACATATACATCTCCTAATTATGGTTGTAATATTGCTTCTCTCAATTTACTCAAAACTGTACTAGGCAAATCATCTATATTATCTAACTTTACATGCTTCCTATAAAATCTGGCAGGGGCGTCGGTTCCTATGCCTATCCCAACAACGTTAATACCCTCCCTTTCTATATCCAAGGCGGTACTTTTTAAGTGCGATCTTAATTTTTGAGAATTTCCATCGCCAGCGGGATATCCGTCTGACAACACTATGATAGTCTTTCCGGATTCTGGCCTATTCATCAACCTATCCGCAGCGATCCTTAAGCATTCTCCGTCTATATTACAGGACATATGGCCCAATCCAGCGTGATATACAGCTAAACGTTTTTTTTGGACTATTCCGAACCTATCTATAAAAGTTTTAAATATTGGCATATATAATGGTCTAAATCTGCTATATAAGTCTCCGTCCCTATTATCTTTTTTCAATGATTCTGTCGCATTATATGGAAAATATTCGGTCGTAAATCCAATCACTTCACTGCTAATATTAAGCCTATCCATCACTTCTGATAAAGACCATGCGGCCATAATTGCTAATCTTATCTCCCTACCAGACATCGATCCGGAGCAATCTATCAAAAGAGAAACGGCGACTTCTTTACTTTTTGTTATTACGCGCTGACGAAATACCCTATCATCACCAACCACTAACCTTGATAGTCCGGAAGTATTTAGTTTCCCTGATGTTCGGCCAGATTCCCAGCGTTTTTTACTCATAGCTAGGAACGCTCTTTCTAGACCTTTTTGTAAAACACCTACCATCTCTTTAGATTTTGAATCTATAATTTCGAATGACCTATCTACCCCAGCCATATTTTGTGGCATTTTAACCGGCTCTATTATGTCATTTGATGTTGTAAATGGTATATAATCTGTACTATTAAATTCATCAACGGCGATTTTCGATATAATAATTTCCATTAAATTCTGCTGTGTAGTAGCCTGACCAGAATCAAAGTCCTCCAAGGTAAATGGGTTATTACCTAAATCATCTTCGTTGACTTTAAATCCTTCAGATGATTCGTCTTCAGATGGCTTCCCTTCAGATGATTCGTCTTCAGATGATTCGTCTTCAGATGATTCGTCTTCAGATGGCTTCCCTTCAGATGGCTTCCCTTCAGCGTTATTCTCTGGAGATTTTTCGTCTTCCGGATTTTGCTTCCCAAATAAAGCTTCTACTATTCTTAAAGATAAGTTAGAAGCTTCCTTAGTGCTTTCTACAGTCAGAAGTTCCGACTTAAATTTTTCTAAAGTCTTTACCGAATTTGGTATTAGATGCCATTTGTCTTCCATATACGATACAAATATACTTTCGCCAGACATAGCTCTTAGGGCGCAAACGCAAAAAAGATTCCACCATTCTTTCTCACTACCATTGTCAGATTTTATTGTTGGAATTATTCCATCTATATGGTCAATCATTAATTCTCGGGAATTATTTAAATTAAAAGACGATCCTTTGAATCGATCAATCATGCGTTTCTCAATGAAAGAGTCTTCTAGTATATTCCAATAAAAGGTTTCTAATTGTGGGGTGCTTTTTTTAGCTTTTAACCTCCAAACATTTATATCTGTAAATAATACATGACCAATTTCATGATCCAGATAACCCTGCACACCATTTAATAATTTATCCGAAGCCGTGTCTGGAATTACTGGTATATTTATTAAATTTGGTACACCTGTTTCATCCAATCTAACATAAGCTTTAGAACCAGCTTGCCTAACTTGCAATTGTCTTCCAGCTAACATACGCACTGTATTAGATATAGAGTGTCTTATTGCTCTAATTTTTTTTACTCTTGCTATAGGTACTTCCATATAATTTCCTAATTATTATTTTGCTTATTTTTAAATAATAAACTTAAAGCGGTATAATGTCAAGAATTATTTTCCGGCATAGGAAATATTTTTCTACACGTACTTATCGGCATGTTGCCGCTGGCTATTCTGCTTAAGGCGTATGATAATTCGAGAGGGTCGACTATACTTTCGTTGTAATAAAAGTCGTAGTCCTCTTGATCTATCCATGTTATTTCTGAAAAAATAGTTTGCAATATTCTAAGGGCGTAATATTCTGTGTTAGGGTTTTTTTCATTTCTATAACGTTCGATCCATCTAGACATAACAACTACAGGTTCTTCGTCCACGTATACAGAAAAATACATACATCCTAGCTCTTGTGATATTTTTCTGAACTGCGCAATTCCTGTGGGCTCGACGATTCTTATTGGCACTAACCCAGTTTCAAAGGCATAAGTAAGCGCCTCCCTTTTAGTTCCATAATTAATTCCGTTAAAACTTACCGTTTGACAGTATTCGTCGTTAATATTTTTACGTATAAAATCTTCCTTACTGATAAAATTATATTCGTCACCCTCACTCTCATCAATTCGTTTTTCTCTAGTCGTATCACTTAATAGTTTCGCAAATATATTCGGATATTCTTTTAAAAGACTATTTAATAAGTAAGTTTTGCCAGCGCAAGACGGGCCGGTTAATGTTATTATCATCGGTTTCATAATTTCCTCTAATTTATTTATTAATGAATTGCATTTTCAACTTTATAGTAAGTAATGGAGTTAATACTACCGCATTCTTTATAGACTTTATAACTACCGAAGTTGATACTTCGTTTGGGTCTTTACCCATTGGCAGCGTTGCGACAGATACATTAAGCCCAAGACCTCTCAGCGCTATTGCGTGTTCTATAGCTGACTTAATTGCTTTTGGCTCCCCATCCCACAAAAATGTAACCTTTTCCAAGCCAAGATTTTTTAACTTTAAAATCCTTCCATATTGGTCGTCACTATTATTTTTTGATTTTGATAAGTGCTTACCGAATGTTCCTACAACACCGCAACCTTCCAACTCTGGCGAACGATCTATTGAAAATCTTGTAGCGGCAACGTCCATTACGCCCTCGCATATTATAATATGACTTTTCCCTATAACATTATTACCGTTATATAAAAACTTTGCCGTTCCCGGTTGCCCTGCTGGAAATTTATATTTTTTGTCCGCAGAATCGGTTATGTCCCGACCCTGAAAGGTAACTATTTTTCCGTTCAAATCTATAACTGGAAATATCAACCTCTTACTAAACCATTGTTCGCACTGTTCATTTTTTTCATTAAAGAAAATTATACTACCTTCTTTACAATATTTCCAACCAAAATAATCTATATCATCTTCTGAAAATCCCCGACGTATTAAGTAATCATAAGCTATACCACCTCGACTAATTTCTTCCGTCTCGGGCATCATGAATGTGACCGATTGTCTCTTCGGGGCTTTCTTTTTCTTAGGTCTCCAACCAAGTTCTCTGGAATATTTTTCAATCTCTTTTATAGCTTCCTTATGGCTGTTATTAAATAAGCATTTTATAAAAGAATATTTGTTGAATGTTTTTTCGCAATCTCCGTGAAAACAATTTCCTAATCCCGTCTCCGCTCCAATATAAACCTTCCAAGAATTTCCACCGCAAGATGGGCATTCTTTAACGTTAAGCTGAGGGCCAGAAGCTCCGGTTCCCGTTTTATAATCAACCCCATACCAAACTAAAAAATCCTCTATCTCCATTTGTTCTAGTTGGGAATTTAGTTCTCTAGTGTCCAACAGAATTCTCCCCGTCTGGAGGTAAAATCCTAGAATCATAATTCTGCTCAGGTAATGTTTTCCAGTGAGTGACTTTTTCTATATCTAGTAACTTATAGTGAGCTGGATAAGAAAACTCCCAACCAGCGCCAACCATATACCCATAGCTTGACATGCAACCGCTGATAAGTATTCTAACAGGCGTATATTCGGTTGGCAATTCATTTTTTATACCTTTCCATCCATCCATTATGCTCTCCCCGTCACCTTCTTAACAAATTTCATTTTAGCCAAGTCTTGTTCGATGCGTATTGTAAATTCACCAGCCTGATTTCGAGACGCTGCAAAGAACAACCTAGCCTTACCTTCTCTAGTCTCATCTTCATCTCTGTTGATTGAGATTACCAAGTCGGCTATCCGTATCTTGTTAAAGTCGTCCGCAACGTCCCCCGCCTTCGCCACAGTAGATTTAAAACCTTCTCTATTAGTTTGTGTTGCTGTCATTACAGCCGCATTCTCTTCAAACGCTAAGGCTCTTAGAGCCAACCAAATCAGTCTGCTGTTTTCTATAGCGCTGTTGGCATTGTAGTTCTCTGGAGCAAGGATGTCCGCATAATCTACAACAATCATATCGAATATAATTCCATCAGCTCTATATCTTTCTAGAATTCTACGTATACCACTAACCTTTAAAGTTCCAGATGCAAATTCTGCAACTCGAAGCTCTCCAACCCCGGCAGTTCTATTCGTTTTAACACTTGCTTCTACCGCATTCAAGTTTAATTCCAACATACCCATCTCTATGGATGATATGTTGGCGTCCATTCTATCCTGTATTATGGCCTCAGAGACTTCGCACGTTAAGTACAACGTGTTGTGGCCTAGCTTGGACGCTCTAACTGCGAACTCACCCAATGCCATAGATTTGCCTTTCTTAGCGCCACCCATAAATACCGTGAGTTCTTTCCTGCCCCAGCCTTTGTGGAACAACTCTCTATCGATCTTTTTAATTCCCGTTGGGATGCCATCCGGTGCAATCAATCCCGACAGTTTATCTTTTCTGTATTGGGTTCTTCTCTCAATTTCATTCCAATAGTCGTGGTCTGTGAATTCTTCTGAAGCACCAACCCTAAATGCCTTCTCCATAATTTCTTGAGCGGCTTCCATGTCACCCTTCTCGGCTAAATCAATCATCTCCATAGTTGCTTGAGCTACCGCCGCATTCTTTGCAAACTTAGCCACAACATCCACTACGTAATTTGCATCGGACAAATCTTTCTTACGAAGTTTGAAAACTTCTTTGATGGCCTCAATCCCAACATCTTTTCTAAGATTTTTAGCTTTAATTTTATCCACAAGCAGTTGCTTCCATACGGAATTACTAGCGGGCACACTCTTATATCTTTCAAAATATTCCTGACAAGTGTTGACCAGAATAGCTTGACATTCGTTTTCGAAATAGTCTGGGAGTATAAGTCCGTCAGTTCTGCGAACGAAACCCACATCTGTAACCATAAGAGAGGCGATTCGACTCTGAAATTCAGCGTCGAATTCGTACTTCTCTATAGGTTCTGATGTAGACTCGATGTTCTCAAAACTACCAGTCAACTGTTTAACGATTGCCTCTTTGACATTATCTTCCGCCTCACTCACAAATTAAACCTCTGTGAAGCCAGATATATTGTGTTTAAAATATGTTATAGGTATATCACCGCCAAAATTCACAGTTATGGAAAACTTATCAAAACTTGTAATAAGGCCGGAGATTGGTTCTTTATCATTTACGAATTCGATGTGAATATCCCTACCGCGCTTTATCATTGAGGCTAAAGGTCTTTCATGTCCGACCGCTTTTTCGTGATGCTTTGAACTTGAATCTTCTCTAAAGCTATTGTTGTGTTTTTCGCCCATTCTACTACTCCTCGGATTAAGCGGATAATACCGCAATTTTTTCTAACATTATTTTAGCTCTTTTTTCGCCAAAATAATTTCGTATTAATTTATCGTTTAAAAAATCATCCTCTATCAAATCCATAACCATCCTAGTTGTATCATTTGACTGGTTAGCATAATCTAATAAATGCGTTGCGTGTTCGATTTGATATGGATGTTGAAAGCTAGAGTAGTGGGTTTTGTAAAATAAGCTACTCCCCCTTTGAAGGTAAGATTTTTTTCGCTTAGTCCATTGCTCTGAAATATAATCAACTATACTTATGGCATTATCTTTTTCTACAGAAACTGTCTTACAGTATATTTGATTAATTAGAGGTAGCGTTTGCCAATTAAATATATCAGAATAGCGCATAGCTTGAGAACACCAATAACTATATGGGACTCCTAGCGTATCAGCAGCCTGCCTACCCTTCCAAGCGCTAACCACAACACCTTTCTTAGCTCTTAGTAAACTCCCATCAGTGATGGGGACTTTAAAATTGGAGGAATTTTTGTCGATTCTTTCAGAATGCGCCCTTTTTGATTCTATAATAAAGTGATGGGCAAAAAGATGGGTAGCTTCCATTGGATGCATAGGTGAAAAACTACCGCTATCGTTATTCCGAAAACGGTAGTCCCACCATTTTGTATTGTATAACCCAGACTCTTTTTTAGCTAGAGAGGGTCGAATATATTTAACAACCTGTCCGCTATATACTTTATGACTCGCATTTCCACCAGTGAATACTTTCATAATTTAGTCTTCTTATTTTTAAAATAATATACAGTATAACCATTCAATATGCAAGCACTTTATGCGTAAGCTTCTAAAATCCTTTTAACCAAGCCGCTACGAACAATGTCGTGGATATCAAAACGAACTATACCAATTCCTGTTATATCCTTTAAATTATAAACAGCTTCTTCTAAACCGTTTGGTCTAGAGTTTCCCCGCTTATCTTTAAGGTCAGATTGATCCAAATCTCCATCTACAACCACTATAGATTCGTTACCTATCCTCGTTAAAAACATTTTCATCTGTTGCGGTGTTGTGTTTTGCGCCTCATCTAAAATTACGAAGCTATTGTCAAACGTTTTGCCTCGCATATACATCATAGGCTTGGCTTGTATCTTACCGTTCTTTAAAAACATCTGCACTTGACTTCTACCAAGACGCTCCTCAAGAACCTCCACAACAGGCTCCACCCAAGGATCGTACTTTTGATGAATATCCCCCGGTAATGCCCCCATATCTTCATCACATCCTACCATAGGTCTGCAAAATATAATCTTTTCTACATCACCCTTGCTTAAAGATTCTGCCGCTAAGCAGGTAGAGACGTAAGTTTTTCCCGTTCCTGCTGGGCCTATACCGAATGTTACGTCATTCTCTTGAACACTTATTATGTAATGACCCTGCGCTTCCGTAAGTGCGCGTATCTTTGGTCTTCGACCCCTTTTCTGGTAAAAAGTTCTATCTAATTCGTCGCTATCAATACGACGACCCTTTTTGGATTTTTTCATTTGCTCCCTTACCACGAATAGCAAACTCTCCGATACTTTCTTGCGCTGTGCGGGTAAAATAAACCCCACCCACACATGCCATATCGGTAATATTTACGTACTCATGAAGCACCGATTTGGTTTCCCTGTTATAGTGGCAGATGTTGAATCCTAATGACCAGAATTCTCCCTCTGTGTATGAAGCGCGTAACCTGTGACCAGCTCCTAGCTGCAACCACTGATAGCCTCCGTTGACCACGTTCTTTAAGTGGTCTACCTTCCAAGAATGATGATGACCATTCCAACCAGCCAGTCCCCAGCTCTTCGCATGAGGGTGGTGATGAATAAGTATGGTATCGTCGTATATCTTATAGGATTTTTCTACCTCTCGATTTTTATCGCCTTGATTGAATGCGGCAAGGTCGCCTTTTGAGATATAATTTATCTCAAATTCTTCTAATCCAAGCAGTGATGATACTGTCAGCCCTAATAGGTCGGACAGGATGGCCTTCAGGGCCGGTGTGGCGTCCGCTAGGTGCCTTATAAGTCTAAACTCATGGTTTCCCTCAATGAAGTCTATTTGCGCGTCAGGACAGACCTCACGCAGCGGCAGGAAGATGTTTTTATGAACGAACTTGATTCGCCCAACAACGTCCCATTCTCTTGGATCAACTGCGAACTTACTAAACTCGGGTAAGTCGAAGATGTCTCCACCAAAATTGATGACGTCCGGCTGAACCATTTTGCAAGTCTCAATAAAAACTCTCAACCAAAATGGATCAATCTCTTCGTCATGTAGGTCACTACAACCAATTACGGTTTGAATTTTCTTACCGTTGGGTCTGTTATATCGATCTGAATAGTTGTGGCGAGTGTTGAAGTCTCGGTAGTGGTCTGATGAAACGTGCTTAGCGGTTTGTCGCTCAAGGGCGTGCTGCTCTCTGGTTAATTCTAAACCAGCTTGACGTTTGTATTCTTGAAAGGTGCCGAAATATTTGTTCCAAGTAGAATCGGATATGTCAGTCTGGGCTCGAAAAAAGTTTCTAGTTATGACTTTATCTTCATGCGCTATAGCAAGGTCACGTAGAATCTGCACTAACTGCTCTTCCGTTATATCTGCCAGATATCGGTGTCGCATCTCAGTAACCAATGGCTTCTTTTTCCTAATGTTTCCTCGGTTTAAAAGCTCTGGCGCATCCTTACCATCTTGATATCTTTTTTTAATCTTACTAGCTCTACTCTTGATGGCAGAAGGCTTGTATCCCGTATGTCTAGCTATAGATTTTATTGTTGGAAAATTATCTGTATCATTCCAGATAATGGCGAACTGCTCAACCGTTAAGTTTCCAGCCATTGTGTATCCTCAGTAATTTATAATGGACGCTTAATTGCTTCGTAGTGAGTAACCATCTTTCCCCTCCAATTACTCTTCTTTGTAGCTATTAATATTTGATTTCTTTCTTGGGCTCTGTTTCTTTTAAATCCAATATGAACCCATTTGTCAAATTCTAAAATACATTGATCGAAACGCATGTTACGCTGGCGTAGTATAAAATTAAATACCGATGGTGCTCCTAGCGTATTAGATGTAAAGTCAGCGGCGAGCGCTTTAACGTGAGCTGAATTTTTAGACCCTCTAATTTCCCTATTAAGCCTATCTCCTCTGTAGCCTGATGATATCGATAGTGGAATATTTTCTTCACACTCCTCCCCAAGTCTATCCCTTAAGTCTTGCAACCAGTAAGCTACGACCTCTATATTTTCAATAAGTTCCTCTGGAATTCTATTTGAATAACCGCCACGAGCTGCGGTTTGAGATACTTCAAACTCTCTAAGGCTGAAATTTTCAGTTAATTTCATTTCATCACGTCTATTTTCGCTATCAAGCGTATTAAAAGGTTGTGAACTTGTCCAAGCTCTTTCTCTGTTTTTTGCGTTCCGAAGCCAAATTTGTCAGAATGGTCGTGTTGATATTTTAAATTATCAACGACCTTTTTAATCTCTATAATGGCTTCGTGTATTTGTGTTCGCGCCAACTCGCCTCCATCAATATGTATATCTAAAAGTTTTTTTAAATCTTCTATACTTTCGGTTTGGATTTTTATAGCATCTGGAGTTTTTTTAACTAAAGCAGCGGCTGCAATTGCGATGCCGCCAAAAGAAATGAGCCCCAAGATAAACATAAACCAATAAACATTAGTTTCCACTTCAATACTGCTCCAATCTTTTGCTCAGAATTTTCCGGCTGTGTGTTGTATTCCATAAGGATTCCCGCTGGCCCTTTTGTGTGGCTTATTTTAACATATATAGCTGCAAATAAGTATACCTATAGGGCGTAGTATTTAGGCCATAGACTCTTTAATATCTTTTAAGCTTAAGACATCATAAGCCTCTGATATTGTCTTGGCGATGGAGTCCAATATAGCCTTCTTAGTCTTCTTGTCAAACTTGTGGGCTATAGTAGCATCAAATACTACAGTAAACTGTTCCGCATCTTTTGAGTATCCAAATACTATCGGGCCTATCTGATCAGGTCTCCAAGTTATTCTATTACTCTCTTCGATACCGTGTTTTCTCTTAACCTTAAAGAATAGATTTCTAGTATAGTCCGTTAGCTCATCTACAAGTTCTGGCTTATTAAGTTTCATTGCAGGATTAAACCTTCTATTGTTTCTATGTGATCATCTGGGTATTCGGTGTGCTGGGTGTAAAACAACTTCCTAAGTATAGTGTTGTTTCTTACCTCATGCTCTGTCAAATAATCCAATGGATTTAGATTATTATTAAGCAAATATTCGTACTCGGCTATAGGTACTCTTTGGTTTGTGTTACGCACTAGGCTTCTCCTCAAATATTTGTAATGTCTTAAAGTGGGAATCCGAATCTTTAGGGCTTGTGATAGGCATATCCGCATAAGCAACTCTTCTATGCTTAACTTCCACAGCCGCTGTATCAGCGGAATCAACCGCCACCGCCGTGAATCCCTCCCTTAATTGATCTATACGATCTTCGGGTATGGTGATGGCTAAGTTTAAATCATTTCCAAAAGCCCTTGGCCCGTATACCCAGTGCACAAACTCTGATGGATTTCTTTCATCTTGTCTTACATAATATCTCATTTATTCTTCTCCAATTCCTCTACTCTAGCGGTTAACTCTTTTATAGACTCTATTAAAAATGGCACTAACAACGCATAATTTATAGACTGGTAAGATGGGTTAGTTCTTTTTGTTCCATCCTCGTTCGTATGCGTATGCATACCATCTTTTTCGCCAGTAACCAAGCTGGGCAAAATTTCCTGTACTTCATGAGCTAATGACCCATAATGAATAACTTCTGATTCGTCATCAACTACCGTATACGCATACGTTTGTATTTTTTGCAAAGTGGATAGGGCATTTATTATTGGGCCTTTTACATTTTTTAGGCGATAGTCTGAACTAGTGCCAACGACAAAGTTGGTACTATCATTAACAACCCCAATCATGTCTGGGGAATTCCATCTAAACCCAATTACTGTGGCTAAGCCCCCTCCTGATGATGACCCAACATACGCGATTCCGGGGCCATTTACGGCTATAGTTCCTGCGCCACCAAGGCTGGTTGTTAGCGAAACTTTGGTATGAACAGTATCTTTAAAGTTCTCAGTAATATCTGTCCGGCCATAATTTGCCGCAGTAACCCCACCTAACTTATCACTATCATCTGCCGCCCCTGTGGTACTGCCAATGTTCCCTGTTGTGGTTATATACCCAGAAGGCAAAACCCCCCCAAATTTAAGTGCATTAGCTGCGGCCACTTCACTCAAATTAGCAGCAGAAGTGGCGTACCATGAGGGCGGGTTGCCAGCAAGCGTAAATGCATTGGTCTCGAAATCTGTCCAAGCCCCCCCCGAGCTATAGTATTGAATATTCCCGACAGGAAGACCCCCATCAAGTGTAGTCCAAAAAAACAAATCATTTGTTTCTGAATCAACATTAGCAGGTTGGTTCGCCGTAGTTCCTACAACAATTAAATTTCTTGTGGCATTATTGACTGGCTTGTTTGCACCTCCAATGTCAGTCTGCCAATCAACATTATTTTGAGTAGCCAAATCGCCTTGGCCTACTACATCTGCTGCTGTGTTAGCTCCGGTAGTATCAGCAACTATCGTCCAATTGCTTCCTATTTTTACCCAGTTGGCTTGGCCTGTGGTCTTATAATGAATGTCTCCATCTGAACCGCCTGTTGGGTCGCTAGTCCCTGTAGTTACTTCGTTATTGGTTGCATCATCCGGGGGTTTTGTTCCTATTACATCTGTCCCATAGTCCACGGTGTCTTGTGTTGCTAAATCGCCTTGAAGAGTTATGGCTGCGGCAATATTATTAGCTGTTGTATCAGAAACTTCTCGCCAAGTCCCGCTTATTTTTGCCCACCACGAATCAACATCATTCTCGTGATATAAGTCCCCATCATTACCGCCAGAGGGGTTAGCAGTTCCGGAGGTAATGGTATTTCTTGTAGCGTTATCTGCTGGTATTCCAGAACCACTGACATCTGTCTGCCAATCAACTGTATTTTGCGTAGCCAAATCGCCTTGAGCTGATATCCCCGCAGAAATATTCTGTGCTGTCTGGTCGCTTACTAAGCCCCATGAACCACCTTCCTTTAAGTAGAAAGTTACAATCGTGGCTATAGTTACCTTTGCCAAATCCCCATCTGTACCTTGACTTGTCGGGATGGAACTTAAAAACCAAACTTTATTGTTGGTTGCGTCAGAAGGTGCCACTATTCCAGCTACCGCAGTAACCGCGCTTACATTAGCTGGAAATATTGGTGATGTTCCACCCGCTCCGTTTAAAAATTTAATCCAATAGTATCGGGTCTGGCCTGTTATGTCAGAATTTATAGAGTCTGAAAAGTGATCAAAGAATCCCCCAGCTCCGGCAAATATTATTTCATTGTCGGTGGAGAATGTATCTTGATTTGAAGTGTATAGATTGGTCTGACTCCATGTGGATGATAATAAATCAGTCCACTCTAAATGTACACCCCCAGTAATAGAAGTGGCGGTCAATCCTGTAGGGGTGGCTATTGATGTGTCCCCGCCCGTAGCCGTAATTGCAGATACGTTGGCTGGGAACACAGCGGAAGTACTTCCGTTAGCGTTTACAAATTTTATCCAATAGAAGCGGTCTAAACCTGTTATAGATACGTCCCCAACATCTCCATAATGATCGAATGCCTCTGCAACTCCTGAGAATATAACTTCATTATGGGTTGCAAAGGTATTCTGGTGAGAGGTAAAGATTACTACATGATCAAATTCTCCAGCTACTATGTTAGACCAGCCAACCCTTACTCCGGCAGGAATAGATACAGCCGTCAGGCCGCTACCAGAGGCCGCAGGGGGTGTGGGATCGCCACCAGTTGCGACTACCGCGCTTATGTCCGCTCCATGACCTGACTCAGCACCGGCTTGGTTTACAGTAGTAACCCAATAATACCTTGTCTTTCCGATTATGGATTTATCTGTAGTACTAAAGTTGTGGTCGTAGAAGCTTCCAGTGCCTTCCCAAATTAATACAGCCCCTACTGGTGCGGTCGACCAGTTACTAACGGACTTAGAATACAATCTTGTTAGTGCGTAACTTGCATCACCTACTGGGTTATCCCATGTTACGTGGATTCCTAAAGCTGAAGACTCTGCTGCCAGAGAAGATGATGCTGCGGCTGTCGTGTTCCCACCAGTTGCAACTACCGTACTGACATCTGCACCGTGACCCGATTCTACCCCAGCATTATTTACCGTAGTTATCCAGTAGTATCGAGTTTTATTTATAATAGACTTATCGGTGGTACTAAAATTATGCTCATAGGAGCTAGCCACGCCTTCCCAAATCAACACCGCTCCAGATGGCGGGGTTGTCCAGTCATTTACAGATTTTGAATATAGTCTAGTTAGTTGGTAGTTTGGATCATCAATTGGGTTATCCCATGTTACGTGGATTCCTAAAGCTGAAGACTCTGCTGCCAGAGAAGATGATGCCACAGCGGCAAAATCTGCTCCAGTGGCAGTTACTGTAGATATATCAGCGCCGTGGCTAGACTCTATACCTGCCGGATTAACTGACGTTATCCAGTAGTATCGAGTTTTTCCAACAATGGATTTTGAAGTATTGCTGAAGTTGTGATCCAACGAACTCATTAGACCGCGATATATTTCTACATGCCCTACCGTCCAGCTATCTTGAGAGTTGGCATATAGAACTATCTCTTTAAATTGTGGCTCGGCTAATGGATTCGCCCAAGTTACTTGTATTCCTAGCGGTGTTGGTTCTGCCGCTAGACTTTGTACCAGCGTAATTTGTGCTGTGTTGCCACCAGTCGCAGATACAGTACTTATTTCTGTCCCACCAACTTCGTCAAGATGAGATGATTCATCACCTTGAGAGTCAACACCAACAATCCAAAAATACCTCAACTTTCCAACTAAAGACTTGTCCGTTGTAGTCCATTCGTGATGATAATTATCACTTACACCCTCATAAATTAAAGTTGTTCCCATTGTCCAATCGTCTTGAGAACTGGCATAAACCCTTATATTTCTATATTCGCTTAGCGGAGGTCTAGTCCAGCTAGTATATATACCAGTTGGTGTTGGCTCTGCTGTAAGCGCTGTTGGTTGTGTAGCGCCAATTAAAAACGGTTGATCCCCAATTCTCGTTTCTACGTTAATTTCCGCAATTCTGTATTCGCCACTCTGCGCTATACTGTTAGCGATAAACATGGGCGCTATATATTCAACGTCCGGATGTAACATGTGTGGGTTATCTAACGTTCCAAGATTTAATGCGTACGCCACATCATCTTTTGTAAAAAACGCTTCAACTGTTTCGTAAGATGTTCCTGCGGGAACATAGTTTGCCTTTCCGAAGTAATGTTGTAGGGCGTATGAGTCTAGCCCATTTCTGTTTACTAAAGCTCCTGCCCCATTAGCGACATCTCCGGAGAACCCGTTTACACCGATATATATAGAGCCTGCACCAGTAACCCTTCTGAATGTCGCTGTTAACCTGTACACCACCCCCTGTACAACTGGCATAGCGAATCTTCTATCAATACCGCGCCATGTTTCGTCATCAGCTAAGTTATCTCCCAACTGATATGAATAAATTCCAGAAATTCCGGCAGTTACTTCGTTAGTTATAAGTTCTGAAGTTTCATCTATAACGACATTTGCTTTTTCATTCCAAGTGGCTTTAACTCTAACAAGATCGTTGTCTTCAAATGTGTCTCCAAGCCTTTCAACGATACCAATCGGTATAGATGGGTTTTCTTCGAGAGATGTTACAGTGTGCGATATAGTTAGCTGTGAATCCCTTACGCTTAATATTAACTCTATACTTCTTGGCACTACAACAAATTGTAAATCATCTCCCAAATCCGCTTCGGTTGAAAATGAAGAAGGGAAGAATCCCATATTTTCAAACGCAGAGCCATTCTTTGAGTACCAAACTTGTGCGTCTTTATATCTAAAGTCGCTATGACTCCAATTTAAATGAATTTCATATCTTTTTACAGAGAAGGATGATTCTAAAACGTCTTGTATTACCGGGGTTGCTGGAAAAGTTACCGGCAATAGGGCGTCAGTTGTGTACGAAAAAGGCGACACTACTGTTCCGGGGTCTGTATTAAATACGCCAACATTATATTCTAATAAGGATAACGCGTATGAATTTTCAGAAGAAGATGAACTTATTTCTCGAACCGTATATTCTACAGCATTTTGATTTATAGGCCCGAATATCCATTTATCATAAAGAGATGGGGCTTGGCTAAATGCGCTAGACGCGGTAAGAATGGAGTAAACCCCTACGCCTTCAGTGATGGTTCTTATTTCTGAAGCGTCCGTTTCTATAACGCTGGCTGTATTTCCGCCAGATATTCCAGTTACATCTGCTATTTCTACACCGTCAGCACCCCCAGAAATAACTTCTTTCAGGATTGTATGCTCTATGCCGTTTATAGTGACTCTTGAAGGGCTACCTTCGATTGCAGTCCAATCCAATCCTGTAATGGATACAATATTTCCACTAACTCCCGAAACAGTATTGGTATGCCTAACTAAGGAGTCGAACGCCACCATAAGTTGATAGGTTCCAGAAACGACATCTACTTCTCTATCGAGATTTACAACCGTGGTTGTTGAAGACGCTACGCATTTTCCCCCATCCCCCCATTCCGGTTGATCATGTTGCACAGAAACTAAATCCCCAACAACTAAACTTAACCCGTCCATTGTAACTTCTAAATCTACGATGGAAATTAGGGCGTTTAAGTTTAGCTCGAATTGAGCTTGTCTTTGGGCTTGCTCTAAATTATCAATCCCGTAATAAGTGGACTTTGTGGATATTACCTTTGTTTGTTTGTCTTGAACTGATTGTAATACGACCCTAGTGACTTTAGGTCTAAATCCATCATCTTTATCGAAGTAAGTCGCCTCAACTTCATTGGCTCTATCCTCATTACTAATCCAAGATTGGCTAAAAGAGCCCTCTATTATATTGGTGTTATTTATCATAAACGAAGAGTCTTTCGCCTTCTCTATTGTTATAGAGTAGATTGTGCCAATACGCATAATTGTCGCTCTACCTATCTGTAGAACTCTTTGTATTTGATCCCACATTGATCTTTGTCGTTCAAAGACTCCGCGCCAAACTATATTTTCGTCATTACAATGCTGAGCCCATTCTCTAAATGAAAATAAGTCCATTTTAGATTCTGATATAGAGCCGCCCCATCGACTATTAGTCATTGCGTTCCAAACAATCCAAGCTGGATTGTCAGTTTGTGTTGTTTGCCAACCTAAAGTTTCGTCATAATTTCTTAATTTTATACCTTTATTTATAAAAGTTATTTTTGGAATACCGTTAAGCTGCTCATCCAACTTTACCTTTATTCCCAGAACGGCTGTATGATTGTAATCAACAACATGGTCTGTTATTAAAAACATATCCGCCCAAGCCATATCACGCATGTTACTATCTTCTATGGTGATATTATCTCTTTGAACCCTTACGTCATAGATAGCGTTTGTAGGTAATTGAGGGCTAAAGTAGCTAAGCCTTACAGCTTCTGTGGAATTTTTTGTTACAGAATATACGGTTTGGAGTGGGGTGGCCGTGGCCAAATCAATAAAATTCAACCAAATTCCGGAAGATTGTTCTTTAATTTCTATTCTTATATTTACAGTTGTTAATCTTCTAGAACCCTTTGAGGATATTCCAAACAACCCTCTAGGGAAAACAACGTCTACCCGAACTCTATCTACCGCACTATCAGTTTGTCTTTCAACCCAAGTTGCGGCTGTGTTTATTTCTGCCGCTACGCTTTGGGGAACCAGAATGTCATTAAACGCTGGAACTGATACTTGGTTATCAACCCCCATTCTTGCTACGAACTCTACGTTCTTAAAATTAGATATTGGTTGGTCGTTTATTTCTACCTCACTAATACCCTCTATCTCACCTTCGCCCGCATTCACTAGCATATACAGGAATTGGTCACCGCGTGTATTTTCCGTAGATACTCCAGCCAAACCACCCATAGCACTTTTGTATGAATCGCCGGGATCATAATTGTCGTAATCGTTATACGCCAGACTCCAGTCGGGTTGGATGGATGCTTTGCCATCTAGTACTTGTTCGCCATTTGTAGTATGAACAGCTATAAAGTTTCCGCCCATTCTATATGGGCCTATAATTACTGGAGTTGGGATGCCCGCCGTTGAGGAATTCTTTGGCCCATCGATGCCATAAGTAGGATCATTAGTCCATTCGTCTCCAGACCCCGGAGGTTTCGGCCCTAGAATGGCGTTAACAAGCATTGATCCGCCAATAAATACCGCAGAAGCGGCTAAGAATGCCCCGAAGCCATTAGCTCCTAGAAAAGTTCCACCAAAAGAGCCTAAGAATCCGGCACCCTCTCCGGCCCCAATTGCTAAACCTCCCGCCCCAAAGGTAAAATAACTAATTACAACGATAGCTGCGATAGCTAAAACAGCTTTAAATGCGTCTCCATTTGGGGTTATTGTTACAACAACAATATCCATAGCTTTAGGTATTACATTTTTTAATTCCGAAGGAATTATATGTTTGGCATTATGAATTACAGTCCAATCTTCCCCTAAGTCTCCTAAATACATACTTAAGGGCACACCATCTTCCCACTCTCTATTTTCTACTAGAGTGTTTTCCGGCTCAAGAAGATTATCCATAATGAAAAACGCAATTTCATTATTTTTTATCTCTCTTTTAAGCTCCGATATATTTGTAGTATCCAACAATATTATTTTCCCAAAATCTAATTCTTTCTATACGAACCATTTCGCTAGATTCACTAGCGTGTATAAATTTTCCAAACCCTAAATAAACTCCTACGTGACTTGGTTGTGTAGCTAGCTTCATATACATTACGGAATATGGTTCTTGATCAACCCTTTCCCACTGCACAAGTTCCCGCCTCATAAGTTTCGATATGTCTTGCCAAGCGGTGGGGCTTTCATAATCCGGTATCTTTATACCATTTCTGCGCTGCATTTCCATAACCAAACCCCAACAATCGTATTTTTCAGGCCCTCTTGCGTTATATTCAAAGGGTTTCCCTATAAGGTCTGAAACCGATATGCTCACCTTATTTTAATGCCCGGATAACCTCCAAATCTTGGTGAATTGCTGTGAAACGCACACCCATTTGCGCCATCCAAGGTAAAATCGCACGAAGTTTCCGCACCTACGTATCCACACTCTATAGATTTGTACCTATATGAACATCTATCTTGAGATTGAACCCTTTTAGGTATTAATACATTAAGCGGACTGTCTGCGCCTAGCTCTAATGAGACCATAAAATCGTTAGCGGAAGACATTATTATTTTGTATTCTTCTACTAAGTCCGCATTTAAACTTGCTGTTGGTAAACCATCGTCCGTTAGGGCAAAACTTATGTGGACTACAAACCCTACCGCGCCAAAATACTGCTGCAATCTGGTTTGTAAAAATCTAGTATGGTCGTGAGCTGTTACTTTTATAGAGCCTAGACTATCCCCAGTTTCTTTTTTTTCAACACTGAAAGATGAGGCTGTATAAACCTCTCCGTCTATAGTTAGGTCTTCGTTATTATTTACCAAGTTTAATTCTTCAACGGGACTGCCCGCAGAATCAACCACGAATATTTTCATGGCATAAACCCAAACCCTATCAGAAGATATTTTATTTTTATCGATAACTTCAGCTATCGTTAACGCCCTTGGCATACTAAACCTCTTTTAAAACTATTCCGGTGGAACTCCAAAACCTAAATGTTCCACGCCCAATGTATTTTATTTGCGGAACATTATCGAATCTTACAGAATATTGTATCGCGGTAGTTGGATGAATCCATTCGAATATTAAAAACGTCCCATGATCTTCCACAAAAGCTTCAAATATATTTTTTTCCGCCTCTGTTAGGTCTGAAAACCCCGTGTGGAATTCCTTCAACATATTTCTAGTATATCTAGGTCTTGTTGAGGTATAACCACCTTCAGCCTTCGCTTTGATGGCATTATCTATGTGACCCTCGGCGAACTGTGCGGAATCTTGTCTCGATTGTAACACCATAGCGACCATTTATCTAGCACCCCCCATTACGTCCCTAAACCTACCGGGTTTCGATAGATTTCTCATCACCACATCTAATACCATCTTTTCCCCATCGAACTTAGGCTGCTTCGCATCCGCGTTTAACTGAGTTCCGGATTCGTTTATAAGGTTTACAGTCACGTCTCCGGTTCCACCGCCTTTATTAGTACTGTCACTACTTACTGTTACGGGAATGCTTCTACCATCAGGTAGAGGAACGAAAGCTTCCGCCCCATCTCCTTCTCCAAATACAGCCACCTGTGCCGATCTTGCTATACCGCCATTGGCGTATTTATTAAGAGCTACACTTCCCCTACTTCCCATTACCCCACCAGAGGCGAATGTCACACCTGTTTGAAAGTTTGGGCTAACATTTGCCCCGAGACTGCCCGCTGTCGAGCTATTGAACCCCGGAAAAGCTTGAAACAGTCCGGCAATTATTTGTTGTATTCTGGATTGTATGATCATTTTTATGATTGATCTAATTAAATCTTTAAACTTAAACTTTCCGGTCGTTACAAACTCTGTTAAAGCGTCCGCCATACCCTGTATGCCTTTAGCCCATACGTCATTCATATCTAGAGTTTTTGTTTCCCATTCGTGCAGCAATGATGCTAAGGCGTTGCCCTGTAACAGCTCCATGTGGTCTAAAGCGGCTCGATACTCATCAACCATCTTCCTATCTAGCTCTGTGAATTTATCACCAGACTCTTTAACAAATTTATCTAAGAAGTCTCTCTGCCTGTTGAATGAGAATTCAGCAGCCGCCGCGGTGTTGCGTAACGTCTCTTGGTAATCTTTCAGCTCTTCACTTATCTCGCCTATACCGGCTTTTCTAGAAGCGTCTGGAAGTTTTTCCAAACTCAATCTTAAGGAATCAATCTGACCTTGAATTTTAAGTTGGTTGTCATCACTGAGGTTGCCGTTAGATTGTAATTCTAATAACCTATCTATCAATTGTTGTGTTCTAAATTCAGCCGCCTTCAATCCACCAGCCATTTTAACAAATGGGTTGTTGGAATTCTCAGCTTTGGCGTTTAGAGCTTCTATCACAACGGTTAGCTTCTCAGCCTTTTTAGTAATAGAGTTAAATTCTGTATTATTTTTTTTAAAATCTTTCAGAGTCTCTGCTAGATCGCCGTACTCTCCCCTCAGTTTAAGGATAGAATCGGCTAGCTCTTGAGTAATCAATTCTTGTTCTACCAAAGCTTTTGTATCAAACTTCGCTATGAACTTTGCAATTTCAGAGTTTGTGCCTCTAAGTTCTGCCTTCATACCAGCTATAGCTGCTTTTGTATTTGCGACTAAGGTCTCTAACTTCTTAACTTCTGTTTGACCATCATCTCCTCCAAAAATTGTAGCTTCTTGTATAGTAAGGGCGCCACGTTCTATCAGCTCTTCCGTTAATGTTTGTAACGCGGTTAGCCTTGCTTGACCCGCCTTTAAATCTTCATCTTTGAGAGATTTATTTGTGTCCGCTTGCAATTTAAGCAAATTCCTAGCGGAACTTAAGTCAAGCTGAAACAGTTCTTGAAGTATTTGTTCTTGACCAGCTTTAAATTCTCTTGCAGCCGCCACATTGCCTAACTCCATATTGGTTAGGGTTCTAGCTTGTAACTCTAGAAAGTTTTTAGCGTTGTCTTCTGAATTTTTAAGTATTGCAGCGGCGAATTGTTTTTGAGCTGCCAGCTCTGCCGCCCTAATTGTGTCACTCGCTATTGTTTCTTGTGAACTTGTAATTCTGTTCTTATCTTCTTCTATTTGTGTCGTTATACGCGCAATTTCTCTTTGATGGCTTAGTAGTTGACTTAAAACCCTTGTTTCTGCTGTCCGCTTACCATCCTCTTCGTTAGCGTTCGCTATAGCGAGACGCGTTCTAATTGCTATTTCATCCCCAGCCCACGATTCTAGTTGGCGTAACCTAAGTTCAGCCACCCTTTTTTCACCCCGAAGATTTCTAATCCCCTGAGTTAGTTGTTTTTCTTGTAGGGCTGTTAAAGCCCCATCCGTTTCTCTGATCGAATCTAATACTCTTTTTTGGCCACCAACGAATTTATCCCAAACCTCTATAGCTATCAATACCGCGCCTACAATAAGGCCAATATGCCCAAAGGCAAATTTCATTGCTATACCAAGACCTCTCATAGATACTGTAAATGCATTAGTAGCTATGATGCCAAGTCGTGTCACCGATGAGTATCCGGCCATTGATATATTTGCAGCCGTTAGTTGAACTTGTAATGCAACTAATTTTGTTTTCGCAGCACCTATTCCAAATGTCCATTTTGTAAAATTAAGAGTTGCAATTTGGGTAACAGCCCACAATCCACCCAATCTTCCTATTATGGAGGTTATACCGTTCGCAACGGCTGTTCCAAGAAACACCTTAAATGCTAAGGTGATAATCTGATTAAATTCAATTAATACCGAAACAACTTTTCTAAGACCAACAACTAAGTCTGCCATACCGGCACCCAGAGTAACGGCGAATTCCCTAATTGTATCGTCTGACATTAGACCGACTATTTCGTCTAGTTGTTTTTTAAACGCTTCGAACGCACCGGCATCACCAACGGCTTTCATAAGCAAGGTAAATTGGTTACGCATCCTATTCATTGTGCCGTTCCATGTCTTAGACATTTTCTCGGCAGCTCCGGAATTTTCAATAGCCATTTGTTGGAACATAGCTTTTAGCGCTGTGACAGCCTCAAGGTTACCTTGAGATATTATATCTACCAAAGCTTCCATTCTTATACCAATAGCTCTTGACATGGTAGCCATCGCGTTAGGCACAGCCTCACCAAGCTGCTGTCTTAATTCTTCCATCGAGATAACACCTTTACCGGCCATCTGTTGGATGGCTATAGAGGCTCGTTTTAATTGTTCTGTCGTACCTCCGAATTTAGCTACTGAGTCTGTCAGCGCTTGCAGTGGGCCAGCCAATGGATCAAGGCCAGCTACCTTCATCTTTACGAAAGAATCTGTTACGGCATTAATTGCGAAGGGTGAGTTACTTGATAAGGTAAATAGTTTTTGAATGTTTTCGTTAGCATTGGATAGGCTCTTAGCTGCGTCGTTGGTGCTGGTATCCAACCCCATCATTAACGCCTGCATACGCTCTATCTCCGCGTTAGCTTCAAGCATGGCGCGGGGCAGTAAATTAACTACAGATATTAGGTTTTGGAATGCCGCCCTTGCTAGGCCAAGCACGATAAAGGTGTCGCGGAATGTTCTGCCCCAAGTTTTTACACTCTTAGAGCTTCTTCTTAATGGGCCATTAGTTTTTGCGAGTGAAGTTCGAAACTTATCTAAGTCTTTTTTGGCAATCCTAATCCCGGCGTTGAATTTTTTACCGTCGAGATCAAGACTGACTACCAGTTCAGAAAATGCCATTAGATCAGCGCGTTCATGCGTGCTGCGGCACTAGCTTCTGGTTTAACTATTTTTTCGCGTTTCATTTTAAACGGTTCACCGATTTCTAAGCTCAGTCGCTCCGTAATTTCTTTGCGGGCTTCATCACTTGCTGCTGCAATACCAACGTTAACCATTCTTAAGTCATCGCCAGCCTGTATTCTTTGAATTTGGTTTTCCATAGCCCAAAATCGGCGCGTAGGCATACCCCAAACATCAGCATCGGTAAATCCGTAGAAGCGACAGAATTTAGAAAAAACCCAGACGAAATCAATCGCCTCTACGGTTCCTACTTTCCCTCGTCACCATCTACCACTTCGACCTCGGCGCTTTCTATAACTTCTTCGTCAGAAGCGGAAGCGAATTCAATCAAAGCCGATAACTGTCTAGCGACCATCTTATTTAAAACGTCTTTCGGGCAGGCAGGTATTAAACGCTGGGCAGTCGAAAGAAGAGAACCTAGTATAACCTCTGGGTCATCCTGATTTTTCTCTACTTTTTTTGCCAACCTTAATGCATCAACCATATCTCCAACAGTTTGATCTACAACTTTGTAGGTTTCACCTGAAAGAACAACTTCCCGACCAACTTTTACTAGGTCATCTAGATTTAACAATTCCATTATATTTCCTCAGTTACATAAGTGGGTGGCCCCGAAGGGCCGCCCGGATTTAAATCTTATTAATCAGCTTACGCTGTTGCTGTCTTATCGCCGTAAATAAAGATTACGCCTGCGGCATCTGGGTATCCTTTAAACTCGGCGTTGAATACTCGTTCTTCGTCGAATTTGTAAGAAAAGCTCATCCCACCCGGAGTTGCGGCTCTTGGGATTACCAAGTCTTCCGTCAAATCATTCGCTGCATTAGCAATTGGGTGAAGAGTAAGTTCTCCAGCGATGTCAAGTAGAGACACACCAACACCGGTAGATACTTCTACGCGTTGCTTTGTGGGTGCAGAACCACCAGTTAACGTTGCTCCTGAGAGTGTCAAATCTCCAGTCGTTCCATCTATAAGGCCGACAGAGTTTCCGGCAGCGCTGTATAGGGCGTATGTAATTGTAACCACATTGATTGCGGATACAGCACCTAAGTTACCAAAGTCGTTATCCGATCCAAGGTTAATCAAAGTTGCTAGATTCGAAGCTGTTATGGTTGTATCAGCGCCGATATTAACTTCACTATTGAAAGCGATAGCGCCGGTTGTTTTGAAAGTAATAGCTTGACCATTAACTGTAACAGTTTCTGCATCGGCTGGGTTTGCTGCTACGGTAATCGTACCTGTAGATTGCCCACCGCCTTCAGCGACAAAAGCCGCACCCGGCATCAACTTGATCATATTGTCAAGCGTTGTTTCCGCTAAAGGTGCTGAAACCATGATGTTACGACCTTGGATAAACTCGTTAGCTACAACGTCACCAAATTGATCAATTTTTGTTTCGTGTGTAGTAGTTGTAACTTCTACTTCTACTCCACCCATTGTGTATCCAAGGTCTACACCTTTGTATCTAATTGAGCAGGTTCCAAGGCGGATGTTCTGCGTATTAGGGGATAATTGAAAAGACATTCTATTCTCCTTTTCGTCTAATAATTAGACGAGACTAAATTTAAATTCGAAATTTACCGAAACCTCTTTGAGATCACTCTCGGCTTTGGGAAATAACAGTGGTTCGTGCTTTGGTAAGATATAATGGAAGTACATGTCCCCCAAGGTCAGACCTTGTTGGTTAAACGCTTTCATAACTTCTACCATAAACAAGCGAGGTTGATCGTAATCTTTACCTCGCGCAATAACTTGGAAGTCTCCTTCGCAATACCCCAAATATCTATCTATATTGATAGCTGTTCGGACGGTTACAAGGATTCCTTCTTCTACTTCTGAAGGCATGAAATGACGAAACAAATCAACCCCCGGTGTTCCTAAATTTTCTCTTTCTAAGTAATCTATAAGCGGTTCTAAATCCATTAAAAACTACCTCTTAAAGCTTCCTCAACATCTTTTATAACTTTCTTTTCGTAATCTTTAAAAGCTCTTGATAAATACCCCGGCCCTACATTTTTTCCAGAAAACGCTTCTTTTTCTGCTGACTTTATACCAAGCCTGTAAGAACCTTCATGCATAGCTATGTCATATCTAAACCCACGCTGGGTATACGACGGCCCGAGTTTGTTTGTATCCACACCTATCAAAAATTCAAATCTGTTTTTTCCGCCCCTAACTTCTCCTATACGGATGGCGTCTTCCAGAAACCCCTCATCTACAGGTGCGTACTCTATAGCCCGCTTTTGTATCAGTTTTGCGTTTCTTCGAACTGCCGCTAAAGCTCTTCTATTTGTTTTTTTTTCTACACGAACAAGGCGTCTCATTGTTTTGGATATTCCAAAAACTTCTATTAATTTACCCATCTGTTTAGCTCCACTTGGTTGTGATTTAACAACCCAGAGATTTCGTATCTAGGAAAAATAGATTCTATTTTATATTGGAGCCCAAAAATTTCCAAAACATCACCGTGAGTAATATCGTGTTTGGGGTGAATTAATACCCTCCCATCGTAGATCAATTCTTCCGCTCTAGATACAGACCCTGACTGCCCTAACCTTAAGGGAGTCTTCTGCGATTTCGCATCCAAAGTCACGATTGATATACCAACTTTGGTAGATTCTGTTGTGGCGGAGCTTCCGTCGGAGTTGAACCCTGATACTCGGAACAAATCAACCTGCAAATGAGGTCTGAATGTTGTTGTACGCAGCATTGCCATATTGTAACATTTTTTTAAGCATTAGTCACTAGGCCATAGGCAGTACTATCGCTACAGAATTCAGGTGAAAAAACTTATTTTCAATATCCTCATACTCTTCTAATCTAAACGAAGTATTGTTTGACATCCTTGGACTTTCTATTCTAGCTCTATCATCCCCAATTTTTGTCAGAAAGTAAGTCATAGATGTGTTGAAGGTTTTATAGAAGGCCGATCTGAGTCGCCTCTGTACGTATAATTCAGAATCTGTATGGAAGCCTACAGCGGATTTGCAGTAAGACTCTACCGATGGTATTACTTTAGACCTTTCTAGCCTCACAGCGGCCTCATGGCTCATTGAATGGCCTGTATTCATACTAACCTTCAGGTGAAACCTAGAGAAGCAAGCTTTAAGGCGTCTGACATCCGCATTCATTTGATTATTAATGGCTATTTCTGCATCACCTATTATAAGTTCTGAAAAATTCTCCACCGCGTCCAACTCTTTATCTGTGAATGGGTTTTCTTTAACCCCAGTAAGGGCTGACTTTAAAATTGCTGTATAGGAAAACTCTTTATTGTCTAGCATTCTCTTGGACAATTTTTTAGAGTATCTTTTCAACTGCTTTTCTAATATATCACCTAGAACCTTAGAGCCTTTATAGCTAGAGGCATTTTTGGACATCAGGAAGCTTGTAAATTCTTCAAATATAGACCTCTTAAAGCATGAGTATACCGCTAATGACTCTATTATTTGAGTTTCAAAATCCTTAGATATTTCCATTTAAACCCTACCGATCTGTTTAGTCCAAATTATATAACCCTTTAGCGCCATTGCGGTATCTCTATACACAGGCATTTCAAGCGGTAAACTGGTTCTAAAAAAACTTGTTGAATCACCTATTCTGTCAGACATCATACCTTCTCGCCTCCTATCCTCTATGGGATTTCCACCCAATATAGAATTTCCTTCAACTAGCTGAGCCCTAATTAAAGCGGCTTGTTTTACGGCAGTTAGTGCATCTATGTCTATCAAGGTAAAGTCTCTCGTGCTGGTTTTATAAGTTGCCAACGTTGCGTCAAAAACTTCAAAGTTTGTAGTTACTAAACCTATGTTTTCGTAAGCAGAAATTAGCGCACCCTTTAATTGATTTCTATCTGCTGATTGGGCCGCACTTAACGCGGGCATTTGTGACAGCTTCAAAATAAGAGTCTCCAAATCCGCAAAGCTATTTGAGCCTTTGGTTAGTTGTATTAGCCCAGTCAAATCCCCGATTTCCATTTGGGGGTTTATAACCAAAATATGTTGATCTTCTAAATTAAATGGAGGTGTTAGTGCGGCATTAGTTAATTCGATAATCATTCTGTAAGTTTCTACAGCCAATGCCCCAGTTTCTGTTGGGGTTAGGGATACTAAAAATTTATCTTTAGACGGACTAATGTCCGCCACAACTCTATTTATCAAAGCTGTGCCGGTATCATCCAAAACTCTTAACGTGCAAGTCCATCCAGTTGTACTTATCATAGACGAAGAGCCAACATTAATTGTTGCGCTTGTATCGCCTTGTTTAACTATAAATTCGGTCATTTAATTTTCCTCATCAATCGATATGTCTAATTTTGAAACCTCTGTATCGATTAATACCTCAATGGTTTCATTCGCTTGTTCGATGTTGAATTCGCTAGTTGATAGAGAGTACTCAATTTGCGTTAATACAGAAGATGGTTCTTGCGACTCTAAGGCAATATCAACTCCACCCTGAATATAGGTTATTGGTGATAGCCCGGCCCCATCTCCCGACAACAGTAGGTATCCCGCTAATAACATCTATTCCTCCAACGACGAATCTTGACCCACTTTCGAGCCAGATACAATCTTAGGCGGTATTAAATCTACCAATGTTCCTTTTCGGTAATAATGTAGCAGCCCAGATGTGTTATCGAATACCTGATCAGACTCCATAAGTTCTTTAACTAATGTTAATTCGTCCGATTGGGATTGTGACAGCCCAGAGCCAACAGAAACAACCTGTAGTCCGGCAGAGTTATTTGGTATAACTTGTACAGAATTTTGCACAAGTATTCCGCTCTCCACATCAAATATGTTATTGTTCGAACCGGCCAATCTAACCGAGTATATTCCATCTTCATATTTAACGGAATATGGGGCTATAATTTGTATCACTCTAGCCAAAGTTAATCCAGCCACAGATACTACGGTATTGTGGATGTGAGTTCGCAAAAAATTCATACCAGTTTCACTTTGTTCCCAACTTATAAGCTGTAACCTAAATGCCTCTGTATCGTGCTCATACAAAGTTCCCGAGACCAAGGTTAAATCTGCCTTTGGTACGGTTATAACAAATGTGGATGGGTTGATACTTATCGTCATTACGCGGTAGGGCCAGTTCCCCTTAATTGTTGCAGGGCTAGAGTGTTATTATCTTGTATATCTTTTACGGTTTGCATAAACACAGTAATGTTATTATCTATAGCGGTTATGCGGGTATCCAAATCAAGATATAATTTATTCCAATGCTGTATTGTTTCTTTCATAGCTTCTGCGTTTTTTACAATTGCGCCAGAATCTCTAACCTCTTCTATCTTTTTCATTCTTTCGCCCAAAGATAATTCTAACTTTTTTAATTCATCCATTTCTTTACTCATCTGATATCATCGCCTCTGTTGTATTGAATCCTGTAGATATAATTATTATAGCTTTTTTCTCAATAGATTTTTTGTATGGAGAAACCGACCCCTGTCTTACCGTAAGCAAGCAATCAAGACCTGAAGGATCAAACGCACCTTCGTAATTAAATGTCGTGGTTTCTAATAAACCGGATGCGTTAGTTAAGCCCGTTAAAATAACATCACCCGTTGTTATCGTTCCGACCGTTTCATTCGCAACAATTCTAACTCTGGCATTTTCTATATTTGTTCCTGATGTGTCGGTTGCTTTTACGGATATGGTTATATTGTTATTTATAACAACAGTCCCCGCTCCGGTCTCCGTAACCAAGGGTACTGTGCCTCCGTTTGAAATGTTGATCGTTACTGTACCAGTAGCGTGTGTCGTTTCGATATCGTTAGTTCCGGATTGATCAAACAAAACGTTATCAAAGTTGTAAGTACCTGCTGTATCTATAAGAATCGCGTGCGCAGACGCATAACTCTCAAACCGCATATTTGTAATATCCATAGCCCCTGCCGTTATTTCTAGCCCATAATTTCCATTTTGATTTTTAAATAATGACCCATCTATATTTATCCCAGTGTCTGCGAATATGACAGAATTTACGTCATCAAAAGTTGCTGGGCCGGTGATAGATGAACCCAATGTAAAAGTTCCCATACCCTTGAAAGTTGGGCTGTTAAAAGTTACTACGGCAGAATTGTTTTGATTCCAATCAAAATGCGCTCTAGTTTGCCAAATCCATGTGCCGCTAAATATTGCAGTATCCGCTACGTTATTTCTTAAATTCAAGTAGGTGCGAAATGCTTGAGTAGTTACTCTAACTCTAGGGTCATTTACATCATTAGATACCGGACTAATAATAGTAAGGCCGTTATCGTTGAAATCTGTTTCGATAGAGTTATCTCCAACGCGAAAACCCATATCTATAAATATAACATCCCCTATCTTGCGTATCCAATTACCCAATTTATCGGTATAATCAAACCCCTGAATTAGATCAACCGCATCTTGAAATTCCGATGCCCCAGTAAATGTCGGAGTACTGGATGATGTTTTTATAGTATCTAAAACGTATAGTTTGCCTTGATAATTCCAATTAGTGCTGGAACCCGCCATATTTAGTCTAGCAGTTAAATATGCAAAACTAGTAACTGATGTATTATCAAACGTACCAGAACTAGCATCGTGCGACGAATCATTCAAATCAATTATTAAAGGATATTGGCCTTTTATACACTCAGCCCACGGGGTATCCCTACCACCCAAATAGAATTCCCTATAGTTGGCAGGAGGGGCACCAGTGCCGGAATAAATGCGCAATCTTACCCCACCAGCAGCGACTGTATCGACTTGTATCCTATTAGGAGCGTTAAATTGACTATGCCACAACATAACCTTGGTATCGCTAGAAACATCATATACGGGCGATTGACCGTTTTCAAACTCTTTAGCGTATCCTTTTACAGAGGCGTTTGTATTATTATCAAATTCAGTAGCTACGCCAGTTATAGGCAAGCTTCCGGCAGACTTTGTGCCGGTGTTGCTTGGGGCATTAATATCAGCAAGCCATTTAGAATCCCCAGAGCTTCTGGTTAAATTGCATAAGTCTTGAACGGCGGGCAAGGCGAAAGTCATGCTGCCAAACTCACAAGATGACTCGCGTGAGGGTTTCTAAATGTTGAACCATCTAAATTAACCCCATTATCTTGATAATCTATTAATCCACAATCATCAAATGTTGCCGGGCCTGTTATACTAGAGCCCATAATAAAAGTTCCAATACGTTTAAAGGTTGGACTGGAAAATGTAACTACGGCGGCGTCGTTTTGATTAAAATCCCAAGGCGGATAACTATTGCCGGCATCATAAAGCCCGCTAAAAATGGCGGTATCTGCTACGTTATTTCTAAGATTCAAATACCCCCTAAACGCTTGGTCAGTTACATGCACTCTAGGGTCATTTACATCATTTGAATTTGGCCAGAATACGCTAACCCCATTATCGTTAAACGTAGTGACGGTGCTATTATTTCCTATCTCCCAAGGCGCGGCATAGCTAAATATAGAGCCCTCCCTTTTAATCCATTCGTCTGTTATTTTAGTATTATACGCAGTACCTACAGCCGTTACCATATCATCCCAATCAGACAAAGCTCCGGTAAATCTTGGAATGTTGGTAGCGTTTTTGGTAGTATCAAAAACAAAAATTCTTGGATGGAAATGCTGAGTGGTGCTTGACCCTGACAGATTAAACCGGACAGTGCCAAACCCAAAACATTCAACGTCGGTATTGTCGTAAGTGCCTATTAATGCATTATGGTCTGCAACATTCATATCAACCACAATCATCTTAGGGTTTTCTCTAGCTTGACCCCCCACCTTATCATTTCCCGCGATCTGCCATGTTTTGTAATTGACGGGGGGTGAGCCAGTTCCAGTGCCAAGTCTGAAAACAACTCCATCGTTAGCAGCGGCAGCACACTGAACTCTATTTGGGGCATTGAACTGCCAGTTCCATATAACCACCTTAGTATCTACGGATACATCGTATCCACCAGTTGCTAAGAATTCCCAATACACCCCTCTTAAAGGCCCGGTAGAAGAACTCGTTTGGGTGTTAACAAACGCTGTAGCGGGTGAACCGGTAAGTGGTAGAGAGCCATTTGTTTTGAGATTTCTAGTGCCCGGTTGAGCCTCACCAGCCCCAGCAAACGATCCTCTAGCCCTAGCATCTAAATCCCAATCTGTCTGCATTTGCAGAACTGCGGTAGGTATAGTAAATGTCATTAAACGCGCCTACGTTCGAGTAACCACTTTTCATCATGAAAATCGTCTCGCGCATTATCCCATTCATACCACTCCGCATCCGTAATTTGATATATGTCAGCGCATTTATGGAGAATATCTTTAAGCACAAAAAACTCCCTGATACATTCTTGACCTAGTTTGTTGGAGTTTCCCCCTAAAACTTTCATAGAGGCTACAATTTTACCTGCGCTACTATAATCTCTTATGCAATTTTCTCCAGAAACACTATTTTTTTGTTGGTATGGGCCTACGCGGCCCATAGCCATAGCGTCACAAAACTGTTTCCATTGATACTGTGTAGCCATTACTCATCGCTTGTTCGAATAACCGTAGCCGAACCACCAGTTGATCCCATAACAGCCGTTGTTTCAAATGGCTTAATAGGTGTAATACCACCATCTCTAACTCGAATAAACAGAGTTCTGTCTGCGTTATAAACGTAGGTGAATGATTCAGTAGTTCCGCCAGCAAGCTTGTCGATATAACTATTATAAACGTTGTTAGTCGTTGCCGCATTGTCGGTACTAAAGTCGTGAGACGTTATAGTAAAGTCAGAACCCGAGAACGCACTATAGGGATGGAGTGTGTATGCACCACTATCACGTTCGATACGAATAGTACCAGACGAAGGCGTATCAGAATCGATAGCACCGGAAACGGTAACTGCTGTAACAGCAGCCCCAACCAACCCACCATTAAGTATATAATGGTTTGTGTCGATAGCGCCTGCTGCATCCGTAGTAACTAGTATTCTATCTTCTCCAGATACAACACCAAGCACGTCGAAAGTAACGTTATTGGGAGGTACGATTTGAGTATCCGTTAAGTCGAACAACTTGTCTGCGGCAGTTACATCGTTAACTTCAATGCCTGTACCATAACCACCAACAATAGAGGTTCCGGTTGACGCCCCAATAAATGGGAATGTTAGTCTAGGTTCTCTATCTGTAACGGTAACGTTAACATCAACCGTGGCGGATGATATTCCACCTGTGATTGTTAGTCCGTCAGTAGGTGCGATTCCGGTTAATAGCTGAATCCACATAGTTGTGGCGGCGGTAGTTGAATTAATAGCAAGCATTTGCCCCGTACCACCAGTCCAAGAAACGTCTTCGAAAGCGTTAAAAGTTCCGGTTGGAGTATCAACAACTATCTCATGAGTAATTCCACGGAATAATTCTCCGTTTAATCCCCAAAGAGTTTCTGCCGATCCATCGCGTTGTAACCATTTCATGCGTTCGTAGAAATCATTAATACTTCTAGTTGGTTGATTGGTATTCCACTCCGAGTAATAAAATTCATTTGAGGAATCATTGTTTACATCCAAACCTACATAGCCTTGAGTGGTTAAGGCAATACCTGTCCAACCCGCGACAGTGCCAACTATTGTGGCGTTGTTCAAATCTGCGGAATCTTTAAGGGCGAATACGTTATTACCACGAGCTGTGCCGTTGATTTTGAATTCAGAATAGCCATTACCAAATGTTCTGGACGTACCGATAAGTCTACGACCATCAATATCGGAACCGGCTGTTCTGGTTTTTATCATGAATCTATGAGAAATTCCCTGAGCGGCGTCTGGGTTCAAACCGGCGCTTGAAAAATTCCACCAATCGTCTGATAGGACAGCACCATTCTGGTGCACTTGAATTTGTACGTCTGCGTTGCCAAAATTTACAACTCCATCGTAATACTCTTCAGTTCCGCCAGTACCCTGAATAATTGATCCATCGAACAAATGCTCAGCGGCAGTATCGTCTATATTATAATTACCCAATAGTGTAATAATATTATCGGTTGAACGATCAGAAGCGGCATCATCTGTGATATCGTACTGATCATCGCCGGAACTTGCCGCGTCATCCGAGAACGCACCCAACCAACGACGCAATTGAATAACTGTCGCGTAAGAAGGTGATCCACCACCGTGGTCATCTCCTATGTATCTAATATCACCACTAGAACGGGTAATACTCCAATCTGCATCTACCATAGCCATGCTTTAATCTCCAATGTTTAACCTATATAACGGTTAAAATAAAATATTTAATTATTCACAACGTTTTTTAACTTTAACGTTGCAATTGAATTCTGCTGTAAGTCCATCACCAAGTGCTGAGACTACAATGTCCACCCTTTCTCCATCTACCAAATCTATAGACCCTATTATTATAGCCCTATAAACCGCTCTAGTTCCCGCAACGTATGCCATTGATAACGGCCATGTTTCCCCAGTAACCTCTACAGAATCTTTAAATAGGGTAACTGTAACAATTGCGTCATTGATATATTCGTTTGTTACGGAGTGCCTTAAACCATCAACCTCGATAAGCATGTCATTATTTTCAAAAATTGCTTTTATAGGCATAGTTTTTTACATAAAATCAGGTTTGATTGCTACGTATTATAACATAATTAATTTAGGTTGTTAATACCCGTTCCTAACGCTAGCTTTTACACTGGAATCAATTTTTACATCTAAATCTATTCCTACATTAGATAATATTTTATCAAATGCCAGCGCTGGATGTGAAGCAACAACAGCCTTTAAGTTGTTTGTGTTGGATATGTTTGTATTGAAATATATTGCCGGTTGTGAGGTTATAGATGCTTTTAAATATCCGGCAGATAGTATTGGAAACGTAATACCATCTATATTTCCGAATGAAGATAGATTCTGCAAAACCAAAACTTGCCCCACCATCGCTGAAACATCATCAATAGTCGGCGTTTCTTGTATATCAAGCGGGAATATATACAGAGTTTTGGTTATTTGTATGTCAAATATAGACCCTATATTTTCAATATCTTCACTACTTAAATTATGAATTTGTGTTACGGAGGTGTCAAAATTTTGAGAGTTAGATTCTGTCGTTGTTATCGACAGATTTTGACCTTGAGTTAACTCTATAGCATTTAAAGTTGAAGATAGTAATACGTCACTAACTAATAAATTATAATTTTGTGTTAGCGATATATCTGATAATTCGCTTATAGAGTTTATTATCAAAGTGATTAGGTTGTGGTTTTGTGTTATAGAGACGCCTATTATGTTAGATTCCATAACAACATTTAAATTCGAAAGCGTTATAATTTTAGCAATTAATGGCGCGTCTAACGCCCCTATAGAACTTGTTAAAGATATTGCAAGGTCGTGTCCTTGGGTAATTGCTACATTATCTGTGGAAGTTTCTAAACTTAACGGTGGTATTGTTAAGTTATAATCTTGATCTATTGTTACCGACCCGATAATGCCGTCTGAAAATAAGTTATCCGCAGAAAGCGCTATAGCCTTAACAACTTCTACAGTATTTATTTGTCCTGTTCCAACAATAGATTCCAAAATCAAATCTTGATTTTGGGAAATTATCACATCGAATGAATTTCCTGTAGAGGCGATTTCTGATATTAATAAATTTTGATCTTGGGTAATAGCTAAAGAATTAATAGACCCCGTTGATTGTGGTTCTCCACTATCTCCGGGAACAGTTCCTTCCTGAAACCCCATATACCAATAATCATTTGACCCAACACCGCCTCTCGCGGGTATAGACCAAGCAAGTGTGGCGTTAGGTAGCGGGTCGTTACTAACTACTTTGTAGTGAGTCCACAGTGTTTCGCTTAACCCCGAAACCTCTATTATAGTGGTGCCTGATATAGTTCCCGGCCCGGAGATAATTGTGCCTGTGCAGGGTGAAAATACAGTGTCATGGAAAAGTGACAACCCGCTATTTCCAGAGCTAGGATCGTCATTACTAGCTCTTACCAAAAGGTCTACTACATACCTTACGTTACCTAAATTCCCTTGCGTTGATCCTATCAGATAATTAAAAGGATCGGGGTCGTTATTGTTGGATAGGCTCGCACCACCAAGAGTTCCGTCTGGGCCTATAATAACTCCCGCATTGGCAATCACGGTGAATGGGCCTTTAAAATATCCTGTAGTGAAGTCGTATGGATTAGTAAGTATTTGTTTTGGGTTGGATGCGGGTATAAAATATCCATTAAAATCTAGGTCATGATTTTGAGTTATAGATATTGAATCTGACGTACTTGTGGATTGGGATATTTCGGAAATTACAAGGTCTTGATTTTGCGTTAATGCCAAAGAATCTACAGAACCTATTAATTCTGGTTCACCACTATCTCCGGGAGCGATACCCGCTTGGAATCCTATATACCAGTAGTTATTTTTGCTAGAAACTGATCCGGGTTCTGCTGGGAATGTTCGAACCGTAACCGCGTCACTAGTTTCCGCGTCTAAAACTACCTTTATGTGAGTCCATTCGGTTTGGCTGAGGCCAGTAACTGACTGCAAATCTGTTCCTGATACACTTCCGGGGCCGGATATGATAGTGCCTGTTGCGGCCTTGTATACGCCTTGAAAATAAATTCCTATTTGGTGTGTTGCGGACTCCGGAACGCCGTCCCCCGCTTGAACAACTATATCCGCAACGTACTTACTTAAACCTGCGGAGCCAGATGCTACACCAAAAAGGTAATTAAAATTTCCGCCATCATTGGTTAATATTGCGCCGCCAAGAGTTCCGTCTGGGCCTACCAATGTACCTTCTCCGGAAATAGAAGTATTTGGGCCTTTAAAATATCCAGAGGTAAAAATAAATGGGCTCGATAGAATCTGTTTTGGGTTTAATGCCGGCACAAAATAACCCGTGAACTCTAAATCATGGTTTTGAGTTATTGAGGCGGTATCTACGCTTGCGGCGGAGTTTGTACCTGCAATTATTAAATTTATACCTTGAGTAATTAAGGTATTATCGATAGAGCTAGAGGAGTTTGCGCTAGCCCCTGTTAAATTATGGTTTTGAGTTATTGGTGTAGCGTCGATGCTGCCGGTGGTATTTACACCTAAGAGGGTTAAGTTTTTATCTTGAGTTATTAATACGTCAGCAACGCTACCAGCAGAATTTGTTCCAGCCACTATTAAATTATGGTTTACAGTTATTGATGTAGTGTTGATATTAGCAGTAGAATTTCCACTTAGCAGGGTGAGGTTTTTATCTTGAGTAATCGCTAAGGAGTTAATTTCATCCGTAGAGGCTAAACTCCCAACGGCTAGATTGTGACTCTGTGTTGCGACAACTGTATCTATATTTCCCGTAGAGGTTAAATTTGTCACTGTTAAAGCGTGGTTCTGGGCAATTAAAATATTATCGATAGAGCTAGAAGAGTTTATACTAGCTGCTACTAAGTCATGGTTTTGAGTTATCGATACGGTATCAACATTGCCCGTAGAATTTACACTCGTAATTAATAAGTTTCTATCTTGAGTTATTAATACGTCAGCAACGCTACCAGTAGAGCTTGTACTAGCTAACGTTAAATCGTGATTTTCAGTTACCGATAAGGTTTCGATACTACCTGTCGATGAGGAATTGGATAAACTAAGACTAATAATGGTTGTAGATGGAAACGGCAGAATAAGACCCGGCACTCTTCGAGGTCTAAGCAATGCGACCGGTAGGTCTCCAGAATACAAAGTTGTGGGATTGCCACCATCCGCGTCAACTGCGGTACCAAAATTCCCTGTTAGGTCTTGAGAAAGAACTTGAGATGTGTCTGAGAAAAATATTAATTTATCTAGACGATGAATAGGGAACATACTCTTACGTTCGTCACGTATTTGATCTACAGTTAACCAGCCATCCCAAACTTTACCGCAAAGAACGGCTCCGGTGTATTTTGTGCTGATAGATGAGCCGTTAAGATTATCGAATCTTGCACCCATCGAATAAGAATGATTACTGTTTGAAATATTTCCAGTTTTCGCCGCATCTCTAATCCTTTCGGACTCTATATCTAACGAATCTTGATAGGCTAAATACCTTAAACCTTCTGTGCCGTCGCCTTTGTATCTTATACACACATGAAACCACTTATTAACCTTGGCGGCATCCATACTTTCGGTTGCGCCCGTTTCAAAGTCGTTATAATTTGTTGCACCCACCTTAAAGTAGGTTCGAATGGCGTCTACGCCTCCACTATCATCCGTTCCAATTCCAAAGGTATTTCTTTTAATAAATGCGGAATCGTTAGAAGCGTCCCAAACGGTAGGTCTCATCCAAACCATTATGGTGCATTCGTCACCAGTAAAGTCCAGATCAATTGGCCAGTAAATTCCGGCATTAGCTGTAAAATTTAAAGCTGCCACTTCTAGGTTTCTCTAATTAGAACCGATATAAGCGATGCATCCCCTACTAAAGTGTCGGCAGAATTTCGCCTGATACGCAAGATACCCAGTTCGCCATCCGCTATTGAATCTATATCTACGCCGTCAGTAAATACTACGTCGTGATATCCTATTTCCCCGATAACGGAGGGCACTGTGGTAGTTGCGGTATTAAAGTTATAGGTGTGCGCGGTGGTGTCAATATCCTCAATATCATCACCAATACGTCGAAACGCGCACTCAAAGTCTACATCCCCTGAAGATGCTGCGGCAGAATATTTAAGCGTTACGGTTAACCCTCCAGCATCATAGGACTCCATATCGATTAAATAATCCCAATACTCAATAGTAGTATCATCGAAGTCTAACGTTGGAATCTGTTCACCAATTGTTGTGGCTCCGAGCAAAACACCTAATGAAGCATTAGGCCCGTCAGCAGTTGGCATGTCCCTTATAATTGCAGCGCAAAGTTTTCCACTAGCCATTAGTTAAGCCCATCCATTTTATTACGAACGCGAGTTCTAATTTGAGATATAGAAACATCTGGCGCTCCAACTTTCTTACCGGCATTATACAAGTCTAACATTACATGCATCATAGCGCGAAACATAATTCGTTCATCGAATTCGGCCTTATCTTCGCCTCGTTTTTCGGTTGTTATTTCGGCAGATTCTAGAGCATCTACCGCATCTTTTTGGGTGACGTTCATATCGGTAACTTGGTCACCATTTATATTCCAGTACTTAGATTCTCTCTCAGTTATTCCGGATAAATCTGGGTTAATAATCCATGTCGTAGGGGGGTATTTGACCGTATTAACAGATTTAATAAATTGTTTACTTGTTCTATGTAATACGTTAGCCATTCTAATCTATCTCCAATCTTATAAATTGTGGCTGTGTAAAAACGTCTCCTTCAAAAAATGTTTTACAAACCTGTTTGCTGTATGCACTGGTATCGCCTTGAATATCAAATGCGGCTAACTCCCAGCAATATCTATCTCCTATTTTTCTAACGCCTGAGTACATTAAAGAAGAAGCTGGTAAAATTCTTTCGGTACGAACCCCATTAAATATTTCAATTAATTTATACCCACCTATCTCTTCTATAGGTAGTGGAGAGCCATCTACGTATTGAGTGGGTCTCGACCATGTGAGTATATATTCCGGGCCGGTTTTCAGCGCCCATGCCGGAATACATATCAATAATGGTAAAATCCAACGTAACATTAAGGCGTTCCTATCTGTAACCTCAATGTCTCGGGTTGAGTATAAAACAACTCTAAAATAGGCGCATAAGTCACGATTGGAGACCATTGTCTACCATTCATATTTTTTCCCGTCCTATCGTCTTTCCAATATTGAGCTGAAATTCGATACATACGCAGCGTACCGGCATCAGCGTCATTAGTATGACTCAGCACGTCTGGGTCTGGAATATCCACAAAAGACCCGGCATTGTTGGGGCTTAAGTTGTAACAAACATCCTCTGCAATTTTTCTTTGTTCGTCGTAATCTGTATCCACAGTTAATGCGCCCAAGTTAAATAAGCAATCCGATGACGCTGGGTTCATTATTCTCCATGCAACCGTATACCCCCAAAGCATCCCATCCGGAATGGTGTTTCCGTTCTGATCCACTACAGGTTTATTCCAAGTTTTTGGGACTTCGACCGCACCAACCGAAATTGCAGAAAATAAAAGAATTATTCCAATTAAATACTTCATTCTGTCACCGCCTCTTTGCCAAAACTGCAATCGTCAGTCTTCATATTTATTGCCTCAAGAGACTTAACTTCAGTTAGTTTGTCAGCGTTTCTAATAATCATGACACAGCCATCCGCCTCTATTCGTGCGCCCGGAGTAACACCGGCTACTGTATCCACTTCTAATAGAGAAATCGACACATCATTCTCACCTATCTTAAGTTGGGTTGCGCAGGCAGTAAGGACTGCAAAAACTGTTATCAGAAATATATTTTTAAATTTCATTTGGGTATAACCTCGCTATATAATTGGCCCAGTATTGTCTTTGTTTTAGAGGATTAAAGTCGGAACTGTGCCCCCAGCCGCCTTTTGATTTGATATTTGTAACCAAATCATCCCTAAATCCTTTAGCTCCTGCCGCTCCAAATTTATGAAACAACAACGTTGATCCGAACCATATCGTTACATCTTTTTTAGAATATATGCAGTATATTTTTGTCTCTCTGTGGATAAAACCATAATCTCTATCCATAGCGGGCCTAAACAAAAACACCGCTTTATAATTTCTTTTTTTCATAGCTTCGGCAATTTTATATCCGCCATAACTATGCCCAGCCATTATGTCTCCATCTGAAGACAAATCAAGTATTTTTTCAACATCCCTTTTTACTGTACCTTTGTCTCTAACATTCCAAGTATGTCGAATTTCTTGATTAATATCTAAAACTTCATAACTTAGATTTCTAAGTTCCTGACCTAGCAAATCTGTCGAACCTTCACCTTTTGATCTAATCCCGTTTACAGTACAAATTTTTCCCATAATAAAAAACCTCTGGGCGTCTTGAAACAACCAGAGGTTCTTTAACGCCTGTATATAATAACTAACTAACTATTATGTTGGTTGGTTGTTTTGCATGTTGAAAGTGGGAACGTTGATTTGGTTTCCACTAGTGATTGGTTGGTCAGAAGTTTCATCAGTAACTGCGTATACTTTTGTAGCATCTATAAGTGCGATGTGTAAATCTGGCGCTCCGTCCGTGGCGCTCGCGGTAATAGTTTTTGCTATAATACGAACTCTTCGAGTGTTCGCCGCACTACCATTCTCCAAAACCCCATCACTAGCTATGATAGAAACACTTCCTAAAGAATTTGCAACCACAGTAGCTCTGCTATCTGCTACAGCATACGCGCTAATCAAATGCATAGTTGTTACAAGACCACCGTCTGCCGACGCTCTCAAAATACTTAACCCGTCGTCCATTACGTCGGGATGAAACCACTTAGCTGCCATTGTTAACTCCTTTAGCTATAGCTATTTTTAAATTCATTTAAGACTTTTTTTGAACAGCCATTAATGAATCTATAATGGCTTTTATTGATGGGCCTCTTATATCGTATTTGGCCGCAAAATCTCTAATACCGTATATCCCTTCATTGTCGGCAATATAGGTAAGTTCTTCTATAGAATAGTCGTAACTATGAACAACTTCTTCTGGAACATCTGGTTTGGTTTCTATAACTTGCCCATCTTCTTGAAGTTCAAGCTTAACACCAGCCTCTTTTTTTTCTATCATTATGGCGTCTTTTTTAATTTTAGCCATTTGCGACAACTTCATCTCTCGAATGCTTTTATTTCTGTCGTCTATAAGGTCTTGAGTTTTGGACGGGTTGCGACCCGTGTCATGCTCAACAATACCCATTATGCCAGCCATTCGCGCTGCCTCGTTCTTACTTATAACTTCGACTGAGATACCGTTTTTAAAGTCTACTTCTCCAAGCATACCGGTAAATCCTTCAAAACCCTCTTGAATAATTCTTAATATTGGCATTATCTCTCCAAAGAATGCGACGACCCCGAAGGGTCGCCAATTCTGTTTAATTAAACGTTCGTAATACCGTTTAATGAAGCTGCTGATTGTGTTGACTTAAGAGCCACACCACAATACCACTTCACACGAGTACGAGTCGCGTCTTTATTTTGAACCGTTCCGATATCTTCAACAACGAACCCGGCATTTTCCCCGCCATAAAGGCCGTGGAAGCCATCTACTTCATTTGCTCGAACTGCGTAGATACGTGCTGTAGCGCCGTTAGTACCTTGAGTTTCTGCTCCAGAAATGTAATCGTTTATGATGATTGGTATACCATCATGTGCGGGAACTGACAAACCGAAGTTATCAATTTGCAGCAATCCACCTGTATTACCACCAGCCAGTCTCCACAATACTTTCAGCGCACGAAATGTTCCAGAGCGCATCATGTAAAAGTCGGGGCCGTTAGGCACTGCGTCTGCAAGCTCGTCTAGCATAGCTAGAGTTAGAGATGCGCCGTTAACTGCGGAAATAACTTCGTTTCCTGTGGCTGTAACAATCGCGTTCAGACCATCAAACTGTTTAGCGTTTACGCCATTATCGCCATTGATGATGGCACTTCTAAATGTTCGAGCAATACCTTTTGCTTTCGCAGCGATTTGAATTGCTTTCTGATTGTTTGTATCACTTTCAGTTCCTTCTAGGAACTTATCAACATCTACGTCGCCAGCGATAATTCGTAGCTGAGTAGTAACTGATGTGAAGGTTGACGCTTCTTCGGTGATTACATCATTAGGATCAATGAATATCGCCTGAGAGTTTGTCGCTTCTCGGTTGTAAACGTATGCTTTACCATTCGTCTTACTGAAGGGTAATAGGGCGAAAAGACCATCTTTCTCAATGATTTCCTCGATGACTCCAGCTACAAGGTCGTTGTTCGACAGCTTGTCAGCTTCGGTTTTTAAAAGTGCCATGTTGTTCTCCTTTAGGCATGTTTAAAGACGGCATCATCGAGGTTCACACCTACAGCCTTTCGGCTAATTTTATGATGCTGCCGCATTCTTATTTAATGCGTTAGCGATTCTATCAAGACCTTTAAATTTGACCTTGTCATCGTTTTGCGCGATACTTTTCGATACATCAGTTGAAGAGCCAGCACCTTGCTTCTGCTTCGTCTTTAGTAGCGTTTTATTGTCTGGATGGTCGTTATAAAGTTGCTTAATAGCGTCTTCAAAAGACTTACCACTTCCGTCGGCATCGACTAATGGTGCTCTACCTTCTACACCTTTAGGCTTGTTGTACGCTACAACAGTGCCATTTTCAATATCGAAGTTTCCTTCGAAAGTCGCTCGCGCTATTGAGACTGGCAGTGTAGAACTTTCTCTAACAAATGCCGAATCGCCAAATGCACGACCAATAGTTAATTCTTGTTGACTTGATGTTGCTGTTTTCAAATCAACGTTCAAAGCATCGATTGTTGCTTTCATGTCTTCAACAGCTTTCGTGTGCTGCTCTCCCATGCTTTCGATGATCTGTTTGTACTTTCCCTCATCTTCTAATTTTTTCGTTGCGGCTTTTTTCTGACCATCAATAATTTCTGATATATCAGATATTTCTAAACCACCCAGAGCGTTCGTTAGCTTGTCCAACTCTGCTTGTTTTGTAGCAAGCTCTGCCTTCACAGATTTCTCACTATCTTTTCGCTTCATAACCTCTTTAAGGAGTTTTGCTTCTTCTTCAGAAGTACCTTCTCCAACCAATGCCGCATCCAGTTTGGTTTGAAGAGCTGCTAACTCATCTGCCGCCTTAGTTGCTGCGTCTTCCGCAGATTTTGTTGCTACTGCCGTGGCATCTTCTGCCGCTTTAAGTAACGCCGCGTCTGCTGCTGCTTTTGCAGCCAGTTCTTCTGTTGTCATGCTTTTCTCCTTTAGACCAGTATCTCGGTCAGGCCATTCGCTTGGCTATGCTTTAGTCGGTATCTCGACTTTTCGTAGCACTTTGTTTGTCACCCGCGTTACTTCTATTACGCTTGGATTCTTCTACAATTGCGCTACTCTCTTTGCTATTTTGCAGTTCAGCCGCTGAAGTTTCTTCCAGCCTTGCCTCCCATTTCTCGATAGCTTCTATCATTTCTTTTTTCTGATCAGCACTCAATTTAGGAAATAGGTGTTCTGCTACCCCCTTCATCTGCTCTGACCTCATATACTCCGGAACATTAATTGCGCTTAGCTGTAATGCTATAGCTAGCTCTTGTTGCAATCCGCGCATTTCAAAGGTTTCAGAATATGTAATTAAATCTTCTTCCGGTGTGTCTTCTCCCGCCCAAAGTGAAACAAGTCTCGCTATCTTATTTTCCGCAGTCTCTAATGAGTCTGCCTTTTGAGCTAGTAACGCCGTGACTCTTTCAAAGTCAAATGCTTTGGCTACTCCGGATGAGTTGTCTATACCAGAAGAATTATCTTCTTTAGTTCTTTCTCCAGCTAAACCAACTGTGTGATAAATTTCATTTATCAATTGTTGGATGGCTGTTATAATTAGCGCAGCCTGTTTAGGGTCTGGGCTTAAGTATTGTGGAGCCTGTCCACCCTCACCATCATATAAAAATATTCTTTTTGTTCCCATATCCAGAATTGCGTTATACGCGTCATCTCCCGGAAGCACATTCTGGGCCGGCATTGCCAGTTGTGAGAATGTTTGGTCTTGAATTATCGCATCTAAATTTGAAGCGTAATTCGCTGTAGCTCTATCCAAATACGCTACGTCCGTTATTAGTGCTGGGCAACTCCAAGGATCGTCAGTTATAGCGTTATCAACCTTAACCGCCGGAACTTCTCCTAAAGCGTGAATACCCTGATCTAAAATTTCAAATCTTCTTGAGTCTGCTGGGCCGGTTTCTCCAACCAAAATCCAATCTTGTCTAGTCCAGAGTCTAAACCGTTCTTCAACTATTCCGGAGTCCATTAGCGGATCGTTATCGTCTCGGCTGTACTCTCGTATTAAAATCCAGTTTAAAACTCCGCGACTATCATAACTCATATCTAAAACGTCTTTTGGGGCTACAACATAAGCGTATACATTCGACTTTTCTGTATCTGCTTGTGAAGCGTTTTCCGGAATAACGCCTGTTGCGTTATCGACTATCACCCAAGGTCTTCCACCTATCGAAGATTTTGTAGAAACAATCTTCATAAATTCTGTCATGTCCAGACCTTGCAATGTCGCTTTTTTCCAAAAACCATTTAACGCGTCTGAAGCGTCGTGTTCGTTTCTTACCACAGAACCTCTAAACAAATATTTATTAACCAAATCTACCACTTCTCTGGTATGGTTAAATCTATAAGCTCTTTCTAGCCTGTCTGCATACTCTGTCGGGCCTTCTTTCATGTATTGAAAAATATTATTTAAAAACCAATCTCTTCCGCCGACATAAGTTGCTTCCATAAATTCCCAGTGCGGTAACATAGAAACGTAATCCGGATGTCTGCGCTCTGTTAGAGTCTGTAAAATGCTTTTCTTTTCAGTCACGAAATAGTAAACTCGACTTATTAGTGTGTATTATACCAAGCTAATAAGTCTCAATCAATAACCCCCTAAACGAAACCCGTTACAGTGAGCGCCCAGCAATGACGATCTTCCTTGTTGGATATTCTAGCTCAATTGGATAACCCAAAGCGTCTGTAATGTGCTCGACGCTAGGACGTTTATCAATATCCGGAGTTCCCTCTTTGTATAAAACTTGCTCGAAAGATTTTATTACGTTTTTGCATTTTGAATCAACGTGCATACGAACCTGACCATTCGCGTCCATGAGCATACGATTAACCGCGTTAACTCTATCAGATATTCTAGGATGCTTCCGCCTAAACTTTATGTAATTAAATCCACGCTCTCTAAATATATCAAGGTCTGATTCTCCTCGGGCATGTTGTCTTGCAGTACCTGCTGGGTCTGGATATATACAAACCTGTCCGTTATTTTTTCCCATATACTTGTAATATCTTTGTTCTAGAATATCACATATTTCCAAAGTATTTGATCCGTGTTTATAAATCTCATCAACAACATGTATTGATCCGTCTCGCTGAGGTTGCATAATTGCAGTGGCCATAGGGTCGATATTAAAATCTTGCCCTACCCAAATCGGAAGGTCTGGATTAAATGGAAATTTTCCGGTATGAATATTTCTATCAAATTGGTAATATACCCGTCCTGACATATTTTCAAAGCTTGCTTCAAACTCCTGTCTGAATGTTTTTATATCCATATCAGACCGTGCTTGTTCAATTTCTTCAGAGGGAATAAATGGGGATGTCACGGTTGGAAAAACCCAACTATCCCACATTTTATTATCTGGGTCTTGTCCCAACATATGTACGTCGTAAAGCAGGTTATACCCACGAGGTGTTCCGATGAACATGGCGTGTCCGCGATCTCTCGCTAAGGTTGGTCGTAAAGACCTTTTCCAAACATTTTCTTTCATATCTTGAAACTCATCCAAGATAACGTAGTTTAGTCCAACACCAAGTAATCCGTTTGGGTCATCAGCACCTTTGCATTCGATTATTGATCCATTTACTAATCTAATTGAAAGTTCTGTTTCGTGAATTTTTTTAACCCAATTCCTTGGAACTGCGGCCTTTAATTCGTCCCAAATAATTTGCTTTGCTAATCTATATGATGGTGCTACGTACCAAACCCTTGAGCCCGGTATTTGAGCCCATTTAATCAGACTGATTAAAGCCAGCATCGATTTGCCCCAACGACGCCCAGCTACAACAACTTTAAATCTTGCGTTCGAATTATGAACCTCTGTTTGTCCCCTATGCAGCATTATTGTACTGATATTGGAACCAACGGCCTTAGCTGCTATTCCAGCCATTATTCGTTCTCACCACCAATAATAACTACAGAATCGTCAAAACTGGATTCTGGATTCGTTTTTGGTGTTCCTGAGTCTCCCATCAAATCACCAACTTCGTCGCCTGCTTCTCGAACGGCCTGCTCATCCTCTTTGGTCATAGATTTCAAAATTAATACCGGAACATCTTTCTCATCAAATTGTTTGTAATTTTGAATAATCATATCTGAAACGTCGTGACATAGCTTCATATTGTTCAGCATGGTACGTATTACCTTCTGATCGTCCCCTATTGTGACTAATGGCCTTCCCTCCGTTACAGCCTCTGTGAAGAGCTTCAGAGACCTCTTTTGTAACCATTCAACCCCTTGAAGGGCTAATACGGTTATGTCCGACCCTTTGACTAACATTTCTTGAGCGTCATTAGCGATTATCAACTCTTTTTTATTTTTAATTTCTTTGTTCGTCACTCCTTGCTTTACGCCGTCTTTGGCTAATCTAGATTGTACCGCTTGGTGAGAAACATTAAACGATTCCGCTATTTCTTGTATGGTAAATCCTTGTTCCGCCCGCATAGCTTTAGCTTTTTTCCATTCGGCAGGGGTAAGCCGACGCTTACTAATTTTACTTCGGTCTTTAGGTTTTACTTTTGATGAATCAGGCATGATTACCGGATTCCAAAAAAATGGGTCTGCATCTGAGCAGATGAGACCCGGTTCTCTGAGGAGTTCTTAAAATTCAGTATATATTTTAACACATTTTTGTATCTTAAGAAACTTACATTTCCGAGGCTGTATAAATCTAAACAAAGCTTCGCTGATCCGCAGCTCTGATTTCTGTATTTTGTTAAGTTAAAAAAACTCATAAATTCTCTCAATTAAATATCTCCATTATTTCTACATTATATGTTGCACTTTTTTTCATCCCCTCAAAGATAGTATATTGTATATATGCGTATATTTACTATATGTATATATTATACTTCGTAGGGAGCACTTAAAAGTGCAACATGGAATCGCCAACCTTACTCAAGCCCAGTAAATTCAAGGGATTCTCTTATTTCAAAATCCGCTTCAGGTTCTGGTTTTGGGGTTAAATCCAATAAATCGAATGCGGCGTTAGTTGGGAGGTAAATATTCCTTCTCGTTCCGTTTCTAGTCTCAGCTCGGGGTTTTATATCGACAAATCCTTTCCGTTTTAGGGCTAACAAAGTGTCATTAATTGCCTCCCTCGTAACCTTGTGCGGGACGCGATCTTTTATCTGATAAATATCGCACCAAGAAATCACAACACCATCATCATTTTTGTTACCCGCTAACACGATAACCATAACATTCGACTGTTTTTCGGTTATGTACATAATCGTTCCTCAATTTTAATAATCAGAATCTAAATCTTCAACCGCAAATTCCGTATTTTCGAATGTAAAATCTCTTTCCGGCTCAAGCTCCGGAACAGACTCTTCGGTCAAATCTTCTAACTCTTCCCTAATCATATCGTAAGACGATTTCTCTTTTCCAGCACTCATTCGGAGTCTCCAACCAATTTTCCGCTGTTTAGCAATATATAAACCAAAGCATCTCCAGAGTTGGTTAAATCATCGCTTCCTGTAAAACCTTGTTCGTGTCTGGTTGATGTTATAAGTTCGCCAAGCTGTACAGAATCTTCCATAGAAACTTTGAATCTTAATACTTGGTGAGTTCTAGGCGCGGAGTTTTGTTCGATACCGAGGTCTAAATCATCGTCTAGATCATCTACATCAGCCAACTCATCATTTAAATTTATATGCTCAAAGTATGATTCTAACTGAGATTCTTCATACGGAAGAGTCGCTAAGAGTTCTTTCATGTCGCATAAATCTTCATCGCCAAGCAAAGCCGCCATCAAGTCTGCATCATCCTCACCATAGCGGTTGTTAGCGATCAATGTGATTTTCTTCGCCTTGCCATCTGGGATATCTCCAACATCGGCGCAAGGTATTGTTTTTAATCCAATTTCTATTGCAGCAGCAACCCTATGTTGCCCATCTATAATTTGAACCTTTCCATCTTTTAGGGTTCTAACCAGTATAGGTTTTTGAATACCATCAACCAATAAAGATTCTTTTAATTTTCCTTGATTAATGGGGTCTACTATGTTAGGATTCCACGGGTTAGGTGATAAATCAGCGGGGTCTAAATTTAAAATTTTCAATTTATTTCCTCAAAAAATTTACTAATGTAGGGTATTATACTTACATTTGTCGAAATAATCAACAACGAGGCAAATTTTGCTGCAAGCGGTTATATTATTTAATCCAGTTAAAGCGAAGCTCCATAACCCGGATAACGACTTGCGATATCTTATATCGGAAATTTTATCTTTTAAAGTAGCTGGTTTTGAACATATGAATGCTGGCAATTGGGATGGATATAATTCACATTTTAGTATGGCGACCAATAGTTTCCCAGCCGGATTTGTTCGGATGGTTAAAAAAAAATTGGAGATGGGTGGCTATAACGTCATCACCCACAGTCGTGATGCCCCTGAACCTACCGGCCCCAAAACCCCCAAGGTTGATGAATTTCCAGACGATCATAGGTACAAATTTCAACCAGAAGTTGTAGGCAGAGTTTTATCGCTTCGAGGTATGATTGCCCAAATAGCAACCGGTGGTGGGAAAAGTCGAGTTTTTAAACTCTGTTATTCTAGAATTGGCTTACCAACTTTATTTTTAACATCTAGAAAAAGCCTTATGTATCAAATGGCAAATAATTTTGAAGAAACTATGGGCGAATGGGCTGGATATCTTGGAGATGGAAAGTGGGCTCCAAATTCTAAAGGGGCAAATTTTGCTACTGTTGGAACCTTGGCTGCTCGGTTAGAAGAAAAAACGCTTGAGACAGAAACCAAAAAAGTTATGGATAAATATTATAAAAATCTTGAGAAAAAAATTATCGAAGTTATGCGCGCAAACAATTTACCCACCGAAACCAACACCTTAAGCAAAGTTCCTAAGCTTTTAAAACAGAAAATAGCCGAGGTAAGGAAATCTGTTATTGCTGCAAACCCTATAAACAATGACGAGGTTCGAGATAAAATAATAAAAACCGTGGAATTATCTAAAATAAAAAGAAAAGAGACTATTAAGTTCTTAAAAACTATAGGATTTTTTTGTTTGGAGGAGGCTCATGAAGTTTCTGGAAATGGGTATTATAATATATCTAACGCATGTAGCAATGCTTGGTATAGGCTAGCTTTGACAGCAACTCCGTTTATGAAAGATAACCAAGAAGCAAATATGAGGCTAATGGCTTGCACAGGCCCAATCGGAATCAAGGTTTCTGAAAAACTTTTGATTAACTCTGGAATTTTAGCTAAGCCATATTTTAAATATATCAAGGTTGAGAAAGTTCCGGGCCTAACCAGATCAGCCTCGTGGACGAAAGCCTATAAGATGGGTATCACCGAAAACAAGAAGCGAAACAATTCCGTTATTGTCGAGGCCAAAGAGGCGAAAAGTTATGGATTAACCACGATGGTTTTGGTTAATCATACAAAACATGGTGAGCTTCTAAAACGGATGATGGTTATGAATGGTCTAAAGTCTGTATTTATATCTGGAAAGGATAGCCAAGAACAAAGAGAGTTTGCGTTAAACCAGTTGAAAAGTGGGCGGATTGATGTTTTAATAGGATCAACTATTTTAGACGTTGGTGTGGACGTTCCTAGCGTAGGTATGATAATACTAGCTGGCGGAGGAAAGGCTGAAGTTAATTTGCGCCAGAGGGTAGGTCGCGGATTGAGAGAAAAAAAGTTCGGCCCTAACGTTGCTTTCGTTGTTGATTTTGAAGACAGAAACAACAACCATTTATACCGGCATTATAAAGAACGCCTTGATATTATAAGTGAGACTGAGGGGTTCTGTGAGAACATCGTAGCCAAATTTGATTATTTAGCGCTTGGATTTTCGAAAAAGTCAAAATAAAACTTGACAATTGAATTAAATAGGAGCATAATACTTGCATGAATTATTTTAGGTCAACCAAACATTTCGAGATTACGGGGTCAGGCTCGGCGACAAGTCCGTGGCTGGAAGATCAGCGCCCCCTCAATATGATCGATTGATCTTAGCTTTGCAGCCTCTCGGTGCAACGCTAGAGAGGCTAAAAGAAGATAGTAAAAAATTTAAGTCCCCACCCCTTCTAACAAGCCTCACTAGGAAACCACCGAGAAGCTGATTTAATTATTGGCAATAGGCCCACCGGGTGTGGGCGACGGACTGTTAATCCGACCGCGCAAGGTTCAAGCCCTTGATTGCCAGCCAAAAAGAAAGATGCGTCTCATTGGTCATTAGACTACGTATCGTATGCCCTACGCCTTCGCAGACGGTAAGACGCGGGCTAGGGAAATATAAAAGTTTTGATGTTGCAGTGGGTTGTGCAGAGCAAATGTTAAGAACCTCGGGTAGCGTAAATATACCTACTGGCATTAAAGAGTTGTATCGGAACATAGCTACGGGAATACCTTAGTTCACCGTTACAGAGGGAGCTAAACCCTACGGTTGTATACAAAACTATCGGAGAGTCCCAAATATAGTAAGGGTAATCATCTGACGGACACAAAAATACAACCACTAATTTAAGGTTAAAATGCGTCACAAAAGTATAAAACTTCAAAAGTCAAAATCAAATACTGGTAAATGGCTGAAGTGGTACAAACAAAAGAAACTGGCTAGGGACTACCATTATGGATGAGTATAAAATCGAATGGTTTTCTGGAACGGGTAAGGGTGGACAGCATCGCAACAAGCATCAAAATTGTTGTAGAGTAACACACTTATCTACTGGTATTAAAGCGCAAGGCACGGGAAGCAAGTCTCGCGAAACAAACAAAAAGAACGCCCTTGCCGTATGCAAATCGAGAGTATTGAAAAGTTTACACGAAGATACGGAACGATTTAGAGCTGGAAGTGTCAGAATTAGAACGTACCACGCGGAGCGAAATATAGTTACAGACCATGCGTCTGGAGAAACTTTAAGTTTCAGAGGCGCGATGCAAGATATTTCAAAATTGATAAAAGCCCGTGCAGAAATTATGAGGGTTATTTAACTGGCTAGGACATCGGCCCCGTGAGCGGTCTGCTAAGGTAAATGCAGAAGCAATAACAAAAGGTGGTCAAAGAATTAAGGTTGCGAAGCTGAATGGTTAAGCAGTGGATTGTCTATCCTCGTGTCGTGAGTTCGATTCTCACCGTGATCGCCAAATTAACAAGCGGATACGTACTAGGGTACTTAGGTATCGTTCGCAGACTACCAGAGATGGTTTCGCTCGTAGCGATATAATCAAATGTGCTAGAGAAGTTTTGTTGTTGTGGAATAATGTAGTTCGCCTTGAAATAGAGTAGGGGAGGCATGGGGACGATCCCCCATCAACGACACAATTTAAATAAGGGGCTGTGTTTTGGTTTCGACGAGAGGTAAAGCCCATTGGGAAACTCTCGGACGAGCGTTCGAATCGCTCCAGCTCCACCAATTTAAATCGTTGCAAAAAATGAAACGATTATTGCGTTGTAAACATTGTAGGCGATGTGCAAGGTTTCCAACCTTGAAAGCAGAGTTCGAGACTCTGACGACGCACCAAACATGGGATGTAGCTCAAAGTAGAGCGGTAGGATGAGAGTCATGCGACAATCTCCTTCGACACACGTCGGTTTAGAGTAATTACTAAAGCGAAAAATGTGTAGGTTATGAATAATTAACGTAATCGGTGATGCTGTAGCGGCGTCTGTCCCACCATATTAGGATATTTATGTCACGAACGAATAGAAAATCTTACACAGGCAGCAAGTCTATAGATAGAACTTGCCGTTCACACGGAGATTGTCCGTGGTGCAAAAGAAATAGAGAATATAAAAATCTGAAAAGGAAACAAATTAGCTCGGTTAGCTGAGGGGATTAGCACCTTCCTTACAAGTAGGAGACGTTGATTCGATTTCAACACCGAGCACCAAGAGCGCAACAGTGACCGCCTGCAAAATCCACTGTCCCCGGCATACCAATAAAGGGGAGTTGTAAAGACAACTTAATTAAAGGCGGGGTAAGAATTAAAGAATTGCCGAAAGGCAGAAAGAGCGTTGGTCTACCAGATTGGTTGACATTGTAGACATCTAGCCCGACATTTTACGCCTGATGAAGCGAAAGCAGAAACCTTCGGGTCGCGTGGAGTCTCCCAAGTTGGGGAATAAATGGAGACCTAGACCGATCACTAATTTTAAGCACTTGTAGCTCAGTGGTAGAGCGGTGGGTTGAAGCCTCACGCGTCGGTGGTTCGATCCCATCTTAGTGCGCCAACAGTAGATGGCTCGAATGGCTTAGGCAGCGGATTGCAAACTCGCTTTACGTCGGTTCAATTCCGACTCTACTGTCCAAATACTAGGAGTCGTACTTTCGAGTGCGCCGGAAACCATTGGGAACCGCAAAATCCCTTTGCCAGACCAAGCACGGTTAATGTCAGTAAACTTATGATCGTACAAATTTTAGGTTATTGTGTTGTGCAATAATTAGGTTATTGGGTTGGCTGTATGGGACAGACTCTGCACTTGCAATGCGGAAGGCAGAGATCGTTACTCTGTCGATCCACCAAAGCTTTAGATTCTCATCAGAATCTGAAACGCGAAGACGCTACCTATATGCGCGTACTGGAAAGCGAGAGTGAGTGAAAGTCTCACGACCAAATTTAAGATATGCCTTTATAGCTCAATTGGTAGAGCCACTGTTTTGTAATCAGAAGACCGGCGTTCAAATCGTCGTAAGGGCTCCAAATTTATGTTGACATAATTGTGCTTTTATGTATAATTGAACCCTAAATAATAGGATTATGATTATGCCAATAAAAAATTTGGAAGCGAGAAGAAAATATGCTAGAGAATGGATCGCAAAAAGAAGAAGCGATTGGTTTGAAGAAAACGGACAAGATGGTTGTACAGATTGCGGATCGATGCTATCTTTAGAAATTGACCATAAAGACCCAAAAGATAAAGTGTCACACAGAATATGGTCTTGGGCAATTCCTAGACGAAATAAAGAATTGGAAAAATGTACCATAAGGTGTAAACCGTGTCACATAAAAAAAACAAAACAAGATTATAAGAATGAATTTGGAGTTCCAGAACATGGAACAATGCGCAGATATAAGTCTAGAAGCTACCAGTGTAGTTGTGAACTTTGTAAATCTGCAAACGCTCGAAGAGTTTCGAGAAATAGAAGAGAATTTGGGAGAAAATAATGTATACATACGCAGGACAAGAGGCTTAGGGAATTATTCCCTTAGTTTAATGGTAGAATATCTGGCTTTCAACCAGACGGCGCGGGGTCAGTACCCGCAGGGAATACCATTTTTTTTGACAATGTGCGTGTATGCAACTGAGAAAGCTGGCGGATTGTAACCCCGTCGCCTCTGGGCTTGGTAGGTTTGATTCCTTACCACGCACACCAAAAATTGCGGAGATTAATAGCCGTATTTTCCGCAAAACTTGCGGATAATGAAAGTTTTAAGTAAAAATTAATGCCGAGTGACTGGAGTGGCACCAGCTCTGCCTCATAAGCAGAACAGACGTGGGTTCGACTCCCACCTTGGCGACCAAATTGACCCAACAGACATATCTTTGGATATGAGGTCACGTAACCTTTAAGGTCGAGGCTGATGCCGGTAATGACGTTCTGCATTATTTATGCATCTGTGGTGGAATGGGATACACATTGGACTTAAAATCCAACGCCTGAGATGGATTGAGAGTTCGAGTCTCTCCGGATGTACCAATTTTACAGACCTCTCACATGAGACAATTAGAGTCGAAGTGTCAAGTCTAAGAACAATGCTCCGGTGGTGGAACGGTATACACTCTGGTTTTAGAAACCAGCGCCCGTAAGGGATTGAAAGTTCAAATCTTTCTCGGAGTACCAAATTTTAAAACCTTCTTGGCGAGGGCAAGTTCAGATAAGCTGCCGGGTTTGGAACTCGGAGGAGCGTGGGCAGAACACGCCGCCTTGACCAATTCAACCATATTAGTTGAATATCACGAAATAAACCAATACGGTTGAATTTGCTTATTTCAAACCAATATGGTTCAATTTTATAATGTTGCTTTAAGGCCATATTAGACCCTTAAAGACGACTTAAGTATGTATTAAGTTTAAAGATGTGGCGTTTCTCAGGGAGAAGGCCCGGTTGTGATCCGGAACTAAAGAGTTCGATTCTCTACGTCACCCCAAATTTAGGTGTCATTTGTGATATATTACGAAACTTTAACGCTTCTAAGATGTCTTAAATGATAGAATATTTTATTGACCTATCGTCTAATAGTGAAGGCACTCGTCTGATACGCGAGCAACCGGGGAGCATAACCTCGTAGGTCTACCAAGTAACGCGGGTGTAAGCAAGACGGAAGCGTTTGTACAGCGTGATAACTTTTGCGTCTCCAAATAGGATCATAACCTGTGACAGAGTATTAGAAATCTGAGGTGCAACTACTCAGCCCCGCACCAAACAATGGGGGTTTGCTGGAGCAGCCAGTCGCAGTGCGCAAGGAAGTTCGATTCTTCCGCCCCGACTTATTAGGAGATTGTATGCGCTCAGTCAAAATAGATAACAATCTTTTCGTTTATTTCGGCGACAAGCTGATTTATAAGAAATGGATTGGCACGAGCCAACCATCAAGATTGTTTAACGAGCACTGGCCCAATCAGGAGATTAAGTGATGGACACAGAGATAACCCGCATTGTGCGGGTATAGTTTAATTAGTGAAAACGGGCGTCTTATAAGCGCTTACCGGAGGAGCATAACCTTCTACCCGTACCAAACAATTCACCCAGCGATAGGAATGCCATTTCCCTACGAAGGAAATTTTTCTTGGTTCGACTCCAAGTGGGTGAGCCAATAACGAGAATATTATTATGAATTACTTAAAAGATAATTATTTAAAACTAGAAGATATGAAATTCGGACAATTGTACCGTGGAATCGGAAGAAATTTCAACTATGGTTCCTGGAATGGAGAGGGTTTTTTGGGTGATCGAAGCAAGTTTGGGGAAGTTTTTGAAGATTTAGAATACCATTATGATTCAGACCCTAAACATGGAACATTTCAACCTTTAGAAGAGGTTGAAGATTTATAGGCTCGTAGTCTAACTGGACAGGCATCTGGCTTCTAACCAGATTTATGAGAGTTCGAGTCTCTCCGGGCCTACCAAATTAAGGAATTGAAATGAAAATGACAACAGCAGAAACTCTAAAATTATTGATTCTTATTGAAACGTCTATCAAAAAAATAGGACGAATCTTCGAACAAGGCTTTGAAGCTGCGGCAGATAAAAGATTACGTGATGGTCAAAACCCTCACTACTAAGGAACTAAAATGAATACAGGAACAACAGGGTCAAGAGAATTGATCCGCATCATTAAGCCAGACCAGCAAAGTTGCAATCAAACTTTGGGTCTATGATGTAATTGGCAGCATATCTGACTTTTAATCAGACTGTCCGAGATCGTTGCTCGGTAGACCCACCAACTAATTTTGGAGAGTGATCCTATATGGTTATAGGGTACGGTTGCTAACCAGTGCGAATTTCACAGTTTTCAGTTCAATTCTGACTCTCTCCTCCAATCAATAGGTTCGTGGTGAAGTGGGAACACAGGAGATTTTGAATCTTCCATGACCTCGTTCGATTCGAGGCGGGCCTGCCAATTGTCTTATATAATGAACAATTGGGCAATTAGTTGTTCGTTATATAACACAGTTTGGAGAAATAATATGTTCCAAGGTTACGATGATAAATTTAAAGATATGGAACTTCAAAAGATAGCAAGGCAAAAATGTCCGGGCGGTTGTATTTTTCAGAAGAATGGTATACACATCCAAGGGGATTGTAGAGCACCGTGGATGGATTGGTGCAAATCACAGGCGATCTACAGAATTAACATGAAATACAAGGCTCTTGACAACAAATAGTTTAAGGCGTATAATTTCCAAACATTCAATCAATGGAGAAAGATATGGAAATCATATCAAACCCGTTGAACGTAACGTCCACCCCGAAAAGCAACGCGAGAAAGCCTCACGTCGTTATTCTGCTAGACGCTTCCGGCTCGATGAATTCTCATCGTAATACTGTCGTATCTACGTTCAACGAATATAAAACATCAATCCTTAAAACAGCTAAGACGCTATCCCTATATACGTTTGAGAGCGACAACTTGGAAGAAAGAATTTTCCAAGAAAGTCCGGGTAGAGTTAAGGACTTAACAACCGATGACTATAGAATCGGTGGGTGGACGCCACTCTATGACGCTATGGGATTGGTTATTCAAAAATTTAGATTTGAAGATAGACCTGTACAATTTATCACACATACGGATGGTGATGAAAATGCAAGTAAGGGATATACCAAACACGCTCTAGATGAGCTAATCGCTCAAATGACAAAGCAAGGTTGGTTATTTACCTATTTGGGTGAAGGGCTACAGGCTCAAGCCCAATTTTCTACATTTCAAGGTTTGAAGGTTAACTTTGAACCCGGACAACGTGGAGTGATGATGCGGTCTTTGAGTAACACCACGGCTTTATATTCATCATCTAATAACGCAGTCGCAAGTGCATATACCACAAGCGGCAGCGACACAATAAATATCGGCGAATCTGTTGAAGATTTTTTATCCAAAGCATCAGACGAAGAAGATTCAACCAACACCTGTTAAGGAAGGCACCGCTGAAGTGGTCGGCAATATGGTTTGAACCCATAGGGGCTGTAACCGGTCGGGGTTCAAACCCTCTGTCTTCCTCCAATTAAGGGTTGGGTACTGGGTACGTCAGAGCCTCCAAAACTTGGATCGCAGAGTTCGACTCTCTGTCAGCCCGCCAATTGGTTAAAATAAATCTTGACAAATAAAGGAATTTCTGGCTTAATAGCTTTGTCTTGTTGATTACTCCCTCCCGGCTTAACGGCTGGGTAGGCTTTTAAAATTAAAATTATAAGGAATATTATTAGCATGAATACACCCAGAAACAAAACCCTTCATTATTTAGAGATTATATTGCTAATAGTGATATCAATCGGCACAGTTGTAAATTTCACTAAAGCAGATAAAAACAATACTATAACTGAGGCGTTTACACTTTTAGAACGAAAGTGTGAACAAATTTCTGTTGAACCAATTCGAATAAAAGTAATCAAAGATTGTGAATTCCAAAAGGATGGGGTTTGCAGGTTCGTACCTGCGTACGAATACATAAAAAAAGCAAGAGCAATAAGATACAGATACGGGCAGGAGTAAGCATATGAAGCACTTATATTTTGATATGGATGGAGTTTTGGCGAACTTTGACAAAGCATTTTTGGAATGGTATGGCGTCAGCGGTCTAAGTAATGTGGAACAGCTTATAAACGATCCAGACATCGCAGAAGCTTATTGGAATAGGGACGTACACTCTAACCGTTTTTTTTCTACCCTTGAGCCGGTTAAAACTGGTATACAATTATTTTTCGACGTCAAAGAATTGGGCTATAATCCGTGTATTATGACCAGCACTGGTGGCGGCAGATACCACAACGAGATTGCCATACAAAAGATTGATTGGTTAGCAGCTCAAGGTATTCGAGATATACCTATGGCATTCTGTATGAATACGGTAGGTAAGGGAGCTTTTGCCCAGCCCGCAGCGATCCTTATAGACGACAGGCAGTCCGTATTAGATGAATGGACAAATCGCGGAGGTATTGGCGTACAATTTTGCCAACACACTTCTAATGTAAATTTTAAATTAGAACAAATTAAGAAGTTGATGGAATTAGGATAGGAGAAATTTATGTTTTTTACTTGGGTTACTGTGATAATATTTTTCTGTATAACATTTTTTTCCCCAGAAATATCTTATTGGTGGTGCGCCCCATCAGCATTACTTTCTAGACCCGATCACTATATAATTCCGGGTGTAATATAATAACTGAAAAACAAATTAGCGAGTGGGTAATGAACTCGAAGAAAAGACCGCATTGCTATTTGTGCAAAGGTAGCGGACTTTCTAGAGACCCTTTTAATCATACGGTCTCAGCTAAAAATGAAAAAAACTATATACTTTGTAAACGATGTAACGGAGAAGGGAGAGAATTATGAATACAAACAAACTTAACCCAGTAAAAACGTTTTACCTATCGCTTATATTGGCATTTGTCGCTATAGGCGCATCACTTTTTTTGACGCTTTCCGCATCAGCGGTTGAGTACGTGTTGGCCACCGGATACGCATCGTATGACGATACCTCTGTTCACCCAACAGCCATTTACGAAGGTCGAATACATTTCGATAACGCGTATGTTGGAGTTTCTTACGAAGACCCAAAAGTAACATTGCAAGGTCAAGGTTTGGGAAATATGAATATGCTCGGTGCGTTTGTCGGTGGGCAATTTGAGATTACAAAGCATTGGAAGGTACTTGCTGATGTAGGGGTATATTGGCCCGATCTGGATACAAGCGGTCATAGGAGACAAGAGTTGGAAGCCGTGGTAGATACTCTTGACTTGGTACACAGACGGCAGGATTTTAGGTTACCACTCGATCCGTGGGGTAACGTGTCATTTGAAAACGCCCGATATAGTTTAAGCAAAGGCTATGGGGCAAGGTTAGGTTTGTTATGGGAATTAAAAGAATATATAGGCGCGTCGTTAACCGTCAGGCACTTGCGCTTGGGGGAAGATTTGGACGCATACAATGGGCCGACAGCGGGACTGGACAACGGTTGCTGCTGGCTCCAGAGAAACACGAAAAACCTAACCAGTGTGTCTGCAAAGATAGAGTTTAGATTTTGAAAAAATTTGAATTCGACCCAGTTTCTTTAGGAACTTTAATAGCTATGGTTGCTGGGATGGTTACGTGGATGTATCTAACGTTTCAGACTATAGAACAGACCAATAGGGATTCAGAACAAAGTAGATTAGCTTTTATAGAAATTAGACTCCAGATTGATTCTGATAATATTAGAGCTTGGGAAGAAAAAATTCGCGATGGCAATACTTTACAAGGTTGGGAAAACACTATGTATGACGATGCCAAATTTAGAGTCACAAGTTATAAACAAGCTAGAGAGTCTATAATGGGGATTGGCCCAGAATGAAAACACTCTTACTAATTGTTATTCTACTATTATGCACAACTTTTAGTGCGGACGGATTAACCACTCAATATGATATAAACAGATATGGCCAATCGATATTTAGAATATATAACGGCTCAAGCCACTGGCATAGATGCCAGATAATATTTGAAAATGGATATACCTCAACATTCACAATTCCCCCGTACAAATACAGCGGCTGGTATTTTTACGGAATTACAAACTGCCTTCATTAGGAGAATATTATGATTATACCAATAAACGAAGATTACAGAATCGAAACGGACGAACACCAATGGATTTTGAAAAACTCAAAGGCTTATAGGAATAAAAAAACTGGTGAACTAAAGGTTACTTGGACGCCCGTCGGTTATTATCCCACATTTGAAGGCACGGTAAACGCCCTTGCTGATCGAATGCTTAGAACGTCCAAAGTAGTTGGGATGGAAGAGGCTATTGGTATAATGAAAAGTATAAAGCACGAACTAAGCGTTTTAGTTCCTAAGTTATCTTTTGAGATAAAATAGTATGGATAAAAAGCAGGAAGGGAGAATTCATACCCTTATTGGGGAGATGCACAGCCTACTTAGTTTATTTGGCAATAACAAAGATTCGGTTAATTCTCCGGCAATAATGGTAATTTCGAGCTTAGTTTCTAGATGTATAAACGAAATAAACTTACTACAAGAAACTGTAGCCAGTCTGGAGCAGGTTATTCTAAAGATAGACAAAGCCACCGCTGACTCTGGAAACCCCCCCCAAAGTGCTGACAAGGCCCAGAAACAAGAATATTTTGAGGCTAAAGAGCGTGTTGGGGAAAAAGAGAGAGAGATTGTTCTAAAATCAATGGTTGTTACGGAATCAGCTATTCCGAACAAACCAATTTTAGAATCAGAAATAGAGAATTTTTTTCCGTTTGATGGGGTTTTGAGAATGAAAGAATTATCCCTAATGAGAAAAGTTAAAAAAACAAAGCTTGCAGACGGAGGTGTGTCATGGTCACTAGTGTAAAAAAAAGACCAAGCAAGGCTAAAAAAAGTAGAAGAATTAGAGTCACTATGCGATCTTGTATGACTAAAATGAGGAATAACGGCGATCTTAATTTGGATTCCGAAGCTCAAGACACTTTAGAGCAAATTCTAAAACGATCAAAATCTTTAAGGGCCGTTGTTAGTCATATAAATGATACAAAATATTGGAAATTTTATCACACCGGTATGATAAATATAATTAATGCATATAGGAACGAAATAATTATTAAAGCTAGGAAAAGGCGAGAAATAGGTTGACATTATGATTTATTTATGGTTAATTGTTCATATACTTTTAGAGTTAGGTCAGGCGATTGGTTGGTATATTTGGGAACCGGAGTTTTGGCAGTCATTTATATTCACCTTATTTCTTATAATATTTCATGGAGATTGGTAATGACAGATAAGATTATAGCTAGCGGCAGGAGGTGGTTAAATCCCCCTAGACATCGAGATACTGGAGCTATAAGTTGGGCTGTAATGGCAACATCTTATGGTGATGTCGAATCTTATATTACAATTCGAGACTGTAGCAGACAAATAGAATTGGATTACTGTTTCGAAGCCGGTAGCAAAAGCAAACAACAAAGGCTTAAAAAATTAAACTATATGATAGAAGCCTTTACTGCAATTAGAGATTCTTTAGATGAGGCGGAGGCTGTCACGAAAGAACTTTTAGACGCTTACAACAAAAAGAAAGATGAAAAGAGTGGAGAGATTAAAAATAGCGTTGGACATAGTCTCAGGAGTCTGGTACTGTAATACAAATAATCAAAAGAAATACAAAATATGAAGATAAACATACAAATAGATTTATCAGATGAACAGCGAAGTCTTATTGCGAACTTTCTGGATGGAAAGACAAATAAACGCAAGGCAAGCAGAAAAGATATAGTTAATATCGTGCAAAGCGATCTATCCGGTTTACTGGACAGTTTTAAGCTTTTCTCGGGTAAGCCTAAATCCGAAGTTAAAAAATCCAAACAAAATTTTATTTTTCTTGAAACAGATGAGTTCAAGAAAGCTGCTGCTGACAAAAAGAAAATAATGGGTAGCGGATTTATTAAAGAGAATTACATTCGCGGTTGGGTTAAAGAGCCCTTCACAAGAAAGTAAATTTTAAGTACCGGGCAATTCTGCCCACAACGAGGAGAGTAGAATGACACAAATATTGATAATAATCGCGTTAGTAAGTGGACAGTTTAACATTAGTCATCAGAAGATTAAAGATGATTTGTGTTTGGGTACAGTAGTTTTGGAGCAACGCGCAATAAAGCGAGTATCCCAGTTTGTATCTGAAAATTCAAACCATAGTAGGATTTTGGGTGGTTGTCACACGTACAAGACTGATAAAAAATCTACTGGCGACAAAACAAGCAAGCATAATCTAAACATACTGGCAATTGCTAACAGCAATTACGAAAGTGCGGTGATTACTTTTGGAAATTTAACCGCTTGCGAAATTGCAGCTAATAACGTAAAGAACTCTGGACAACTACTATTGAACGCACAGGGTGATTCCGGAGCTTTAGATGCCTTCTGTACCACACAAAAGGAAGATTAAGTAGCAATGAGGGTATGTGATGCGGCATTACCAGATAAGCATTCGGATCACATAACATACCCTAACTTGTTAATTGAAAAATACATATGGGTGTAGGGTAAAGAGGGTGCAAAAATGATAAGATTAACAGGTGCGGACGTAAGATTTTTTTCCTTTCCATGTGGAGAGAGGAATGTAAAAGTTAGTAATATTACGAGCGAAATTATTAATGTTAGATTTGAGTTCGATGGTTCTGACAGTATTATAGACCTTCTATTGGTTTGTGACGCCATCAAACGCTGCAATTTGAGTCTTGGTTTGTTGATAATGCATTATGTGCCCTTTAGTAGGCAAGACCGCGTAATGACTAAGGGCGAGTCTTTGTCCATCAAAGTTTTTACTGATCTGGTAAATAATCTCGAATTTTCAAGGGTACAAATTCTCGACCCCCATTCGCCAGTTACTTCAGCATTAATTAATAACTGCATATCAATTCCGCAGTTCGCAAATTTTTTCGGAGCATTATCGTGTCTAGAAAAGGGGTGGATTATTGTTGCTCCAGACGCTGGAGCCATTCACAAGTCGGAGAAACTTGCAGAAGTACATTCTGAAAATATTGGCGGGCTAGTCCACTGCTCCAAAGTTAGGCAGTTGGCAACGGGCAAAATTTTAAAAACCATAGTACATGATTATGAAAAAGTTCTTGACAAAACCTGCGTTATAGTGGATGATATCTGTGATGGAGGAAGAACCTTCATAGAGATAGCAAAGAAGTTGCGCAAGCATGGTGCGAAAAAAATAATACTTTGTGTATCGCATGGTTTTTTCACAAAAGGTTTTAAAGTTTTTGATGGATTGATAGACGAAATTTACACACCAAAAGGAAGAGTATTATGAAATTACACCCTATACATTTAACCGATTTTTATAAGGTTGGACATATTCAGCAGTATCCGGCTAAGACAACTAAAATTTATTCAAATTTAACGCCTCGCGGCGGGCCTTATTCCGGAATGGATTACACGGTCGTATTTGGCATTCAGTATTTTATTTTAGAATACTTAATGAAACAGTTTGACGAAGATTTTTTTAGCGTTAATAAAGCTAAAGTTGTTAGCCGATACAAACGCCGCCTTGATAACGCACTTGGTGAAGACTCTGTAGGCGTCAGCCATGTCGCGGCTTTGTGGGATTTGGGATATCTTCCCCTACTAATCAAAGCTCTTCCGGAAGGCACTCGATGCGACCATAGAGTTCCAATGCTTACTATAACCAACACCCACGCGGACTTTTCTTGGTTGGTTAATTACTTAGAGACTTTATTATCAACAAGTTTGTGGTTACCCATGACTTCCGCAAGTACTGCGGATAAATATCGCCAACTACTTGATAAATATGCAATACAAACAACCGGAACAACCGACGGTGTAGACTTTCAGGCACACGACTTCTCTATGAGGGGTTTACCGGGTGTTGAGGCCGCGTCTATGAGCGGTGCCGGGCATTTGTTAAGTTTCTTAGGTACGGATACCATTCCCGCAATTGATTTCCTAGAGAATTACTACGGAGCCGACAGCGATAGCGAAATCATAGGTATGTCAGTTCCCGCTACAGAGCATTCCGTTATGTGTCTAAGAGGAAAAGATAACGAGATTGAAACCTTTAGAGAATTGATAGAGGATGTATATCCCAAAGGGATTGTATCTATCGTATCTGACTCATGGGACTACTGGAAAGTTATTACAGAATTCTTACCGCAACTTAAGGATAAAATATTAGCTCGTGATGGAAAGGTGGTAATTCGGCCAGACTCGGGAGACCCGGTTAAAATAATTTGTGGCGACTACGAATCGGATGATTCCGCTATTGCTCAGGGAACTATTCAATGTCTTTGGGATACATTTGGTGGAACTGACAATGAACAGGGTTACAAAGTTCTTAATCCACATATCGGTTTGATATATGGAGACAGCATCACTTACGACCGTGCTGATGAGATTTTAAGTAATTTAGAAGCCGCTGGTTTTGCATCTAGCAATATTGTATTTGGAGTAGGCAGCTTTACGTACCAAATGGTGACTCGGGACACGCACGGATTTGCGGTCAAAGCGACTTATGGTATTGTTGATGGTGAGCATCGCGAAATCTTCAAAGACCCAAAGACCGACAATGGACTTAAGCGATCCGCAAAGGGTTTGCTTCGCGTCGAGCATGACGGGTCTATCAAAGATCAATGTACCTCGGAAGAAGAACAGGGGGGTCTTTTACAGACTGTTTTCCTAGATAGTGAAATAAAAAATATAACCACGCTGTCCGAAATCAGAGAACGTCTAAATGGGTCGTGAAAAAACGAATGTGGCTTAAGGAATACAAAGATCGAAAGACCCTTAAGGATATTTTGAATAATTTGTCTGAAGACGAATATAAACACAAGTATCTTAGGCGTACAAAATCAGGCACTCCAGTGTATAATGGCTACAGCAAGCCAAAACAAAAACAACAATGTTATTGGATAGATAAAGCAAACCAACATATAGTTTTTATAAATTTGCTAGGCGAGATAGTTGAACTTAAACCTCATGAAGTTAGTTATGAGTTGCGTACAATAGCTAGTAACTACTTTACTTCCGATTTAAGAGGGTATGACATATAAATCATAACCTGAAGAATGTAGATATGCACAAATCCAAAGGAAGGCGTTTATGAATGAAATTGAAGACTACACCTTATACAGAAAAAAGAGTTTGCAACCAATGCGTCCTTGGGATAAAGATACCGACATGACAAGGGTGTCGATATCAGCAGCCGACAGGAACAATGGTTCACCTATACCGGGAGATATGATCGCGCACAACCCGAAAGACCCGGAAGACCAACAGCTTGTTGCTGGGTTATTCTTTTTAGAAAATTACGAACAAGCATGAAAAAAGTCAAGGTAACATTTTATGGTTGTTGTGATTTCGCCGGAGTTGATATGGACGAGATTACAGAAATGGTTGATATAGATAGCATCAACCTCGATCAAATGGTCGAAGACTATGCTAATGAGTGGGCCGGGGTAGAGGGTTGGTATGAGGTACACGAATAATGAATAAATTTCAATTCTCAAACGTGGTTGTGGTAGAAGGTGATCTAATAGGTGTAGTCGTTAAATCGTGGTCAAATGGAGAGCACGATGTTTATGTTAGAGAGTATAATTCTGTAATATCTTACAAATCCTACTGCATGAAACATTTCATTTATAGTAAAAAATTATCCGAAGAAGAAGAGCAATATTACTAGGGGAAAAATATGAACACACAATATCAAATAGTTAGGAATAGGAAGTCTGAAAAATACCACATAAGAAAAAAGAGGAATATAACTATACAAGCTGGTTTTTGGAGAAAAGAATGGATAGATGAAATTGTTAGTGATATATATGTAGAATATTATTCCAAAGGCACTCCTCTACGCTACACAACGCAGTTTTTTGACTCCATAGACCAAGCCCAAAAAAGGGTTGACCAGCTTATAGTCGAGGACAAGGTTGACAACAGGTATGAGGGGGAGTGGCAACCATGAATCCAGAACTTAAACCGATGGTTGAGCGGCATAGCAGAGTTATGCGATTAAAAGAAGTTATTCGTATACATAAGAAAGAAGCCGAATATCATCTAGATATCGCGGAAAAATTAGATAAACAATTAAAAAGGTCGGAAATAAAATGACACTATATTTTGCACAGATGTTTGCTTCATATATGATACCTTACTTAGTATTTGGTAGGATAATTCACAACATTACAAAACGCAATCCAAATTGGGCAGAAGACCATACCATTCAAATATTATTTTTTGCCGTATTTGTGATTATCGGCTTAATTGGTTCAATATACTACGCTTACAAAATAATATGGAGTTTTTAAATTATGAATAGAAGAGAATTAATATTAGCCGTAGCATCAGACCTCATGGCTAAATTTCTATACTATGATAGAAAAGAAGATGAAGAATTATTTTTAGGCTGTATCGAAGCCGCCATTGATAATGAAGAAATTACGGTACAGGAAATACTTAACGTTTTTGAGAAAAATCTAAATGAAAGATAAATTTTTAATTTTTGCATTTATAATATTTTTATCCGGATGCGGCGATAAATCTGAAAAAAAACGCAGAGGCTATAGGCGGTTTAATCGATAATTGCGATCAGCTAGGCGCTACTAAAAAATTAGAACTTCAAGTAGGTAGTTTTATCGACTATATAAAATTTACTTGTGAATGGTCTGTGTTGGAAAGCGATGATGCGCAATAAAGTTGAAAATTTTATATCAGAATACTTGAACGTTTTTATATATATCCTGTCTACTTGTATGCTTATATATTTAGCATCTAAATTGGGAGATTCGTAATGTGCGATACATTTAAAGTGGGTGACACGGTATTTATATCTGATAGTGACTCTGAGGGTTGGTTCCCTGTGAAGGCTTCGGATGGACAGGATGGTACTCACTACCCTTTAGAGGTGAATGATGTTTCTTATACAGAGGAGGGAAGGATATTGGTGTCTGCTAAATACCCATCACTCCATAGAACTGACTTTACGGGTAAGGGGCCTTCTGAGAGGGAAATTGATTGGTCTAAGGTGCCTACCTATGAAGAAGTTATTGGGTTCACTGAGAAAAGAGCAACATATTTAGGGGCTCTGGGTAGTTACTTCTATTACATTTATGAAAATGAGAGGGAGCCAAGTTATTGTGGAATAGCTCCCACCTTCCCAGACTCCTTCATAATACCTGACGCTTGGTACGAAACATGATCGATATCTCCCAAGGTGATCTCCAAGAATTACTTGCAGAGGTACGTCAATCCGTACCTTGTAATTGCAACAATGATGGATGGGAACCACAGCAGTGTCAATGGTGTGACGAGTTTGGCAAACTGGTAGAGGTAGCGAAGATATGAGGAAAGAATATCAAGAAATACAGTTCGCGGCTAATATCTTATTGAGCTTAGAACAAACATGTATGCGTGAAATCGATAGGCAACAAACGAAGTTCGAAACCTATCAAAAATCCAGAATAATATTGGAGAAGGCGATGGAGAAACAGCGTAAACTGGATATCCACCTAGAAGAGGCTGATGATGAATAAGCCACTAACTCCACGTTTCCACGGCAACGGATTCATACAAGTTTATATGTCCCCAGATGTGCGTTTGCATATATGGAGCAAAGACTTCCCAGCTACCAGAGTGCAAAACGCTCGGATACATGACCATAGATTTACATTCAACAGTACCGTGTTAATAGGTACGCTGCGGCATGAAATGTTTGCAGTAAAGACTCACCATGACGGTAACGCCGATTTATGGCAACAAGGTACTCCCGGTAGTAAGAGTAGCAGGCTTGAATTAATCGGCCCATGTTTGTGTAGCCGTATTGGCGCTACATTTTACGAAGCCGGTACTACCTACGGTTACGGAAACCCCGGTATGTTTCACGACAGCTCACCAGACTCAGACTTAGCGGTTACGATGATGGTAAAGACCAGTGTGGTCGATGGATACAGAGCCCAGATAGTGTGCCTTGATCAGGGGTCTGATATAGAGCACGCCTTCGACAACCAACCGGACGAACAGGATATGCGAGAAGAAGTCGGACGGGTAATGAGGTTGTTAATATGACAATGATGGAGCACATAGACGTATTTGTTCGCTTTGAATACCTCGGAGCATGGATGATATATCAGAGCATAGTTGCGTGCGAGGTAGGGTTATGACCAGATGGATAGACGGTACTTTCTGGGCGGAGGTAGACCTTCATGACTGAAGCAGAACAACTAGCCAAATTTTTCCACGAGCAGTATGAAGAGCTGGCACCAACATTCGCATACGAAACGAGGAAGGCCAGTGCAGTAGCTTGGGAAGACGTACCCGAAAATAATAAGCAGTTGATGATAGCCGTGTGTGCGAGAGTCATGCTTAGAGAACTTGGTAGAAGAGTTAGGGGGTAGTATGGATGAAAAGAAAGTAGTGTGGCCTGAGTCAACCTTAATCTGTGATAAATGCGGAATCGAAAGCCTGCCCTTCACCATAGATATTAATCTGGTTAAAAAGAAGTGTATATTGTGTGGATTCCCTTTACTCACCCAAAAGGAATACGATCAGCATTACGTACATGTACTAAAGGTAACGGATTGGATCAACAAATACCTCTCTTGGGTTCCTTGGCTAACTTGTACATACAAAGATTCTAAGGCTGGTAGAGCGCATAAATTATGAGTGAAAATATGTATAAATACTACGCAGGAATTGGAGCACGCAAGACACCAGACAACGTGTTGAGACTCATGGGCGGAATAGCTCATAGGTTTAACAAAAAAACAGATGACAACTGGATACTGCGTTCAGGTCATGCAGATGGAGCAGACTACGCTTTTGAGAGTGCCGCTGATCGAGCGGAGATATTTAAACCTTGGGCTTCACACAATTTGCACCTAAAAGAGTTTTCATATCTACTCTATTACTACAACGTCTCGGATGAAGCTTTTGGAATGGCAATGGATTACCATCCCGCGTGGGGTAGGTGTTCAGACGCAGCTAAGCTGTTCCACGGACGTAATATGCACATCATGTTCGGGGAGAACTTAGATACGCCGGTTGACGTGGTAATCTGCTGGACACCCGGAGGAGAAGTCAAAGGTGGTACGGGTCAGGCCCTAAGGGCGGCTTTGGATCACGGAATTAAAATTATAAACCTTGGAGAAAAGAGATGAGCGATATAGGAATATTAAAAAATAGGGTAGAATGTTTATATCTACACAATAGTGCAATTTATCATAAGATCAATTTAATTACTGACGAAACGGAATCGGGATTTTTAATGGGAGATGTCCAGGAAAACGACTTCGAAATACAAGTTCTGGAAGAGTATATAAGTTATCTGGAAGAAGAATGAGAAAAAATATATGGAGTGATAGACGATGAGTCAAGCAGGAGGCCCATGCACCTGTGGAATGTGTAATGGTACGCTGCGATATGGATTTCTTCCTTCAGAGGGATTTAACATATTGTATTGTTCAGACTGCAAAATAGAGGTTAAACCAATACCAAAAAAGATTGTAATAAACAACCCCGGAGGAGATATGAATTCAAATAACCCAGTTAAAGTGGAACTAAATCAGATAGAAAGCTCCACCACGCTAATAATTGCAGCATCTAAACTAATACTGGCTGTTAAAGATGGCCACAGTTTGACAGGTGCGATGTCCAGATATACAGACGTAATTACTGAAATGTTCCACCTTCAGAAAGATAGTGGGGCGGAGTTATGAGTCTTGAAAAAGATACAACCAAAACAATTGCAGTAGAATTCTTTCAATGGTGGTGGAACCAACCTCTCGGAAAAAACACAGAAGAAGGTTTCGAAACTTGGTGGGAACAGAATGGGAACAGATTTCCCGCTTTAGAATGCGACTGGGCGGGATGCCCTTCTTTAGAGGTGTCATGTGTACCAGCCGAGGAGGATTAAGAAAAAGAATGAGCGACCACGTTCACGAAATTATGCTATTGGAGGGTATCTATAAAAGAGCCGCAAAAGGCGCTGTGGATGAAATGAATAATTTTATTGCCACATTTGGAAGTGCCTTTATCGCTTACGAGTACCCGGAGCTACGTTGGCAAGGTAGGCCAAGTGTTCATAAAACTATGGCGTATTTAATGAAGCAAGAATCCAAGAGGTAGAGCATGAGCAGAAAAGAGCATTGCTATACTATTTTTCAGCTAACCGTGTGCGCCAGTTTCTTTATGGTGAATGTGGCGGCGTTCCTACTGCCTATATTGTTGGAACCAGACCCGATTCGTGGGCTTAAAGTTCTTCTTTTTGCGTGTTGGTTTTTGATACTGGTTTCGTTGCTAGTCCCATTTACTTCGCGGAGGTAGAGCATGAGTGAACTAAAACCCTGCCCGTTTTGTGGTGAGAGGAAAGAGTTAGATTTTGAAATACTGCCACAGACTAACGGAAAACATTTGCACTATATTTCCTGCGGTAATTGCGAAACAGATGGGCCAGCGGGGAGTTTAAGCAACAAGCAAGCCGCCATTTTATGGAACCAACGCCTCACCCCGGTCAAAGACAATACGATTGCGGAAGGTGTATGAGCATATAGCAAATAAATATATACTTAATGCTAGTGAATAAAGGGCTGTGGGCAATATGTAAGGGTATGGAGAAATAATATGTGTTATATTTGCGGAAGGGACAACTGTTGTTCTATATTTCATGACTTCGAAGAGCAAGATTGTTACGCAGACGCTGAGATAGCATACGCCAATTTTCAGCGTGTCCATCAGGAGTGTTTTGAGAGATATTGGGAAAATAGGCGTTTTCGGGAATTGAAGGGTAAAGAGTGAAATATGAGACTGTATGAATCCATGAATGAATATGCAATTCCAGTAACTCATTACCGGTGTGATACGTGTCATGTGTTTTATTCAATTTGTCCAGCCCCAACTTCAGATGAGCACTGGCAAAATTGTATGGCTCCAGATTGTGAAAGTTATGATCCTTCGAGAGATTTGGATGATCGGTTTGGGCTCTAAAAAGAATTTGTTTAAATTCAATGAGTTATGGTCATATTTTTTATAAGGGGTGTGGGGCATATGTAAGGGTTGTGGAATAAAATGTGTAAAATGTTTCATGACCGGCTTGGAACATATTGCACACCCCTCTAAGCTATTGACAGACGATATTCCCCTAATGACAAACTCAAAGCCGTATCATATACCTTACCTCGCAGTCAACACATTTAACAATTTATTTTTCATATCATTATACACACTGATTCTCTTATCCAGTACCCTATCCAACACCTGCACCAGAGCACGCCTACTACGCGCTAGTACGCATGTATACTAGCGCACGCCTATACTAGCTTATCGTCCAGTACAGACCTGTACGTGCGTCGTGTGAGTAATCTGTATCAATCGGTTTATCCCATTGAGAGTACAGTTTGCCGATTACCTCACTACCGCCGGCCATAAAGTGAAGCGTGCAGATACGTTCTACGTTCACATGTAGAATGCTATGCTGCCCCCACAGTAAACCGGTCTTAATAGCCTGTAATAGACCATAGTCGGTACTGCCGCATACTGCATAGCTATCCTCTGCCATACCTTCATAGCAGCCATCGATATGCCTGTGGTTAGTGTTGGAAAGGTATCCACTCAATACATTGCTACGAATGCTGTTATCTGCATCAGAGAGGTGAGACAAGCAAGCAGATACAAAATAGACGTGCTCTGCTACGTTACAGCCAGCTATAGGCTTGATCTCTTCTAGGCTGGTGCGTATCTCATGGTACGTATACCAGCATATAGCCCCCATAAAGGATATAGATATTAAGAAGGTAAAGAATGCTTGGATATGGTTCATTTTGATACTCGTTTTAATTAAGGTACAGTCATTATGCGCCTCGCACTCACAGAGTCAAGAAAATAAATAAAATAAAAAGCTTGTATTGGCGTGTAAAGCTGGTATAGTGGTTGTATGTTCTGGTTAACGGGAGAGACAAACACCAAGGCTACGCCAAATAAATAGCTGGCACGGTTCTTGATGCAAAACATTCTTATTAGTGAATTTCTGACTTAGCAATGCCATTGTACCGGTATAAATAAAACGCCTTAGAACGCAATACAGGGAGCCAGAGACCTATAAATTGAAAGTCAACACATTTCGAAACTAAATTAATTCAAATAACGCTTGACTTTCGCCAATTGCGTTCTAAACAGTTTTATTTTCGCGAACGTAGCTAAGCTACCTTCAGTCAGATATGCCCGCCCACAAAGCATTTCAGAGCCTCGAAAATAAATGACTTATTTTTACTCAATCGGTTGACAGACTATAGAGTACTTATGATAATGGGGGCCAATTCAGAGGAAAACGAAAATGGATAGACTAGAAAAGCGTAAACAACTGCAAAGCGTAAAAGCAACACTTGATCTATTGCGGGCTGAACTACAACACGTCAAAACATGGGAGATCGGTTTTCTGATTTCGCGGCGCATGATAGATATCACGCTCAACAATATTAAGTACGATATCCGGCAATTGCTAGCAAGTGAAAGCAGACTCAATAAAGAATTAGGAATTTAAAATGTTTAACACGCACCAAAAGAAAATAGGCGTATTCGCCCAAACTAACCCAGAAAACATGGCTAGAGTTTATCAATTCGTATTAGCTACTATTCAGCAAAATTTAAACCAAACTCCAGATATTATGGGCGACATAGATAATATCAAAGAAAGCAGTAAATACCTTTTTGGCTTCAAACAAAGGGCTTGGAACTATTCACAGGACAATATGCAAGGCATTTTCGACACTACCATGCGTATACACCAACAAAGCAAAACCGAGTCTGATGCGGAGCACGCGCTTTTGTTGTACTTTGCTGGCTTGCCGGGCTTAGGTGTAGTTAAAGGTGGTTTTATGATTCAATTGTGCTTTGGATTGTCCGGCTGTATTGATTCACACAATATCAAGCGCTTTGATCTTAATTCAAATACATTCAGCGCCGCTAGATTCAAGAATGCTAAAACCGATAAACTCAGAAACAAAATCATTTCTGATTATCATAAACTAGTCAATAATATAGGTGGTTGCGAGACACTTTGGAATTCATGGTGTGAATACGTAGCAGACCGCAACAATAATATATATGGGAGCGGATACGATGTATCTGCACTACATGTATCGGCAATTTTGCCACAATAAAGGGGAATAGAAAAATGAGAGTCGAAATAACGTTAGAATTTGACGAAAAACCAACGAAAGCGGATGTATACGAATATCTAAAAGAGGCAATGTATAATAATGATCTTCGATATGACATCGAAGGCGAATTAGACAGCCAGTTACCGGAGGATTTATGAGCAGATCAAAATTAAAAGCATTTCAATTAGCATTAGCGCATTCAGAATCAGCGCAGGACAAGCTCTGGCAACGAAAAGCAAAGCAAGCAAGGCTGGACAAGTCTAATGCGTTGAAGCGTAGCAGGGAGCTGGTATAGTCCAAAACAAAATCTAAAAAGGGCTTTCATTAGCCCTTTTTTTATGCAATAATCAATTTCTACTAACCAATAAGAGCAATTAACATGAAAGCAACACAAATTCAAGCAACTGGCGGCATTCAAGCACATAGTATAGATACAGATCATTATCCTTATTCAGCTCAACCTGATGCATTAAGCCATTTCAATGGTGGCGAAGCATACCGCGTATATTTTCTTTTGGGGAATGATGGGGGCAGGGCCGAAAAATTAAATTGGGTCTGGCATAAAGGTTATATGCCTTTCCCGTTTGCGAGTTATGCGTTTGATGCGGCTAAAGCATTAAACAAAGATTATTACGCAGACCAATAGCCGCCAAACTCTCTCTAATGCCCCTCACGGGGCATTTTTTTTACCTATCATATCGCCCCTTTAATATAAAAAGTCTCTTCCCGTAGGGAAACAAGAATGTGTAGCTCTACAGACCGCATTATCATTGAAAACACAAATTAAATCCCCAACGATTTTTTTCTCAATAAATAGCTTGTTTTTGATGTTTTTTTTAGGTTATAATAGCTTTGGCGCTGGCAGATTCGGCGAAGATAAACACCGAACCTGTCTAATATTTAAGAAACTACAGCAAAATCAACACGTTACTATAATTTTAGCACAAAAAAACAATTAAAGCGTATATTTATTTAATCTGAAACTATTGACATCCGGAAAGTCAAGGTTTTGAGGTGAGAAATACGCAAATAGGCATAATATTCTGTTTAAAGGGGTTTTGGGGGTATATTATTCTGTGAAATTAGCCAATAGGGGAATATTATTGCGTATTGTAAATAAAATGCATATAGGGCTTGCTAAAATTGTGAAAAAATTCCATTTTAGCCACAAAATATTTCTTTTCGCCTTATTCGGTATACTATAAAAATCTATATACGCACCATATACGCCTTATACAGCCCATTCTGACACGCTTTAAACCCTAACCTATACCACGCTATTACTTTTGAAAACACCTCTTACAGGATACTACAGAGTCTCTAACCCCTATATAGAAATAAACCATAAATAGCTATACATGGCGTACCACCTATGTTCTAATACATTTCCTATCAATCAATAAGGTATAAAAGGATTTGAATAAAATATAACATCCAAAAGTAGTATCCCGCAGCTTTGGATTCTGAAGAAGAACTGTTCCTGCGTGACCATATTTGAATATTAAGATATTGCTATATACGAATATTCAAATATTAAGATATTACTATGTTTAAATATTAGGATATTATTATGTCTGTATATTTGAATATATCCCCAGAGGTCTTCATTTTTTTCTCTATTAAGAAAGCTCCCCTTTTATAAAAATTTATGGAACTCAAAATCCAAATTGCTTTCTCTTCCTTTCTTATATCCGAAAAGAAATACAATGAATTTAAGCCCGGTGGAGACGTTTTAGTCATTATCTGGGTAACGGGGTTCCTTTTCATTTTAAATACAGCCACAGAGCCCACATAAGCTTCTACATATCCATTTAACCATTTTTATAGGTACATAAAACAAATAACAACCTTTAAAGTGGAATTGAGCTAATATCAAAGGTAAAATGGGTCATATATTCCCAATAAGAAAGTATGTAGATTGATGTATTCCAAAAAGTAATAGATATCTGTTTTTAGGTGATTTACTATGCTTTATTAAGATACTACGTCGTCTAAAGTGTAACGCGGTGTGGGATTGTTTATAGTAAGTCATTGATAATTAAGATATAAATACAGTTGGGTTTATATAAAAGCTGGTTTAAGTATTTATCTGCTTGGGAGGGGTGTTTTAAGAATAGGTGGGTTGGGTGTAGTTGAATGGGCTGTTATCTCTTTTGGAGCTATGCTTATAACTCATTGAAAACATTAAGGATTGATATATATTGGTAGTTCCTGAAAATGCTGGCATAGCATGAATTACTTTTTCATTTTCAGGTTTGGGATGACAAAAGCCATGATACTATAATACCCAATAACCAAAAGTTTTAACTGAATATATAACAATTCAGATTGGAGGTCGGGGTCATATGGTAAAACTATCGATATAATAGAGGTTAATATTAGCCCTATCATTGCTACGGTTTGAAAAATTTTAGCTAATGCATTCATAATACCTGCCCTACGTCCGGTATAGTCAGGCCGTAGTTATGTGATATGCCGGCCATTATTTCTTTATATTTTTCTAAGAAGCGGGAATTATTTATATCCTTAGAAAAGTCGTGAGCTTTTTGCAAAAGTACTACAAAATTTGCATTATTAACGGCTATAGGGTCTACATCTTCTGGGAAATCTTTGATTACGTTACAGAAGTCGTTTTCCTCCATTTGTGGGTGATAATTGATTATAAATGGTGCGGCAGCACAAGATAAGCCAGAATCGCTTTTATAGACACATAGACTGTTTTGTATGCTAGGCTCACCCTGCCGCATGATATGCAAGTAAGAGGTGTCAAATAGTTTCTGTTTTTCTTGTTTACTCATTACACATTCTCCTGTAGGAATTGATTAAGTTTCCCGTAGGTTGGGGCTATCTTTTCCGCTGTTGAGGGGGTACTTAAAATTCTTACCACTTCCTCTGGTAATTGTAAACGGAATCTGTTTTCTACGTTCCTGAGAATTTTACTATCAAAAGCCTTATAAGCTTGATCTCGGGTAAAACCGTTTGATACATAGAAATCTCCAATTGAACAAGCGCCCCAATGACTCCGATGATTTATTTCTTTATCTTTTGGTTGTCCAGATACGAATTTTTTAAAGTTTGTATATGTTAGTTTTGATTTAGCCATAATGCTATACCCCTATGAAATTTGTTTTAGGTGTTAGTTATTAATACAAGAAATATACACGCTACACCCATCAATGTCCAGCCCAAAATGAAATCTTTTATTCGCTGTTCGTTTTTCAAAATGGGCCAAACTGATGAACCGGCAAACCTACAGGGCTCGTAACTTGATACATTCGGTTGAATTTACCTTTACCAAGGATAGTACGGACTTCGTAATCGGTCTCGCATTCGAATTCGTTTTCAACGAAAGTGCGAGCCGGTAAGACTTTTACCCCTCCGGCTATAGGCTCTGCCGATAGTCCGTTTTGCCATTCTTGAGTCGTTACAACATAATTGGTTTTTTTGATTATTTTCATAGTATCTCCGGTTAATTATTTTGAATTTCGTACTGTATTTTCAATAAATGCAGAATCAACATAGTTTCCGTACCTAATTTCGTTCCACCGCGAGTATTTAACCAGTGTGTTTTAGCTTCGTCCATAGTAAAATTTCTACAGCCCGCTTGAACATGCGGTTCTGATTCGAAATAGTCGATATATATAAAGCTATACCCATCAGACCTTGTAATCCCATAACAAACCTGTCGATTTTTTAATATTGCCTCACCACACATATAGCTGCGGTTATATATCCTACTGAGGTCATACATCCTACTATTACCACACATATAGCTGCGGTCATACATCTGGCTGCGTTCATGCATCCTACTATTGTCATGCATATGGCTGTGGTTATGCATCTGGCTGTGTTCATGCATCCTACTATTGTCATGCATCCTACTATTGTCATGCATCCTACTATTACCATGCATCTTACTATTACCATACATCCTACTATTACTATACATCTTACTATTACCATGCATCTGGCTGCGTTCATGCATCTTACTATTACCATACATATGGCTACAGTCTAATACTTCAGCATATAAACCAACATACGCAGTTTTTGCGACATATGCAGTTTCCGCAACCCACCCACCCCCATTCGGATGCTTATGCGCAAGAACTTTATGCCCATTAGAGAATTTATGCATTTGAGTTTTATTTGATTCAATAATCATTAAAATTTCTCCCGCTTTCTATCCAGTCATCAATCAAATCAATTACAGCGTCTTTTTCGGTACATCCTTGACCGATTGGATGATAATTCGCATCTGGAGCGCCATCGTAATCGTCAAATGTTGCTACAAAAGAATTATACAAGCAAGCGTGGGGATGGATATTGATTTTAAGAGATTTCATAGCTAAACAACACTTTTGATTAAATCGTTTTGGATAGTTACTTTAGCGAAGAACTCACGCTTGTAACCAGTAAGGTGAGGGCGGTTGCAACCAGCAAAGGTGCCATTGCTTAAGTACTCAGGCCCAAACATCGAAGTTTCGGTATATTGTAATCGGTTACCAATATTTTCTTTAAGTTCTTTCTTGCTTTGGTAGTTAAGTATCATCATGGGCGTGTTCCTTTTAATGTTTATATTGTTGATGTTATTTACTATACCCCTATAAATACTACAGTCAAGGATTATTTTTATATATTAATTACATCCAGATTAGCCAAATTATGTAAATTATCGGAGATACAAAAATAACTCCTAGAGATAAGAAAAGTATTGTCAGTACCGCTACAGCGGTTTTAGGAGAATGTATTTCAAAATTATATCGCGAAAATCTTATAAAAAGAAAAGATATTACAAATGTTAAGCTAGCCGTTAAAAGTACCTTCACTAAATCTTCCATACTTACCTCCCAATATTATATTTATTTATAAGCCAGCCTTAATAGCGCTAGCTGCTGTTTTTTCAAGGTATTCGGTAAACCCTTTTACAGACAAATCGTAAACACTTCCGTCTTTAAAGTATGGCGTATTAAAAATTTGGATATGGGTTTCATACCCCTTTATATGAACTGGTATACCTTCTACCTTGCCAGTAAAAAAATACCAGTCCGAAAATTTATTCTTTACGCTTTTACTGTGGTCGCGGCGTAACTGGTTAATCTGTTTAACGAATTCTTCTTTATTCATATATTTACCCATTTATTTTATCTTTGATAGTGTTAATATATAGCATGGGACGTTATAGTCAAGCTTTATCTTAAATTTTTAGTTCCCCATATTCCCATAAACTTAATACCTTTTTAGTGTGTATTCTACGAGGCATTTCAAGAATATCCCGTAGTTTATCATGCATATTAGGCTCTGCTAGAGTCAATATTCCGGATAGTGCAAATATTTCTTTACGAAATACCCTCCAAAAATCAGGGTCATTTTCTTTAATACTAACGGCATTATCAATACAATCAGCTACCTTGATTGTTGCAACCTCGATTGACTCAAGACCCTGAAGCAATAGGAATTTATTTCTTGTTATTTCTTTTCTAGCAGCTCGATTCGGGCCACCTTTTATATATGGTATGTCGGTCATAACGTCAACGTATCGACCAACTACATCCCCAAACTTTTTATAGATTTGTTCCGATGTAACATCACAATCTTCAACCACATCGTGCAATAAGGCGGATTGTATAGCTTCTACAGAAAGTCTAGCATCGCTTACACGCTTCGCTACGCGTTTAGGGTGCTCTATGTATGCCTCACCCTCTCCAAAGCGCCTTAACTGCCCCTTGTGGGCCTGTGTGGCGAATTCCTCGGCCATTCGTATGCGCATCGCATCAGATTTATACCTTAAGATGGTTTCGTTTCTTAAACTTCTACCAGTACCTATCGCTTGAGACATTATAAATAACTCACCTTTCTTAAGTCCACCACATTCAAATTTACTCATAACTTACTCCGCACTGATAACGTTTTCAATAACTTGGTCTATTGCTACATACCCAACTTCTTTAATTAATATTACATAAAACACGAAAAATATTCCCAATGCAATTGTTGTTCTTGGATTTTTAGGGTAGTTTCCTTTTGTTAATTCTATAACGATAAAGAATACAAATGAGAGGGTAATAGCTACCAAAATGTAATACGACATTATAACTTTTCCTTTAACCCAATCCTGATCCAGAATTGTCCTAACATGTAATCGAGATTAGGTAATGAATTTTTAAAAACGCATGACAAAAATATAGGCGTATAACCTTCTCTAGTCGCAAACCAAGATGTATTTTGGTTATGCTGACCCCTGCAATTGGTACGGGTGTACAATTCCCAGCCCTCAGATTCAATTTGGTCAACCAATTTTAGTTCACTTATCATCTAACAGCCTGTCCACCTCTTCGTGGCTCGCGCCCAACACCATTTTTGCGTACCCTACTGGATCATTGATGCCGCCATTAGCAATTTTCGTTAAAGTCTCCCAGTACAATAAACGCTTTTTATATGGGCGTTGTGAAATTTCCCGCTCCATTTCCCATTTGGCGTCTTGTTTATCCCTACGCGCTTTTACTTTATCAGGATGATGCATTAAACAGTAACCATCTTTCTTGGCGTTGTTAGTGCATTGGTTGAAACTCCAGAAATCTCCCCTTATAGACTCTTTGCATTTACCCTGTACCGCTGGAGTCCCATTAGTATTACCAGCCCACTTTCCATATACCCTTTTATTTTCAGTGTCCATAGTTACACCCTATAACCCAAAGTTCACCATCTACCAGTGCAGAGCCTTCCCAGAATCTGCAACACCCAGTTTTAACAGATGCTATGAATTCCGGCTTACCATATCTATCCGATACCCTGTATGCTCTAAGGTTGTCGGGGTAATTCAAATAACATCTAGCGATTTGGTATTCGATTTCTTCTAACACGTTTTTTGGTATCTGGAATTTATTCATAAATATACCCCCTACAACAAAGTTAATAGATAAAGTATACCAACTAATAATAAAGGCCATAAAACTATAGAAACGACTTCTCGGCATAATATCTTACCGGCTTTAGAATCCCGAGTCATGACGGATCAAACTTTGTAGTTACTTGTTCGGTTACTAAGCTAACCCTATAACTTTTTAGAAATTCTGTCGCATCTTTGATAGCGGCTTCTTGAGTCTCAGCCTTAATGCCGTTGAAATTCAATTCGAATCTAAATTCTGGGCCATTTCTTTTCCCCGTTGGTTTAAACTGTACATCAAATTGTCTCATATACTTTACCTGTTTATTTGTAACTATTGTGAACTCTAAACCACACTATGTCAATTTATTATTTAAGAAATTACACCACCCATTACATAATTTAAGAACCCCTGATTCACTCCGTAATCCTCTGGGAAGTCGATTAAAGAAGAGCATTTAGCGGGGCCATACACTTCCAAATATGTCTCTAGAGCTTCTGGCGAGTCCAGTACGACGTGCTTACCATTTTCTGTATCGGTTATAGTACCGATAATTTTTTCATCTCTAATTGTTATGTATCCTGATTTCATCATACTATTCTCCTAATTCCCAATTTTCATCATAAGCTATATATTCTTTTAGTTCACCATAAGTTTGAAATTCATCCATTCCAAAAAGTGCATCGTAAAGATCAAATGGCAGAACCGAACCCAATTCCCCTATCACATTTCGAATTTGTTCGCCATTTAAGGACTTACCCTGTATAGAGCTTTCATGTCTAACGAAAAGCCCTAACGCACAGCTACAAAATGGCCCTAATTCCGGATGTGGCGTGTGATCTATTTTTCTATTACCATGATTGGTTTTTACCCAAGCGTAGAATTTCTCTTTGGTTTTGTAACTCATACTATCCTCCCTTCCCAGTACGCTTCTTTAAGTAAAGCGAGCGCTTCTGTTTTTGATTATGTTAGTTTACTCCTGTAAAAGCTGGAGTCAAGATTTATTTTAACCAGCTTCTACCTTATTAACATCAAAGCCAATAATCTGCTTATCTTTAATTTTCATCATATTCTCCCAGTTCAACCCATCCCAACTTAACAAGTTCAAGAAGGGGTGATAAATTCTTTACAGATAATACCGTTAATTCGTACCGGTATTCCACGCTATCATCTGTCATCATAGCCTTATTCTGTTCTACGTACTTTGTGACGTTCAGATTGACTTCACCGGTCTGCATATCAAGCTGTACCCGAATGAATCCATGCTTGGTTGTGGGTAGAGGTACTTGTTTGTCATAGTACCGCTTGAACCACTCAAAGAATGCACCTTCATAATTGGTCAGTCTATCTATACTAACATCTCCACCCTTTTTCCATATGCGGGTATATCCTTTACTCCACTGCATGTAGTTGCCAGCGAAGAGCTTCTGGAATTCATATCCCATATTTTTTAGTTGTGAATAGTCACCTGTGAATTTAATATACTTCATGTAAACAACTCCCAAATATCGTCATGGATTGCCTCTAAAACTTTAGGTGCTAAGTCGCGTACCAGAACGTTGCGTTCGTACAAAAGGTTATCATGCTTATCACGCCCGTAAGTATAGTCGGTATTAATTAGGAACATAAAGAATATTTCATCTTCTCCGCTATCATTTCTAGGGTTATCTGCCTTATAATATTGAACCCTAATTTTATAGTAAAAATCAAAACCTTCTTGTATATGATCTGAAATGTAGTTATGCATTTCTTCACGCAATTTATTTCCGGGGGTTTCGTTAAATTCTGGCATCATAGGAAAGCCTTCGAATGTAGGCTGGATGCGCTTAAATTCGTTGTAATCATCTTCCAATTGCTGGAAGTGTTTCAAAATATCAAAGCCCGGTTCTTCGTTTAACGCTCGAAGCTTATCATTCTCTTGGATGAAATCATCTATAGCGTCTTTATTGGCACGCTCTAAATGGCCGGAAAGGTATTCATTTTCTATTTTACTAAAACCCCGACATTCCGCAAAATATGCATTGTCGTGGCACGTTAAAGCCAAACCACCATTGGTAAATGCTATAAAACCGTCGTACGAATCTGCACTTATATCATCAATGATAACATTATAACAGTCGGCGTCCATAAATTCTTGACCGATTTGTTCGAGCCAAGCCTTTAATGTATCCTCGTATTTATATTCCATTTTGCTCATAAGCGTTGCCCGTTTTGTTTCTGATGGCTACACTATATACAGGTATATAAGGATTGCAAGCTTTATTTATAAACTTTTATTTTCTTTATTTTGTGTAAGTATTCTGGGTAAGTATAGGAGGCATACTCTAAAGCATCTTCTTTGGTTTTATGTATAGAGTCTATATACCTATTTACATCCCCATCATCTATATATAGCAACCACCGAATTTTCCCTTTCTTTTTCTTCTTCTTTGTGTTAGTGTTCGAGGTTGTTGTAGTTATCGTAGGCACGTCCTCTGGGAGAGGTTGTACCTGCGAGAATGGCACCTGTGTGTATTTCAACTGATCGGAGGGTTTTATCTTCCAGTACCAACCTATATCACGACTAATGACGCCAGTGCGTTGCTTTTCTGCAAGCGCAATACCGTATGTTCGTATATTAGAATCTTTGCATATACTAATATCTGTATATACTTCGATACCATCGCCAATATCGACTTTAAAAGAGCCGGGGCCATGCACACCCAAATTTCCAGTTACTAAGTAGTGGTCTGTTATATGAAAATTTTCATTAACTGAAATTTGTTTTCGATCCGACTCCGCATCTTTTATTTTTTTTCGTAATGCAAAAAGTTTAGAATTTTCCTCACCTAGCCTGCGTACAACATCATTCTTTTCGCGTATAATTTTGTTAATATAAGTCTTATCTTGTTGGGATAAATGTCTAGAATCCCTTAAGCGTTTAGATGTTTCGGAAATATATTTCTCTCTATGCCTAATCTCACCCCAAAGCTTTTCTATATTCCTTTTAAGACTTTTTATTTCATTTCTAAGCTCTCTGTTTTCAACATAAATTTGATTAATATGGGAAGTTTTTTCGGCAAATATCTCGTCTGAGGATTTGTTACTATCTTTATTGTTGTAACCCTTTATAGATTCTTGCTTCAGAGTCGGTTCGCCTGATATGCGCCTTTCTAAATCGCCTATCTCCAAATTTGTAGCTTCGGCCTTATCACACTCCTCGAAATATCTTTTACGTAATGCGTAAGAAATTTTTGCAAGATCACTTTTGCTGCTTTCAAAAAGTTTTTTCATAAAGTTTACCTTAAAACATTTAGACTATATTTTACCATATAATGCTGGGCTGGCATGAATTTTGTTTTACATTCTATTATCTAATTGCTGGTGAATTAGTACCTATAATGGTTAATCAAACTTCACGTCTGGATAAGCGTGGTGCATGAGCCTGTCAAACTCGTCACACCATTGACATTGCTGTGGTTCCCAGCCATTTTCGTTTGAACCTATTGGAATAACCCCGCTGCCGTTACACTCTGGGCAATGCCATGATCTGAAGTTCAAGCAGAACTTACTCGAAGGTTGGTCACTCATAGTTATTTCTCCATAGGGTTATCTGTGTGGGTCATAACTCAAACTCAAGATCGTTATTATCAAGCGGGCAATGGCGTCCTGTTTTCATCGGCTCATCTTGGCGATTTTGAGGACATAGATTCCAATTGCACTCACCATCCCTTCCAGAGTGACAATGATCGAACGTGCTATCGTAAGTAGAGAATCCTAATCCTTCATCTCTTTCTACTGCCTGACATTTTTCACAACGGCGATAGGAGTATAAATGTGGCTTTAACCAGTGATATGCCTGCCAAACGTGGAGGCCATAGCTACATTTTAATTTATCGAATATTTTAATTTGAGTTACCCTCTATAGTGTTATCTGGGGTGGGGCGTATTGCTCGACTGGCTTCTCTGCATTCTTCGTCATGCCCACAACCACCACACTGGTTGCACCAATCACAAACAACCCAATCTTTGTTCTCGCCTCTACTCCAGTCATGTAGTCCGCATTGGTTGCAACCCAAGTATCCTTGATCATCGCACCACCAACCGAGGTCTCGCAATCGGGAGGGGATTTCCTCGAAGACTTTTCCTTCGTTTGCCCACTTATCTGCTTCTGGGGCTCTACGGGCGGTAGTTTCTATATATTCATATCCGTCCAAACCCACCGCTCTGGCCTTGTTACGAGTAGGTGCATAGACCAGAACGTTATAGTCACAATCTGCATCCAAAATGTAGGCTTTGTTTTGTGCTTCACTCATATCATTCCCTCCCTGTATGGGTATTCAATCCTCCTCAGCAGGCACACATGACCCCTCTAAAGCGCCTGAATCACCTTCGTGTTTGGGTAGTACCCGAACGGCATACTTTTTATTAGTTTTTAGGATACAATAGCTATTTAGCCATTGTGTTATCACTTGTGTTGCTAGATATCCTTCAAAACTCATAAGGCATATCCTTTATATATCTATCTTTTGTTATTGTTGGCGTTAACCCTGTATTAGGAATTTCAGCCATAGAGCTACATATTTTTACGTAGTTATGCAAAATCGTATATCTTCCAAACCCGCTTTCATTTAAAGCTTTCAAAATGTTCTCAACACCTTTCTTTGACGCATCTTGGTCGTGTTTAGGCCAAGTATACGCCAAATCTTTTTTATATCTTTTCAAATTGTCACCGGAAAATATGGTAGTGGCGACAAAAAGTATTGAGCTGCATGGGGAATTGATAATTACTTGATTTAGTCCTTGCGAATAAACTGGTATTGAAAATGCTAGAATTATTATAAAAATTATTTTTTTCATATATTATATTTATCCTCTTCTTCAATGGCTATCTCTATAACGTATAATGGATATTCGTTATCTAAACTCCGAGATATAGTATTCCAGCTTTGATCGTAATAGTCAATAGATATTTTATTTAATTTTATTTTAACTTCATGTGTGGCGATAATGCGATCTGCTGTAGATTGTTCAGTAAGACTTTCCGACGCAGTATCTACCGGATCATTGGGGTTTGAAAAATCCCAACCCCCGCTAATTATCAGTTGCCTCGCTATAATTAGCAATTCTTTATTACTTAGCATTATCTTTAACCTTTATATTTACTGCGTATATTAAGGGAGTTTCGACAAATTCTCTATATTCAGTGTTATATATATACAAATATATATAGTAAAATTCTTGCAAGAACCTAATCGGCCAAATTGCCGTTGTAGATATTAGTATAATAAAAGTGGTAAACATATGAATTTTAATAGGAAAAAATGGTGGATATAATAACGTCTTAATACCCGGCAAAGTTAACATCCTCGACAGGACGAATAAGGCAACGCAAATTCCTATTTCTAGATAAAGTAAAATATAATATAGCATTATATAGACTCCTCATTGCCGCTAATGATTGGCAAACCACCATGCCTCAACCTATAAAGCTGCATAGATGCGTAATTTCTGGATAACCCCAAATCATTAGATATTTTAGACTCTTCTGTCTTACCATTTTTAAGGTATATATAATCCCCACAAACCTTAAATAATTTTTTACGAGCATTTAAGACATCTTTGGTTAAATGATCTCTATACTCATTAGCCTCTTTTGCGTATGAAAATTTTTCTAGAATAGTCATACCAATATTCAGCATTTCGATTTGCAAATTTATTAACTTAATTTTCCGCTCTTTTAAGGCGATTAATTTTGTATACAATTTTATCTTAGTTTTGTATGTCACTTTTGCCATACTATTTTTCCTTTTCTCGGTTCTTGCATATGGACATCCCATCATTTATTTGGAAAGTATTATATAAGTAAAATTCAATAATTTGCAAGTTTTATATTTCTACCAACTGTTATAGCCTAATTCTTCAGCCTTATCCAGTTCGGCTAATTTTATCATATCACGTTCTTGTTCGTCACTTTCGCATTGTTTAACGCGTGCTATATCCTTTAATGTATAAAATAAATCTTTTAACGCGTGATCTTTTAATCGTTTTTTAAGAGGAATTTTTACACATTCTTTATACGTGTCTTGGGACATTGGGCGTGCTAATTCTTTTTCAGCATATTCGTCTAGTATAAAAGTGGTAGCCTTAAGCCCGGTAATAGAAGAATTATATATCTTTGGAAAAAGTTTACTATTCTCTACTTGTGACCTAAATGTATCACAAATTTTATAAAAATTTTCTGAAGGAATGGGCATTACGACCAGCTATCCGGCAAATCACCTAGCTGTTCATTAATCCGATCATAATCTGCGATTAATAATAATTCTTTAGCATCCTCTTTATCCCGCTTTAATTTACACCTTTGGCATTTTTTATACGGCATTCTAATTTCATGACCACAATCTTGGCATGTTTTTACCATACCTAACTTCGCCATCTTATTTTTAGCTTCCCACCTAATTTCTTCTGCGCTTTTCCTATTTTTCATATTTTGCGAACCCTCATCTATATTATCTTCTCTTTTCCACAACATCGGTTTATGAAGTGTTCTCGCTCTACGGGCTTGCTCCATCTTCGTCACACCCGCTAATAATCTCGCATTTACCATTGGTTTGTCCTATATTAATTCTACTCATTGTTAAGGAAATCTTGAAAATCTATATACCCAGCTTCAGCTTTTATATATCTGTTAGCTTTCTCACATATAACGCTGTTAAAGGGCGTCTCTATAAAGTCTGAGATTATGCCGATAGTGTCGAAAGTATTTATTAAAAGTTTTTCATATGACACAAATATATAATCTATAGAATTTTCATTTATCCATTTCAGTAAATTTGTTTGTTCCATAGATAATCGAGTCATATCTGCGATTCTTTCTGCTATAGTTTTATCCGGCCCACGTCTCAACCCAATAGCTTCCAAATCTCTAGTAACAAAAATAAATTTTGGATTAATTAAATTACTAAGCATAATATCTCTATAATGCGATTTTTTATATAGTGTAGGGTGTTTATATCCCCACACTTTAGAGTCATTATTTCTTTTTCTAATTAAATCAAATACTTTATTATTTCCTCGATATAGTAAATTGAAGAATTCTACATCTTCGTGGTGATTATCCCATTCGCCCAATGCTTGATGCGTACCATAATATACCCCTAGTATTCTAGTAATACCAGCTACGGCAGTAGTACCACCTTTTGCAGCACCTATTACAACTATTGAGCTACGCCCCATACTTTATTACCTTGAAAAATTGATAGGATAAAAGCCCAACATTGAACAATGCTAATGCTATAAAAAAAATATTCTCACCAATAAATAAAAATATTGTATTGGTTAATATAAGAAGAAACCAAAACATATTTTGTAGGCCGCTTATGGCTTTAATTATAATTGCCTTTATAAAATCATTTAATTCTCCCATCTTAACCTCTTAATGTATTTATTGATTCTAGTTTAAAAAAGTCTGTCTGTATACCTTTTATAAAAGAGTCCATCATGACTTGTGTGTCATAATCCGCTGAATGAGCGGAATCTGGATCATAATCCACGTCAAACGCTTCGCATAACTCACCAAGGTTTGGCATCTTACCCATAGCCGTCACTAACCGCCCACTTACCATTGTACAAAATATTTCAGGGTCAGATGTTAATGTTAGGTTAACACGAAGTAGTTCCTTAATTATAAATGGTATATCAAAGTTTGCGTTATGACATACCACAACATCAGACATATTCATAACTTTTAAAATCTTTGGAGCAACATCCTCCCAAAGCGGCTCATTCTTTAAATCAGACAAGGGTATACCGTGAACAGCTTCAGCTTTTTTGTCAATCGATCTCATAGGGTTTATACGTTGGCAATAGGGCTTAAGCTTCCGCTTAAAGTTAGAACCGTCCAAAGTCTCGTATACCATTGCTGATATTTCAACAAACCTATGACCCTTCTCTTGAGAAAGGCCGGTGGTCTCTGTATCTAATCCGGTAACTATCAAGGCGCTATACCTTCGCTATAAGAATAAGTTTCCGGGCCATCATCTCCAGTTTTAAGATTAGCAACCCACTTATTATAGCTTTGCAAATTTCCTATCAAAAGGCGAGCAGTTTGGTCTAATACCCAATCTTTATGGTGAGAGCCATCAAATCCGCCGTATTGCCCAATCATATTTAATGCGGCGTTTATAGCTAAGGCGTTTCCCCGAGCTGTATCGGCACTCGTTTGATGTCGGTAATAGTTTGCAGCAATAGCTCTATTTAAATCTCGCAGAGCTTTAGCTCTATTTTTGTTTTTTCTACGGAGTCTGAAATTTTCTTCTTCCAATTGTTCGTACGTTTTCTTTTCGTTTCTTCCATCGCTCATAGTACTCTCCTCAAGATTGAAATATCGGCAATAAATTTTCATTAATAAATACAAATTTTATCTTTTCTTCCATCGCGGCAGCATCTTTTTTTCCGTCACAATTATATGTTTTGTTAGATTCTTTATAGTTTTTATACATCATAATGTCAACCTTAGAAGCCCCTAACAGTCTACGCACAATACATATTTTATTACCACCTTGATACATTGATACAGAATTAAATGGGCGATCCAAATCTTTACCTATTAAATTATCTATGGCTATGCTGGTATCCTGCGGAACTAAGCCTCTAGAGGTTAAGTTTATGGCATTTAAGCCGACTATAAGGCTTTCGTAAGATATATCCCCACTTTCCTTTTGAAAGCACAAAAGTTGTATAGCTTTCAGAGCTTTAAGATTCATCTCGTCTGTAGGATCGTAGTTATGATTTTCACCAATTCCGCTCATATAATTTTGCTCGTATTAATTTAGATTATAATTTACACCGTTAAACTTTAAATGTCAATGAAAAACTGTACCTTCCGGATAATAATTTTTCGAATTATCTAAAATGGATAAAAAATGCGCAATAATTTCCGCTCTTTTATCGAAATCTATACAATCCCTTTGAATTATAAACTTTTTAGGGGTGCAGGATTCATTATAAATAAGTCCAGTCATAATATAGTTTAAAGTTTCTATATATGCTTGGTTTATAGGTGCCGTTTCTTTTTTAATATCTTGTTTGATTTCAATTCCCGGTTGTACGAGCACGATTAGATCAAATAATTGGTTTGTATGTGTAAAGCAGTCTTTAGAGTACTTTAATATAGACTCTGAAGCCTCTAGAGACGCATGTGGGCCTATTTCCGCTAATACATAGGCCAGCATATCAAGTGGAGTCCTATCGGTTATATACGAGCCCTGTTGAGTTTTAAACAACTCTACAGTCTCGTCCAAAAGCATCTGCTGTATCTCCATCTTTCGCATGATATCTATTGGCTTAGATAAATCTATTTTTTCACGCCTCAAAATTGCGGATAAGTTTGTAGGAATGAATGGAATGTTTGACTTTTCTGCCGCTGCTGCTGCTAGGGTGGTTTTACCCACCCTATGAGCGCCTATTAGACCGATAGCCATTATTTATCTTCTTTTGTTGGGGCGTTTCTATCTTTTATTTTTCCCTTACCAGTATATACTTTGTTGGTGTTTTTTAAAGGCGCAAAAATTTCTTTACCTTCTAATTCGCCAGTAAATTGGCCATCTTTAACCGACCCACCTTTATAGCTAGGGTCGTTATGGAATCCGACTAAAGGTTCTGGAAAAATTATTCCAGCGATGTCCGGCTCTTTGTAATTACCACCTTTAACTACCTTACCTATATCATTAAATTCAGGTCTACCATCATCGTTTAACTTACTCATGTTACTTGTGTGAACTGCGGCCATACACTCGTCAAGATTTAACCCGAATGCCGCGCCAGCTCCGTAAACTACATAATTAACGTCAGTTAACTCTTTAGCTAGATTTTCAAGATCGATATCTAAAAATTCATAATTCTGAGCCTCCTGTATAAGTTTTTCCGCAATCAAAATATGTTCTTGAGCCGCTTTTAGGTGATGTTTATGTTGCGCATTACCTATGTATGCACCGACTACTTCCGCAGTCTCCTCAACGATTAAAGTTAGGCGTAGTCTAGATGTTGTTTCGTCAATTTGAGTAGCTGTATTTCTACACGCATGACCAAAAGTTCTGCAAAACTGTTTTACCTTCTGAAAGCCTGTCATCTTATATTTCTCCATTATAAATTTTCCAATATTTCATTTAAATTAGATTCTGCAATTTTTGCTATTTTGCGATTTTTAAATCTTATTTTATGCAACCCGCTATCCAAATGAATATTAATTGTTTGGCCTTGTGCTGGGATATAATAAGAATTTAGTTTAGATAACATAACTCTCATAGTTATAATATCTCCATAAATAATAATCACTTTAAATTTGTTTATACTATCTTCAGTTAGAAGCTCTATAAGCGTTGTGGGTAATTCTTCCTCTGGTTCTTCAATAAATACTGGATCACTCAAAATTCATCTCCCTTAAAGCTAGTAACTCCATCAAATTCTCCAAAGTCTTTTGGAACTTCAAAATCTTTTTCGTCTATATCTGGCACAATAATGTCGGGAGGTACTAACCCAGCCTTTTGAAGCTTTCTACCACTTTTAAACATTAGATGTCTAGCCGCTTCAGACCTACTTACTACCATAATTTTTGCTATTCTATCTAAAAAATTGCTTTGATCCTTAGATATCCACAACAAAACAGAGGTATAACCCTTTTTTTTCATCTTATTACGATATCTTCTATGGCCCTTAACTTTCGGCTCTGCCGTAGAATCTGAACCGTCTTTTAACTTTTTTATCACGCGCCATATCCAGACTTTACGGATTTTATTTTTTCTTTCCGAACTTTTTGTATCGACCCAAGATATCCAGCCTTAGATTTAAACCCGAAAGGAATTAATATATCTATCCACTTACCAGTACCGCCTATTAAATAAACAGTCTGACCGGTTGACTTTAAAATATGATTCATTTATTTTTCTTCCCATTCGATTATTGGACAAAATTTATTATGTACTGCGGATATCATCTCTACCGTATTGTCAACTACCTTTGAATTATTTATAGATACTTAGAATAATTTTCGACATGCCATATCTGCAAAAATCCAAATTACTATACCTACTATTAAACCCTCCACTAGCATAGACATTTTAACGAATATACCAATTACGGAGTCATCATATGCGAACGGCATACCCCAGAATGCGTAAAACCAATGTAGCGGAGTTAGAATTATTCCAACCGCAAAGAAGGGTAGAAAAACTACAGCTATAACCAAAAGAATCCGTTTATAAATAAGCTGCCTTGCCATTGGGCAGAATTGGGTAGTTACGTTGTGCTCCCTATATTTGTCCAAAAATTTATATATTTGGCCGTTATGTTTTAATTTAATCATACTGCTACCTCACCTTTTAATCCTGAATCATGTTTGTAGTTTATCAATTCGAAATCCGAGTACTTGTAGTTGTCTATCTTAATTTGAGACTCCGGATTGATAATCATTTCTGGTAAGACATATCCCTTTCTTCCTAATTGAATATCAGCCTGTATTTTGTGATTGACGTATAGATGTGTATCACCGAAAGAATGTACGAACGTCTTAGGTATCATACCTACACGCCTTGCTATAATCATCATTAATAGAGCATAGCTTGATATGTTAAAGGGTACGCCTAAGAACCAGTCTGCTGATCGTTGGTACAAATGGCAGTTAAGATATCTCATACCACCTGCATTTGGAATCAACTCTGTTCCAAATTGAAATAACAAATGACATGGCGGTAGAGCCTGTTTATGCAGTACTCCGGGGTTCCATGCAGTTACTATCATTCGTCTAGAATTTGGTTTAAATAATAAATCGTTTTCCAATTCGCGGATTTGGTCTATACTTGCACCACGCTCAGATTTCCAATCTCTCCATTGTGAGCCATAGACCGGGCCTAATTCACCATTATCGTCTGCCCATTCATCCCATATATGAACATCATTTTCTACTAGGTACTTAATGTTTGTAGAGCCTGATAAAAACCAGATAAGTTCGTGAATAACTCCCTTCATAAATACTTTCTTAGTAGTAACAATGGGGAATCCTTTTCGTAGATCGAACCTCATTTGATGTCCGAATATACTTAAGGTCTTTGTGTCTGTTCTATTCTCAGATTCAGCTCCAACGTCTAATAGTCTGCGCATATGTTGTAAATATTGGTGATCAACATTGTTCATTAATTCCACCTTACTTCCTTTTTATTAGAGTTTCGATACCCGCTACTAACGGGTATCGATATCATTCTACTTAGTTTGCTACCGCTAGATCGATAAACGGCATTGGCTCTTGTCCACCTAAGAACTTAGGCAAAGTACCATCCCACTTTTCAAGCGCGTTAAGTTGAAGAATCTCAGGGTTTTTACGCAATGCTTCGCCCTTAAGATTGATAGCAGTCGCTTCTGCTGAAGCTGCAAGCAAAACAGATTCCGCAGCACCACGAGCATGTTCAATCACCTTGTCAGCCTCAGCTTTAGCCATCGCTACTTCATTTCTGCGTGTCTGCGATTTCTGAGTTGCCTCAATTTTAGCATTAATTGCGGCAGTTACGGCAGGAGGCAATCGAAGTTCACCAATAAAATAGATACGTTCAATATTAATTCCTATATCCGACACTTGACTACGTACACGATCTTCTACAGCCGTTATAAGGGCAATCTTGCCAGTTCCATATACCGCTTCAACGCCAAGGGTAGAAGCTTCTGCAACAAACGCGTCACGTACCATATTCCTTAGAAACGTATCCGTGATTTCGTTTATCCCACGTCTATACTTAACAAATACACTGCTAACCATTTCGGGATTGATTGCATAGCTAATACCCACATCAGCGCCTAAACTTAATCCTTCTACAGTTTGAAACGTGATAGACTCGTCATTTTCTGATCCTTCAGATCGACTTTGCGTCCAGTTATAATTCTGTGTAAATGTTGGAAAGATAAACAGGTCTTCATTAAAGCCAATCCAGTAACGCCCTACACCTAACTCTACATGATCAACACCCTTTTCGCCACCTAGTAAGAAGACTTTTACGCCTACGTTACCCGCCGGTACTTTATCACATCCTGCCAGTGCGAATGCAAATAGCAAAACCCCTACTAATTTAAAACTATTTATCAATTTCAACATTTTCCATCTCCTCATTTATCAATTTAAAAATACGTTTAAAAAACCATATCACCACTATAATTATAAATGGTATAAGAGTAAAACCCAATACCACCGCAATCATACTCTTTGCAGAAAATAGAAATGGAAGCCCTACCCCTACAAAAAATATTATAAAAAATAACGCAAAAAATATATTAACTATTATCTTATTCATACCTAACCCCTGTGTCCAGCGTCTAGCGCTTGATAATAAAATGATTGTAGAAATGGTAACCCAAAACCTCTTTGTCCCATTTGCCAAAGCCATATCGCCCTTCCTGAGCGGCCATTACCATCTGTATATGGGTGTAGGCTTTCGTATCTATGATGTATATAATACGCAGAATTCGGCCCTGAGTCCTCTTCTAAATTTGCGGAGTGTAATATTGATTTAAGATTATCTAAAACCCTTGGGCCACCTTCTGGCGGAAGATAACTTCCAACCCGAACGTTTAAACCTACAGTTTTCCTTAACTTCGCGTCTGGTTGATAAACTCTAACAAATTTTGTCACATCTATTACTGTAAGCTCATCCAGATCGATAAATCTCATAAGCTCATCTCTTTCTGCGTGTGTTGGGTTTCCAAAAATACCCTCAATCGCATTACTTTCTGTAATAAATTTATCAATTGGACTTATCATTATCTCTCTCCAAGGTATCGCAATACACATCTTGTCTCTTCAACGCTTAAGCCGTCAGACGGCATAATTGTTGGTAACTCCAAAACCGGTATACCTAATTTCTGAGCGAACTTTATTTCGCTAAAAACTCCAGCGCTAATTTTACCATTTATCAGCCTGCGGAAAAATAAAATATAACACTCCTCAATTACCTTATGAAATAATGCCATCACATCCCCATCAACCTTAGACTTCTCTTTATGTATTTCATATTTTTTTGGAAAATCAGCCACTTCAAAACCTAATTGCTCTATCGTTTCTATGTCACGATCTTCCTGATATGTAAAATATAACCCTTCATTTCTTGCATAATAAACTATAGTTTTGCTATTGTCCATTTCTTTTTACTCCTTTTTTCCATAATCCGGAATTTTTAAGTTTATCCCGCCATTCCCTTTTATTTGCGCCATTAATTAAGATACACATCATCCTTTGGGTTAAATCGCTTGTGTAAGGAATGCCCATTTTAAGAATGGTTTGTTTTTGAACCTTTTGAGATTCTGGAAGCCTTTCAAATGTTGGTCGTTTTTTAGATGACATCACAACCCTCCGCGCTGCTACAAGATAATTCCTGACTAGCTGTGGTCATATCTGAAGATTCGTATGTTGATAACATACCCCAACCACCAAGCACCGGCATTTCCGACTGAAGTTTCATAAATTCAGCCTTGTCAATTTCTTCATAAGGTGGCTGTCGGTATACGTGGTCGGCTCTTGGCAAAAATGAAATGCCGCTGATATCATCCAAATTATCCCAAACCCATTGTCCTACTCCTAAAAATTCATCATCAGAGTAGTATACGGTAATGCTTGGTTTGTGCTCACACCAATAACGTTGGTAAGTCTCCCACAGTTTAAGCTGATCTGTAGCTGATACTTCGCTTGTGTATGTCATGCCGGCAGGGGCACTTTGTGGAAACGAAAATACGACCGTAGATTCGTTAGTAACTTCATCTTCATAAGGAAACCCCTTATCAATCATAAATTGTGTGATAGGGTCTTTCTTATCACTTCTAACTCTGCGTATATAATACTCCGCAAACCTTGCGTGGATGCCAGATGCAGAATCTACCAATTGGCTAACAGTTCCGCTAGGCTTGACACACGTTATCGCTGTACTTTCTGGTATACCAAGTTTATCGGCACATTCTTTATTTGTGTCTATAGCTATTTGTTTCAAAATCTCCAAAACTTGCGGAAGCGTTTTCCCTTCTAGAGTTTTTGTTTTTCCACCTAGCAAATTATGATCATATATACCGGTTAAACTAACTCCCAATAAGCGCTCTTCTTCGGTATTTTTTTCCCAAATTTTGCGTATATATTTAAAGTCCGTCAATGTAGATTGAATCGTACCTAATATGGTTGCTTGCCTTACCTTCTCTTTGAGAGTATCTAGACTATCTCCATTACGTACAACAACCTCACTAAGGTTACAAAATTGTTGTGGGCGTAAAATGATTTCAGAGTTGTGAACTACGACCCCCTCTACCACTCCCCAGTGAGTTCTGGGTTCTGTGAAGTCATATACGTCCCGCTGTGCTTTACTCTTTTGCACATCTGCAACGATAATTGGAAGTGACCAGACAAATCTACCAAAACTTTTAAGAGTTCTACCTTTTAAATCGTCCGCTCTACACTCCCTACCATCCGACAACATAAAGATATGATCGGGGGTACATATAATAGGTCTTTTCTTTAGAATTTCAGGAAAAGATATGGTAACTACATCTTTTGTTCCGACCTTCCAAACCTTACCTTCGCTAACATCGCCGTTACAGTTTACTATCTGTACAGCCTCGTGCATCGCCAATTCTCCGAAAGTTTTATAACCTTCATCGGTTAGGAGTTTCATATTTCCAACGAAGCAACATGGATTTGTTAAAAATTCGTGATCCGAATTTCGACGATCATTCTTTCCAGCTTGTATTTTAGACGCTTTTCTAGAAAATATTCCACGCTCTCCTGCCTTCGATTCATACATACTTATCCACTCACTCATAAACGTCTCAAAGTTTGGCTTATCCGTATAAACTGCCGAGTTATTAGCTAGTGCGCGTTGAGGGTTGTCTATCCACCATTGGCCTGTTTTAGCGGCTCTCATACGGTCATCACTAAGATTAGATAGTGATATTAGCGCGGATCGCCTTACGCCGCCCACGACTACGATCTCCGCCACTTTACATACTAAGTCATGACACTCTACCGATGTTAATTTTCGCCCTTTGGCGCTTAAAAACAAAGCTACGGAGAAATCAAATAAATCATTTAGTGGTGCGGGGCCGGATGCCCTACCACCAAATGTTTTAAGAACTTCGCCCTCTGCTCGAACTTTGGACATATCCCATTTTGGAATTTGGCCATTATACAGTAGAGAAATTAACTCTTTAAAGGATTTCGCCCAACCTATTTTGCTATCCGGAACTTGAATAACTGTGTCTGTTTTGTGAAAATCTTCCGCAACTTCAGGTAATTTTACAATAAACTGTCTTTCTACTGAAAAACCTACGCCAGTACCGCACATTAAAATATAAAGAATCTCGTCAAAAGATCGTATATGATCTATCGCGATAGCTGAGCAGTTATATCCAGCAACATTAGATTTCTCTAGTGCTGGGCCTGCTGACATCATACAGCGCATAGATGGCATTACTTGCATATCCTTGATGGCATTTCTTAATTCCGTATCAATCTTTGCCGCAGTGATAGCCGACTTACCCTTAACCCTGTTGATAAAAAAGTCGCAATATCTATCTACCGTTTCTTCCCATGTTTCTCTTCTACCCTTATCATCTATCCATCTTGCGTACCGGGACATATGAATATATTCTTGATACGTTGTCATCTGATTCGACATATAACTTCCTTACCGCTGGTTGTTTAAAATAAAAAATCTTTACTAAATTCTTGGTCTATTTCAAGGTCAAGTTTTATTTTTGTTTTTTCCCATTGAATTGCTAACCTTTCTTTTTTGTTGAGCCTTGCCTTATTTACTTGTATATTTACCTCAGGGCCAACCATAGAGGCTTGTGATGGGGTTAATATCAATTCTTTTGCAATGTCCCCACCCTTTGCAAATACGACAGAATCATTTTGGTTAAAAACTACCGCATTTTTTTCTTTCACAACATATGCGAAATAATATCTCGTTTTACCTATAAGACTTCTTAATTTTTGGTCAAAGTAATGGTTGAAATATTCAGATACCCCTTCGTATATTAATTTAGCATCTACAAATTTTGATGTTGGGCTAGAAAAAACTTTTACAAATTCTGTATATTCGCAAACATTATTTAATTTCCAAGATATGTGAATACCACCTTTAATAGCTATAGCTTTTAAAGTGATCATAAATATTCCATCATTATTTTGGCATTAACAAAGCTATCCAGTAAAATTCCAGCCTCTACCGCCGCAATCGCATCCGCATTATGTTCATTATTCTCGTAAATAACCCCAGCTTTCGATTTTTTCCATGTAGCGTTTGGGTATTTATCCGAAGCCCACTTAACCATTTCCTTCTTAGAAGCTTCTCCGTAATGCGTAGCCACAACCTTAACTTGGTTCGGCGTTACTACTATGACCGGCTTTAAGGTATATGCCATTAGCATTATAGACATCCCATAAGAAGTCATGGCTCTAGAACTCTGCGATCCATGTGGCAGCTCTACAAAAATAATTTCGCACTTCTCTTCCATTTCCCGAAAGCCTTCAACTAAAAGTCTAGCCCTTCTAAGGTCATCCATCCTTTGGTTAAACTGCTTTATGAACTTGCCATCTTTTTTAGTTTTAATTGTAATTAACTCTGTAAAGCTGAGTGCTAAAGTATGATCATCAAGCTCTCCTAATGATAGTCCTAAATTATTCATACTAATATCGACACCTAGAACTTTCATGAAAAATCGCCGTACCCCGCAATGCCTTGAAACCTGTCTTCTTCTAAAGGGTGTATAGTGGGGGCGGAAGGCAAAACCCCCATAGTTCCTGTTAACTTGTCAAACAAGCGCTGTCCACCATTAACCTTATCAACCAATTCGCTCAATAGAATTTCAATCTGCTTAACCTCTTTACCCTTTCGAGTGATGGGGTCTCTGGGTTTGAATTCAAGAATGAATTTCTGAACTTTTCCTTTACCTACACGACCACCTGTAAATTGTAGATGAATCTCTATAGGAAACGCCGGTCTGCTGAAGCTGCTGTTCGTATATTGTGTGGTATACGATTGGCTAACTTTCGTCGTGACCAATATATATTCGTCAACAGTATCCTGCAACCTGTTCCAACTTGTCGGTGATACTTCCAGTGCTGCGCCTTTGTCATTTATTATATAAGTCTCTGTCATAGTTTTATTCCTGTTTTTGATTTAATATATCTTAACTTATACTTTCGCAAAAAGCCAGAAGTATTTTCATTATTTTAACGAATTTCCGACCATAGATGATAGACCGTCTCTCTTTTGTATCGTTACTACCTGCCTGATCCAATCGGATAGTGAATTATGTGAAATAACCAAGACTGTGCCCTTATCCTTCGCTTTTTTATCCAGAATTCCCATTAGCCTTTCCAAACCTTGTTCATCTAGTGCGTCGTCGATTTCATCAGCTATATATAGCTGTATAGGCTTAGTTGCGCGGCTACTCACGAGGTCTTGTAGGGCCATGCTACATGCTAGCCTAACTTTTCGTTTTTCGCCCCCAGAAAGCCCTCTGAACGATTCAGCGCCAGTTTTTGAAGTAACTGAGATGTTAAAACTCTCTTTTAAGCTACCATCTGCCTTCTTAGTTAATGTACTCCATACCGCAGATATATTTTCGTCAGTAAGCGCTGTTAAATAAGTATTTGTTTGAGAATTTAAGAATGGCGTAACTGTATCTAATATATGAGCCCTGACGCCAGATTGCCCAAACATCTTATGTACACCCTCAGATATCCGAATTTGTTCTTCAGCTTCATGCATATCTATTCCAGAAAGATCGATGATCTCCTCCTGCTCGACTCTTTGTTGTAAAGATCGCTCTTTAGCTGAGAGGTGAGGATTTATTTCGTTCTTAACTTTTTTTATGTGATCGATCTGATCTTGTAAAAATTTGGTTAGTAGGTCTTTTCTATTTTGCGCCATTTCTATTTTTTGAATTTCAGCAACTATACAACCTTTTTCGTTTAATTCCGCACTCAAATCTGGTACATTCTTTTGAAAAACATTAAGCGCTTTTACGCGTTTATCTACTTCATTATTAGCGCCAATTATAAAAGCTTCTAACTTAATAATAGCATCTTCCGAGACTTGCCACGTAGCTTTACTAACCTTTATAGACGCTGCTCTGCTAACTTCGTCATGTTTTCTACCACACGTTTCGCAATTCCCATCCATTGCTGCCTTTACATTTGTTAAGTTTTTTGCGCAAACTTGATGCGTTTTTTTTGCATTTCTTAATTCGTTATTTTGTACATCTAACACTCTATGTGCTTTAGCGACATGACTTTGAAGCTCCTCTCTTTTATTTTCAACGTTAGGAGAATCAAATATTATTTTTCTAACTAATAATAATCGATCTTCAAGTAAACTTTTATCACCAACAACTGATTCCTGTAGTGTTGTGGAAGTTGATTTGGCTTTTATTTTTAAATCACAGATGGTTGTTTCGTTACTCTTTATCCAGATAGCAGATTGCTTGTCTTGAAAATTTACATCCGCGTCTATGGTTACACACCTCTGTCTGGCCGAGTCAACCACCGCCTTTATACTATCTATGCGCGTCTTAGCTGTATTTAGGTTAACTTTAGCCACTTCAAACGCTCGTTGTAAGACGTCTATTCCAGCCGCTTCTTCTACAAGAACCTTTAAGGCTTTATCCGTCATAGATGGTAAATCGGGCATATGCTCTTGTCCTGCATATACCGCAGCCATAAATACTTCTTGAGAACATCCTAAAATTTCATTTAGCACAACCTGCGTTAATTTATCAGTTCCTTTAGCGAGGTCTTGCATTATCCCACCCTTACCATAACCGGTAAGCTTTAAGCGGTTTTTTTCCACACCGTTTTTTCTATTTCTAATAACTATCCAAGTTTGATCTTCATCCGTTAGAATTACGGATACGTAACAATTCTTACCAGATTTTTTATTAATAACCGCATCACCGGTTTGACCACGAGCGGTTACACCATATAGGCACCAACTTATTGCGTCGGGCAAGCTAGACTTTCCAGAGCCGTTGCTATCTTGAGATGTATCATCAAGATTTTCGCCTTGTATTAACACCAATCCCTTGTCTTCTAGAGAGCATTCTATACTACCTATAGATAGAAAATTCTTTATTTGTACAGAGGTTATTTTCATAACACATCCCCTAATATTTTATTAGCTTCTATAAGAATTTTTTCTTTATCCTTAATTATATTTTCATCCGCCCAACTAGACATAGACTCGACTAATGTTGGGTTATCACCTTTCGATTTTACTGTTCTAGTAAATTCTACTACAGGCTCTGACTTAATCTGTACACCAAGAGCGCCTTTAGAATAAAACGACTTTCTAAATTGCTCTATTTTGGCGGCATTGCTGGTATTGGTGGTATGGCGAATGTAATTATTTTCTAAAACTGGCGATATGCCTCCAGAGTCTACAAATTTTGGGGATTTTGTTTCCAGATGTGAAATAATTCCATCAGCCTCTAATATAAATCCGGAAGTAGAATTCACATCTGACCAAGTTTGGTGGGTCAATGAGCCGATAGAGTACACCCTGTTATTGAAATTTTTGTGGTTGTGGTAATGACCTACATAAATTCTGCGATACCCAATAGTTTCCAAATCGGCAGGGTCAAATCCTAAATTTGGTATGCCCCTTATGACATCATTTAAGGGTGCGTGTATTATAGCGGAGTATCCACCCGTATACTTTACTTTCATATCTAAACGTAATTTATCCAGATCGTCATACCACGGGAACATAACCACCTTATCATCAGGAAATATTGTTGGGGCAGTTATTACTTCACATCCAATACCTTCTAGACTCTGAATCGCATTTCCAATCCAATGAGTATCTTTTGTTCCCAAGTCATGGTTGCCCGGAATTATCCTGAACTCAATTCCTTTGTTGATTTGACGTTTGAAGTGGCTTAATACCGGATTCAATACGGAGGTCTGTACAGCACCTCTTGTGTGAAATACATCTCCCGCTATATACACCCGATTACCACCTTTCGCAACCAAACATTCTATAGCGTAATCAACGGCGTCTAAAATATTTTGCAGTCTTGAATTCACCATATCAGAATTCGTGGTAGCGAACTGAGACCAGTTATGGAAGTGAAGGTCTGACATAATTATATATGGCTTCACGATTTAACCTTCGAATCTCTAATTAACTTCATAATTTTCTCCAAACCATTATCTTCTTTTTTAAGTTTCTTGATTAAAGCTTTTAGATAAATTGGGCTACCATCCTCCCAAATGTATCGCTTTCCACTCTTCTTTAATAGACCCAACTTATCAGCAAAATCTAGGTTAGTTGCCACCTGATCAATTTGAACCCCTAACCCGTCATTAAATATAACATTCCATTTGGCAGTTTTGAAGGGTCTAGCGACTTTATTTTTAACAGCTTTAGATGTTATTTCAAAACCAACCGCGTCTTTATTGGGGCCGGTTCCGGCATATATCATTTTCCTACCTATACTAAGCCGTACAGACGTGTAAAACTCAGCCGCTTGTCCACCGGGTGTTGTGGTGGGGTCTCCAAAAACTAATCCGGGCTTCAGTCTGGTTTGGTTTAATAAGAGCGCCATCATATTATTATCTTCACAAAACTGAGCTAATACAGGGTAGCTTTGACTGCATGACATAGCTAAAGCAAGCTTATCATTCATTTTGTACGAACCAATATCTCTTCTACTCCCATCACTGTCAAATAATTTTGAGTGAGGTACCATAGATGCGACGGAATCAAACACCCATATTAGGGGAGCTTCTTTGGGTATCAGTTTGTTTTTACGGACTACTTCGCAAAATTTTACCGCAATTTCAATTGACTCTTCAAAAGTTTGCGGCCTTACATACCGAAATTTACTAGGGTCTAAATCTAAACCGAGACTTCGTGCTAATACTGGTTCAAACGAACGTTCATGATCTGAGAAGCCGGCGATTCCCCCAGCTTCCTGTGCGGACTTCATCATCATAGTAGCTAAGAATGTTTTGCCGCAAGATGCTGGGCCGAATATTTCAATCAATCTGCCCATAGGAAATCCACCATCGATACTACCATTAACTGATTCATTCAGCTCTGCTATACCAGTATTTAAATATCCGGCTACACCTAGACTACGTGCGTTTTCCCCTATTTCAGCATCTAGTATTGAAAGAATATTTTCTGTTACTTTGCTCATGTAATATTACCCCACTTTTCTATATTTCTTGTGATAGATAAGAATGATAATTCAGCGCACATATCGTGGAACGCCTTCATATCCTTCTTACCTTTGTCAATCTGAATGTTACTTTTTACCTGTTCCAGTATCGTTGAGTTGGATAAATTCATTATACCCATATTTCTTTTGAATATCTTTTGAGCGTCTTCGCTCTCGCAAAATTTATTAACCTTACCCCGAACTCTCGACAAATCTTGGGGAACGTTCTTCTTATCAAGCGGCCCTGCGATTTTGTACCACTTTAGTAGCCCAGCTACAGAGCCGAAGTTTTTCATAATTCCTTCTGAAGCGACTGGGCCTATACCACCTACCCCGCTTATATTGTCTGATTTATCACCAATCAATGCCTTCCCCTCTAAAAACTTGGCAGTAGTCTCGTAGTTGGTAAAGTCTCGAAAGCCTCTCCAGTTACAAAACGTACCGGGGCTGTATCTGGGATCGTGCCAAGAAACTTTTGGCGTAATAAGTTGTAGCCAGTCCTTGTCACCAGTTATTAGCTCGATAGTCTTGTCGTTAAACTTTGTCGTAAAATAACCTGCCAGATCGTCGGCCTCAAAATTTGGGGCAACTACTTGTGTAAAACCTAAGTGACCAACCATCTTTCGCAGGACAGGAGCTTGTATGGAATACGCAGTCCTGTTTACTTCTTTGTGATGAGTGTCGTCCCTGTCGCTTTTGTAATCCGGCAAGGCATCAAATCTGAATTGCGCTCTACCATCCCACAGGATAAGCATAACGTAATCGGGGTACTCAGCCTTCAGTTTTTTCAATGTGTGTAACGAATTGTATATAGCCTGAACCTCCATACCGTCAACCACTAACTTGGTTGCGTATTGGGCGGCGTATCCAACTGAGTTACCATCGATTAACATAAAGGGCATAGGCTTTCCTTAGAAAAGGTAAAAGGGGGTGAGAATCCACCCCCAAAGTTTTACAGAGAATCTAGCTCTTTATCAAGACCTGCAAGCAAGTCTTCTTCCGAGTCTAATTCCGCTTCAACAACAACCGGCGAATCATCCACATATTCTGCTTCTGCTGCGTCTGTCCCTAGAGAACCCGCTACAGATGTGGAAGCTATGGCTGGTCTTTCGGCTACTTCAATACCTACGATCTTAGCTACTGTCGTAAGAGCCCGTGCCTCCCCTACTGGAGATCGTTGATCAACTACGGCGTCAATATTTATAGCGTTAGCCATAATACTGACATCCACCACAGATGGTGCTGCCGTTGGTACAACATTATATGTTGTATCAAAGCCAGTACCTTTGCGAGTAATAGCAATATCGCGACCAGTAGCTAAATCAGTTATATCATTGTACATACCAACGATAT
>Ga0256847_1000022_pt1 | contig 108997 bp, 102 predicted proteins | sample TeddybearmetaG_FD_189099 | JGI IMG/M metagenome (GOLD analysis project Ga0256847, IMG submission 189099) | Hydrothermal vent microbial communities from East Pacific Rise, Pacific Ocean - Teddybear | ecosystem: Environmental > Aquatic > Marine > Hydrothermal vents | place: Pacific Ocean: East... | reverse complement strand
TTCCTTTAAATTCTTCGAAAATTACTTCGTCCATTTTTGAACCAGTTTCTGTAAGTGCCGTTGCGATAATACTCAACGAACCTCCATTTTCAATATTACGGGCCGCACCAAAGAAACGTTTTGGTTTGTGTAAAGCGTTCGCATCAACACCACCACTTAATATTTTTCCACTCGCGGGTTGTACCGTATTGTAGGCTCTCGCTAAACGCGTAATAGAATCAAGGAGTATCACTACATCATGACCACACTCAACCAATCTCTTAGCCTTATCAATAACAAGGTTGGCAATACGTACATGTTCTGTAGCTTCCTTGTCGAAAGTAGAAGCTACTACTTCACCACGTACATTTCTTTGCATATCCGTAACCTCTTCAGGGCGTTCATCGATCAATAAAACAATCTGATAAACTTCTGGGTGGTTCGCGGCAATACCATTGGCGATATCCTTTAAAAGCATGGTTTTACCCGTTTTGGGTTGCGCCACAATCATACCACGTTGTCCTTTTCCAATCGGAGAGAATAAGTCGATAATTCGCGTTGAAACGGTAGGCTGCTTTTCGCTAATATTGAACTTCTCTTGTGGAAATAAAGGAGTTAAATGCTCAAAAGAAACACGGTCTCTCACCACATTTGGAGATAGGCCATTAATTTTGTTTACTTTAATAAGAGGGAAATACTTTTCGCCTTCTTTCGGAGGACGAACTTCACCTAATACTGTATCTCCAGTTTTAAGTCCAAACAATCTAATTTGCGATTGGGAAACATAAATATCATCAGGAGATGATAAGTAGTTATAATCACTAGATCTTAAAAAGCCATACCCATCCTGCATAATATCCAGGACTCCTTCGCTTTCAATAATTCCATCGAATTCAAAATCGGGTTCACGGTAACGGTTTCTGTTGTCCTTATTTCCGTTTTTGCCACTCGAGTTGTGATTCGGTTTAGGGCGATTGTCTTTTTGATGTTGTGGTTTTGGCTTTTGCTCGTAACCACCTTTAGTATCATCCTTTTGGCGTTTATCATCCTCTGCAGTCTTGGCTGGATTGGCTGGATTTGCCTGTTGATGACTACTTTTTGGTTGATTTTTTTGATTCCGATTGTCTCTTGAGTCACGGTTTCCACCTCTTGGATTAGGAGGTCTTTTTTCCCTAGGTTCCCTATGTTGCTGAGGTTTGCTTTTCTGAGTTTCTTTGGGTTCTGGTGTGTCCTTTGTTTCCTCTGTTTTTTCTGGGGTGGTTTGTACCGGTTTTTCCGTAGGAGTACTTTCCATAGCAACCGCTTTTACAGCCTTAGGGTTCGCTGCTTGGTAATCAAGAATTTGATATACCAGGTCTAGTTTTTTGAGGCTTCTAAATTTGGGTACGTTTAGAGCCTTAGCAAGTTCCTGAAGCTCAGGAAGCTTTTTTGCTTTTAATTCTGAAATTTCAAACATTTAAAAATATAATTATATAAATAGATTAATGAGATAGTAACTCTCTTTTGTTGAAGGTAAATTAGTTGAAAATATGTTGAAGACTTAAATAACCTCTTGTTGAATGGGTTACGAATTGTTATTGCAAGTATACGACAAAAATTTAAATCGAGTTATTAATTTTCTAAAAAGAAAGCTTATTTTTGCCACTTAGACGAGTATATCTTATGTTGCAACGCATCCAAACTGTATATTTATTACTTTCAGCCTTAGCCCTAGTGGGACTATACCTATGGTTTCCTGTAGTGATTGATGCTGCTGGTGCAATTGTAGTTGAAAAAAACGAACCCCTGTTGCTAGGATTATTGATTGGTTCGGTAGTACTTACGCTCGTCTCCATATTGAATTTTAAAAAACGTCAGTTGCAGTTTGTGCTGAATCGTTTGAATATCATATTAAACTTTGTATTACTGGGAGTTTTCGTTTATCGATCTCTAAGCATATCCGGAGGGACTTTAGTCTCGGAGAAGGGTATTGGGGTGCTAATTCCTATCATTTCTATCGTTTTTTTAGCGTTGGCCAATAAGGCCATCAAAAGGGACGAGGACCTCGTAAAATCTGTTGATCGATTGCGCTAAAACTGAACTTAGTATTATTAGTGCGAAACCCTCAAAACATGCCAATTTTGAGGGTTTTTTTTATGTTCTTTTTTGAATACCGAGACTAACGGTCAATTTCTATTACTTCCAAATTCTTAATTTCCTTGCCATCGATCTCAAAGCGAAGCATCGTTCGAACTTTATGAAAACCATGTTTTCCAATAGCACCAGGGTTCATGTGAAGTAGTTTGAGTTTTTTGTCATTCATCACTTTTAAAATGTGCGAATGCCCAGTGATAAATAGTCGGGGTGGATTCAATCGAATGGCTTCCCGAATTCTAGGATTGTAGCGACCTGGGTAGCCACCAATATGAGTAATCCACACCGTAACTCCTTCGCAGCTAAAGCGAAGGTCTAACGGAAATTCACTACGCGCTTCGGCATTGTCGATATTACCGTATACCGCACGCAATGGTTTTAACTTTTTGATAGTATCGGTAACCTCCAAATTTCCAATGTCCCCAGCATGCCACACCTCATCGGCATTCGCAACATGTTTCCGAATGGTATCATCCATATAACTGTGCGTATCGCTGAGAAGAAGAATTTTGGTCACTATAAAATTTTAGAAGTTTACGGGGAGCTAAGGTATGGGTTATTCGTATAATTCACGGCTCTTTTTTCAATCGCACCCATCACAGTATTTTTGAATAGATTAACCTTGACCTCTAGGATCGATTTTGTATTTTTGCTTCCTAATACGGAATTCATACTTGCGATACTTTATTGAAATAGCTTATAATGGAAAAGACTATCACGGTTGGCAAATTCAGCCAGACGCGATCAGTGTTCAGCAGGTGTTAGAGGAAGCGATGTCTACTATTTTTCAGGACGAAATGAAGGTGATGGGTGCTGGTAGAACAGACACAGGTGTTCACGCACGTCAGTTATTTGCACATTTCGATAGTAATGAAATTACAGACCTAAACGATCGTGTATTCCGAATTAACTGTTTACTTCCTAAGGATATTTCAGTAAAAAGAATAATTCCAGTGCCACAGGATGCTCATGCTCGTTTTGATGCTGTAGAGAGAGCTTACGAATACTTGATAACTTCGGTGAAAGATCCATTCCATGTAGACTTTATGTATTTAATTCATAAAAAGCTTGACTTGGATCGTATGAATGAAGCGGCAAAAATTTTATTGGAGTATAAGGATTTTCAATGCTTCTCCAAAAATAAAACCGGAGTAAAAACGTATTATTGTGATGTCAAAGAAGCCGTCTGGAGTGTCCATGAAAATGAACTGGTTTTCACCATTGTGGCAGATCGTTTTCTACGTAATATGGTTCGCGCCATTGTGGGTACTTTGTTGGAAATTGGTTTGAAGAAAATAACCTTAGACGATTTTCACGCTATTATAAAGAGCAAGGACCGAAGCAACGCGAAGACATCAGCTCCGGCACATGGATTGTATTTGACCAAAGTCACATACCCAGACCATATTAAAATAAATTAACCTTCAAATACCTTAAAAAGGAAGTAAGAATAGCATTCATTTATGGCATCATCGGGAAAGGCATTCGATTTTAATCTCTTTAAGCGCTTGTTGGCTTATACCAACAAATACCGCAGTACTTTCTATTTTGTTGGCTTTGCAGCCCTTGCCATGGCCGCATTGGGAGTTTTAACCCCCATTTTACTACAAATCACTATTGACGATGCTATTTTATTGAGTGATTGGGAGGGACTCGTTTTTTACGTTTCCCTAATGATCGGTGTTTTGCTGTTGGAGGTATTGTTTCAATTCAGTTTTATTTATTACGCCAATTGGTTGGGGCAACATGTAATTCGAGATATTCGGGTGAAGCTTTTCAAATTGATGCTTAGCTTTAAAATGAAATATTTCGATAAAAGTGCTGTGGGAAGACTTACCACCAGAGCAGTAAATGATATTGAAACCATTTCCAGTATTTTTAGCCAAGGCTTATTTATGATCATTAGTGACTTGCTTAAGATGTTCGTCATCGCTGGGGTCATGCTTTTTCAAAGTTGGCAGCTAGCTCTTATTGTCTTCACTATTATGCCTTTTCTGCTGTATGCGACACGGGTTTTTCAAAGGGCTATGAAAAGTGCTTTTGAGGAAGTTAGAAATCAGGTCGCGAACCTCAATTCATTTGTTCAGGAACGAATTACTGGGATGAAAATAGTTCAGGTATTCGCCCAAGAAGATACAGAATATAAAGCCTTTACCGAGATTAATAACAAACACAAGAAAGCGTGGATTAAGACAGTTTGGTACAATTCTATCTTTTTTCCTATTGCTGAAATGTCCTCCTCTGTTGCCATTGGATTGGTCGTTTGGTATGGTGGTCTTAATGCTAATCCCGATGGTCCTATAACCCTGGGGCTCATTACTGGTTTCATTACACTAGCGCAAATGTTATTTCGTCCGCTGCGACAAATAGCCGATAAATTCAATACACTTCAAATGGGGATGGTGGCAGCGAACCGCGTTTTTGAGATTTTAGATACCTCCTCTCACATTGTTGATGAAGGCACTACCGATTTGAACCAAGTGGAAGGTGCTATCGATTTTAAAGAGGTGCATTTCGGTTATAATGACGATGAGGAAGTAATCAAAGGGATTACTTTCAATGTTGCCCCAGGACAGACAATTGCCTTGGTCGGAGCTACGGGAGCCGGGAAGTCGACGATCATTAACTTGCTTTCCAGATTCTACGAAATTAACAGCGGAACTATATTAATTGATGGAACTTCTATCAAAGATTTCAGATTAGCCTCCTTGCGGGATCATATTGCCGTGGTCTTACAAGATGTATTTTTGTTTGCCGACACCATTTTTGCAAACATCACCTTGGGTGATGCTTCCATTACGGAAGAAGATGTGATTGCTGCTGCCAAAGAAATTGGGGTACACGATTTTATAACTTCATTGCCCGGAGCTTATCAATACAATGTCAAGGAAAGAGGAGCGATGTTATCTTCAGGTCAGCGTCAACTTATCGCCTTTTTGCGCGCTTATGTGAGTAAGCCAAGTATTTTGGTGTTGGACGAAGCCACTTCTTCGGTCGATTCCTATTCCGAAGAAATGATTCAGAACGCGACTGATTCGATTACGAATGGACGTACTTCCATTGTGATAGCACATCGATTAGCAACCATTAAAAAAGCCGATCAAATAATGGTGATGGATGCGGGTAAAATTGTAGAAAAAGGGACCCATCAAGAATTACTTCAGAAAGAAAACGGCTTCTATAAAAACCTTTATGAAGTCCAATTTATGGCAGAGGAGACTATATAACTAACACCTCGCGCTGCTTTTTGCGCTTCGATGAGTTCTGGAAACAAGCCATGATTTAGCATAAGATATGCGACAACGGCTATAACAAAAATTCCAAGAATAAATAAGATAAAGAGAAACAACATGGTCTTGAGAATGATACCTCCAAGGTCTAATCCGTATAAACGCTTTAGACTATATGCCGAGTAGAATAACATGATTGGCATAAAACCTATGCCAATAAGACCAAAATCAATTCCCTCGATAAAACCTAAGGGAATAATGAGAAAGGATTGTACCAATGCAAGCTGAGCCGTGAGATACATGAATATGACCAGATGTTCAGTGTAATTGTATTTTTTATTTTTCAGAAAAACCAATCTAGAAATCAACGCATAAAGTGGAAGATTGAGCATCATTAATAAGGATTGGTATTTCTGTGAAAACTCTAGATTATTTTGATTAAATTCTTCAGTACCCGGTTGTGCAATTGAAGACATACTCATCATTTCGGGAAAATATTTATTCAGAATAACTAATAACAGTCCTGCCGCAGTAATGGCTATAGCGAAGTAGCTAACAGCATTGACATATTTTTTACGCGTTCCATTTAGATAGCTTCCAATGACATCTTCCGGGCGCCGAAACATGTTCAGAAAAGTTTGAAAAAATCTGTTGTCATAGTTGAGGAATTCTTCCGTAAAGTGTTTGAAAAGGTTCTTTATAGTGAGGCGGTTTCTTATTACTTTCGCACCACATAAGTTGCAAAAATCATCATTCTCTTTCAATGCTAAAGCACAATTTTTACACTCCATAGGCACTTAAAAAGTTAGGTCTTTTTCTAATTGGGCTTTCAGTTCATCCGTTCCATCAAACAACACAAAATCCCCTTCTTTAAGGTATGATATTTGTCCGTTTTCTTCGGAAACGACCAAACACACAGCATCCGTTTTTTCAGTAATACCTAAGGCAGCTCTGTGACGTAGTCCAAAACGGAGTGGAATGTTTTTATCGTTGGAAACAGGAAGAATGACCCTTGTTGCGGTAATCATATTGTCTTCAATAAGCATTGCGCCATCGTGCAAGGGACTATTCTTATAAAAAATACTTTCTATAATGGGTTGGTTCACTCCGGCTTGCATCGTGTCACCACTATTTTTAACAAACTCTAAATTATTATTGCGCTTAATAACAATAAGGGCTCCGGTATTTGCTTTTCCCATCCGGATGCAGGCAGAAACGATCGCGCTAATGTTGGTTGCGCTTTCGGTGTCGGTCAAGAGATTTAGCTTTTTAAGCATTCGTTTACGGGCCGAAAAGTTGGTCGACCCTATCATCAATAGGAATTTGCGTATTTCTTGCTGAAATACCACCACTAAGGCAACCATTCCAACACCAAGAAAACCACCCAAGATCTTGCTCAAAAGCAACATATCCATGAGGACGGTAAGTCGCCAAATTCCGTAGATAATCACAATGCCCACAAAAATATTGATGGCCACCGTACCCTTCACCAATTTGTAGAGGTAATACATGAATGCGGCGACGAGCACTACATCAACAATGTCTATGATTCTTATTTCTGAAAAATCAAGTAGTTCCAAAGGTCTGCGGGTTTTTGTAAATGTAATCGATTTTTTTAAAATTAACTGCCCTCTCTTATGTTTCCAACTAAGCTTACACATTCCATGGCTTCTTTCACATCATGTACGCGAAGGATGGAGGCGCCTTTTAAAAGCGAAATGCTATGAAGGGCTGTCGTACCATTCAAGGCCTTTTCAGCTGTGGTGTTCAACGTTTTATAAATCATTGATTTTCGTGAGATACCTACTAAAAAAGGAAGCTCTAATTGTTGGAACAATTCTAAATTCCGAAGCATGGTAAAACTTTGTTTTCGCGTTTTCGAGAATCCAAAACCTGGATCGGCAACAATATCATTGATCCCAGCTATCCGTGCAAGCGCAATGCGTTCAGAAAAATAGTGCAGCACTTCTGTAATTACATTATCATAGTTCGTCATGGAGGTCATGGTTTGCGGACTACCTTTCATGTGCATTATGATATAGGGAACTTGCAATTTCGCCACCGTAGGAATCATATCGGCATCCATAATTCCTGCGGAAATATCGTTCACTAGCGCAGCTCCTGCTTCCACCGTTTTTTTCGCGACTTTGCTTCGGAATGTATCTACAGAAATATAGGCTTCAGGAAATTCTTTTACTAAGGCTTCGACAGCAGGAAGTACTCTACTTAGTTCCTCCTTTTCTGAAACATGATCGGCTCCAGGTCGTGAGCTATAACCTCCAATGTCAAGAAAGGTTGCTCCTTCAGAAAGCATTCTCTCTGCTTGGTGCAGCACAGCGTCGTTTGTTTCCATTATGCTACCACCATAAAAAGAATCGGGAGTCACGTTGATAATACCCATAACCTTAGGTGTTGTGAGGTCAACGAGCGTATCATTACAATTGAGGGTGTACAATTTTTTAAATTGATTTATTTAAGCGAAATTTACGCAAAATCTTACACATTACTATGCCGAAGACTTCTGAACAATATAATAGCGTAATTGAAGTATGCAGGACGCTGTTTATCAACAAAATGAAAGATTATGGAAGTGCTTGGCGCATTCTAAGACTTCCTTCCTTGACCGATCAAATTTTCATCAAGGCACAGCGCATTAGAGGGCTTCAGCAAAACGATGAACGCAAAGTAGATGAGGGAGAAATGAGCGAATTTATTGGCATTATCAATTATTCGGTGATGGCTTTGATACAATTAGAAAAGGGTGTAGCGGAGCAACCAGATTTATCCTCTGAAATAGCCGTGCAACTTTATGACGAAAAGATTGCAGTGACTAAACAGTTGATGATGGACAAGAATCACGATTATGGCGAAGCATGGAGAGATATGCGTGTAAGCAGTTTGACCGACCTGATTCTTCAGAAATTATTACGAGTCAAGCAAATTGAAGACAATAAAGGGAAAACTTTAGTGAGTGAAGGTATTGATGCGAATTATCAGGATATGATCAATTACGCAGTGTTTGCCATGATTCATTTGGACGAAAATAACGAATAGTACCTATCCTAATTTTAAAAGGGTATTACTTTAAAATAGAACTATGAAAGTATTAGTTGGAGTAAGTAGAATATTTGTCGGCATATTTTTTATTATCAGCGGGCTTGTTAAATTGAATGACCCCATGGGCTTTTCATTTAAGCTTCAGGATTATTTTGCTGCCGAAGTGTTGAATATGGAGTTTCTTATCCCATTCTCCTTAGGCCTTGCCATTTTTGTGGTGATTTTCGAAGTGGTTTTAGGAATTATGCTCATTGTAGGTTACGCCAAGCGATTTACGCTGATTAGCTTACTAGCCATGATCATATTTTTCACACTCCTCACGTTTTATTCGGCCTATACTGGAAAAGTGACCGATTGTGGTTGCTTTGGAGATGCGATGAAGATGACTCCGTGGCAGTCATTTTGGAAGGACGTTGGCTTGTTAATATTGATTCTTATTTTATTCTTCGGAAGAAACCAAATTCAACCTTTCTTTTCCAAAATTGGACGGAGCCTTATTGTGTTTGTCTCTTTAATTTTATGCCTTTGGTTAGGATATCACGTACTCATGCATTTGCCTGTGGTCGATTTTAGAGCCTATAAAGTTGGTGCTAGTATCCCAGATGGAATGGTAGTGCCACCAGATGCATTGCCTCCCATTATTGAATACCAATGGGAATATGATATGGAAGGAAAGAAAGAGGTCATAAAAAATACAACAGGGATGGATCCCAAACCTGAGGGTGGTGTTCGTGTTGGAGTGGAAACTAAATTCCTGAGAGAACCTTATGAGCCACCTATTCACGATTTCTCTATTGAAAGAGGCGATGAGGACTTTACGGAAGCAACCCTGCAAGAGGACAACCTCATTGTTGTGATTGCTTACAATTTGGATAATACCGAATTAGCTGGATATCCCAATGTAAGAACGATCACTAATGAAGCTCTTAAAAAAGGGTACAAGGTAATTGGTCTTTCTGCTTCAAGTACTGATGAAACTGAAGCACTCGCTACCAAATACCAGCTGAATTTTAAGTTTTATTTCTGCGATATGACCGCCTTAAAAACGATTGTTAGAAGTACACCCGGAATATTGAAATTGGAAAAAGGAACCATCATTCAAAAACTACATTGGAACGACATAGATCAAATGGAATTGGACACTTTAGAAGAGGCGATGCCTAATTTAGATTTCCATTTAAAAAGACAATTGGACAGTATTGCTGTTTTGGATCAGAAGTATCGAAATTTAATGCAAACGGACTCTGAAGAAGCACGAGCGACTATGGCAAAAGCTGCAGGTTTCGAGGAAGACGATTACTCCATTGGTTCCCTTTGGGATAAGCAAACCGCTATTGATCATTCCAATATAATTTTTATTTCGAAAATATTTGATACGAATGGATATCCTGGCACTTCGGTAGTTGGTGAGGAAAGCAGTAGGGCGGCTTGGTTTGTTTTGCAACATAGCATGGACGAAATTCCTAAATACTTTCCGCTTATTAAAAAGGCAGGAGAAGAGGGAGAACTTTCCATGAGATCGGTGGCGATGATGGAAGATCGTTATTTAATGAGTCAAGATAAGCCACAGAAATACGGAACTCAGGGCTCAAGTAGAGATGGAATGGGTGGTTTTATCTGGCCCATCGAGAATCCCGAAACAGTGAACGAACGCAGAGAAGCCATTGGTTATACCATGACAGTAGAAGAATATTCGAAGCTTTTATACGGATCCGATTTCGAATATAAAGTACTTACTATGGATGACATAAATCAGTAAACGTGTGATAGGATATGTACTTCAAAAAATAGGGTATGCGATATTAACGTTGTTTGGAGTAGTTACGGTCATATTTTTGCTGTTTAATATATTGCCAGGTGATCCCGCACGCATGATGTTGGGTCAAAATGAAAATGCCGAGCAGCTTGCCATTGTAAAAAAGAAATATGGATTTGACAAACCCGTTTCGTTGCAGTATGCCTATTATCTGAATGATTTATCGCCGTTATCCTTTCATAGCAATACCGAAGGAGATTATACGTTTCTTGCGGATGATAAATATAGTTTTACCCGCCTGTTCTCTATTCAAAATACGACCACGGTTTTTAAAATGCCGTACCTGCGAGAGTCTTTTCAGAAAAGTGGGAAGAAAGTGAGTCAGGTAATTTCCGAAACCTTGCCCAATACAGTCATCTTAGCTGTTTCCGCTATCGTAATTGCCATTTTAATTGGAGTATTCCTAGGTATTATTTCTGTGCTATTTAAGGACGGATGGATCGATAAACTAATTCAATTGGTCAGCACCTTTGGTATGAGCGTGCCATCATTTTTCAGTGCTATTATTTTTGCATGGCTCTTTGGTTATGTTTTGAATGAATACACGAATCTCAATATGACGGGAAGTCTCTATGAAGTGGATGATTTTGGAGAAGGGAGATACCTTCAGTGGAAAAACTTGATTTTGCCAGCCATCGTATTGGGAATTAGACCGCTTGCTGTAATTAGCCAATTAATGCGGAATTCACTTCTGGAAATTTTAAATCAAGACTATATTCGTACTGCTAAGGCAAAAGGCTTGTCATTTGCAGCGATCATAAGAAAGCATGCATTAAAAAATTCTTTGAACCCTGTGGTTACGGCCGTTTCGGGTTGGTTTGCATCCATGCTAGCAGGTGCTGTATTCGTAGAGTATATTTTTGGCTGGAACGGACTGGGTAAAGAAATTGTAGATGCACTTAACACCTTGGATCTCCCAATTATTATGGGTGCCGTACTCATTATAGCCACGTTATTTATATTAATTAATATTTTAGTCGATCTAATTTATGGTTGGCTGGATCCGAAGATTAGAACTTAAAAGAGACATCACTCAACTATCAAAAAAATAAAAATGAGAAAAAAAATTGTAGCCGGAAATTGGAAAATGAATTGTGACGTATCGCAAACCTATGAACTTTTGGATCAACTCAAGGAGCAAGAACTATCTTCCAAGGTGGAAGTAATGGTGGCGCCTCCTTTTACCAATTTGCAGAGTGCTAACCAGGCTTTGTTAGATACCGATATTGAAGTTGTGGCTCAAGATATGCATCAGGCCGATAAGGGTGCCTTTACCGGTGAAATTTCTGCCACCATGCTGAAAAGTGTTGGGGTAAATACCGTAATCCTCGGTCATAGCGAACGTCGTGCGATGTTCTGGGAAACTAATGAAATACTAGCAGCCAAAGTAGATACCGCTTTAGAAAATGACATGAACGTTATTTTTTGCTTTGGAGAGGAACTGGATGAAAGAGCTACTGGTGAACATTTTAATGTGGTTAAAAGACAATTAGCTGAAGGACTTTATCACATCGCTGATAGTAGTTGGAGTAATATCATCTTGGCTTACGAGCCTGTTTGGGCCATTGGAACAGGAGAGACTGCTAGTCCAGACCAAGCTCAAGAAATGCACGCATTTATTCGTGGGACTATTTTGGACCGCTTTAATAAATCCATTGCCGATAAAGTGTCTATTCTTTACGGAGGAAGTGTAAAGCCAGCAAATGCTCAGGAGATATTTGGTAAGCCCGATGTTGATGGAGGGTTAATTGGTGGCGCTGCATTGAAGGCAGAAGATTTCGCTGCTATCGTAAATGCATTTAGTTAAAAACATGTCACAGATTTATATTGAATACGATTTTAAAGTGCAACCGCTTCAGCCTGGTACTGAAATTTTGATTGCTGAATTGGGTTATGCAGGCTTTGAAAGTTTTGTTGAAAATGAGGAAGGTGTGAAGGCTTACATTCAGAAAGACGAATGGAATGCCGGAGTGTTAGATGCGATTTATATTTTATCTTCTTCTGAATTCGTGATAACCCATTCGCACAAGGAAATAGAACAGATTAATTGGAATGAGGAATGGGAAAAGAACTTTGATCCTATCGTGGTGAGCGATATTTGTGCCGTTCGGGCACCTTTTCATACCCCATACAACGTGAAGTATGAGATTGTGATTGAACCCAAAATGTCCTTTGGTACGGGGCATCATGAAACCACTTTTATGATGCTTACCTATGTATTGGAAACTGATTTGGAAGATCAAACCGTGTTGGATATGGGATGCGGGACTTCTGTTTTAGCCATCTTGGCGGAAATGCGAGGAGCCACTAACCTAGATGCGATCGACATAGACGACTGGTGCGTGGAGAATTCCGAAGAAAATGTAAGTCGGAATCACTGTAAGCATATAAAGGTACAACTAGGAGATGCAGCGAAAATCCCTTCCGAAGCTACCTATAATACGATCATTGCTAATATTAACCGTAACATATTGCTGAACGATATGTCCACTTATGTGACGGCGTTAAAGCAAGGCGGAACCTTGCTTTTAAGTGGTTTTTATAAGGAAGATTTGCCCATCATTACGGAGGCTTGTAATAATTTGGGTCTTCGATTCGTTGATAATAAGGAACGTAATAATTGGATTGCCGCTCAATTTGTGAAGTAGTTAATTTTATTTTATTCTGAATAAAGAAAGAACAGATTTACAGCAAAAATTGTAAATTAGATGTTGCCATGGGTACGAAAGAAAAACAGGAAGAAGAAGTCCTCTTGTTAGAGCAAGAAGACATTGAAAATCAAATTGTACTATACAATGATGAGGTAAACACCTTTGACCACGTTATTGACACCCTAATATATGCTTGCGAACATACTGCAGAGCAAGCGCACCAATGTGCATTAATTGTCCATCATAAAGGGAAATGCACGGTTAAGTCGGGTTCTTTTGAAGATTTGGAGCCCAGATGTAGCAAATTACTAGAAGCCGGCTTGTCTGCCGAAATTGTCTAAATTTTCATTCCATTTATTACCCTTTTTTTGGAGGAATTCCTGTAATTCAATTATGGTTAATCCGTAGATTTTATTAAATTATTCTCATAATTAATAACTTATAGATGAAGTATGTTCAAAGATATTGCAAATACATTGCGCATTTGTTAATATTTTTGTAACTTAGATATTCAAACCTAAATTATTAATTTTAAATTATTCACAATGAGAAAATTACAAATAGGACTATTGGGCTGTCTCGGTCTGAGTCTTTTTTTGGTGTCTTGCTCTCAGGATCCGGAAATTTCGGAAACCACGGAGGTTAATTTGACCAAAGAAGTACCGCAAAAAGTTATTGATGCAGCGGCAGCATTAGAATTAAATACAGATTTCATCAAGTACGACCAGTTTTATTTCCCCGATGGTAGTTCTGAAGAGCGTTTGTTTTTTGAAGAGGATATCGTAATGACCGAAGATCAATTGTTTGCTATGGCAGAAGCAGCAAAGGAAGGCCTTAATTCAAGACAATATCGAACCTTTAACTTGGTAAGCCAAGGTAGAAATATATCCATTATAGGGTATACTGGTGGCAGTTTTGCCCTTTCCACTAAAGAACGTACGGCTTTGCAATGGGCGGTGAACAATTATAACCGTTTGAGTGGAGTGTCTATTAGTTTCACGCTCACTTTTGGAACCAATTTCCAATCGAAAGATATGGTAGTGTATAATAATACCATAAACAACCCTGGAAGTTCTGGGGGTAGTGCTGGTTTCCCTGTCGGCGGTTTGCCTCATAAGTTCGTGCAAATTTACGGCCTGTCTGGCTTTAGCACTAACGTAAATGAGCATGTCCTAACGCATGAGATTGGTCACTCGGTTGGTTTCCGTCATACAGACTGGTTTAGCCGTCAGAGTTGCGGCCAAAACGTGAATGAAGGATCTGGTTCAGTAGGAGCAGTTCATATTTCAGGAACCCCTACAGGATTTGATTCCACCTCCGTGATGTTGGCTTGTTTCTCAAGCAGTGAAGATGGAGAGTTCAATGGAAACGATATCACCGCACTAGGAGTCATGTATTAACAAACCTCGCTTAGCGAGTTTATATACCCTGAAAGTCGCCGTCTGTTATGGACGGCGATTTTTTTTATGCTGAAATTTACGGACTTCTTACCTAGTAATATTATAGGTATCTCGACTCTATAGTCCACTTAATCAGTTGTTTAGTTGGATTATTTGCGGTTTTACCGTACTTTTATGATTGGTGAAGTTTAAAACTAATCTTTGAGTTATGAAAAACAAAACCCTACTAGTAACAGCACTACTTATTTCCAGCGTTGCCTTCGGACAATTAGAAACATATATAACAGAAACAGGTGGTGTGAATGACCCTGTCATTTACAATGACCAGAACAACCAATATATGCCTCCATGTGGAGAAAATAATGACAGTAATGCGTTTGAGAATGGCAAAAGCTGTACCCATAATTTTAATCGTATTGTTGCTAATGACTTTATAGTGAACGGTGGTGAGACCCTTACTTTGGAAACCATCCTCGTGAATGTATTTATTGGTGCCACAGGTTCTGGAGTGAATGCCTCCATGATGGACATTTATTATTACTCTGATAACAATGGCGAACCAGGTTCTGTGATTGGAGGAGAATTTGGCTCTTTTATTAGTTCCCAATCCGTTATTGGGTCCAATTTCGGGTTTGACGTTTGGGAAATCGAGCTGGATGTGACGGATCGGGTGTTTCAGGATGCTGGTGGATCGGACAAGAGATACTGGATAGGTCTTTCCATCGAGGCGACGGATAGCAGTAATTTATTTTGGGAGAATTCGACGCTCGGCCTTAATGGGTCAGGCGAAGCATACGATGATGGCTCAGGCAGTTTTGAGATCGACTCAGCATTGGAAGGCGTTTACGTTTTTACAGGTGACTGTGTTCCGCGATTAGGAGTTAATGATAATTTTGCAGATCAGGTACAATTGTATCCCAACCCAGTAACCGATGGAATAGTCACTATTTCTACTCCCACTTCAGAAGAAATACAGGTGGCGATTTTCGATGTTTTAGGTAGAAAAGTAATCGAGACCATTGTGGGAACTGACCGTCAACTGAATGTGGCTGCTTTAGGTGGAGGAGTTTATTTGCTTCAGCTAACACAAAACAAGGTGACGGCAACTAAAAAATTGGTAGTTAAATAGTCTTGGTTTTCTAATTATTGTGACCTCGGCAAGATTACCATGTGATCTTTTTAAGCTCTCTTTTGAAAATAGAAAGTATACCTCGCCTTAGGGCGACGTATTTTTTCATTCACCTTCGCTTACAAAAGCCTCTGGCTTTCGACGTTTCGTTAAATGAAAAAATCCACTCCTTTGGGAGTGGACTTTCTGCTTTATGTGACCTCGGCAAGATTATTTGGCAAGAGTTAACGTGTTAGATTTCAATATAGTTAAAAATTTTATGGACGTTTTTTGTGTCAGAATTACACAATTTTGTGCCATCTTCTTTGATAAACGATTTTTGGTCTAATGATTTGTCAAGTTCAAACTTTTGACCTAAGCATTGACTTAAACCTTCGATAAAATCGTCAAAAAAGAAACCCAGCCAACGGTTAACGAACTGACTGGGTTTAATCTTACAAAGAAAGATTCTAATTTAACGATGCCTTAAGTTGCTAGTCTAAACAAAATCTTATATTTGTAATAATCTGAGTTACTTACTTACGGCAGTAAGAAGCAACAACAGTAAAATTAAAAACATTGCTAAATCCATTGATTCTTGAATTTTTGGGTTAATACTATCCTCGATATTACAGTATCGAGGTTTTTTTATGTCTGAAAGTTTCCTTGCAATCCATTTTTGTAAATATAAATGGAATGTACAGTTCAAGTCAAATTAAATTGATGCTAGATATTCACCTACTTTTGTTAACAATGGAGGATATGATGTTAATATATGATGTAAAATGTTGGCTTAACAAGCCTGCTTGGATATTAATAACACCTGAAAATGTTGAAAACTGTATAGACTTTAATATCAAGATTACCGTGTGATCTTGTGAAGCTCCCTCTTGAAAATAGAAAATACGGACTGCCGTCCTAAGTTCTTCCTTTTCCTCCAAAACTTCAAACTGTGTTTGGTTTTTCCGTAAAAGGAAAAACCATGCTCATCGAGCGTGGTTTTCTGCTTTAAGTGACCTCGGCAAGATTTTTTTGCAAGAGTTAACGTATTAAATTTAGTTATTGTTTTAATTGTGTCGTTTGTGTGTCAGGAGTTAGCTGAAGATTTCACCTATTTTCGAAATCCAATCACCTATTTTATCAAAATTATCAAGACTTCCAGAAGCAAGCCTTTTTATTCCTTCTTTTTTAAACGCACTTAGTATTTCATTTAATAGACCAATACCTTTTTGTTGTGTTTTGGCCAAAAATTCACTCCATTTAGAAATAATTTTCTTTTTAGGCCAATTAGCTACGTTATCACGAATTTCCTCGGCGGCCTCAAGTAGAATAGGGTCGCTTTCTCCTTTCTTTTTTATCACCTCGATGACGAATACGAAATAGTTATAAATGAATACCTGTTGTAAATTTGAAAAAGGCTCAGTTTCTGCGTCCTCATCAATAATTTCAATATTATTAAATCTCTCGAAAAACCGATCTCGGTAAATGTTATAAAAACTACCTTCTGGATGAGGGTTTGCTTTATTGTGGCTATTGATTAAATTTATCCAATTATTAAAATCTACAATCACTCCATTATGCATGGTAAAACCAATAAGTTTCTTCCCACTATATCTATTAGCTGGATTGTATTCGACATTATAGAAGCATTTTCGATCTCTGAGTTCGGGGTTGGATACTTTAAACTGATAAGTCGAAACCAGATCCGAATCCTTTACAATAATTTTGAAGTCTTCATCCTTAATTATCTCTATTAGATTAATATTTTTGCTCGTAATTTGCCGAATTGCACTGAAAACCTTTTCAGCGTCTTCCAGTATCGCAAGAGGATACTCTTTTTTGTTTAGCATAATTGAGTTCTGTTTCTGTTGCTACTTATTTTGGTCCCTAGATATATTATAAATATATTCATAATTATTTTATTTGACACAAAAAATATCTTTGTGTCAATCCTTGTGTCAAAAGGTGCTAATTATCTAATACTTAAGAGTGTAATTGAGCCTTGGAATTAAAAACTTTAAAACTAGCTAACAGTAGAATTGAAGGGGGTTCAACAAGATTTTTTTGAATAAATAAATCGCTTTTTTGAAGCAAGGGGCTTAGAAAGATTCAAAACAAGATAACTATTTGAAAAACAGATGTATAAAAAAAGATAGCAAATTTGTTAATTTGCTATCTTATTGAAAATCAGACTAATACAGTCCAAAAAAAGTGACCTCGGCAAGATTCAAACTTGCAACCTCTTGAGCCGTAATCAAGTGCGCTATTCAGTTGCGCCACGAGGCCTGGTAATGCGTAACAGACAAATCAATATTGATCTCATTTGTTACGGGCTGCAAATATATTTCTTTTTACCTTTATAGTCAAAGCACTTTCGATAAAATATGATAGAATTAGACGATTATATTCGCTTGATCCCCGACTTTCCCAAGCCAGGGGTGATTTTTAAAGACATTACGACCCTTTTGGCCGATAAAGAAGCTTCCGCTTTTTGCTTGGAAAGACTATTGTCCTTGGTGGGTGATCAACCTATTGACAAGGTAGTAGGGATAGAATCCAGAGGATTTTTCTTTGGAATGTTGCTTGCTCAACGATTGAATGCAGGTTTTGTTCCGGTGCGTAAGCCTGGAAAATTACCTTTCTCTACTTTGAAAGAACCCTACCAACTTGAATATGGTATGGATGTTCTGGAAATTCATGATGATGCTATTACGAAAGGGGAACGCATATTGATTCATGATGATGTTCTTGCAACAGGAGGTACAGCCAGAGCGGCTTGTAACTTAGTAGAAAAATTAGGAGGAGACATCGTCCAGTGTAACTTTATTATGGAGTTGATGTTCTTAAATGGTAAGGACAAACTGAAAAAATATGAGGTTGGTGCTGCTTTAAAGTACTAATCCAATGCATTTTTAGTGACCCAAAGCCTGTATCCAAACAGTGCTAACTGAAATTTATTCGCTTGGCTCAAATCCAGGGCTCTTTTTGAAAAGCTAGGTAGCATTGCTTTATTCACTTTAGCTAAAGTTTTAAATAGCTGTTTCTTCATGTTTCAAAAGTACAAATAAAAAAAACCCTACTGAAACAGCAGGGCTTTTTTAGAAAACGAAATATGGCTAAATTTCGATTAGAATGTCATTAATTGCCTCACCATCATCGGCCGATGACGAAATGGTCGATTTACTTCCCTTTCCATTGTTGGTGGTAATTTTTATACGTGTTATCTCTCCTTGAGAGTTTCTTTTTACTTTACTATAATTAAAAGTAACTCCTTTGGCGGCTAATTTGGTTTTGATTTTTGCTAAAGCACCGTCTGAAGTATCCTTATCAATAATCACGGAGTTTTCTGCACCTCCGCGGTTGTTGGAGTAAGAATAGGAGTTGCTATTTCCGGAACGTGTTCGAGAAATGGTTCTGTTCTTTGAAACCTTGGCAAATTCTTTGGAACGTTTAGCGAATTCCTTCTCGCGGACTTTCATTTCTTTCTGGCGGACTTTCATTTCCTTTTCCATTATTTTAGCCTCCTCCACGGTGCGTTTGGCTAAGTTGTTATTTCGTGCTTCCATTTCCACACGACGTTCTGCCATTTCCATTCTTCTCTCTTCCTGCTCCATCAATCGTTCTGCTACACGTACTTCCATTTTAACGTTACGCTCCTCGGTTCGCTTCTCCATTTCTGCTACTCTTTTTTCCATACGTTCTGTGCGACGCTCCTCCATGCCTTCCGACCAAAAGCCGCTTCGCCCATCTTCTGAATAAAAGAAAGTAAAATCATCAATAGGACCTTCATCGTTAACATTATAAGATCCACTGTTTCCCTTCTTACTGCTATAGGTGATGGTAATCGAGGTGATTTCTTTCGTATTATTTCGCGTAGTAGCATAACTAAAGTTCACATCATGCTCTTTCTTTAACTCCTGTTTAATGGTCTTGAGCTCTTGGTCGGTGGTGTTTTTGGTGATTTTAAATTTGAAATCATTCAACACAGCAACTGCCACTTCAGTTTCGTTCGCCAAGGTAGTATCTTCAACCTCTTTTACGTTTTCGCCTTCATTTGCTGCAGGAGCTTCTTTTTCAGAAATAAAAGTAGTCTCTCCCTTAAAAAACATGGCCCCGTCCTTAGCTTGCTCGCCATATTTTTCCACGGCCTCTTTCCTGTTATAAAGAATAATACCCTCTTTGTTGCTTAATTTTTCCAATTCAGGAAGGTTTTCGGTGGTATAATATTGACCGTTTATTATATAGAGTGGGTTCTCGCCTAGAACGGGCGCGTCGTTTTTCGCCATATCATCCGAAACTAACGCTACGTCGGAGATAAATGAAAGTCGGTCTTCAGTGATTTTAAAATGCTCTCCTTCACCTGTTAAACGCTCTACAAAAAGAGCAGGGCCTTCGCTAAATCTAAGACGGTACCCATCGAATGGTTTGTCCTCACTTTTGTTAACTTCAAATCGCTTATAGAAGCGATTATTGCTTTTAAATTTTGTATTAAAACTGAATGCGACTAGGTCTCCCTTCGAATTTCGGCTGCGATTCTTAATTTTGATAAGTGATTCAGGGTGGTTGTCTGCAAAATACAGCTCCATATCGTTCAGTTGATCCTCTGTCGAGGTGGCCAATATTTTGAAGATGGGTTGGTTATCTCCATTTTCTGATACGCTTGTTTTTGTTTCCTTGTACTTCACTTCTTCCTTCACATTAAAACTCCATAGGAATAAGGCGATGGCTGGTAATACAATACTTAACTTCCAAATGTTACGTCTTTTTGACGTGCTTTTGTTTAACATAATAATTCGTTTTTTGATAAAAGATTGATAAAATTGAGTGGTCAACGCTGGTACTAGTAAGGGTGATGAAGCCTTTACTAACGTTAATTGATATTCTTTTTTAGATAGCACTTGGGCTACGGTCTGGTTGTCTGCGATGTATTCTAAATTTTCTTCCAAGCTCTTTTTATAGAACCATGAAAACGGATTTACCCATTGTAGGATACGTACAATGTGTCCAATGATAATATCTAAAGAATGCCATTGAGAAGCATGCACTTGTTCATGCTTTAATATCATCTTGAGCTCTTCTTCCGAATGAGATTGTGGGTTGTAGACAATATACTTAAAGAAGGAAAAGGGCGATATATTCTCAGTGATCTTTACGAAAGTGTATTTTTTTTGTTTTTCTGAAGGGTAGGTGCCAATCAACCTTAATAAAGAAAGTAATTGATACAATAGTCGTCCCAACATGAACAATACGCCAAGTGCATAAATGACCAAGGCAAATTGCCACCAATCGAAGGGTGTGGCAACTTCTGTATTGACTATGGCTTCAGTTGCTGTTGAAATACCTTCGGAAAAGGGGAGGGCTTCAAAAATTGGTGCTTCCTTATATATGGTTTTGGTGAATTCTAAAAATGGAAGTAGGAGAGAAGCCAATATACCACCCAGTAAATAGTGCCTTTTGGCAGTAAACAACGTATCCTTCCGAAGAAAAATAAAGTACACCACATAAAAAATAGTGAGTATGGCTACCGACTTTAAAAGATATATACCTATTTCCATACTAGCTCTTTTTTTCTATAATTTTTAAGATCTCACGAAGCTCTTCCGCACTTATTTTCTCTTCCTTGGCAAAGAAGGAAACCATGCTTTTATAGCTATTATTAAAATAACGTTGAGAAGCGAGGTTCATAAATTTATTAGCGTAGGCCTCTTTGGTAACTAGGGGGAAATATTGGTGCGTTTTACCAAAAGCTTGGTGGGAAACAAATCCCTTTTCTTCTAGATTGCGAACAATAGTCGAGACTGTATTGTAATGATTATCTCCGGATAACTGTTCTACAATCTCCTTGACAAATCCTTTTTCCAATTGCCAAAGCACTTGCATTATTTCTTCTTCTTTGTTCGTGAGTCTTTCCATGGTATAAATCTAAAACTATTTTTATAGTTATGCAACTATTTTTCTAGTTATATAACTGACTATATAGTTACTTATTGTGTAGTTGCTATATCTTTTGTTGAAAAATTAGATGGTAATGTCTCCAAGGCCCATTCGTAACTCTTAAACAACTCGAAAATCGGATATGGTAAATCGAACATCGTACATCGTAAATCGAACATCGTAAATCGAAAATCACACATCCATTATCGTACATCGTATATCTTATAGTATCTTCGCAGCGCAATTAATACCTATGACCATACTTTTTATTTTTTTAGGCCTAACCTTACTGGTAATAGGGGGTGAATTTTTAGTAAGAGCCTCCGTGGCACTTTCTTTTCGGTTAAAGCTTTCCAAAATGGTCATTGGACTTACGGTAGTTTCTTTTGCGACTTCCTTGCCAGAGCTATTGGTGAGTATTCAGGCGGCCTTGGATGGATCACCATCTATTTCTATTGGGAATGTAATTGGTAGTAACATCGCGAACATTGGGCTGGTCCTTGGAATTACCGCATTTATAGCTCCTTTGGCTATTGATAAGGACTTCTATAAACTGAATTGGCCCGTCATGATGTTTCTCTCCGTGGCCTTGTATTATCTATTGAAGACAGGGAATGTAATTGATCGTGTTGAAGGCGTTGGCTTGCTGTTGGTATTGGCTATTTATCTATGGTTATTGCTCTCGCGAGCGCGAAAGAAATCGGCTGTGGCTGTAGTGGAAAACGGAGAAGTAGATGATAAATTGGCTACGGTAAGTGGCGTTAAAATCGTCATATGGTTACTTTTAGGTGGTGCTGCCCTTTGGGGAGGTAGTAAATTATTGGTTGACGGCGCGGTAGATTTAGCAACGACGATGGGAGTTAGTAAACGTGTAATAGCGGTGACGATGATTGCCGTTGGAACCAGTGTGCCAGAATTGGCCGCTTCTATTATTGCTGCACTAAAAAAGGAAAAAGCGCTGTCGCTTGGAAACTTGATTGGCTCCAACATATTTAACATTGCGTCTGTTTTAGGAATTACGGCTCTTATTCATCCCATTGATGTCACCGATCCACAAGTGTTGCAAAGCGACATATTTTGGCTATTAGGTTTTGCTGCCGTGTTAATTCCATTAGCGTTTATTCCGAAGCGATTCGTAATTGGCCGCTACAAAGGTCTTTTAATACTAGCTGCCTATGCCATGTTTGTTAGCCTTGCGTTAGCTTAAAATTCCGAAGTGCATATAATATATAGGTAAGAGAGATCTTATAAACTAGCTATTTTATGAAATTTGAAAAGAGTAGCCGCGAGGTAATTCCTTTATTTGTTCTAGTCGGACAAGAAAAATTACAAAACAAAAAAAGCCTCTTTCAGAACATCGAAAGAGGCTTTTTCTTAATTTAAATCAATTATTACTCTTTGACGAGTCTTTTGCTAATCTGCCCCTCTATACCTTTTATGGTTACTGTATAGGAAGCGCTTTGCAACAAAGAGATGTTAATAGTCGCTTCCGTACCAGTGCTTCTTAAATCGTGCGTTATCACAATTCTACCAGCCATATCATAAATAATTACTTCTTCCAGAGCAATTGATTGGGGGTTACTGATATTAACTACATCATTTGCTGGGTTAGGGAATATGACAACGGTCGATAATTCTGTTGTGTTATCACCAACTCCAAGGATAATTTCTACGGTTACGACAGATGTACAAGTAGAGATGTTTCCATTCACGTCGGTCACCGTCAGGGTTACTGTGTTTGGCCCCACATCGTCACAAGTAAATGAGCTAGGGGATATAGCTAGAGAAGCAATTCCACAATTGTCATTCGAACCGTCATCAATATCTGCAGCCGTGATAGTAACGGTACAATTTGCATCAAGTTGTGCAGTGATGTCTTGACAGATAGCATTAGGTAACATATTGTCTTCTACGGTTACAGTTGAAGTACAAGTAGCTATATTTCCATCAACGTCAGTTATTGTTAAGGTTACTGAGTTGGCTCCTACATTTGCACAGGTCAATGTATTTGGAGAAACTGCCATTGATGCAATTCCGCAATTGTCATTCGAGCCGTTATCAATATCTCCCACTGTAATAGTAGCATTTCCACTAACATCAAGTTGCGTAGTGAAGTTTTGACAGTTAGCATTAGGTAACATATTGTCTTCTACTGTTACAGTTGAAGTACAGGTATCTATATTTCCATTTACATCGGTTACAGTTAGGGTTACTGTATTGGCTCCTACATTCGCACAGGTGAATGTATTTGGAGAAACTGCCATTGATGCAATTCCGCAATTGTCATTTGAGGCATTATTGATATTTGCTACAGTAATTGATCCATTTCCTGCGGCATCCAATGGTAAAGTAAAATTTTGACAAAGTGCATTAGGTAACATATTATCTTCAACAGTGACTGTTGCCGTACAAGTATCAGTTTGGCCAATACTATCCGTAACCGTAAGTGTTACCGTATTGCCTCCAACATTTGCACATGTAAAGCTACTAGGGCTTACAGACAAGGTCACAGGTCCTTCTGGATCACTCGAGCCACCATCGACATTTAATGGAACGATCGTTGCATTTCCTGCGGCGTCCAATTGGACTGTAAAATTGAGACATACTGCGTTGGGAGGAGCATCTCCAGTGCCAACTTCAAGATCTAAATTAAGATCATACATCTGAGAATTATTAATTGATGTGCCTTGCTGGCTAACTTTAACGTAATAAGTTCCTGCAGTCGGAAGGTCAACACCCGCTACATTTTCAGCTATTCCGGGGCCATTAGCAGCACCGGTAGCTAAAACAGTTACACCATCTGTATCCAATACTTCCAGCCTCAAGTCTGCAACGGTTAGGGCATTAAATGCAGAACCTCCACTACAAGAGCCATTACTGTTTTGGACTCCGCTTAAATAGGTTGTGCCTGTTGGAGTAAGCACCCCTGATAGCTCGGTTGAGGCGTTTACAGTAAAGGAAAAATAGTCGGTATCTGAATTATCGTCAATACTTCGCTGCACTTTCGAATATGAAGTAGGGATAGTATTGGTTCCTAGTAAAGTAGCCGTGGCTGGAGAATCATTTACACCATCTGAATCACCATAATGTCTGTTGGCACCTAAGATATCATCTTCCTGGGGTCCATTAAAAGCAAAAGTTATAAAGGGTTCCATCAATTTAGTTTGATTAATAGGACATACATGTCGTAGACCAAGTCCGTGACCAATTTCATGCGCTAGGACATTTGTAGTTCCGAGACCAGGGTTATTAATATAGAAACTATCTGCTGTATCAATGATCATATCACCATTGTTAGGAAAATAATTACAAGCTAGAACACCAAAATTTCCGTCAAGTCTATGACCTGAAATACGCAGATCACCCCTTACTCCTAGAATTCCAGGATTTAAAACAACAGTGGAGCCATCATCATTCGGTTCATAGACAAAAATTAAACCACTGGCATTCGACCAGGAGTTGAACATGGTAATGAAGACATTGTGCCATGGTGCGGTCGTATAATCACCAGATATCGTTGGAGCTCCATATATACCGTTGAAAAAAGAAATGAAATCACTGGAAAAGGTACCTTGATCGGGAAGCCCGCAACCACCGTTTCCAATGGATGTCCCGTCTGGTACATAGCTCCAGGTCAAAGTGGTGATATCTCCCTGCCCTAAACCTCCTCCGTCTGTGGCAGTTGAAGACCAACGTGCCCCTAAATTAAAACGTGAATTTTGTTCACCTCCAGGAAGTCCAAGACTATTTTGGATAGCAGTTCTATTTCGGTAAAATGCTTCTACCACAGTCGGATCTGTACCTGGAGCAAAACAAGTAGCTGGCCCATTTGCAAAAGCTTCGGGATTATTTTTTGCTAATTCGATAGCTTGCTTAAGAGATTTTTCAAACTGCGGTTCCATTAATGAAAACGCCACGGTTTCAATCATTTCACGAGCCTCTTCTTTAGAGGTTTGTTGCTCTAAGCGATCCTCATGTTGTATGACTTGGGTTTGGAAATATGTATAAAAAGTTGCTGAAAACAACAATAAAAAGAAAGGGATTTTTTTCATAATAGTAGGTTTATTATAATACATAAATATACTATTTTGACCGCAGCGTTGGTGTATATAGAATTACTTATTTTCAAATAATATCATCAAAGATATGTTGAACAGCACCATGATACGCTTATAACAATCTGATATTCAATAATTTGTATGAATCATTGTAAACGAAATCAAATCGAAACAACGTAGGAATTTTCCCTATATATCGTAACTTTATAGTCCTAATTCATTAGTAATCGCGGTAGTTTTGTGCGGAAGTTTCTGCCCTATTCGGCAGGTGTTGATATTTCAAGTTCAGAAAAAAAAGCGCCCTTTTCAGAGCGCTTCATTCTTGTAACCAACGATAAATTTATATCGTAGCCGATTTAACGGTAGAGATAATTCTTCCTGCAATTTTATATGGATCTCCGTTAGAAGCTGGTCGGCGATCTTCTAGCCAACCTTTCCAACCTTGTTCAACAGTGATAATTGGAATTCGGATAGAAGCACCTCTGTCTGAAATTCCGTAGCTAAAATCGGTAATGGATGCTGTTTCGTGCAAACCAGTTAAACGTTGGTCGTTAAACTCTCCATATACGTCAATGTGTTCTTTGTTAACGGGTCTAAATGCTTCGCATATTTTTTCATAGGTTTCTTTAGATCCACAAGTTCTTAGGGTGGTGTTTGAGAAGTTCGCGTGCATTCCACTTCCATTCCAATCCCCTTTAATTGGTTTTGGGTGATACTCAATATAGTATTCAAATTTCTCTGTCAAGCGATCCAGTAGGTAGCGAGCAATCCACATTTCATCTCCAGCCTTTTTAGCTCCTATAGCAAACAGTTGAAATTCCCATTGTCCGCTAGCGACTTCTTGGTTAATTCCTTCAAAGTTCAAGCCAGCGGCTATACATAGGTCAGCATGTTCTTCTACAAAATCCCGGCCATGTGTATTTCTACCACCCACAGAGCAATAATACATTCCCTGAGGTCCTGGGTATCCACCAATTGGGAAACCTAATGGCAGTTGTGTGTGGTTGTCCATAATAAAGTACTCCTGTTCAAACCCAAACCAGAAATCGGCATCGTCATCGTCAATCTTTGCCCGTGCATTCGATTCATGCGGTGTTCCATCGGCATTTAAAACTTCGGTCATTACCAAGAAACCGTCTATTCGGGCAGGGTCAGGATAAATAGCTACGGGCTTCAATAAGCAGTCTGAAGAACCTCCTACAGCTTGTTTTGTTGAAGACCCATCAAAAGACCAGATAGGGCAGTCTTCTAGTTTTCCGCTGAAATCATTTTCAACTTTGGTTTTGCTTCGCATGTTTTGGGTGGGCTTGTAACCATCCAACCATATATACTCTAATTTCGACTTGCTCATAATTACTATAAGTGTTAAGATATTTAAAGCAGCAAATATACATTATATGAAATCATGTATAAAAATAATAGGGGTAAGTTTTCAACATTTGCTATTTAATTGTTGATAGCCCTACTTTTTTAGGGGGTAATTCAGGAATTTTTAAAAATAACACCTAATTATTGATATATTTGTAAAAAATCAGTCATGGCTACACTACGTTTCAATGCGTTACAGGATGCTCTTCATAGAGAGGTTAAGAAAATTGAAGAAAATAACCGAAGGTCGGCACTTTTTAATGCACATGTTTTTGACCAATTAAAAATGCGACAGCATCTTACAAGTAATGCATACGACGCCGTTAACAATGCGGTTGTTAAAGGAACTCAGATGGATCGTGCAACGGCAGATCAAATTGCAGTTGCGATGAAGGAATGGGCCATTGCGACGGGTGCGACTCATTATACCCATTGGTTTCAACCATTAACAGGTTCGACTGCTGAAAAGCATGATGCATTTTTTGAAACTACGGAGAACGGTCAAGCTATCGAAAAATTTGGAGGAAGTCAGTTGACGCAGCAGGAACCTGATGCATCAAGTTTTCCCAATGGCGGACTTCGAGATACTTTCGAAGCTCGTGGATATACAGCTTGGGATCCAACTTCCCCCGCCTTTATATATGGTACTACTTTATGTATACCAACGATTTTTGTCGCTTATACTGGAGAAGCTCTGGATAACAAAACTCCTTTGTTACGATCCTTACAAGCATTGGATGGTGCTGCTACAGCTGTGGCAAAGTACTTTGATAAAACGGTGAGCAAGGTGAATGCTACCTTAGGCTGGGAACAGGAATACTTTTTGATAGACCGGGCCTTGGCAATATCGCGTCCTGATATCATGATGGCCGGTAGGACATTATTGGGTCATGCTTCGGCTAAAGGACAACAGTTAGACGATCACTATTTCGGATCTATTTCCCCTAGAGTGCTAAACTTTATGATGGAATTAGAACAAGAATGCATGTTGTTAGGAATTCCTGTTAAAACACGCCACAATGAAGTGGCGCCTAATCAATTTGAGTTGGCGCCTATTTTTGAAGAGGCTAACCTTGCCGTCGATCACAACTCCTTATTAATGGATGTTATGGATAAGGTAGCCAATAGGCATAACTTTCAAGTGTTGTTCCATGAAAAGCCATTTAAAGGAATTAACGGAAGTGGTAAGCATAATAATTGGTCATTAGCCACTAATACGGGAGTAAACTTATTAAGCCCAGGGAGTACTCCCATGAAGAATCTTCAGTTTCTTACATTTTTCATTAATACCATCAAGGCAGTACATGTTTACGAAGAATTGATACGTGCTTCCATCGCTAGTGCGGGTAATGATCATAGATTAGGTGCTAATGAAGCTCCACCAGCTATTATTTCAGTATTTATTGGTTCGCAGTTAACTAAAGTATTGGATGAACTGGAAAAAGTTACGGATGGAAAACTCTCACCCCAAGAGAAAACCGACCTTAAACTGAACGTGGTTGGAAAAATTCCTGAAATCCTTTTAGACAATACAGACCGAAATAGAACATCGCCCTTTGCGTTTACCGGAAATAAATTTGAATTACGCGCTGTCGGTTCTACCGCTAATTGTGCTAATCCGATGACGGTCCTTAATGCAATTGTCGCGCAACAGCTTATCGAGTTTAAGTTGGAAGTGGATCAATTGATAGATGAAAAGGCCATGAAGAAGGATGATGCCATTTTCAATGTTTTACGTGAATATATAAAGGAGTCAAGAAAAATTAGATTTGAAGGAGACGGCTATGGTAAGGTTTGGGAAAAGGAAGCGGCAAAACGTGGGCTTAGTAATCATAAGAGTACCCCAGATGCATTGAAGGCCAACATTTCGAAAAAGGCGATCCAGCTTTTTGGTGATTTAGAGATTTTGACTAAAACCGAAATCATAGCACGCCACGACATACAGCTAGAGGAATACGTGATGCACATTCAGATAGAAGGCCGAGTTTTGGGTGATATCGCGAGAAATCATGTCATTCCAACTGCAATCAGATACCAGAATATTCTTATTGAAAACGTAAAAGGATTGAAGGATATCTTCGGAAGTGACTTTAAAAAGTTGGCCAAAGAACAATTGGCTCTTATTGAAAGTATAAGCGAACACATAGGGAAAATAAGTCGAGGTATAGACGAAATGACCAATGCTCGCAAGAAAGCTAATGAAATTGATAGTAATGAAAAACGAGCTGCGGCTTATTGTGATAAAGTGAAACCTTACTTTGAAACCATCCGCTACCATTGTGATAAATTAGAGTTGTTAGTAGATGATGAAATTTGGCCCTTAACCAAATATCGAGAGCTGCTTTTTACAAGATAAAAGCCACTATTATTATCCTAGAATCTACTAGAGTAGAAGTGAAACTAATTTAGAGGGTCAATTAGACCTTAAATGGTTTGTGCATTTCGATTATTGAGGGGGGGGCTTCTTACAAATTTTTACCGATAGTCTAGATTTTAGTAGCTGCTTGAAATGGGTCTTATTCTGTATTATTTTGTCCACCAATCTAACAGCAGTATCGATTAAAGTGAATAGCGGTAAACCGTAAATTTGACGTCGCGAATAAAAGCGGTGTTTTTTCCTACAGGAATTTTAGAGGTTTTATCGGTGAAAGAGGCGCTTCATCGAAGGGAAATCTTAATAAAATAATTTTAACAAAATTTTAACAATTCAATTTATCGGAAAAAATTACGGTTTTGCCGTAATAATGTGTGATTTAACGGTTATGTTAATTTTTTTTTAGGTAAAAACCCTTATTTATCGAAGGGGTTTTTACCCTATTTGCTCTTCCTACAAAAAATATGTTAGTATATCAATTAAATTTAAGTGTTGGTTTTTTGATACCATTTGATCATTAAATATTATCAGTTTTGAGTGTTAATGTTTTATTTCCAAAAAGTCAAAATTTTGACATTTAGACCTTCTTAAAGGTTTATAAATACTCCGCCGTGATTTATCATGGAAAACCTAACAACCCAGCAAAAATTGTAGCTACATGCTAGCTACTTCCATCCCCATTTAAATATAGACGCAACGTTTATGTAGTTGCCCTATGTTTTTTACAAATTGATTGAAAGAATACTGCCTTTTTATGGGGTAGTGTGTATTAACTAATTATTAATTTATAAACAATTTAATTATGAAAAAAGTAATTTTATGCGCATTTGCGCTAATGTTGGGAACCATTGGTTTTGCGCAGTTTAATGACAGCGATGTTCTTCAAGTAGGTATCTTGAACAACTCCGATGTTGAGCAAACAGGATTTATCAATGATTCTGATGTAGTTCAATTTGGAATTGGAAATGATTCTGAAGTTGACCAAATTGGAATCGCAAACGGTTCTAATGTATTGCAAATAGGAATTGGTAACGAGTCTGACGTATTACAAGTGGGAATTGCTAATACTTCTGATGTATTACAAGTAGGTAGATTTAACGAATCTAACGTTGACCAAGCAGGAATCGGTAACGATTCTGATGTAAATCAATTTGGTCGTCGTAATGATGCGAATGTATACCAAAGAGGTCTTCTTAATGAGTCTGACATCACCCAAATAGGTAGAAGAAACGATGCTGACGCTATTCAGTTAGGTGCCTTCAACTATTCAGACATCGACCAATTAGGAAGACGTAACGATGCTTATACATTACAAGTAGGTATTGGAAATTATTCTGATGTTGATCAAGCGGGAAGACGTAATACTTCAACTACACTTCAGTTTGGATTAGGTAACTATTCAAGAGTACTACAAATTGGTAGAAGGAATGACTCTGATGTATTGCAAATTGGAGCTTTCAACGGACAGTGGACTGAGCAATTCGGAAGACGTAACGATTCTGATGTTCTTCAAGTTGGAGCATTCAACGGTAGCTTTGTTCACCAACATGGTTTAGGACACAGCAGTACTGTTATTCAGTTTGGACTTGGAAACACTTCTTCTGTAGTTCAACATAACCTATAATATTTAATATTATAGAATTAATGTTAGTAGTGTATAAGAGTAATTTATTTTACTCTTATACACTACTATTTAAAAAAAGTTAAGGTAATAAGGCCTGAAATACCGTTCAATTTTATTACTTTGACACAGTTAACTGACAACTTTACCATGAAAAAGGCAACCGAATTTTATTTTATTACGCTGTTTCTATTGACTTGCAGTGTTATGCAAGCCCAGACATATACAACTGGTGCTGCTAATTCAGGAGTTGTCAATCTTCAAAGCAAAGCCGCTCAATTTAGTTTGCTTTCTACGGCTGTAGCAGCAGAGCGCGCACCTGGTACTTCCGTTAATAATGCGGTTTATATTGAACAAATAGGAGACAATAATAATGTAGTAGCAGAAACTCGTTCCTTTCGAAGTAATATTAATGTATTTCAAAGAGGAAACAAAAATGAAGTCAACCTTAATCTTACATCAGGAATCATTACAGAAAATGTAGTGCAACGAGGTGTCAACAACCGATTTATCGATTTGAATAACAAAGCAACCTTTTCACATAGTGCCACTGTCTTTCAAACGGGAAGAAACCAGAATCTTATTATGGCAGGGAATAATTCTATTTCAGAAAAAATGATTGTGAATATGAGAGGGAAGAATCAAACCGTATTAATCAGAAACTTCAAAAGATAAAAAGTCGTGTTTAAGTTACAGCAACATATCGCCATTCTAGTGGGGTTGTTCTTTGTGAGCTTTAGCGGCGCTTCTCAAATTTATAATACCCAAGTCGAAGCCAAAATAGATATTGATGCAAATTCAGAATTTGTAGAATTTACGGGTTCAGCCTTCAACAAAACTGAAATTAGTCAAAGCCTTCGCTACGTCCTTTCCGTGATTAGAAAGGATCCACAAACTCAAAAGAGTTTAAAAAAAGATCAGACGGGTAGAATCGTATTAGATTCTGGACGTAAACAAAATTTATCTAAAACTACCATTAGTGCTAACGAGATCGAGAGAGTGATTATTCTGTTGTTAATCTATAGTGTGGATAATACCTTATTAGGTATGGATCGTATTGTGGTAAATGGAAATGAAGCAGATAGAAAAGCCGCCGGAGAGAACAATGTAAGTGCTGCACTTTCACAAGATGCGACACATGAAGAAGATGATGGCGTCCTATTGCGGGGCATCGTAATTGAAGAAACCAAAACAAAGCCTGGAAGAGATTTCTATAATCTTTTTTATACTGAATACTTGAAATACAACATTAACGGTGAGAAAATTGTGACTATAAAAGAAACCTTGGCTCTTGCTAATAACACAAAAATAGAAGTTATTGTGGGAGATACTAAAATATTGGAATTCTTTGTGCGTCCTCAACCAGACTATTTAAAAACACTTTCTACGGAAGCCATTAAAAGAGTATACGGCTATTTTAAGGATTTGAGAGAAGGAAAATTTATTGTAAAACACTATTAAACTATAACATCATGAGATCTATTATACTCATATTATTTCTAGCGGTAACGTCCTATGGTTTTGGACAACAACTAGTGTATACTCCAAAAAACCCAGCTTTTGGTGGAGACCCGTTTAACTATACGTGGTTGTTGAATTCTGCCAATGCTCAAAATGGTTTTCAGGATGACAGTCCGTTAGGGGATTTTGGTAACCTAGATGCCTTAAACGATTCCTTGAACAGCCAGTTTCTTGGTGGTCAGTTTGGAGGTGAGTTACCAGAGATTGGAACTTCTACCGACGGTAACCTTGAATTCGAAGTGTTCGAATCTACAGAAGGATTGGTAATAAATATTTTAGACATAACAACGGGTGAGCAAACTCAAATTATTATTCCCAATTAGATAAGCTGTATGGCCAATTATTTAAAGATATTAGTAGTATTAATACTTCCTTTTCTGTTTTCCGGATGTGCTGCGTATTGGAATCAGCCGTTGGGACCTCAAGAGGCGAGAATTGGAGAGGTTACCAAGCGAACGGAGATTCTGAATAACCTTCCACCACCGGCTAATCCGATCATTGTGGGAGTGTATAATTTTAAGGATCAAACCGGGCAATATAAAAACATCGAAAACGGAAGTACCTTTAGTACTGCGGTAACTCAAGGAGCTACGACGATTCTTATCAAAGCACTTGAAGATTCAAAATGGTTTCGACCTATCGAAAGAGAGAACCTTGGTAACTTATTAAATGAACGAAATATCATTAGAACAACTCGAGATGAATATCGTAATTCACCCAATGACCCTCCTCAAAAAATGAATCCACTTTTGTTTGCTGGAATTTTATTGGAAGGTGGTGTGATATCCTATGATTCTAACATACTTACAGGTGGTGCTGGAGCACGATATTTTGGAGTGGGAGGATCTACTCAGTATCGACAAGATAGAATAAGCGTTTACCTTCGAGCTGTATCTACTTCCACAGGTGAAGTGCTTAAAACAGTCAATGTTTCGAAAACAATTCTATCTCAAGGGGTGGACGTTGGTCTTTTCAGATTTGTGAATTTCCAGAGGTTATTGGAAGTAGAAACTGGCTATACTAAGAATGAACCTACACAACTAGCCGTTCAAGAGGCGATAGAAAAAGCGGTTGAACTTCTTATTGTCGAAGGAATTAAAGATAAGTTGTGGTCTACGAAAGAAGGAGTGGAAAAAAATAATGAGATCGTTGAGCAATATTTGTTAGAACAAGAATTGGAAGCTTCCACCGGCCTTTATGAAAGAAAATTTTTGAAGCACGATTATAGACATGTCGCGAATTTAAATGTTGGAACCACTCTTATGGATGGTGATTTTACGACGAGTTTGCTCGATTTCAAAGTAGGCTTACGCTATAAATACAGACTATTACCTGAATTGAGCTTGGGAGCCGACTTGCAGCTATTTAGATTGAATTCAAGTTCAACATCAGTAGATTGGTGGTTGAGCGAGAATTTCTTGGTAGAGTACAATATCCTGCCTCATGACAGGTTATCTCCAATTCTCTATGCTGGACCTGGAGTACTATTGTATGCCGATGCTAGCCCTGGCCCTTTATTAGAACGTTGGGACGCTTTTGTAACCATGAAGTTGGGTGCTGGATTGGAGTATCAAGTTTCAGACCGAATTTCATTTACAATGAATGCAGAATGGAGTACCCCATTTACCGATCAAATAGACAATGTGGTCAACGGTAGGAGAGATGATTACTTCTACAATTTTGGATTTGGTTTTAATTACCATTTTGGATCCAAAAAGACGAAATTAAAAACTAAGCAATAATTAAAGTGATGATAAAACCAAGCAGAACATATTTTAAGTTACTAGGAGTAGCACTCTTGGTTCTCTTGTTTTCTTGTAATGAAGATAGAATTGGGGAGAACGAGTTTGGCTCAATAAAAGGAACTGTTGTTGCTTCTGGAACCAACGTGCCTCTTTCCAACGTCCGTCTTTCCACAAACCCAGTAACAAGTACCATATTTACAGATACACTAGGTAAATTTCTTATAGAGAATGTACCGGTAGGGGAGTATGCAGTAGAAGCCAGAGTTGATGGCTTTATTGCCGATTTCGAACCCACAGTCGTGGAAGCGAATGTTCCCGTGATCGTTGTGTTTGAACTCGACGTTTCCACAGCTAATAACAGGCCGCCTTTAGCTCCTGAATTGACTGCGCCAACCGAGAATGAGGTGCTGCAAAGTATTGAAGCTGTTTTCCAATGGACTGCTACAGATCCTGAAGAAGATGTGCTTACCTATTCCTTGGAGTTAAGAAATGACCAAGACGATGAGGTGTTGCTCTTCGAAGATTTAACGGAAGCTACGCTTACCTATTCACCACTATTATTAGGTGCTAAGTATTTTTGGCAAGTTTCTGCTAGTGATGGTATTAATGCGCCAGTTTTAAGCCCAGTGGGAACTTTTGAAGTGATTAGTGCGCCAGTGGATAATAGATTTTTATTCGTTCGAAATATCGATGGGAATAATGTAATTTTTTCAGCCAACGAGGATGGTAGTGAATTTCAATTGACCTCTCAAAGTTTAAATAGCTATCGCCCAAGAAGAAATGTGGCTGGTAATAAAATAGCCTTCCTTCAAAGTGATGGAGCGCAAGTAGATATTTATACTATGGATCGTGATGGTTCAAATAAAACGAAAGTAACTAGTACCATTAAACCCAATGGATTTAACTTGAATGAGATTAATTTCTCATGGCCACCGGCAAGTGACAAGATTTACTTCCCGCAATTTGATAAATTATATAGAATCAATTCTAATGGTCAAGGAATTACACTAGTGTATCAAACACCTGATGGATCCCTTATTTCTGAAGTAGATGTAAGTGAATCACAAAATATAATAGCCCTGAAAACAAACAATCTGAATGGCTATGATGTTTCCATTTTTACGATTAATTTCGCGGGAACGGTACTCGACACCATACTTTCTGGAGTAGCTGGAGGAGCTAGCGGATTGAATATGTCGGTTACCAACCAAACCGTTGTTTACAGTTATGATGTTTCAGGATTTGAGAATCCCAATTATAGAAGATTGGATTCAAGGGTTTTTGTATACGATCTAGTAGCAGATACCACTACCGATGTTTCCGACAACAAACCAGCGGGGACCAATGATCTAGAACCGACCTTCTCACCAAATGAAGCCTTTGTCGTTTTCACCAATACCTCTAACGATGGTATATCCGAAAAATTCATTTATCGTTTGGAAGTAGGGGGTGACGATTCTCGAGAACTTTTATATAGTAATGCCTTTATGCCCGATTGGGAATAAAGCGAACGAACTTATAAAAAAAACGTCCCGAACTTTCGGGACGTTTTTGCTTGTTGTATTTTTGCTTTTCTAAGTATACTGTATGAGTGAAGAAATTTCAAAACGGTACGCATTAAGAGGTGTCTCTGCGGGAAAGGAAGATGTACACAATGCCATCAAGAACGTAGACAAGGGGCTGTTTCCAAAAGCCTTTTGTAAAATCGTACCCGATTATTTGACTGGGAGCGAAGACCATTGCCTAATCATGCATGCCGATGGTGCTGGTACGAAATCGGCTTTGGCTTATATGTATTGGAAAGAAACTGGAGACGTAACTGTTTGGAAAGGAATAGCGCAAGATGCCTTAATCATGAATATAGACGACCTGCTTTGTGTGGGTGCGGTAGATAATATTATGCTGTCTTCTACGATTGGGCGAAACAAAAATCTTATTGACGGCACAGTCATTTCAGCAATTATTAATGGTACAGAAGAACTAATTGCAGACCTAGCAAACTTTGATGTTCAAATTCATTCTACAGGAGGTGAAACTGCCGATGTCGGCGATTTGGTACGCACCATTATTGTCGATTCTACAGTGACAGCTCGGATGGAGCGTAGCAGGGTAATTGACAATGCAAACATTAAACCAGGAGACGTTATCGTTGGACTGGCTTCTTTTGGACAAGCAACCTATGAGACCTCTTATAATGGAGGCATGGGTAGTAACGGACTTACTAGTGCACGCCATGATGTTTTTCACAAGTATCTAGCTGAAAAGTTTCCTGAAAGCTACGATCAAGCCGTGCCAGATGATTTGGTTTATTCTGGTTCTAAAAAATTGACCGATTCAATTCTGGGAAGCCCTATCGACGCTGGTAAATTGGTCCTTTCTCCCACACGTACTTACGCCCCAATTATCAAAGCGATTTTATCCCAAATTCAGAATGATAAAATTCATGGGATGGTGCACTGTAGTGGTGGCGCCCAAACCAAGATCTTACATTTTATAGATAACCTTCATATAGTTAAGGATAATCTGTTTGAAACCCCACCATTGTTTAAGCTTATTCAAGAGGAAAGCGGTACTAACTGGAAGGAGATGTATCAAGTTTTTAATATGGGACATAGAATGGAATTGTATGTTCCTTCTGAAGTGGCCAATCAAATTATTGACATAGCTCAGTCCTTTAATGTGGACGCTCAAATCATTGGACGAGTAGAAGCTTCAGAAAACAAAAAACTAACTATTTCCTCAAGCCACGGTGAGTTTATTTACTAATTCCGTATTCTGGTAACTTTTATTAAAGGTTTCTTCTTAGAAATACGTGTAAATACGTATGGTTAAGGGTGATAAAAGTCCTATTTTGACCCCATTAATTGCTCGCTTTTTTTGTTTTTACAAAAGTTGTGCTAATCGCTTGAATAATTAATGGACAGAGGATACATTCAAAAAAGTCACATACGCGCAGTTGCGCTACTTTCCGTTTTACTTTTTTTAGCTAGTATTTATTTCTACAACGTAGATAATTTGCCTGTTTATCGTGCATTGAGAGGGGTAATTTGCTTTAGTTTTCTCTTCGTATTGCTTTTTTATAAGCGGAACGCGGTCAATTGGATTGTGGGAGCCTTTCTTGTCTTATTTGGTTCTTCTAGCATCGCTGGGATTTGGTATGAAACAAGTGTTCCAGCAAATGTGTCTTTGATTCTCAATTTAAGCGCTTTTATGGTTTTAATTGGAGCCTTGTCACCTAAAGTCAGTTTTAAAAAATTGAATATTTATTTTGCAGTCTTTTGCATTTTATTGGTGTTGTTAAATGCCTACTTATTATACAATTTTGTTGAAATGATTCGTGACTTCGCATTGGGAGAATTGCACTACTTTTTGGTAATGATTGGATCCATGTGTTTAGTAATCACAGGCTTTCTTTCACTTTTATACAACCATAAATTTAGTTCCAAGGTGTCGTTAATCTTCACATTGTTCATCTTTGTGATTATTTTTGCTGAAGTCTTTAGGGCCATCGCCTATTACAATTTTGCCTACGAGAACTTCTCAGCATATATGTCCAGAGCTTTGTTACTTTTAGGGTGTTCCTTATTGGTACATTACGAATTGACAGAGAAAAAACCAGCCGAAGTATTGGGAAAAACAGTTGATAATTGATGTTGCTTCCATAATTGCTCGAAATATTGGACATTCCTCACTTCTTTTTTCTTAGGGTATCACAACCGCTACAAAGGATTTTTTTCGATTAAAAAATTGTAAATTTGTTGCACTATTATCGATATATGTTAGAAAAACTTCAAATAATAAAACAACGGTTCGATGAGGTGAGTGATTTGATTATTCAACCTGATATTATAACGGACCAAAAACGATACATTCAACTAAATAAAGAATACAAAGATCTTCGTTTGCTTATGGACAAGCGGGAGGAGTACCTTGCTTTGACCGATAATATATCCGAAGCCGAAGAAATTATCTCAGACGGAAGCGATGCAGAGATGGTAGATATGGCAAAAATGCAATTGGATGAAGCCAAATCAAGGATACCAGAATTAGAAGAGGAAATTAAATTTCTCTTAATTCCGAAGGATCCAGAAGATGCTAAAAATGCTGTCATGGAAATTCGCGCCGGTACTGGTGGGGATGAAGCGAGTATATTTGCAGGCGATTTGCATCGCATGTACACTAGATATTGTGAGGGACGTGGCTGGAAGGTAAGTGTCGTCGATTTCAGCGAAGGTACAAGCGGCGGATTTAAAGAAATTCAATTTGAAGTGGAAGGGAATGATGTCTATGGTACCTTGAAGTTCGAAGCGGGAGTACATCGTGTACAACGCGTACCTCAAACGGAAACACAGGGTCGAGTGCATACAAGTGCCGCTACCGTAATGGTCTTTCCAGAAGCAGAAGAGTTTGACATTCAAATTGAGCCTAAGGATGTGCGAGTGGACTATTTCTGTTCATCAGGTCCAGGAGGGCAATCGGTAAATACAACTTACTCTGCAGTTCGGTTAACGCATGAGCCCACTGGCTTAGTTGCGCAGTGTCAAGACCAAAAATCACAGCATAAAAACAAGGAGAAAGCATTTAAAGTACTGCGTTCACGTTTGTACGATTTGGAGCTAGCCAAAAAACAGGCCGAGGATGCCATAAAACGTGGTTCCATGGTAACTAGTGGAGATCGAAGTGCTAAGATTAGAACTTATAATTACTCACAAGGACGCGTAACGGATCATAGAATTAACCTTACGTTATACGACCTAAGTAATATCATCGATGGAGATGTTCAAAAAATTATCGATGAGTTGCAATTGGTGAGTAATACTGAAAAATTAAAAGAAGCAGGGGAGACCTTTTAATGTTCATTTCTAAAGAACCATTCGCAAAGTAGTATAGAATGACGACAAAGCAATTAATTTCTGAAATTCATCGTAAAAAGTCATTCCTATGCATTGGATTGGACGTGGATCTTGCTAAAGTTCCAAGTCCTATTTTAGAATTAGAGGATCCAATTTTCGAATTCAACAAAGCCATTATTGATGCAACACATCATTTGGCAGTGGCTTACAAACCAAACATTGCATTTTTCGAAGCTTATGGGGTAAAGGGCTGGAAATCCTTGGAAAAAACCATTCAGTATTTGAACCAAAATCATCCCGAGATTTATACCATTGCCGATGCCAAAAGAGGGGATATTGGTAATACTAGTGCTATGTACGCCAAAGCGTTTTTTCAGGACTTAAATTTTGATTCCATTACTGTGGCACCTTATATGGGGAAAGACTCCATAGAGCCCTTTCTTAAATTTGAAGGAAAGCACACCATTTTATTGGCGTTAACGTCTAATCAAGGCGCTTTCGATTTTCAGACAAAGATGGTGGATGGAAAGGAGCTTTATAAAACCGTATTGGAAACTTCCAAATCGTGGGACGGTTCTGAAAACCTGATGTATGTGGTAGGTGCAACCAAGGCCGAGTTCCTCGCTGATATTCGGAAAATCGTACCGGATAGCTTCTTATTGGTTCCTGGGGTAGGGGCACAAGGAGGTAGTCTAAGTGAGGTTTGTAAATACGGCATGACCAACGATGTCGGATTACTAATTAATTCTTCTAGAGGCATTATTTATGCTTCTAATGGCACTGACTTTGCTTCTGCAGCGGCCGCTTCCGCAGAAACATTGCAACGCCAAATGCAAACTATTTTAAATGACCGTTAAGGATCAATTAAATAGAACAATTCACCTTTCAAAGCTTCCCAAAAGGGTCGTGTCGCTGGTTCCTTCTCAAACAGAATTACTAGTTGATTTGGGGGTAAAAGGGAGTCTAGTTGGAATTACCAAGTTTTGCATTCATCCAAAAGATCTTCGTAAGGAAATTACCGTTGTTGGCGGCACAAAAACTGTGAATTACGTTAAAATACAAGAGCTTCAACCCGATCTCATTATTTGCAATAAAGAAGAGAATACCTTAGAAATGGTTCAAGAATTGGAAAAGATTTGTCCAGTTTGGGTAAGTGATATTGCTACTATTGAGGATAGCCTTGAAATGATAAAACTGCTTGGAACTTTACTCAATGTAGGTGACGAAGCTTCAAATATTGTAGGAGGGATTTCTTCAGAAAAGAAAAAGTTCGAGCTTTTCATGGAGGCCAAGCCCACGAAAAAAGCAGCTTATCTCATCTGGAAAAACCCCTACATGGCCGCTGGTAATGACACTTTTATAGATGCGCTATTATTGCTGAATAAATTTCAGAATATTATTTCTGAAAAACGCTATCCTGAAGTTACGTTCCGCGCATTGGCCGAAGCTGATCTTGTACTGCTTTCTACAGAACCTTTTCCGTTTAAAGAAACGGATGTTTCGGAATTGAAAGAAAGCTTACATGGTCATGTTCAATTAGTGGATGGCGAATACTTTAGCTGGTATGGATCCCGTCTTAAAGCTGCTTTTGAATATTTTAGAACACTGCATTGAAAGATTAGCTATATAATTCCGAAGAAAATAAAAGCCTTATTTCACCACTTTAAAAGTTTTTGAAGTACCGTCTATCGTCACTGCGATTAAATACACCCCAGAACTTAATGCGCTCATGTCAATACTTGGTGAAATGGCATTTGGTGTTGCTGCTAACACTTGCTTTCCCAGCATATTATAAACTTCAATTTCAGAAATCACTGCTGCCGACTGGATCTGGAGAACATCGCTAACTGGGTTAGGGAAAAGTTTGAAATTGGCCGCAGAGAAATCGTCTATAGCGTCAATGATCAGATCGACGAATAGGACATTATCAATCCAATAGTTATTGTCGGTATCAATGGAGAAAAAATCAATTGCTCCAAGCGTAGCGTCTCCCTGAAATGGAACAGGCGTATCATGAACATCCATTCCGTCAATATTGATTTCATAGGTCAATGCATCAACATCAAAATATAAAAACACCGGGAACCAGGCATCTTCAGGATAAGTTCCTGTTTCACCCGTCGCATCATCTTCAAAAACCCCCGGATTGGCTCCCGCCTGATTAAAATATAAATTACCTGAGTTAAACACACCAGCTCCACCATCACCAGCACCTTCGTAACCAGTACCTGCGTTAGTTTCAGTTTCTCCTTGAATATTGAAATAACCCGTACTTGCCGCTGTGATAAACATATCAAATGCTAGTACATAATCCCCGGAAGTTTCATTGCCAAATAATAACAGGGCGTCTTGAACTGAATCTGGGCCGATATAGCCCGCTTGTCCACCGCTTCCGTCTCCAGCAACAATAATTCCACCTCCAGCGGCAGGGTCTCCATTCCATACAGACCATACGGAGGGGTTTTGGACGCCCATATCACCTAGGGTGTAAAATTCAAAGTCGTCTTCAATGATTTGTGCATGCAACGAACAACTAATTAAGGCGAACGCAAATAAGAATAGTAATTTTGTTTTCATAGTATTTGTTTTTTAATGAACGTACTTTATTTTCCCTAGAGGGAATGTGTTATTTAATAATTTTTACGGTTTTTGATACATTTCCAATAGTGGCTTTCACTAAGTATATTCCTGAGGATAAGTCGCTCATGTCAAGTTTTGGTGAAATAGCATTAGGATGGTAAGTCAGTAGTAATTTCCCTAAAGTATCAAAAACTTCTATGGAATTTATAGGTAGCGATGACTCCATAGTTAGCTCGTCTATAACAGGGTTGGGAAAGACCTTAAAGTTAGCTGCTGAAAAATCATCAGTACCGATAATAATTTTATTGTAAAATATCATGTCATCTATCCAATAATTGTTGTTAGCATCGACGGAAAAGAAATCTATGGCGCCAAGTGTAGTGTCGCCTTGAAATGGAACTGAAATAGCGTGTATCACAGTGCCGTCTATGGTGATACTATAGGCTAGGTTATCTACGTCAAAATAAACTTGTACATCAAACCATTCGTCTTCTGGATAGATTCCCGTTTCTCCAGTCGCTTCATCTACAAAGACTCCTGGGTTTGCGCCTGCTTGATTGAAATATAGATTGCCAGAATTAAAGACACCCGTTCCTCCAGCACCTGCTCCTTCATATCCAGTCACAACATTGGTTTCGGTTTCCCCTTGAATATTAAAATAAGCAGTGCTACCGCTAGTGATGAGCATTCGGAAGTCCAAAGTATAATCTCCAGCAGTTTCGTTTCCTAATAAAAACAGGGCATCTTGCACCGAGTCGGGACCTATATAGCCTGCTTGGTTGCCGCCGGTTAGTTCAACGACCGTAATTCCGCCTCCTGCGGCAGGGTCTCCATTCCATACCGACCATACGGAAGGGTTTTGGACACCCATATCACCTAGGGTGTAAAATTCAAAGTCGTCTTCAATGATTTGTGCATGCAACGAACAAGTGATTAAGACGAACGCAAATAAGAATAGTAATTTTGTTTTCATAGTATTTGTTTTAAAGTGATTGAACTTCATCTCTCCAAGAGAAAAAGTGTTATTTAATAATCTTTATTGTTTTTGAGGCATTACCAATAGTGACGTTCACAAAATAGGTGCCAACATTTAAAGCGCTCATGTCTATGGTAGGCGCTATTGTATTTGGATAAGTTGACAGTACCAGCTTACCTAAGACGTCGTATATCTGGATGGAATCGATGGAGCTGTTGGATCTAATTTTCAACACATCTTCCACCGGATTTGGATATACACTGAAGTTGGCGGCTGAGAAGTCGTCATTAGCTATAATGGGAAACCCAAAGACTACATTATCTATATAAAGATTATGATTGCCATCTACGGCGAAAAAGTGAATGGCACCTAAGACATTGTCGGCTTGAAATGGCACGGGTGATTGACTGACAAAGTTACCGTCTATTGATATTTGATATTTAAATGTAAATAGATCAAAATAGAATTCAATGTTGAACCATTCATCTTCGGGGTAATTCTCTGTTTCACCAGTGGTCTCATCAATAAAAACTCCTGGAGCTGCTCCATCTTGATTAAAGAACATATTACCCGAATTAAAGATTCCGTTACCACCATTACCTGCACCTTCATAGCCAGTGCTTCCATTTGTTTCTGTTTCTCCTTGGATATTGAAATATCCCGAACTGCCTGCAGGAATAAAAACATCAAAAAATAAGGTAGCAATTCCAGTAGTTTGATTGCCCAAAAGAAGAAGCGCGTCTTGGCCAGCGGAAGGGCCAATGTAGCCAGCCTGACCAGGGTTACCGCCTTCAACTACTTGTAAGGCGTTATCGGTAAAAGGGTCACCCGATGATGATGACCATACTTCTGGGTTCTGATCGGACATATTCCCGATGGTATAGTCGTCAAAGAAATCTTCGATTATTTGAGCGGAAAGGGTGCTAGAAGTCGTAAAGAATATAAGCGTCAATAAATAGATTGCTGTTTTCATACTACTATTTGATTATTTTAACGGTTTTCGAGGATTGTCCAATAGTGGCTTTCACTAAGTATATTCCCGAGGATAAGTCGCTCATGTCAAGTTTTGGTGAAATAGCATTAGGATGGTAAGTCAGTAGTAATTTTCCTAAAGTATCAAAAACTTCTATGGAATTTATAGGTAGCGATGACTCCATAGTTAGCTCGTCTATAACAGGGTTGGGATAGGCCTTAAATTTGGCGAATGAAAAATCGTCCACTCCAATTATTAATGGCCCGACAAAGATTACGTTATCGATCCAATAGTTGTTGTTCGCGTCAATAGAGAAAAAATTAAATGCTCCTATCGTATTATCTGCCTGAAAGGGCACGGGGTTTAGATTTACGTTAACGTTCTCTATAGAAATAATGTAGGTATATACATCTAGATCAAAATCATAATCAAAATTTACTTGAACATCAAACCATTCCCCTTCTGGGTAGCTAGCCGTTTCACCCGTGGTTTCATCCAAAAAGACCCCTGGATTGGCTGCGTCTTGATTAAAGTAAAGATTACCTGAATTAAACACGCCGCTACCGCCAGCACCGCCACTCCCACCTCCACCTTGGTAACCAGTCGCGGCATTGGTTTCTGTTTCACCTTGGATATTAAAATACGCGGTACTACCTGTAGAGACAAACATATCGAAGGCTAGCACGTGATCTCCAGAAGTTTCGTTTCCTAATAACAACAGGGCGTCTTGCATTGAGTCGGGACCAATATAGCCAGCTTGGTTACCACCGGCAAGCTCAACCACCGTAATTCCGCCTCCTGCGGCAGGGTCTCCACTCCATACCGACCATACGGAAGGGTTTTGGACGCCCATATCACCTAGGGTGTAAAATTCAAAGTCGTCTTCAATAATTTGTGCATTGGCAGAAAATAGCGCAACAAAAAGCGCCAAAATTAATAGGTAGTTTTTTTTCATAGCATTTTGATTTAGTTAGACTAGTATTCGTATTTCACTAAAGCGACAATGAAATCCATGGTGTAGAAATTCACCACGATAAAGTGCTGTCTAGGAGGGATCAGTGCACTTTGTGTGTTATTAAAGGTAAAGAAAAAGTTCTTTGTTTTGAAGCTAGTCTTTACTTTTTTATAAAAAAACTTTTATTTAAAGATTTTGAAGACTCTGCGACTTGATCAATACCTACATTCATATAGCCTCTTTAGGGGGAAGTGCTAGTTAAATTGATTGCATGCGAAATAGCATTGGGAGCTGTTGCTATGGCCAATTTCTTAAGTAAATTAATGAAGTGAGAAGGTGCTAATCCTGCAATACAAATACCTTACGGAGTAAGTCAGTAGTACGAGATGAAACTTTAGTTCGTATTTGTTTTTCTTCAATGGAGATCATTTTATAGACCCCTTTCAAAGCTTCATTGGTCACGTAATCTGTCAAGTCTGGATTCACTTTCGTTACAAAAGGAACCGAATTGTACTTATTGATTATGTTGGTCCAAATTCGATCAGCTCCAACCTTGGCAAATGAATTTTCAATTACTGGGTTAAACTTACTGTACAAGGCACTATTAGTTCTACCTTTTAAGTAGTTAGTGGCTGAATTATCTGCGCCAAGTAAAATGTTTTTAGCATCATTGAAGGTAATCCCTTTAACGGCATCGATGAAAATAGGAGTAGCCTCTTTTACGGCATCTTCAGCTGCTCGGTTAAGTACTTTGAGACCTTCGTCTGCCAAACTTCCAAGACCTATATCTCGCAATGTTTTATCCACCTTTTGTAGTTCTTGTGGCAATAAAATTTTAACGAGTTGATTTTTATAAAAACCATCTGTTTTAGTAAGCTTAGTTACCTGTTTATCAATTCCAAAATCGAGGGCTTGGCGAAGTCCGCCAGCGATCATGACATCACTTATGCCTCCACCGTTATCACCAGGTAGGCTGCCTATGACATTTTGGAGTTCATCACAGGAAACTAGAAATAAGGAGAGAAAGATAATAAGGAGCTTTTTGCTTGCCATCGTATGTGATTTTTAATAAAGGTAAAAAAAAAGACCCTTCAAACGAAGGGTCTTTTCTATATAATAAATAAGGTTACTTATTTGATAACTTTTACAGTCTTCGTAGCACCACCAATAGTTACTTTAACCAAGTATACACCTGAAGTTAAAGTACTCATGTCAACACTAGGAGAGATAGCATCAGGAGTAGTTGCAAGAACTAATTTTCCTAATACATCATAGATAGCAATTGCATCTACAGAAGTAGTTGAACGAATGTTCAATACGTCTTGTACTGGGTTAGGATATACGCTGAATTTGTTAGCAGAAAAATCGTCGTTAGCAACAAGAGTTCCATTTACAAATAATACATCGTCAATCCAGTAGTTGTTGTTAGCATCGATAGAGAAGAAGTCAATTCCTCCTAAAGTAGCATCAGCTTGGAAAGGTACAGCAACAGCATTTACTACTGTTCCGTCCATAGTGATTACATAAGTTAAGGCATCAACATCAAAATAAATAGCAACTGGGAACCATGCATCTTCTGGGTAAGTTGCAGTTTCACCTGTAGTCTCATCATGGAATACACCAGGATCTGCTGCAGCTTGGTTGAAGTATAAGTTACCAGAGTTAAAAACTCCACCACCACCAGCTCCAGCTCCTTGGAAACCAGTACCAGGATCTTCAGTCTCACCTTGGATATTGAAATATCCAGTGCTACCACCAGTAATATACATGTTGAAAGCTAAAGTGTAATCTCCAGCAGTTTCATTTCCTAATACAAGAATAACATCTTGAACTGAATCCGGTCCAACATAACCAGACTGAACTCCAGAAGCAGCTTCATCATCAACAACTGTGATGTTTGATCCATCATCTGGTACACCAGACCATACAGACCATACAGCAGGATTTTGAAGTCCCATGTCGCCTAACGAGTAGAATTCAAAATCATCTTCGAGGATTTGAGCGTTAACTGTAAATGATAAAGCAAAAGCAGCTAAAGCTAATAAGTAAATTTTTTTCATAATGTTTAAATTTTTAATTGTTCTTAATTATGGAGCCAATATACAATTTTTTTATAAAAAACAAACTCCTTTGCCCTTTTTTTAACGTTAAAGAAAGTTGATTAATCCCTTTACGTTGTTGCTAATTTCGTAAATTTGTCACGACAATCTTTCAAAAATTATCAATGCAACAACAAACACCATATACTCCAAAGAATAAAGTTCGAATTGTAACTGCTGCGTCTTTATTTGACGGACATGATGCCGCCATTAATATAATGAGACGAATAATTCAGGCTACTGGTGTTGAAGTCATACACCTTGGGCATGATCGAAGTGTAGAGGAAGTTGTCAATACTGCGATACAAGAAGATGCGAACGCTATTGCATTGACTTCCTATCAAGGTGGTCATAATGAGTACTTTAAATATATGTATGATTTGCTAAAAGAAAAGGGAGCAACTCATATTAAGATTTTTGGTGGTGGAGGCGGTGTTATCCTCCCTGCGGAAATAGAAGAACTAATGGCTTACGGTATCACTCGAATCTATTCTCCAGATGATGGTCGCGAGCTCGGTTTACAGGGAATGATTAATGATCTTGTCGAGCGCAGTGATTTTCCTATTGGAGATCAGCTAAATGGAGAAATTGATTTGTTACCACAGAAAGTGGATGGTGCCATTGCACGTGTTATCTCATCTGCTGAAAATTTCCCTGAAATTGCTAAAGACACCTTGGACAAAATTCATGCTAAGAATAAAAGCATGTCTACTCCCGTTTTGGGAATCACAGGTACTGGTGGCTCTGGTAAGTCCTCTTTGGTAGACGAATTAGTACGCCGCTTTCTTGTAGATTTCCCTGAAAAAACTATGGGACTCATATCAGTCGATCCCTCTAAACGTAAAACGGGTGGAGCTCTGCTAGGAGATCGTATCCGAATGAATGCCATTAATTCTCCTCGCGTTTACATGCGCAGTTTGGCTACAAGGCAAAGTAATTTGGCTCTGTCCAAATACGTCGCCGAAGCCATTGAAGTTTTAAAGGCAGCCGAATATGACCTAATTATTTTAGAAACTTCTGGAATAGGTCAAAGCGATACTGAAATTTTAGATCACAGTGATGTTTCTTTGTATGTGATGACACCTGAGTTCGGTGCTGCTACGCAATTGGAAAAAATCGATATGTTGGATTTTGCCGACTTGGTCGCAATCAATAAATTTGACAAAAGAGGTTCGTTGGATGCGCTACGTGATGTGAAGAAACAATACGTGCGTAACCATCATTTGTGGGATACTCCTAGTGATCAACTTCCTGTATATGGAACGATTGCTTCTCAATTTAATGACCCTGGGATGAACAAGTTGTACCGGGCCATTATGGACGAATTACTGGAGAAAACAGGAGCCGATTTAAAAAGCACTTTTGAAGTTAGTGACGAAATGAGCGAAAAGATCTTTGTGATCCCACCCGCCCGAACGCGCTACCTTTCAGAGATATCGGAGAACAATAGGCATTATGATAAGAAAGCAGACCAACAAATAGAAGTAGCTCAAAAGCTCTACGGAATTTTTAAGACCATACATTCTGTTTCTGGTGATGCTCCTGAAATCGACAAGACTGGAATTGTTTCAGAAACGATAGGTACTTCCGAAGAAAACAAAGACCTTCTTAAACTTCTTTTAGCCGAGTTTGATCGGGTAAAAATGGACCTCGATCCTTACAATTGGGCAATGATCACAGATTGGTCTTCCAAATTGAAACGCTATCAAGATCCGGTTTATACCTTCAACGTAAGAGGGAAGGAGATAAAAATTGATACCCATACAGAGTCGTTGTCTCATTCTAAAATTCCAAAAGTTGCGCTACCTAAATACCAAGCATGGGGCGATATCTTACGGTGGAATTTACAGGAAAATGTCCCTGGAGAGTTCCCATATACTTCCGGCTTATATCCGTTTAAAAGAACAGGGGAGGACCCCACAAGAATGTTTGCAGGGGAAGGTGGCCCAGAGCGGACCAATCGTCGTTTTCACTATGTAAGTTTAGGATTGCCAGCAAAACGATTGTCTACCGCGTTTGATAGTGTAACGCTCTACGGAAATGATCCTGGGCGTCGACCCGATATTTATGGAAAGATTGGTAATGCAGGTGTCTCGATTTGTTGTTTGGATGATGCTAAGAAATTATATTCAGGATTCGATTTAAGTAACCCTATGACCTCGGTGAGTATGACTATTAATGGTCCTGCTCCCATGTTGTTAGGCTTTTTTATGAATGCCGCTATCGATCAGAATTGTGAGAAATATATTATTGAGAACGGGCTTCAAAATGAGGTGGAGAAAAAAATCGCCTCTCTTTATAAAGGAAAAACACGACCAGAATATCAAGGGGATCTTCCAGAAGGAAATGATGGCCTTGGTCTTATGTTGTTGGGGACTACTGGAGATCAGGTTTTGGATACCGATGTGTATGCTAAAATTATGGTAGATACTTTGACGCAAGTAAGAGGAACGGTGCAGGCGGATATTTTGAAAGAAGATCAAGCTCAAAACACCTGTATTTTTTCTACTGAATTTGCACTGCGATTAATGGGGGATGTGCAAGAGTATTTTATAGAGAATCAAGTTCGAAATTTCTATTCAGTATCCATTAGTGGATATCACATTGCTGAAGCAGGTGCAAACCCGATTACGCAATTGGCTTTTACCTTGGCTAATGGATTTACCTACGTAGAGTATTATCTCAGTCGAGGTATGGACATCAATAAATTTGGTCCCAACCTATCCTTCTTCTTTAGTAATGGAATCGATCCAGAATATTCGGTAATTGGCCGTGTGGCTCGAAAGATTTGGGCTAAAGCCATGAAGCATAAGTACGATGCCAACCCCAGAGCGCAGATGTTGAAATATCATATTCAGACGTCTGGACGCTCTTTGCATGCACAGGAAATAGATTTTAATGATATTAGAACAACCCTTCAGGCGCTTTATGCCATTTATGATAATTGTAATTCGCTTCATACCAATGCTTATGATGAGGCTATTACCACACCAACGGAAGAAAGTGTGCGGAGAGCTATGGCCATCCAATTGATTATAAATAAGGAGTTAGGACTTGCTAAGAATGAAAATCCAATTCAGGGTTCTTTCATTATTGAAGAATTAACCGACTTGGTTGAAAAGGCGGTTCTCGAAGAATTTGATCGTCTCACTGAAAGAGGTGGTGTGTTGGGTGCCATGGAAACCATGTACCAGAGAAGCATGATTCAAGAAGAAAGTTTGTATTATGAAACCTTGAAACACAATGGTGAGTTTCCAATTATTGGGGTAAATACATTTTTAAGCCGAAAAGGTTCTCCAACGGTACAACCTGCGGAAGTGATCAGAGCCACTGAAAAAGAAAAACAATATCAGATTCAAGTTGTTGAAAATCTCAATCAAAACAACGACGCTCTTGTTTCAGGGTTGTTGAAAGATCTACAAAGCAAATCGATTAACAATGAGAATATATTTGAGGCTTTGATGGAGGCTTGTAAATATTGTTCGCTTGGTCAAATTACCAATTCCTTATTCCAAGTAGGAGGGCAATATCGCCGAAATATGTAATTGGAAGGCTTTAAGTAGAGCTAAACTTGAGATGTCCTTATGGTTTATAGGACTTCGGTTTGATAAAATAATGCCATATATTTTATAGACACGACAAAAAGATGTATATTTGTGTCAAATGTCGTGATAATGAAAAAAGGAAAAGTCATAAACCTCGTACAAGAACCTAAAGCTTTTTATGGGTTAGAGAATAAGTACGATCGTATTGTAAGTGTGTTAGGGGGAAGCCTAGAAGTAGGGCAAACCGTTAATAGTGATATCGATCTTATTCATCTTACGCGTACTGGTTTGCCAAAATCGGTCGTCGCGACTGTGAGTGCAGTTCTTGGTGTTTCTATGGAGAAAATGAGTAGTCTTCTTCATGTATCGCATAGAACCATTCAACGCAAAGAAGACCACGAGTTACTCAATGTATATAGCACCGAACAAATTTTGGAAATAGCTTCGGTTATTTCTCGCGGTATTGAAGTGTTGGGAACTATAGAGGATTTCACAAAGTGGTTACACAAGGAAATCCGTGTACTACATCATAAAAAACCTATTGATTATTTGGACACCAGTTTTGGCGCACACCTCATTAAAGATGTATTGGGCAGGATTGAACATGGTATTTATTAATCTTTTATTACCGTGAAGATTTACAGAGTAGCCAAAAAGAAATTCGTAGAAGATCTAAGCGGAGAAGGCGCTAGATTATATGGCGGCCGATGGAATAAAAAAGGTCAGTCCATGCTCTATTTTTCCGAACATCTTTCTTTATGTGTGTTGGAGCTTTTAACTCGTATTGATTACGAATTCCTAAGTCAGGACTATGCCTTTATCGAGGTGGAAATTTCTGAAAGGTCAATTACTCCTCTTTCAGATATACATACTATTTCTAAGAATTGGCGAGTGGATCCACCCATTTCTGCTACAACGGATTTTGGATCGAAATGGTTGTTGAATAATGAAAACCTTGCGATGTTTGTGCCTTCTGCGGTATTGCCCCGTGAGCGAAATATATTGGTTAACCCCAATCATTTATCAGTTTCAAAATTGAAAATACTTGATCAAGGCCCCTTAGAGCTTGATCCCAGAATGATTCGATAAGCTTGGTTTTCCAACAGATCTTATCGGGAAGTTTTTCAGAAGAAAAAATCAATATCTTTATCCATAAATTAAGATCAGTGCTTTCTGTTATTGAATATACCGTTACCGCTATTGTTTGCCTTATTTCGGCAGTTGTGATTCAGCGCATTTTTGTTAAAGAGCGATCCAGAAGAGCAGGTCCGGAATCGGTACTGGGTATTCAGTGGTTCGGACTTGCAATTTTTGCATGGGGTCTTGGGGCCTTGGTAAACTTAATTTTGGTTCTGGTCGTAAAATTGGAGCCAACTCATAAGTTAATTATTTATTGGGGTGTCCTTATTTCATTAGCGAATTCGTTATTTATTTTACTGTCTTTACCTTCCATCGAGCATCATAAGAAAAGAGGGATCGTGGTGCGTTTGGTTCAACGTTTTAGCACTCGCGAATTTATACTTTTATACACTGGTGTTCTTGGAATGATTGCTTTTGTGTTTTTGGCCACCACGTATAATAACCAAGAGATAAGCAATAATTTTATATGGTTGATCGATATTCCGATTTCAATATTGGTGGCCATATCCTTACTTTTTGAACTCAATAAGGCTTTTGCAGGAAGGCAAATGAAATTTATGTATCTGCCAACGGTGATTTTATTTGTCCTTATTATAGTAGCTGTGACACATCGTATTATTCCCCAAGACCGTATAATTCGAGTAATTGATCAAGAATTTTGGTCGACGATGGGGGGGATCACCGCCATTTCATTTAAGTTTTTATTTATTCTACTTTCGTCAATTCTTTTGTACAGCTGGAAGTTCCTTTCCGAAAAGGAGCAGCAACAAAGTTTGGCCCAGACCCTTTCTTCGGAAAATGTTAAGCTGAAAAAAGAATTGACGCAGTTGGAATTAGCGAATGAAAGTTATTTGGACACCATTCAGCATATAAAGGAGGAATACAGGGTACTTCGAGAAGCATCTAAAATTGAACTATCTGATCGGCAAAAGGAGGTTTTAGGTAATCTTGCTTATTTTGGAAGCGAAAAATCTTATCCGGAAATTGCCGAAGCCATGCACATAAGTTTAGACGGTTTTCAAACTCATATACATCAAATCAAAAAAATGCTAAGCATTAAGGGTACTGGAGGTAAAGGACTGCTCATCGATTTTGCTATCAAAAATGGTTTGGTAGAATTTGCCACCATTAAGGATATAGAGTAATAGTGCTTAACCATTATGCTTATCCATTTTCAATAGTGCTTAACCTTTCAACGAAATATATTTTGGCGGACTTTGTCAAAAAATATTCGATATGTCTTTATTCCAGCAAGCACCTGCTCCAACTTTCGATGAACGTTTAAATGAACAATTTAGCCATGCGACCAGTTGGTTTACGGATGCCATATTTGCGGAAATCCCGCTAACAGATTCCATAGGTGTACCCTGGGTTCTAATTGTTCTAATTGTTGGAGCAGGGTATTTCACCCTGTACTTTAAATTTATCAATTTTACTGGATTTAGAACGGCCATTCGCGTGGTAAGAGGGAAATATGACGATTTGGAAGAAGGTGGAAAAGTGATGGTTTCTTCCTCAGTTTCAACGGTAGATGGAGATAATCCTGATACCATCCGGGTGGAAGGTGAAGGAGAGGTAAGCCATTTTCAAGCTTTGACTGCAGCTATATCGGCGACAGTGGGACTTGGTAATATAGCCGGAGTTGCCATAGCCCTTTCCATTGGTGGTGCTGGGGCCACTTTTTGGATGATACTGATTGGTTTTCTTGGAATGGGTTCTAAGTTCGTGGAATGCACACTTGGGGTTAGGTATCGAGAAGTGAATGCCGAAGGGACGATTTTTGGAGGCCCCATGTACTATTTGAAAAAGGGTTTGAAGGAAGTTGGGTTTCCTCGTTTTGGGAAACTGCTTGCTATAATCTTTGCAATTATGTGTGTTGGTGGCTCATTCGGAGGCGGGAATATGTTTCAGGTAAATCAGGCTTTTAAATTATTTGAACATGTGACCGGGGCCCAGGAAAGTTTTATTCATGGCAAAGGTTGGATCTTTGGACTAGTGATGGCTGTTTTGGTAGGTGTCGTTATTATTGGAGGGATCAAAAAAATAGCTAGTGTAACCGATAAGGTGGTTCCTTTTATGGTCCTACTATATTTATTGGCTGTTCTTACCATTTTAGGATTAAATTTCGAGGCTATTCCACAGGCATTTCAATCCATTTGGGACGGGGCATTTAATCCTCAAGGGATAGCGGGAGGATTTATTGGAGTGCTTATTCAAGGTTTTAAACGTGCCGCTTTTAGTAATGAAGCAGGTATAGGTAGTTCCTCTATCGCCCATAGCGCGGTTAAAACAAAATATCCCGCAAGTGAAGGCTTGGTTGCCCTCCTTGAACCGTTTATTGATACGGTGATTATTTGTACTATGACGGCCTTAGTTTTAATAATTACGGGTCAAATTACAGCAGGCGTGGTCATTAATGATGAGGAAGGAGTGCTACTAACGGCCGCTGCCTTAAAAAGTGGTGTTTCTTGGTTCCCGTATGTATTATCCGTAGCGGTCATATTATTTGCCTTTTCTTCCATGATTTCGTGGTCGTATTACGGCTATCAAGCTTGGAGTTATTTATTTGGTCGGAGCAGGAAAAAGGAATACACCTATAAACTTATCTTTTGCTTTTTCACCGTATTGGGAGCCGCAATTACCCTTGGTTCGGTCACTGTTTTTAGTGATGCAATGATCTTCGCGATGTTGGTGCCCAATATGATCGGTCTATTCTTACTGCGCTCAAAAGTTGCCGATGAATTGAAAAGATATCAAAAAGTGATTAAGGAATACTTGCAATAGTTTAAAGAGTCAACATCCAATTGCGTTGCAATTTTCTAAACTTTTTTAACTCTTTACGTAGCACAGGAAGAAAGTCTCTACCGTTACTATGGGTTCTTTCTAGACGTTCGCAATTTTTGTATAGCAAATTTGTTAAGTGGGTTACTGACGCCGCATACTTGTGTTTGTCTTCTGCAAAAGATTGGTTTTCAGCTTTAAGAATTTCCGGAGCAAGAGAAACTGACTGTTGTACAATATCTCCTGTAAAATAAATCTCAGGATTTTCCTTACCGTTCTTTTGAAGATAGCTCAAATCGTCCACAAAATAGTGGGAAATACTTCGAGAAAGGGTGAAGATTTCCATAGCCTTTTGATACAAAAGGGATTGGGGTAGGTGTTTGGGTACATTGGGTAACATAACTGGGCACTAATTTTTCATGCAATTACTTCAAATTTACCAACAATAAAGCATAACAAACTTTCGATTTTAAGGTTAAAAGCTGTTTTTGCTTTAATTTTAGGTTAAATTGCGTTAAAATAGTTTCGAAAATGAATATTGACCCACTTAATTGGAAAATTCTGAATTGCCTTCAACTAAATGCACGTGAGTCTAATGCTGAAATAGGGCGGAGAGTTGGCATTAGTTCGCCGGCAGTTTCGGAACGGATTAAAAAAATGGAGGATGCCGGAATTATCAATGGTTACTTTACCAATGTGTCTCCTTTTGAATGTGGCTACCAGCTGCAAGCTATCATAACCTTGAGGGCATTTATGGGTAAATTACAGCCCTTTTTATCTAAAGTGAAAACCTACGATGAGGTGGTTAATTGTTATCGCATCACAGGAAACGAGAATATTGTGATGGAGGTTGTGCTTAAAAACCAAAAGCATTTGGAAGTCTTCATCGATCAACTAATTAGTTATGGGGAGACAAAAACCCAAATCGTACTATCTCAGGTGGTCGAAAACAATGAAATTAAGTCACTTTAATTTGCTGGAATTATGAGGTGTGGTACGGCTGCCAAGTTCCAGTCAATAACCAATCCGCCAGCTAACGACTGCGCTATTTCTTTTCCGTACAAATATTCGCATAAATAAAGAGCTGCCTCAAAACTTTTAGCCCCTCCTGCTGAGGTTATATACTTCCCGTCATGTACAAATAAAACTTCCTTTCGGACATCTAAGGATGGAAACATTTCGCGCATGGCATCAATGTCATTTGGGAAGGTTGTCGAAACGGTTCCTTCCAATAGTCCAGCTTTGGCCAATACAAAGGCCCCATCACAATGGGAGGTGATAAATTGAGCATTGGCGTCTACTTTTTTCACAAAATCAAGCATCGCTTCATCTTCTAGATCTGAATCCAGATGATGCTCTGCACTAGGAACGACCAAAATGTCAATCTTTGGAATACTATCGGACAGATAGTTAAAGTCGGGTAGAATTCGCATGCCCTCAAAGCTAAGGATCGGGTCATCGGTGTTGGCTACCGTAAACACATTCATCGCTTTGATATTTTTTCGGAATATCGTATGCTGAAAAATATCAAATGGAGCAGTCAATTCGGTATTGTAAACACCATCCATAATTAGGAACCCAACATTATAGCGCGTCGAATCTAACTTGGGAAATGATTTCTCCGCTATTATGGAGGGGGACTCTATTTCTAGGGAATCGGGCAGTTTATCTGTTGGACTACCGCAGGATATAATTCCGAAGAAAAGGGTGCCAATTATAAAATGTTTCATGACTTTGAATATTCAGAAAATATGATGTTAAAGATACTAATCTCTTCCCTAGTGATTATGGAATAGACTTATTGTTTTTAATCCGTCGGCCCAAGGCCAAGGTCATTAATGCAACAACCATTAGTATTCCGAAAACTGCATACCAAGTAAATTCCCAATCAAAGGTGTCCACCATGTTCATTCCTCCATTGTGTCCTACGATATGTGATATGGAGAAACTCATGCTATACAATCCCAAATAACTTCCTTTACGTCCTTTGGGAGCCATTTCCAGTGCTAAGGCATTTGAAAAAGGGGAGCCTATCATTTCACCTATGGTCATTAGGACCATTCCAATCACTAAAATTCCGACCCAAGAGCTAAAATTGAGTACTAGGAAACTAAGCGCCAAAAATATGATACCCCAAAAAGTAGCCATTATTTTAGACATTTGAATACGTTCCGCCCATCCCACCAACGGCATTTCAAAGGCAACAATAATAATTCCATTTACTATTAGGAGCAATCCGATGAGATCCTCCGATAAGAAGTATACATTTTTATAATACAACGGAAGCAATGAAAAGTAAAGCACGAACATCATGCCATTAAGTACCATAATAAGGAAGAATAACATATATGTTTTATTACGATAAGGAGATACTCCTTCTTTGATAACCACCGCACTCTTTGCTTTTTTTCTAGTCTCTTTTGGTTTCAACAATATGAAAATGAGTATGGAGGCCAAGACACATGTAATACCATCTATCCAAAAAAGAGCGTTGTAGTTAATCCGAGCAATAATAACTCCTCCCACAACAGGACCGATAATAAACCCAAGGTTGATTGCAAGTCTAATTAATGCAATACTTCTTGTTGCGTTAGCTGGTTTACTATAGGTGTCGCAGGCTACAAAAATAGCTGGACGATAAGAATCGACAACAAAAATTAGCGTAAAGACACCAAGACATAAACCATAGAAAGTATCGATGTATTGTAATCCAATAAAGCCTAATCCTCCCAGAAAGAAGCTAAAGACAATCACCTTGTAGAAACCAATGCTATCCGCCAGTTTTCCACCTACCCAAGTACCTGCCAAAGAACCCACTCCAAATGAGGTCATAATCCATCCCACTTGGGGAAGGGTAAAGCCCTTTTCATCTTCAAGGTATAATGATAAAAATGGAATAACCATTGCTCCAGCACGGTTGATGAACGTCACGAAAGAGAGCAGCCAGATTTCTCTGGACAGGCCCTGAAAGTTGCCGATGTATTGAGTGAATAATTTGCGCATGGTCGGTTGATGTTGGTATAAAAATAAAACGTCCGGCTTGAAGGCCGGACGTTTACGTATTGATTTAATTGATAGGTTTATAGCTAATACATACAGGTCCGGATGTGGATTTTCACCACAATCTGGGTTTGTCTTTTATATGTATTTGATGTAATCATTGTTGTTTTGTTAATTCAAATGTAGAATTTTTTTTTAATTCATTTACATTTACGGAAACAAAATTATCTCATGAAGTACTTTCTATTGTTGCTCCTTTTTATTTTTGCTGAACTAACTGTCGCTCAAACGGAAGCTGAAATTACTGAAGAAATTGAGGCTTTTCATGCCTCTGAAAATGAAAAATTTGGCAATAAAGAGACTACCATTTTAACCCCGAAAGATCTCCGGAAGTTTAAGGAATTAGAATTTTACAATATCAATTTAGACTTTCGAGTGGAGGCTCGTTTTGTGCCAACGCCAAATGAAGAGCCATTTCTGATGCCAACGACCACTTCGAGACTCCCCGAATATGTCAAGTACGGCGAGGCACATTTTGAAATAGACGGAAAGAAGTTGAAATTAAATCTATATCAAAATACCACTCCTAGTGAAGATCCACAGTATTTGAATCACCTGTTTTTGCCATTTACCGATTATACTAGCGGTGATGGTTCCTACGGTGGCGGCCGATTTATAGATAGCTATATTCCAGAGGGAGACACAATTGTCATTGATTTCAACATGGCGTATAATCCTTATTGTGCTTATAATTCGGGGTATTCTTGTCCAATTCCTCCGAAAGAGAACGATTTATTAGTTCGGATTGAGGCTGGAGTTAAAGATTTTGGGAAGCATTAGAAAAACTTAACGGTCCAAATTCCGAAGAAAACGGCACCGAAACCTATGACAAAACTTGCAATCGTATAAAGTGCAAACATTCCAAAGTCACCGCTTTTCAAAAATACATGGTTTTCATAGGCGAAAGTGGAGAAGGTTGTAAATCCGCCACAAAACCCAGTAGCCAATAATAGCATGGTGTTTTGGGAGATGCTATCGTTTTTTGCCGCAATACCGAGAATGATTCCAATTAAGAGACTTCCTAATATATTGGCGGCGAAAGTGCCATAGGGAATACCCGTAACCGTACTATTCAGATATTTGCTTAAACCGTATCTGAGGGTGCTACCCAATCCTCCTCCCAAAAATACTAATAGCAATGGCTTCATAGGTTGATTTATTCTTGAGTAATTAAAGGGTGATTGCTACGTAAGTCTCTAAAAACAGGGATGTAAATCTCTGTGCGCCATTCGGCCGGATTAGGAACCAGTCCTGGATCTGTGCTATAAACTTCGAACATTTTTTTTGCTGGATCCCTTATGAGATAGTTTTCTGCGACATAGGCCTGTGCTTTCGTATAGGCTTCCGCAAGATTGGTATAATTACCCATTAATACGGTCTTTACAGCGGCAGTAGGCTCCATATAACCGCAAAGTACGTCGCCTTCAGTTACAATAATGCGCTCACTAGTAGGAATGGAGGTGGAAAAAATAACGGTCCCATTGGTTTGATCCCATTCATTATAAATTGTAAACGGCATGCCAGCCATCGTAATATTGTTTTGCTGCATAAACCCTGAAACCTTGCCCATCATAGGCGCCATTTTGTTTCCAATTTCTGTTTGGGTACTGGCTGCGGTGGTATACATATAGTACCCTCCTCCATGGTCTTTTATTCCTTCTACGTTAATGCTATAGGTATCCATCTCTTGTTGCATGGTTTGCTTAAGGTTGTCTAAACCTTTACTATACATCTTCTTCATGGTCACTTTAAAATCTCCAGACTGGAAAGCCATAAACACTTTCTCCATAAATGATTGTTCGCCTTTCATACCCCAGGTAACTTCAGTACCTGCTTCTGTGGGTTTAAATTTCCAATAGACATCGCTGGTGCTTTCTCCCATTGGGGTTATGAAAATAATTTTCTGATCGATAGATTCGTTTTCTGCGGAGCCAATTGTTTCCATGGAGCCATCACCCATATCTTCACTGGTCCAAGAGTAAGAACCTCCAATACCTTTAGTTGAATCGGCATAAGTAATTTGCATATTTGGGTCGTCTGCCATCCAAGGCCCCCATTCCTGCCAATTTTTAAAATCAATTACGTTGTTATAAAGCATTGAAACTGGAGCATTGATCGTTTTTGTACTGGCGACATCAAATTTCCCATCCTTGGTGCCGTAAAAAACGGCCCCTCCAATTAGGACAATCAGAATTAAGAAGAATAGATACTTGAGGAGTTTCATGGTGTGGTGGTTTAGGTTTATCAATTGCTAAGATAATTAATTTTCATCGTTCTAATTGAAATCACTGATGTCCACAAGACCCATTATTTTATTACATTTGTCGAAAACCTATTAACTTATAAGGTGAAACCTTAAGTATTACAAATATTTGACCCATTCTCTGGTTCCATATTATATGATCTAAGGTGCTATCTTTCCAATTAATCTATAATTAATACAAGATGAAACATACATTTTTATTGACAGCAGCTTTAGGTAGTATGTTGTTTTTTTCATGTGGAGACGAGACTAAAAAAGAGGTCGCTGATACTCCTGAACCGACCATGACAGAAGTTTCTACAGACAATTTCGACTATAATGTGACCCAATTTGCGGATATTAAAATCTTGCGATACCAAATTCCAAGTTGGGACAATTTGACCCTTAAGGAGCAAAAACTAGTATACCACCTTACACAAGCTGGACTAGCTGGACGTGATATTATGTGGGATCAAAACTATCGTCATAACCTTGAAATAAGAAAGGCGCTGGAAACTATCTATACCACCTATGAAGGTGATAAATCTGTGGCAGACTGGCAGAATTTTGAAGTGTACCTGAAGCGTGTATGGTTTTCCAATGGAATCCATCACCATTATTCAAATGCTAAAATTAAGCCCGACTTCTCTTCAGATTATTTGAGAACTTTAGTAGATGCTACGGCTGCTTCTTTAGACGGTGAGGCTTTTGACGTTATTTTTAATGACGAAGATGCAAAGAAAGTAAATCAAGCCAAAGGTGTTGACAATGTGGCGTTATCGGCCGTGAACTTTTACGGACCCAATGTGACCAATGCCGATGTGGAAGCGTTTTATTCTGAAAAGAAATCACCGGATCCAGACAAACCTCTTTCTTACGGATTGAATTCACAATTGGTAAAAGAAGATGGTGTTCTTAAGGAACGCGTATACAAATCGGGCGGACTTTACGGTGCGGCGATCGATAAAATTGTTGGACACTTAGAAAGTGCACAATTAGTAGCTGAAAATCAGGCGCAGGGCGATGCTATTGGCCTGTTAATTCAATATTACAATACAGGAGACTTACAAACATGGGACGACTATAACGTGGCGTGGACAGGTGCTACCGATGGTAATATTGACTACATCAATAGTTTTATTGAAGTATACAACGACCCTTTAGGATATAGAGGTTCTTATGAGACGGTCGTTCAAATTAAAGATTTTGACATGTCTGAAAAAATGGCCGTATTGTCAGAAAACGCACAGTGGTTTGAAGATAATTCTCCATTAATGGAAGCCCATAAAAAAGATAGCGTAGTAGGTGTTTCTTATAAAGTGGTTAATGTGGCAGGGGAAGCTGGAGATGCGTCACCAAGTACACCTATTGGAGTGAATTTACCAAATGCGAACTGGATTAGAGCTTCCGTAGGTAGTAAGTCGGTTTCTCTGGGAAATATTATCAATGCGTATAACAATGCTGGTAGTTCTGGACGTTTGGAAGAATTTGTACATGATGAAGAAGAATTGGCCCTTGAAAAAGCGTATGGTAAGGTTGGAGATAAGCTTCACACCGCCTTGCACGAAGTAATTGGTCATGCCTCTGGAATAATTAATCCAGGTGTAGGTGAGACCAAAGAAACCCTTAAAAATTATGCTTCCACCTTGGAAGAGGGTCGTGCCGATTTGGTTGGACTTTACTATTTGTACAATCCGAAATTGCAAGAGCTTGGATTGGTGGACGACTGGAAGAAAGTTGGAATGGCTGCTTTTGATGGGTATATCAGAAATGGATTAATGGGTCAGTTAATTCGTTTGAACTTAGGAGATGATGTTGAGGAATCACACATGAGAAACCGTCAGTGGGTATCTGCTTGGGCTTTTGAAAAAGGAGCTGCAGACAATGTGATCGAAAAAGTGACCCGTGATGGGAAAACGTATTATAACATCAACGACTACGAAAAACTACATGAGCTATTTGGTCAGTTATTGCGCGAGACTCAACGTATCAAGAGTGAAGGTGATTTCGATGCTGTAGAAGCTTTAGTGGAAGGTTATGGTGTAAAAGTAGACCAGACGTTACATGCAGAAGTATTGAAACGTAATGAGAAGTTTACTGCCGCGCCTTACAGTGGGTTTGTAAATCCAATTATAGTTCCAACAATGGATGAAGCAGGTGCGATTACAGGATTTACTGTGAATCAGCATACAAGCTTTGAAGCACAGATGTTATTTTATTCTGAAAACTATAACAACTTGCCAATTAAGAACTAAGGGCAAGCAAAATAGAATAGTAAAAACCTCCTTGTGGCTAACGCAAGGAGGTTTTTTGTTGGATTAAAATAATGAATGTCAAATAGTAACATTGATTTTGATACACTCTATGCTGGAACTTGGAGTTCGTATTCCTCCTGTAGAAAATGATTGACCATTCGCTAAAAATAAAGTTGCATTCCAATCCACTGGTGTCGAATCCAAAAATTGATATGGTACGGTTCCTTGAGAACTGCAATTTCCTGGGCCATTTGGCCAAATGAAGCCATCGGATATGCTTCCTATAAATTCACCGTTAATAGTAACGTCTATATTTACTATTGGGATACCTTGAAAAAAATTAAACTTGGCATAGAAGGTTGCCACCGAATATCTACAACTCCCGTCTTCGGTATCTGCGAGAGAGTTATAATTGAGCGCGTTTATGTCTAAGCAGCCTAGTACTGGATCTGGTATTACAAGACCTTCGTCATCAGTCTTACAACAAGATGAGCATAAAAGTAATAATAGAGTTAGACTTAGAAGAATTTTGAAATGAGTTTTCATGATAACTATTTTAATGATAAAGATTTGTTTATAACATTATGGAACGGATTCCTACAATCAGTATGTTTTAATAATCCAGCCAGGAATCCTTAATATATATGTTGGTTCCGCCGACTGAGCTACATTTATTTATGGCTGCCCTTCTAGCCTGAATTGCATCGCTATAGCCAGCTACTATTCCTACAACAGGTATTCCATATGTATTGGTGCCAACAGCCAAAGCACCATAGCCACTTTGTGAGGTGTTAATCACCAAGGTTGGAGCAATGGCCCCATAGTAAAGAGAGTTTTGATATGCACAACTAAGTACATCACTAGTTCCATAGCAATATCCTATTGCCCCAGTTTGAGAACAATAATAGGCTGCGGTTTGTGTTCTTCCCGAGTAACTGATCAATATGAAGCCGAGTAATATGATTAATTTTTTCATAATAGTTGTTTTGATTTATTTACTCAAATGTAGTTTTGAACGTGTTGCAAGAAAATACCCACTGCAGGGAATATTAGCGATATAGTTTATTCTGAATATGAAGTGTTGCCAAGAATTGTAGCTTTCCAGGTCCAGAGAGCCCTAATTTTTTAATTATCTGTTTGCGATGCGTGCCCACCGTCGCCTCACTTATTTGGAGTAAATCCCCAATCTCTCGTGAAGAAAAACCCAATCCAATATGGATGAAAATTTGCGTTTGCCGCTTGCTGAGGTTTTTGATTTTATGGTCTTTGCTTTCAGAAATAAAAACAAGATGAATTACTTTTTCAATAAGAATTTTATCTACTGAAATGTCCTTAACCGATTCTAAAAGAACTAGCGTGTCTTGATAACTTAAACGCAGTTGATTGGCCTGGGCATGTTGTAAAACGGTAAGTAGATTTTGGAGCACTTTCATACTCTGAAGTTACAAGGCTGAGTAAGCTAAATGAATACCCCGTGCTGGGTAAATGGAGGTTAAAAATCATATTTCCGCTCCAGGGCATAGCGCAAAAGCTCCCCCTTACCGGCAAGTCCCAACTTCCGAATCATATTTTTACGATGTTTCTCTACCGTGGAAACCGCAGTGAACCGTATTTCGGCAATTTCGCTGGTGGCTTTTCCTTCGCCTATGAGTTTAAGAATCTCCCGTTCGCTTTTAGAAAGCAAAGGTCTTTGATCACTTTTGGTGCTTTCTTGCAGTATAGCACCCAAGTCGATGGAAGCGTCGAAATAGGTGAGTCCGTTGCTTACGTTTCGCAGGGCTTTTAGCACCTCTTCCAACGGAGAGTTTTTCAGTAAATATCCCGAAACCCCCGCCGCGATCATTTGTTTTACTGCCTCCTCCTGGTCAAACATACTAAAGGCAATTACCTTGATGTGTGGGAATTCTTTTTTAATGATCTTTGTTGCTGTAATCCCATCTATTTTAGGCATTTTAATGTCCGTTAATACCACTTTGGGCTGTTTTCTACGAACGATTGCTAACAACTCCTCTCCGTCGTTGGCCGTGCCTACAACGCTAATGTCTTCTTCGTATTCCAGAAGTAGATTAATCCCGTCAACGAGGGATTGGTGGTCTTCGGCTATAGCTACAGTAATCATAGGGGTATATCTATTAAAACGGAAGTTCCTTTGCTTGGAGTGCTATCCACTTCCAAGGTTCCTTCCAAATGTTCTATGCGTTTTTCAATCCCACTCAGTCCCATGCCTTCTTTTTGCTGAAACTTTTGAGCATCAAAACCACGTCCGTTGTCTTCTACAATAATGCTAAGGGAATCTTTATGTTGGGTAATGGATATAGTGGCTTCGGAAGCGTCCGCGTGTTTGATGATATTGGTCACCAACTCTTGAATAATTCTAAAAATAGTGATTTCGAGGCTATTTTCTAATCGATTATCCAAACCGAAATCCTCCACCGAAATATTTAATTTAGAAGCCCCAGAAGCATTTTTGGCTAGCTTTTGCACGGCTGGCAGCAAACCATTCTTCGCGATAACGCCACTATTTTTAACATGTGCCATGGAACGGACTTCATTATAAGCATCCTCTAACAGGGAGCCCGTTTTATTGAAGAGTTCATCCAAACCGTCTAGTTTATCTTTATTCTTAGAAATATGGTCAAACTGCAATCTTGCAGCAGAGAGCGTAGCCCCAACACTATCATGGAGATCACTGGCCAGTCGTTGCCGTTCTTTTTCTTGTCCTTCGATCATGGCGTCGATGGTGGTGAGTTCTTGTTCCTTTAATATTTTTTCTGTTTTTTGGATTTCCAGTTCTTTTTCCTGCTCGGCGATGCGTTGTTTTCGTTTGGTGTTTTTGAAGAGGAGGAAGCCGATGAGGGAGACGGTTAGTAGGCCGCCGCCTAGGGCAAATGCAATATATTTGCTTTTAGTGATTTTTGCTTCGATTTCCAGATTGTCTGCGCGTAACTTTTGATTATCGAAGCCTTCTTTAAATCTTGCAATCTCGGTATCCTGCTTACTATCTTGAATACTATCTTTTAAATTTGCTAACTTCTGCGCCTGAATAAATGCATTTTTATAATCTCCTAAAGCACCATATGCCTCCATTAGATTATTCGAATAAACAATCTGTGTTTTAAGCGAATACTCGTTTAGCTTGATACTATCAGCCTTAAGATAATAATTTATCGCATCTTCATATTTACTCAAATTTATATATGCCTGCGCAATGTTATTATAGATATTCGAAACCTGACCTGTCATTCCATTTTTTTTCATTACCGGTAATGCTCTGAAAAAATAATACAAGGCAGAATCGGGCATAGTTCTCGGGCTATTGTAGACTGTCCCAATATTCGATTCAATAGAAGCTATTCCAATCGGGTGAGGTATTTTATTTAATTCATCGATGGTCAAACGATAACATAAAATGGCATTTTTAGAATCATCAATTTGAAGACAAACACTTGCTATTTTTGAGTTTGCCCGGGCTAAATCGATTGGTATTTGCGTAAATTCAGCATAATTAACAAACTCGTTTAGATAAGGCATCACGTCTATCTTTGAGTCTTCTTGTTGAAATAAAAGGTCTACTAATTCATAATTGGAATAGGCTTCGCGCTCTAGACAATTACATTTGTTGAAATAATCTTCAGACAATATCAGATGTCGATATCCAATATCATGTTTATCCTGTAACTTCAATATTTTACCTGTTAAGAAATGATATAACCCCTTGTCGCGAGAAGTTAAATGTGCAGTATCAACTACACTCAACCTTCGCAATGAAGTATCAAGATTTTCATTTCCTATCAAACTTTCAATTTCAATAAGACGTTGATTTTGCGAAACACAAAAACCAGTAATAAAAAATATTACTGGTATGATAAGTTTTTGCGGTATGCTTAATCTGTTAATCAAATACCTATAATTATGCTTCCGTCCTTAGTTTCAGGTATTGAATCGATATTGACGGTTGGGCAATCTTTAAAATCACTAATTTCTTCCTCTGTATTAACTTTAGGAAAAATGACATGACTATTTTCTAAAATTATGGGGCATCCATCTTTAATATTCACATTAATTGTATATGTTTTTTTAACATCAGCCGCTTTTACCTCTAGAAAATTATAGTTAAGAAAGTAAACATTGTTGGCGCCTAGGATTATATTACAACAAAGATGAGCATTATGTAAATCATAACTGTACTTGTTCGGCATTGTATTCGTAACATATAAAGTTAAACTATCCACTTTTTTCGGATTTGATGTATTAAATTTGAATTTCGCTATAATTGAAACGCCTGGATTTGGACGTTCAATTGTATCTAGTGCCAATACGTCATTTGGCGTAGAACTTACTGTTAAGGTCTTGAATTTCATCATATTATATTATTTTAGTTTAGTAAAAGAAATCAAATTGAATTTCGGGCATACTGTGTTGTTTGGATTTAGAGGGTATAATTTTTTTTGATAAGAGCTTGTCAATTTTATTAGCTACGGTTAGATTGGAGTCAGAACCATCTTTGGCGAAAACTAAACCGACAACATCTTTTGGCAGACCTTTCGATGAGCTGGATTTAACCAGAATGGTGCCAGAATCACCAGGTTGCGAACTTAAATTCTTAAGAAGCAATTGGTTGATAAACCATTTGCTTTTAACATTTACATGGGCATAATTGGAGAACGTAATACCTTCACTGAAATCTGATATACCGCCGGTCATAGCAACAGGTTCTTCAAATTTGGTTAGTCTTCCAAGTTCTCCGAAATCATAATTGATCGTGTCAGAAACTTTGTCGCATAGAGTGCTACAGGTTACCTTCGCAATTGCAATATCATGGCGATTGTCTTTTTTAAACCAATAGAGCTCCCCAATTTTTTTATCAGATTTACTATCTAAAATAGGATGACCCAATTCAACCGATTTACTTGCTAATACGTGGTAATTCGAAAGAATAAAGAAATCGTTTAATTCCTTGAGTTTGATTAATGCTCCCAAACTTCCTTTCTTAAAACCATCTCCTTGTCTTCTAATTGTAAGACCGGCTTTTAATGCTAGAGTGGAGGTTGCAAGATTGTTAAAACTGGAAGAACTAGGGCTAATAAATTCTTCGAAATCTGGAATTTCTATTTCATCGAAATTGAATTCATCTGCAAAATCAGGTATTGGGATTACTGAAATTAGTTTTCTGATTTTTTTAATTAGTTTTTCAATCCTCCTAAAGGAGACAATGTTTTTGTTATACCCAAAATTAATTTTGTAGTATTCGCCGTCATCAGTTACCATAGCTACAAACTTAATTTCGTCAAAACTCGTTTTAAACAGTTTTAGGACAACCCCTATTTGATACATTATTATTTTGGCAAAAATCTCTTTCATATCTTATAAACTTTAGAATTAATGTTTGGTAAAACTCCATCAAATCAATCAACCAAAACATACCCACTACAGGGTATATTCCAAAAATTCATAAAAAAGGGATAAAAGGTTTGTTGTAAATAAAAAGGGAGAGGAAGGCTTCAAAAGCCCATAAATACTAGTGATTTAAAGTTGCCCGGACTCAACCTCCATTAATAGGATTAAACAAATACACCACAATAAAAATCGCTAAGGCGCCCCCGGCTTTGATTTTAGGCCAAAGGGTGTCACTAGTATTCTTTTCGGTTTCAATATTCACAAAGCCAGGCAGGGCAATGCTAATAGCTGCGGCCGACAAGGCAACGATCACGCGAATAAGTCCTGAGAGCTCCGTGAATTCTTTGTTGCTTTTGGCCAAGAAAATAAAGCAGAGGGTAAGTGACAAGATTCCCAAGGCGACCATGATCAGGTGTGGGATAATTTGTTTGGCTGGTTTCATAATTCAGAATAATGGTTAGTTACTAAATCTCAACATACCCATCCATAGGTATGATTATGATACAATTCAAAAGGGGAGCTTGATTGGTTGATACAATGAAAATTGTACTACTAGAACAGTGAAGTTAAACCGATTAGCCCGAAATTCCTAATTCAGAAAAAAAAGATAACAAAAATTTAGGAGAAAAATTAGTCTTGTAAATACAGTTTTATGCCCAACAAGAGGAGTACGAAAACAATGAAACCTACCAAAATCCAAATACTTCCTTTGTATTGTTTTTGGTGTAACTTCTTGTCTTTTCGGTAGCTAAATACCATCAAAATTACAAAAGCCACAAAAAAGCAAATAGCAAAAACGATCTGTCCGGTGGATAACATAAATTGTGTAGTTTTATAGGCATAAAAATACGACACTAATTTAAATCTTCCCCGTCTTCAAGGGTATTAAATATGAAAAACAAAATAGCCGCCGTTCAAACTTTCCACACTACTTATGGTCTTGGATACAAAGAAACACCCACAGCCGACATTGGGATGCCAAAAAACCTGTTGCGTTATGAACTCATGCGTGAGGAGAATGAAGAATATCTTGAAGCCGCCAATAATAATGATCTGGTGGAAGTGGCCGACGCGCTAGGGGATATGCTCTATATTTTGTGTGGTACCATCATCGAACATGGGATGCAGCATAAAATTGAAGAGGTGTTCAATGAAATTCAGCGGAGCAATATGAGTAAGCTGGGTGCCGATGGCAAGCCGATCTATCGTGAAGATGGCAAAGTGCTAAAAGGCCCCAATTATTTTAAGCCAAACATCAAAGCGATTCTAGAGAAGTAAAAATGTTGATAAAAAGAGAATCTATTCTTAGTCCAATTCACTAACTATTTTTTTCTTTCGCAAATCGCAAATCGCAAATCACTTCACCTCATACCTCCATCCAAACGGATCTTCAGAGACATTGTGTTGGATATTCATCAATTGCTTTTTGAATTGAGTAGCGAAGCTGCTATTTACTTCAGGAAGTTCGTAGGTTTTGCCTTTATAACTAAACGCGCTTACCGGACTAATTACCGCAGCCGTTCCCGCACCAAAAATTTCTTTTAGAGAACCATCATTTGCCGCAGCGACCAATTCATCTACCGTAAGTCGATATACTTTTACATCAATATCGGCCTGTTCAGCCAAGGTGATGACGCTTTTACGGGTAATACCATCCAGAATTCGATCGTTGGTGGGTGCTGTGTATAAGGTATCGTTGATTCGGAAAAACACGTTCATGGTGCCCGCTTCTTCCAAATATTTATGTTCGTTGGCATCGGTCCAAATGACCTGCTGAAATCCTTTTTCTTTGGCCAAGTTGGTCGGATAAAACTGAGCTCCGTAGTTACCGGCTGCTTTTGCATAACCCACACCGCCATCGGCTGCACGACTGAAGTTTTCTGCAATCACCACTTTTACATCTCCCGTATAATAGGCCTGAGCCGGAGAAAGGATGATCATGAATTTATATTCAGTAGAAGGAGAGGCAGATACCCCATTTTGCGTGGCAATAACAAAGGGGCGAACGTAAAGTGAGTTTCCGATACCTGGTTGTACCCAGGCCCTGTCCAAGCTCAATAACTGATTCATCGCATCAAAAAAGAGCTCTTCTGGAAATTCTGGAATTGCCATTCGTACAGACGACTTGTTGATTCGCTTTAGATTTTCTAACGGACGAAATAAAAATACCCCGCCATCATCATCTTTATAGGCTTTCATTCCTTCAAAAACGGCCTGTCCATAGTGAAATACCTTAGCGGAAGGATACATGGTCAAAGGGCCGTAAGGACGTATGGTGGCGTTTTGCCAAGCCCCGTCTTTATAATCACATTCAAACATATGATCGGAAAAGACACTACCAAAAACCAAATTATCAAAATCAACTTGGTCGATTCTAGATTCAGTGTTTTTGTGTACAGTTACGGGGTGGTCTTTAGTCAGGCTCATTGGGTCGTTTTTACCGTGCAAAATTAGGTAAAATTTAGACCATAAAAATCTAAAAATTTCTTAATTTTACTTTAAATTAAGAAAATCATAAAAACTCGTTAAAATCATGAAATATATTATCCTAATTTTTGCACTAAGCTTGACCCTGTTTAGCTGTAAAGACAACAAAGAACAGACGGAAGAAGCGGTTGCGGTGACTGAAGAAATCGTTGAAGAAAAAACCCAATACCAAACGTTTGGAGCAGAGATAACCGATAAAGATGTGGTAGGTCAGGATGTAATGATGGCGAAATACAATAAAATGAAGCCAGGGGACACCACCAAAATCAAATTTATCGCCAACGTTAAGAAAGTCTGCCAAAAAAAAGGTTGCTGGATGCGACTTGACTTGGGTGACGAAGCTGAGTCTTTAGTAAAATTCAAGGATTATGGATTCTTTATGCCAATGGATATTGCTGGCCAAGAAGTGATCGTTAAAGGAAAAGCATTTGTAGAAGAAACTAGTGTGGAGGACTTGAAACATTTCGCCGAAGATGGTGGAAAAACACAGGAAGAAATAGACGCGATTACAGAATCAGAACTTACGTATTCTTTTATTTCTGAAGGAGTGTTGCTCGTAGAAAAATAGCCCATGAAACGTGAATTTCTCACTACCCAAGATGGCTCGGTGACCATACACTTGCCAGATTGGAATGAGCAATATCACTCCATTCACGGTGCGATCAATGAAGCCAAACATGTTTTCCTTAAACACGGATTAGAATTTTTTATTAATTCGAAAGAACAGTTGCCAAACCCTATTTCCATTCTTGAAATAGGATTCGGCACAGGCCTTAATGCTTTTCTAACTTCTTTATTTGCTGAAGCGAATGGAGCTGGGATTCATTATACGGGCGTTGAAGCCTATCCAGTGGAACCTTCTGAAATCCAACAGCTCAATTATTCAGAATTAATGAATAATGCTACGGAAACATTTGCTCAACTTCATGAAACCCCATGGGAGACTCCAAACACAATTTCTGAATCCTTCATGCTCACCAAGCGGAAACAGTTTTTTTCAGAAATAGAAGACAAGGAAGCCTTTCATATCATTTACTTCGATGCTTTTGGTGCTCGTGTACAACCGGAATTGTGGACGGAAACGGTTTTCCAAGCTATGTATGAAGCCCTTTTGCCCGACGGTGTGTTAGTGACTTATTCGGCCAAAGGAAGTGTGCGTAGAGCGATGCAAGCCGTAGGTTTTGAAGTAGAACGTCTACCAGGGCCTCCAGGTAAAAGAGAAATGCTTCGTGCGGTAAAAGTTGGGAAGTAATAAATGAAATGACAATACCTAATATTCCGTTAATCCCCATGGTATTCAGCCAATCAAGCCGTAATTTTACTTCAAATTATTGCTTTAATGAAAATTTTAATCGCCGGAGCAACCGGATTAATTGGACAGGAATTGGTTCGTCAATGTCACGAAGCAAAGATTCCAATACATTATTTAACTACCCGAAAGAACAAAATTGAACAAAAACCTAATTACAATGGTTTCTATTGGGATCCAAGCAAGGGCAAAATTGATATGGCTGCCTTTGAAGGGGTAACTGCCATTGTTAATTTGGCCGGAGCATCCGTTTCGGAACGTTGGACCGCAAAGCACAAAATAAGGATCATGGAGAGCCGGATTATGACGGCGGCACTCTTATTCGATTCTGTAAAATCGATACACCATAATATTAGTCAGTATATCTCATCGAGTGGGATCAGTATTTACCCCAGTTCGAAAAATCGACTTTATTCTGAAGAAGAAACGGCGGTTAGCGATTCATTTTTGGGAAAAGTTACTGCCGATTGGGAGGCCGCTGCTGATCAGTTTTCTGAATTGAATCTAGGCGTAGCCAAAGTCCGTACTGGAATTGTTCTTGCTGCCAATGGAGGAGCTTTGCCAAAGATTGCTAAACCCATTGCGATGGGTGTAGGTGCTCCTTTGGGCGATGGTCAACAATGGCAATCTTGGATTCATATTGAAGATCTTGCTGGGATCTTTATGTTTTTATTGAAAGAACAGCTATCGGGCGTATTTAATGGGGTAGCTCCAAGCCCAGTGACCAATGAGAAAATGACAAAAGTGATCGCGGCTCATCTCAAAAAACGGCTTTGGTTGCCTAAAGTCCCTGCTTTTGCACTGAAACTTCTACTAGGTGAAATGGGATCGTTGGTACTTGAAAGTCAGTTGGTGGGTGCTCAAAAATTAGAAGCGGAGGGCTATTCCTTTCACTACGTTAATCTTGAAAAGGCGATCGAAGATTTGCTTTAAAGGCTTTAGAATTCATAAAAAAAAGGGGACGATTATTAACCGTCCCTTTTCCTTTTAAACTATGGAAGGATTATGCTTTTTTACCGTGTAACTCAATGGTAAGTTCTACTTCGTCTTCAATGAATTGATCTTTCAATTCTTCAAAAATAGATTTAGACATAAAATTCACACCCCATTGGGTTCTATCTATTTTAAAGGGCTTGCTTTTTAAGAAAATTTCGTCGCCGGGAAATGAAACCACGGCGGGGAATTCTACGTTTTGAGTCGTTTCCTTAATGGTCAAGTTACCGCTGATAACGATGTTTCCATTTTCACCGCTAACACCCGTAAGCTCAAATTTTGCAGTTGGAAAATCAGTTACATTAAAGAAATCCTTTTCCTTTCCTTCCACTGTTCCTTTTAAATGAGCTTCAAGATTTTCTTTTCCTTGACCATCCATGTCAGTATTGGTCAACGAATTCATATCGATTACAAAATTACCAGAGCTAATATCTTTATCAACTGCGGCAATAGTTCCCGAATTTAGTTTCAAAGTACCTGTATGATCTTTGCCAGGTTTGGCTCCTTTCCAGTTAATGACCGATTTTTCAGCGTCGATGTTAAAATTGGTTGCTGATACTACGGTTTCGGCTACTTCTTTGGCTTCAGAAATACCGGCGTCTGTTCCTTTTTCTTTACAGCTAATGGCTCCCAAAGCAATCATGGAAGCTAGCGTGATGTTTACAATTTGTTTTTTCATTACAATTTACGTTTTAGGTTTCTACAAAAATATTGGTTGGAGATTAAGCCCATCTTAAATTTATACTAAATTATAAGGGTGACATTTTGACATTTTAAAAGAAATGGCAGTACTTTTGCTCCCTTCATTAAAAATAAAATTAGACTCATCTATGAGCAAAAAAGATAAAAGCCAGGAAGTTCCTCAAGACGAGGAGACGATAACACAAGAAAAGAACACTTCTTCAGGCACTACTACTAAGACTAAAAAAGGTTCCAAGAAAGAAAAGGGGGACCCTTTATTAGCATTACAGACCGAATTGGACACCGAGAAAGATCGTTATTTGCGCCTTTTTGCTGAATTCGAGAACTACAAAAGACGCACCGGTAAGGAGCGTGTGGAGTTGTTCAAGACCGCAAGTCAGGACGTAATGGTATCACTTTTACCCGTTTTAGACGATTTTGACAGAGCCTTAAAGGAGATGGAAAAAATGGATAACGACCATAGCAAAGGTATTGAGTTGATTAGCAATAAGCTGAAGGAAGCCCTCAAACAAAAAGGATTGAAACTCATCGAAACCAAAGCGGGAGAAGTCTTTAACGCAGATATCCATGAAGCCATTACTCAAATATCAGCGCCTAGTGACGATTTGAAAGGAAAAATCATTGATGTTATCGAAATGGGATACTCCCTTGGAGAAAAAATAATACGCTACCCCAAAGTAGTGATAGGACAATAGTATGAAGGAAGATTTTTACGACATTTTAGGCATTTCAAAAGGAGCAACTGCTGCCGAGATTAAGAAGGCATATCGCAAGAAAGCCGTGCAGTACCACCCCGACAAAAATCCGGGTGACTCCAAGGCGGAAGAGATGTTTAAAAAAGCAGCGGAAGCTTATGAAGTCTTGAGCGATCCAGATAAAAAATCTCGTTACGATCAATATGGTCACCAAGCTTTTGAAGGCGGTGGCTTTGGCGGCGGCGGTGGCGGAATGAACATGGACGATATCTTTAGCCAGTTTGGAGATATCTTCGGTAGTGCGTTCGGCGGCGGTGGCGGCGGATTTGGTGGCTTTGGCGGCGGCGGCGGTCAGCGTCGTGTAAAAGGAAGTAATCTACGAATTCGAGTTAAATTAACGTTGGAGGAGATTGCTAATGGAGTGGATAAGAAAATAAAAGTAAAAAGGAAAAAGGTAGCTCCTGGAACTACCTATAAAACTTGTGGTACTTGTGGTGGGCGCGGACAGGTAACAAAAATTCAAAATACCATTTTGGGCCGAATGCAAACATCGGCCACTTGTGGAACTTGTCAAGGGGCTGGACAATCTGTAGAAAATTCACCTTCTGGGTCTGATTCCTATGGAATGATTGCTGATGAAGAAACGGTTTCCATTAAAATTCCAGCAGGAGTCGTAGATGGAATGCAACTTAAAGTAACTGGAAAAGGAAATGACGCGCCTGGAAATGGAGTAGCTGGTGACTTATTAGTTGCCATTGAAGAGCTTCCCCATTCCAACTTACAGCGAGAGGGCGATAACCTACATTACGATTTGTACGTAAGCTTTTCTGAAGCTGCCTTAGGAACTTCTAAGGAGATTGAAACGGTAACAGGAAAAGTTCGAATCAAGATTGAAGCAGGTGCTCAAAGTGGCAAGATATTAAGGCTTCGAAACAAAGGTATTCCGAGCATTAATGGATATGGTACTGGAGACTTGTTAGTACATGTAAATGTATGGACTCCAAAGACTTTAACTAAGGAGCAAAAGGAGTTTTTCGAGAAGATGAAAAATGACGAACATTTTGAACCAAAACCTGAAAAAGACGACAAGTCCTTTTTTGAGAAAGTAAAGGATATGTTTTCCTAAAAAAGGCTCTTTTAATTTATTTTACTTATATTTGAAAGTCGCTATTCTAAATAGTGATAATTTTTCTTTTTCATAGCAATTTTTTTCCCACCCTCTAAGTAATTAGAGGGTGGGTTTTGTTTTTAAATAGATTCCTAAATATTGAATTTGAAATTAACTGAGAACTAAAATTTCTTCTGAATAATATGTATTTCTGTTGTATAAGTCTATTTTTCATAAGGTTACATATGTATTGGCGTTAAATAAGAACAGTTCTTTGTTTGAGTTAGTGTAACAATTTCAGAAAATGAAATACAAACACATAAACTACAATTAAACCTTCGAACCTTCGGAGTGTTTAAATACCTTTACATCTTATAATTTTTCTATGGACAATCTGCTTGTTGCAACTAATATTTCAAAATCTTTTGGCGATTTTAAAGCTTTGAATGACGTCACAATCGAAGTCCCTAAAGGCAGTGTTTTTGGCCTTTTAGGACCCAATGGTGCTGGGAAGACCACTTTGATTAGAATCATAAATCAAATTACCATTCCGGATACGGGAAGTGTCTTTCTAGATGGAGAGCCTTTACAACCCCATCATATTCAGAATATTGGCTATCTACCAGAGGAGCGTGGACTTTATAAGACGATGAAAGTTGGAGAGCAGTTGCTCTATTTAGCTCAACTGAAAGGACTCTCCAGAGCAGAAGCAAGAAAGCGACTTAAAGTTTGGTTTGAACGCCTCGAAATTGGAGATTGGTGGAATAAAAAGATCCAAGAACTCTCCAAGGGGATGGCTCAAAAAATACAGTTCGTAGTGACTGTGGTGCACGAACCCAAATTGCTCATTTTTGATGAGCCCTTCAGCGGTTTCGACCCTATAAATGCCAATTTGATTAAGGATGAAATTCTGAAATTACGGGACGATGGAGCCACCGTCATCTTTTCGACCCACCGTATGGAATCGGTCGAAGAAATGTGCGACCATATTGCGCTTATTCATCAATCCAAAAAAATATTAGACGGCCCATTAATCGATATTAAAAGGCAGTTTAAATCGAATAGTTATGAAGTAGGACTGGTTACTAATCAAAAGGAGCAAGCTTCCAAAGCTTTGAGTGAAAGGTTTGAAATTATCCCGGCCGACTTTAAAACGATTAACGACGAGTTGCAATACAAATTGAAGCTCCCTGATGGGACATCTCCTAATGAGTTGTTGAGCTATCTAAGCCAATTAGGGCAGGTGACACATTTTGTTGAAATGGTTCCTTCTGCAAGTGAAATTTTTATCGAATCCGTAAAGAACAACTAAACCCAACCCACAATGAATCATCTTTCTCTCATTATAAAACGCGAATACCTTACCAAGGTAAAGAATAAGTCGTTTATTATTATGACCTTTTTGAGTCCGCTGATTATGGTAGGGCTTATTAGCTTGGTTGCTTACCTATCCCAATTAAACAATGACACCATGCGAACTATTTCGGTTTTGGACGAGAGTGGTTTGTTTTTAGATCAATTTGAAGATACGGACAATTTGAAGTATGAATTATTGACCAATGTAACCCTTGATGAAGCTAAATTGACAGCTGAAAAAGGGGAGGTGTATGGTTTGCTTTTTATTCCGAAGAAAGATAAACTGGATGAACTTTCAAATTCCATTACTTTTTACTCGGAAGACTCTCCGTCATTAACCGTAATGAGTAATATAGAACGCACGCTAGAAGCTAAAGCCAATTCGCTTAAACTTAAAGAATCGAACTTGGATGCTGAATTAATTAAGAGTTTGCGGCTAGATATTGAAACTCAATTGGAAAGTTTTCAAGGGGAAGAAACCTCAAAAATGGGATCTGTTCTGAAACTAATTTTTGGAGGATTAGCTGGATATTTATTATTCATGTTTATCATTATCTACGGTAATATGATTATGCGAAGTGTTATCGAAGAAAAAACCAGTCGTATTATTGAAGTGATTATCTCATCGGTGAAACCCATGAAACTTTTACTCGGAAAGATTATAGGTACCTCATTAGCGGGTGTTTCCCAATTTTTAGTTTGGGTCATCTTGTTAAGTGTGCTTAGTAGTGTAGTATTCTTGGTCTTCGGAATTGACCCAGGAGCGATGCAGGCCGAGCAAATGAATACGGTAGTCGAGGCCTCTGGGAATAATATGGATGCCATGGTTGCCGAACTCTGGACAGAGTTTTGGAAACTCCCTATTTTGAATCTAATTATTATGTTCCTCTTCTTCTTTATTGGAGGGTATTTACTATACGCTTCGCTCTATGCAGCTATAGGAGCGGCGGTGGATAGTGAGACGGATACACAGCAATTCATGTTACCCATCTTGTTGCCACTTATTCTGGCTGTTTATGTTGGATTTTTTACGGTAATTGAAGACCCTCATGGAACCGTTTCTCAGGTGTTTTCGTATATCCCATTTACCTCCCCAGTGGTGATGTTAATGCGGATTCCTTTTGGGGTTCCAATTTGGCAACAAATACTTTCAGTAGTTATTTTATTTGCTACCTTTATCGGTACTGTTTGGTTTGCCTCGAAGATTTATCGAGTTGGAATTTTAATGTATGGCAAAAAACCAACCTACAGGGAAATTATTAAATGGCTTAAATATTAATTGGTGCAAGAAGACGTTTCAGACAAGATTACCGAAGTAGTCACAGAAGATATTTGGGGCGCCATAAAAAGTGTTCTGGATTGGGGATATCATGTTGGCAAAGGGGATCAACAGGTACATATTACTGTTGGCTTTTTACTTCTTATTGCCGTCGCATTCTTTGTAACTTCATTTATACTTAAATTGGTTCGTCGCTTGTTTACACGTCGGATGGACGATTCAGACAAACTGAAATTTGTGAGCTTTTTTAAGTTTATCAAATATGTGGTTTATATCATCGTTGTTTTCTCCGTTTTGAGTGTAGCTGGGGTTAACGTGACTCCATTTTTAGCGGCTTCTGCTGCGCTTCTGCTAGGAGTTGGTTTGGCATTGCAACAAATATTTCAGGATGTTATTGGTGGTATTTTGATCATGGTTGACAAATCGTTATTGGTGGGTGATATTATTGAAGTGGATGGGAAAGTAGGTCGTGTTATTGATATCCGATTACGAACGACTAGAGCCATTACCAGAGACGATAAAATTTTAATTATCCCGAACCATAAGTTCATTAATAACTCGATATTAAATTTCACTCAAAATCACAAGACCACACGAGAATTTGTATCTGTGGGGGTGGCCTATGGCAGTGATACGCAAAAGGTGAAGGAACTACTATTAGAAAGTGTCACTGACGACAGTCGTATCTTAAAAAAGCCTAAGCCTTTTGTGGCCTTTCAGGACTTTGGAGATTCGTCTTTAGATTTTAGCATATATTTCTATATTTCAGATAGCTTTATAGACCCGTTCATTAAAAGCGATATTCGTTTCAAGATTGACGCGCTCTTTCGTGAGCATGGGGTCACCATTCCGTTTCCGCAACGCGATGTTCATATTATACAAGGAGAATCTTTTCAGAAAACCATAAACAAAACATAAAATTACTGTGTACGACACAATTTAATTTATGTGTGGAAGTTGTTTAGTGCTAGTTGTGGAAAAGTGAGTATCTTCCACCCTTGTTAATACTCCATTACAAGATTTGCATGAATACCATCTTACGGGCCTTTTTTTATTCTGAATTTACCGCTTTCAAGTTTTTTCTGTTTTTAACTGTGTTAGGACTATGTAGCGTGCCAGCTAAGGCGCAAGTTTCGGACCTAGCTCGCGTGGAATATACTTATATTCCACAGGCGGATTCAGAGAATAGGGTGAGTCGGTTTAGGGCTTTTGTAAATTATCCCATTCGCCTTGGTTGGGAAGGTAGTTTTATTGTTGTTGGGCTTGAATATAGAAAACTAGATTTGGATTTCGAAGACCCAGTTCCCTTCGATTTGGACGCTTTAGGCAAATTTCAAATGTTTCGCTCCTCGGTGGCCTTTACTTATAAGATGAAGAAGGATTGGCGCTTGGCCGCAAATGCTGGGATAGAGGTGAATTCGAATTTTGAGAAAAGTTCAATCACCAATGAGGATCTAAATTTTACCGGAGCTTTGTTTTTTATTAAGGATAAATCGGGCGAAGGGGTTGAAAAACCTTCTCGTTTTATTATAGGACTAAACTATTCAACAAATGCAGGGCGTCCTTTCCCAATTCCTTTAATCAATTACTATAAAAAGTTTCGACCTAATTGGTCCTATTCCGTAGGAACGCCAAAAACCAATATCAAACATTCTCTTACCAAAAAACAAAGTATTCAGGCGTATATTACTTTGGATGGTTTCTATTCCAATATTCAAAATAATTTGGATGTACATGGTGTCGATGGTTCTATCGCAAAGGCGGAAAATATATCCATGACATTGGTGCTTGGAGGTATAGGATATGAATATTATTTCACTAAAAATTTAGTGGCCTATGCGTATGGTGGTCATACCTTTTTCAATGAAATTAGATTAAGAGATGGAAGTCTAAACAATCTTTTTAAGATAAATGAGAAAAATACGTTTTATCTTAGAAGCGGAATTAAATTTAAAATTTAAGCATGTCGAAAATATTAATTATTGAAGATGAAGCGGCCATTCGCAGGGTGCTAGTGAAGATTCTTTCAGAAGAAAATGATACCTACCAAGTTTCGGAAGCCGAAGATGGATTGATTGGGATTGAACTTATCAGAAAAGAAGATTACGATTTGGTTTTATGTGATATTAAAATGCCGAAAATGGATGGGGTAGAGGTTTTAGAGGCTGTTAAGAAGATTAAACCTGAAGTGCCTATTGTAATGATTTCTGGTCATGGAGATCTAGATACGGCTGTAAATACGATGCGCTTAGGTGCCTTCGATTATATTTCAAAACCACCCGATTTAAATAGGTTGCTGAATACAGTTCGAATTGCTCTAGATCGAAAAGAATTAGTGGTCGAAAATACGCGACTCAAGAAAAAAGTTGGTAAGAAGTATGAAATGATCGGTGAGTCTCCTGCGATTGCGCATATTAAGGAGATGATCGAAAAAGTGGCTCCAACAGAAGCACGTGTGCTCATCACTGGCCCCAATGGGACAGGAAAAGAATTAGTTGCCCATTGGCTCCACCAAAAGAGTAACCGCTCAAAGGGCCCTATGATAGAAGTAAATTGCGCAGCCATACCAAGTGAGTTGATCGAAAGTGAATTGTTTGGGCATGTAAAAGGTGCTTTTACATCTGCCAATAAAGATCGAGCAGGGAAGTTTGAAGCTGCGAATGGCGGAACTATATTTTTGGATGAAGTAGGAGATATGAGTCTAAGCGCACAGGCTAAAGTGCTTCGGGCGTTGCAAGAAAGTAGAGTACAACGTGTAGGAAGTGATAAAGATATTAAAGTAGATGTTCGCGTGGTAGCAGCAACTAATAAAAACCTAAAAAAGGAAATCGCTGAAGGGAACTTTAGAGAGGATTTATACCATCGGTTAGCGGTGATTTTAGTGAAAGTGCCGGCCTTGAATGATCGAAGAGATGATATTCCTATGCTTATTGAATATTTTACTCGGAAGATTGCCGACGAACATGGAACTGCTCAAAAGGAATTTTCGACCAAGGCTATTAAACTGCTTCAAGAATATGACTGGACTGGAAATATTCGTGAATTAAGGAATGTAGTGGAACGTCTTATCATATTAGGTGATAAGGAAGTGAGTGAAAGCGATGTAAAGCTCTTTGCTACAAAATAGAAGAGCTACCTGTTTCCAGATAGCTCCTTATATGTTTACTCTTCTGTTTTCCATTCACAACTCGACAATCGATTGAGAAGATTATTGGCCATTTCCTTAGCTTTTTCTGAGTAAAAAACTTTGGTCGCTTCTAGGGTTTCTAATCCTAACTCGCCCTCTGTTTTTAGATAGGATGACTCGGTTAGGGGTTGTGTATCCTTACAGCCCATCGTTTGTGTAAAATTGTTGATTAGTGTTTCTAATTGTGTTAGATTCAGTTCCGATGCTAAACGCACCTTCTTTTGCAATTCCAGCATTTCTCCTTTTTGCACAGCTATTTCTGTCTGCATTCGCTGTTGCTCTTTAATTTGCTCCTGTAGCTTTTGCTGCTGCTCCAATAGCCTTTGTTGCTGCTCTAGCAATAGTTTTTCCTGAGCTAGGATATTCCCTTCCGCTTCCTTTAAGGCAAAAGTGGGATCATTTGCACTACAGTTGTCTAAAGCAATAATAATGTTCTTTGCATTGGATCTAGCTCGACTAACAAATAATCTAACAGCTTCAAATTTGTCTTTCTCTAATGCCTTGTCTAAATTGGCTAGGGCGTCGAAGCTCGCATTGTTTGCATCCACACAGCCACAAATTTTTGTGGATTGGAGTACTTTTTGAATAGCGATTTTGGAACGATTCGCGTACTGTTTGAGCTGTTCAACATTGTTTGCCTCCATGGCAGTTTCTGCATGTTGATAGCCATAAGTCGCATCTTGGTATGCTACTTCGCATTCGACAGCGTAGGTGGCTGTTGACATGAGTGCGAAGAAAGCAATTAGTGTAGTTGTTTTATTCATATGTATTGGGGTTATATTAAGTAGGAAATTTCCTAATAAAAACCAAAAAAAGCAAATTTATTGGGAGTTAATATGTTAAAAATCTGATATAATAGCTTGTAGTATTGTTAAATGCGTTGTGTAGCTCCCGTCTTTAGTGTAATTATGTGGTAAAGCAAATCATTGTAAATAAAATCTATTCACAGAATCTTTTCTATCTTTAGACAGAATCAAATTGAGCGTTAATGAATACAATAAGGAGTTCGGACTATAAAATTTCAGAAAGTATAAAAATTTCAGAATTGGCCACCAATGAAGACTTGGCATCTTCTAAGGACGAATTGAAGACTGCATTGGAGGATACAAGGGAAAGATTGGGAAGTCTTCAGGACACGCTATATGCTCACGGTAAATATGCCGTTTTGGTATGTTTACAAGGTATGGACACAGCTGGTAAGGATAGCTTAATTCGTGAGGTTTTTAAAGATTTTAATGCACGTGGGGTTGTGGTACACAGTTTCAAAGTTCCTACGGATCTCGAACGAAAGCATGATTATCTTTGGAGACATTATATAGCACTTCCTGCTCGAGGAAAATTTGGAGTTTTTAATAGGACCCATTATGAAAATGTCTTAGTGACTCGTGTACATCCAGGATACATTTTAGGCGAAAATTTACCGCAAATACATTCGGTGGATGATGTGAATGACGCCTTTTGGGTGGATCGATTCGAGCAGATTGTTAATTTTGAAAAGAACTTGGCCCAAAATGGGACCTTGATCTTTAAATTCTTTTTAAATGTCTCCAAAGGGGAGCAAAAAAACCGATTGATTCGCAGACTGGAGAAGCGAAATAAGCACTGGAAATTCTCGCCAGATGACCTGAAAGAGCGAAAGTTATGGGATGACTACATGATTTGCTATGAAGAAGCAATTAATAAGACCTCCAAGCCTCATGCACCATGGTTTAATATTCCTGCCGATAATAAACCCGCGGCTCGATTACTGGTAGCATCTATATTACTTGAAGAATTACAAAAATATAAAGACATCAAAGAACCTGAGTTGGAACCTAAATTGAAAGCTAGAATTGCCGAGTTCAAACAACAACTTGAAAACGAATAAGTCCCAAATCTATTTATACTAAAAAATGAATAAAATAACGCTCCTAAGTATTCTTACCTTACTATTATTTTCTGAAGGTTTTTCGCAAAATGTAAATCAGCAGGATTCCATTACCATTCGGAATTTGTACGATATGGCCTTGCTAAATGGCCAAAGCTATGATTGGCTTGATGATTTGTCTACGCAAATTGGAGGGAGACTTTCCGGTTCACTTGCGGCAGAGAAGGCCGTTCAGTATACAAAGGAAGAACTTGACAAACTGGGATTGGATAAAGTGTGGTTGCAGCCAGTAATGGTTCCTAAATGGACTCGAGGAATTCCTGAATACGCGTTTATTGAAACGGCACCAGGAATTACGAGCATTCAGGACATTTGTGCTTTGGGTGGATCTGTCGCTACTCCAGATGGCGGACTTAAAGCAGAGGTTATTGAAGTTTCTGGACTCGAGGATTTGGCCAATTACGGAAAAGAACGAATTCAGGGCAAAATAGTATTCTATAACAGACCTATGCAGGCCAATGTAATAAACACTTTTAGCGCCTATGGAGGTTGTGTGGATCAGCGTTACGCTGGAGCCATGGAGGCAGCCAAATATGGAGCGGTTGGGATTGTAGTGCGTTCAATGACCTTAAGAGAAGATGATTTTCCACACACGGGCACGATGAGTTATGGTGATTTACCTTCAAGCCAAAGAATTCCAGCATGCGCTATAAGTACCAACGGTGCAAAATACCTGAGCAATGCTTTGAAATTGAAACCGGATATTAAGTTTTATTTTAAACAAAATTGTAGGGTGTTTAATGATGTGAAATCTTATAATGTTATCGGTGAAATTACGGGAAGTGAATTTCCTAATAAGTATATGGTTGTTGGCGGACATTTGGATTCTTGGGATTTAGGCGACGGTTCTCATGATGATGGAGCAGGATGCGTTCAATCTATGGAAGTTCTAAGGTTATTCAAAAAAATAAACTATCAGCCAAGACATTCAATAAGAGTGGTCTTATTTATGAATGAAGAGAATGGATTACGAGGCGGTAAAAAATATGCTGCGGTGGCAAAATTAAAACAAGAAACACATGTATTTGCCTTGGAAAGTGATGCGGGTGGATTTTCGCCTAGAGGCTTTTCCTTTGATACCGATGACGCTAATTTTGCTCAAATAAAAAGTTGGGAAGCTTTATTCAAGCCTTACATGATTCATTATTTTGAGCGGGGTGGAAGTGGAGCGGACATTGGTCCATTAAAAGACAAAACTATTGTTCTATCTGGATTACGACCCGATTCTCAACGTTATTTTGACTACCATCATGCGGCAAACGACACCTTTGATGCCGTAAATAGGCGCGAATTGGAATTGGGCGGTGCCGCCATGGCAAGCTTGATGTACTTGTTCGATAAGTATGGTATAGTTTTACAGCCATAGGGATTGTAAATATCTATAGACAAGTGAGATACAGCTATTTCTTTCAAAATTTTTGAGCTTTTCTGGCAGTTTAATTTATGCTTTAGGAGTAAGTGTTTATCGGCTACTGGAAGTAAACTATTATCGGGAATTACCATAAAGGGCTGTTTCTAGGAAACAATTCGTATATTTAGGTAAGCGATAATCGCACTAACCCATGTTTAGATTTACGACCATATTAAGAATGACTTTGCTTACATTATTTTTGGCCTTTATGTCCATTAGTAGTGTAAATGCTTTCGATGGTTCTATAAGTATCGATCCAGTGGTTCAAGAAGAATTGGAGCCTTCTTTCGTGCTCAAGTTAGAGCAAGATAATAGTAAATTTAGCCAAGATTCCATCCAAATGTATGAGGATATGGCAATTATTGCTGCTAGGAACAATGATGTCGAGAATGCGAGTATTTATTTGGAAAAATACGTAATGTATTCAGGCGACAATGGATTTGTAGATACCGCCTATTTTAAGCGATTTGATGGTACTCCAGAATTTATTAAACTCCATGACAAGTATTCGCTTAATTTTAGTTGGCTGAACTTTTTCTATTTGTTCTCAGCACTTATCGGTTTCTTTATTGGTTTCATGTTACTCTTAGGCAAGAAAAAGGATCGAACAGCAGCCGTTTTGATAAGCGTTTTTGTTTTAGTTCACTCGGTATTCATTTTTCACTTGTTTTTATTCAATACCAATTTGCAGTTTAGAGTACCGCATACTCTTTTTATGTCCTCTGTTTTTTCCTATCTATATGGACCGCTGATTTATTTTTATTTCAAAAGAATTACACTTAGTTATCAATTCAAAAAAATTGATTGGCTTCATGCTATACCAACAGTTTTGATTGTTATTGCCACAATACCGCTTTTTTTACTTTCCGCAGAAGAGAAATTAAGAGCGATGTTTGATGTAGGAAATGTAAATACAAAGGTCTATTTAATTTTGGGTTTTTCTACCAAGTTGTTATCCTTGCTTATCTATGGTTTCCTTACTTTGAAAGTATATTTAAAAACCAAAAATTACAGTTGGATTACGGAAGATGCAAAGAAATGGACTAGGAATTTGGTTACCTTAACACAGGTATATGTGTTATCGTATTTCATATATGGGTTTACCATTACTGATTTAATTCCAAGATCAGAGTTTCTTTATAATCTACAAATTGTCGCAATGGCCTCCATGGTATTATACATTGGTTATAAGTCATACTTAATGCCTAATTTATTTACTGCCACTTTTGCCAAACAGCAGGACAAGTATAAAAAGTCAGGCCTTACTTCTAGTTTTTCTACTGAATTAAAGGAACAGCTAATGCAGTTATTGGAAGTGGAAAAAATTTATCGCCAAAACAATATTAGTTTGGCCATCGTAAGTGATCAATTGGGAACCACACGTCACAATACGTCGCAGGTTATTAATGAACATTTTGGTTTGAACTTTTTTGAATTAATTAATAAATTTCGAATTGAGGAAGCCACAGAGATTCTTAAAAATGATAAAAACAAAAATTTGAATATCATTGATGTTGCCTATGAAGTAGGGTTCAACAATAAGGTGACATTCAATAAATCCTTCAGAAAAGTGCTTTCACAAACACCCTCCCAGTATTTGAGCTCCCTGAATTTGTAAATCTGAGGTAATCTTACTTCGGAAACGAAAACAATGATAGGGCTTCACCATAATGCTCCACATATTTACTTATTTAGTATAGATTCTATCGCACAATAACGATGGATCTAAAAAGTAGTTTTTCATTTGTTTAATGTTCTTATTTGTTCGGTAATTCCTAAGTTTGGTTGGTTATTCGTTTATTCCGGACAAATCTAAATCCGCTTCTTTCTTAATTGAAGCGGATTTTTTATGCCATGCATTTGTTCATTAATTATTATAAAGTTATGCGATAACCAACGGGGCGTTTTCTAACTTTGCTTCAAACGATCCAATCTTGCTCAGCCAATACACCAAAGAGTTCCGTTACAATATTAAACTTGCCTCTCCTGTAATTTTAGGAATGTTAGGGCATACGATGGTGGCCTTTGTTGATAATATTATGGTGGGCCAATTGGGAACGGCTGAATTGGCTGCCGTTTCTTTAGGGAATAGCTTTATGTTTATCGCAATGTCGCTGGGTATTGGATTCTCAACAGCCATTACTCCTTTGGTAGCCGAAGCGGATAGTGAAGGTAATTTTGATAAGGGTAAGTCCTCTTTCAAACACGGCCTTTTTCTTTGTACCGTTTTGGGGATTGCTCTTTTTTTGATGGTTTATTACGCCAAGCCGCTCATGTATTTTATGAAACAGCCCGAAGAAGTGGTGGTGTTAGCCATGCCCTACCTAAATTTGGTGGCTATTTCTTTAATTCCGCTCATTGTGTTCCAGGCGTTCAAGCAATGTAGTGATGGCCTTTCCATGACCAAATACCCCATGTATGCTACGATTCTTGCAAACGTGATAAATGTCATACTGAACTATCTTTTTATCTTCGGAAAAATGGGCCTCCCGGAGCTCGGGGTGGTTGGTGCCGCTATTGGAACGCTCGCTTCGCGACTGATTATGGTAGTTTATTTATGGTTTTTAATGTCTCAACATTATAAGTCAAGAGAATATGTACTGCATATCAAGTTGTTCAAGCTATCAAAGAAAATGCTTAAAAAAATATTGAACCTTGGTTTCCCTTCTGCGCTACAAATGTTTTTCGAAGTAGCCATATTCACAGCAGCTATATGGCTCTCAGGGATTTTGGGTAAAAATCCGCAAGCTGCCAATCAAATTGCCCTGAACCTATCATCGATGACCTTTATGGTTGCCATGGGATTCAGTGTAGCGGCTATGATTCGAGTTGGGAATCAAAAAGGGTTAAAACGATTTAGAGAGTTGCGACGAATAGCATTTTCCATAGTTTTATTGGCTACCATTTTCTCCACGGCTTTTGCAGTCATATTCCTTTTGTTTAGTGGGGAATTGCCTAAGTTATACTTGGACGAAAATGACCCTCAGAATATCGCTGATAATTTAGAGGTGCTTACGATAGCTGCCAAATTATTACTTGTCGCCGCCATCTTCCAGATTAGTGATGGTATTCAAGTCGTCATCTTAGGCGCCCTTCGAGGGATGCAAGATGTGAAAATTCCAACCATTATGACTTTCATCGCCTATTGGGTTGTTGGATTCCCTGTTTCCTTCTATTTAAGTATGTATACCGAATACAAAAGTTCGGGCATTTGGATTGGTTTATTGGCCGGTTTAACAACTTCGGCAATTCTTCTATCTATTAGGTTTCATATGCTCTCTAAACGGTTAATCTCTAATTCATAATGATTTGATATTCAGCGGTTAATGTAAATATTAATTCCTATCCCTTCCTTTATAAATCCCGACCCTTGGTTTTATAAATCCCGATTTAGATGGCTTTTATTGCCTCCTTTTCTATGTTACTTTAGTGATGTAGAAACTTTAAAAGGACGCATTATGAAAAAGTATATACTTATAATTTTAATAGCATTTGGAACACAAGTTGAAGGACAAACTTGGATTAATTACACTTCCGAGGACGGTTTAATTGAGGGAGTTATTTTTTCGATGGTAGAAGACAACGATGGCAATATATGGTTTGTGGATTTGTTGGATGCAACTTCAGCTGGAATTGGAAAATTTGACGGAACTAATTGGGAAGCTTTTGCCCAAGGTGATGGCCCTAGTTCCAATACCTATAGAAAAGTCTTAGAAGACAAAGACGGATTACTTTGGTTTGGTAGTTTTTTTGACGGCAAAGGAGTAGATGTATATGATGGAGAGAATTGGATTAATTATTCCATTATTGATGGTCTTTTGGGTAATGATATTACAGATATTACTCAAGGTAACTTCGGAACAACATGGTTTGGTGTTTCAGGACCAACCGCTGGGGGAATCTCGAATTTCGATGCTGGGTCGTTTACCAATTACAATACTTCGAGTGGATTGGTAGATGATGAGGTGCAATCATTGCTTCTGGCGTCGGACGGAACCTTATGGGTTGGTACGAGTGGCGGAATTTCAAATTTCGTTGGAAACTTTTTTATTAACTACACGGTCGACGACGGTTTGGTTGCCAACGATGTCAATGATATTTATCAAGATGCTTTGGGAAACATTTGGTTTGCCACTTTTATGAAAAATGTTGGAGTTAGCGTGTTTGATGGGGTGGATTTTACAACCGTATCCATGTCCGATGGTCTAGTGAATAACAGAGTGACGGTGATTGAGGGTGATAGCAACAATAACATTTGGTTTGGTACCGATGGAGGTGTTTCAAAACTGAGTGGAGGTCTCTGGGTGAATTATACCGAAGCGGACGGGTTATTAGACAATCATGTAAGTTCAATTCTTGTAGATTCCGACGGTAATATTTGGTTTGGCACCTGGGGAGGTGTGAGCAAATTTAATCCGACTCTGGGTGTCTTTGAAACATTAAAAGAAGATTTTGTGCTTTACCCAAATCCAACTAATTCAGTTTTGTACATCACTTCAGAAGCACAAATTAATACCGTTGAAATCTATGCGCTAACGGGCGCCCAAATGCTCTCCATTTCAGAAAATAATGTAGCTCAAATAAATGTTGCTTCGCTATCGCAAGGAGTGTATTGGGTAAAAGTGACAGATGACAATGATCGCACTGGATTCAAAAAAGTAATTATCAATTAGGTTAGTTAATTGTTCTTTGTTAGTAGTTCAAACTTCAGGGGTAAGAACTTGGGAGGTAAGAACTTGGGGTTTCTACTAACATAAGACAAAAGCCCGAATGGTTAAGCTGAAATAGCTTGACCTAAGACGACAACAAACATGTTTATGTAAGTTTAAATGTGTTTGTTATTTTAATAAGTAGAAAGATCCCGGGATTAGGCTTGGGGTCTTTCGTTTTTTTAGGCCCTTATCAATCCCATTTAAAAAGATCAAGATGTATTTTTATTACACTGATTGTCATAATATAAGGGATAAACCTCTTTTCGCTCTGTTTTTATAAATTCCGACTCGAGTTTTATAAAAGCCTATTTACATCCCTTTTATGACACGATTTCATATGCTAGATTTGAACTGTTATTCGCACTAAAACTAATCACATGAAGAAAATAATACTCATAGTAGCTTTGGTAATGAGTTTGCCATTTCAAGCGCAAACATGGACTAATTATACCAGTGCAGATGGTCTAGTTAGTGGAATTATTTCTACAATTATTCAAGATAGTAAAGGTCTCTATTGGTTTGCAGATTGGTCGCAAGATATCCCTTCGGGTCTTGGAACTTTTGATGGCACAAATTGGAATCAGATTGGGTTTGCAGAAGGCCTGGAGAGCAATAGAATAACGTCCGTGATTGAGGTATCCAACGGAGATTATTGGGTTGGAACGAACTTCGATCTAAAGGGAGTTTATAAATACGATGGCTCGTCTTGGATAAATTTTAGTTCCCTAGATGGATTGGTGTTTGATGCGGTGAATCAGATAATTGAAGATATCGAAGGCAATTTATGGATGGGTACTGAATTTGGTGTCAGTAAATTTGACGGGGCGGTCTGGACAAATTATACCACTGTAGATGGTCTGTCGGGCGATCATGTTCGTGATATTATTCAGGACCATGAAGGAAATTTGTGGTTTGGAACTTTAGAAAATGGAGTAAGTAAATTTGACGGAACTAGTTGGACCACGTATGATATAACAGATGGACTGGCTGCAAATGATGTTTTTGTGTTATTTGAGGACAGTAATGACATCCTGTGGTTCGGAACCTTTTTTGGTGAGACGGGCTTGAGCAGATTTGATGGGACTACTTGGACAACTTTTACTGAAACCGATGGTTTAGCAGGCAATCAGGTTCGAGCTATCATTGAGGATGGTAATGGTAATATATGGTTTGGGACAAATACAGGTATATCAAAATATGATGGAACGACTTTTACCAATTATTCAACTGCCGACGGATTAATTGATGATAGAATTCGAGCCATCTTTGAAGATACTGATGGCAATCTATGGTTTGGAACTTGGGGTGGCGTGAGCGTATTCAACCCTACATTAGGTGTATTTGATACTTTAAAAGAAAAAATAACGCTCTACCCAAATCCAGCAAGCGCTGTATTGAATATCACATCGGATGCACAGATCAATTCCGTAGCAATCTACTCCATAACGGGAGCTGAAGTACTTTCGATTTCAGAAAATATTATAACCCAAATAAATATCGCCTCCCTGCAAAAAGGAATGTATTGGGTGAAAGTAACTGATGATTTAGATCGAACAGGTTTCGAGAAGGTCATCATAAATTAGTTTAGTTAGTTTGGTTGTTTTTTTAATTATTGAAAACCCTAGGTTACGGCCTAGGGTTTTCTGCGTTGCATCTATAAGGAACATTTTTTCAAAACGGAATGCGTTGAAAGAATGCACCTCATAATTCTCAAAATTGGTACCTTGCCATCTTAAATAGGAACTCATGGAACTCCCAAAATATATTCTAGGCGACAATACCGATTATCCCGACGCCATATTTGTAATTCGCACCGAATTTCCTCGTTTCATTATTAATCTGGAAGATGATGAAGTAGAGTGGCTTGAAGAATTTGACCAACACGATCAGAAGGAACTAGAATCTGAAACTGAAAATTTTATTAAAGAAGCGAGCGAATTCTACGATCGCGAAGTAGCTCGATACGATGCTTGAGGAACTGCTAAAATATGACACCGATCTTTTTCTCTTTCTGAATAACCTTGGAAGCGAGTCTTGGGATGGTTTATGGCTCTTTATTACTGAAAAACTATCGTCTATTCCATTATATGCGTTGTTGCTTTATTTAGTGTTTAAACAGCTTGGTTGGAAGGCTACGTTGGTGGTGATGGTTACTGCAGCCTTAATGATTACCGCAACAGACCAATTGGCCAATTTATTTAAGTATATTTTGTTTCAACGTCCACGCCCATGTCGGGTGGAGGAGCTTAAACCCGTAATGCGACTTATTGCTGATGGTTGTGGTCGCTATGGCTACTTTTCAGCACATGCAGCTAGTACTATGGCAGCTGCTGTTTTTCTCGGTCTCTTATTGAAGAATCGATATAAGTACCTTCCGTTTTTATTGCTTTTTTGGGCGGCGGTAGTAGCCTATAGCCGTATTTATTTGGGGGTACACTATCCATTAGATATTATTACCGGAATGTTTTTTGGATCCATTATTGGATGGGTTTTCTTCAAATTACAAGCCTGGGGACAGCGAAAGTTCAAGACCCAAATTATTTCCAAAGACTAAGTCAGTTTTTCTTACCAACCAAATAGAAATCACGCCAAAGTCTTGGCCGGTGCGTGCGCTCTCCTGGGCCTTGCGGATTCATATCGTAGCGTGTTACTTTTTCTACGGTATAGTTTTTAAAGGTCCGTTTGAATAGTTTTAAGTTGTCTTCGGAAACAAGTACGCCGTAAGACGCTGGTTCATCGCTTGGAAGTTGAACCTTACCGTCTTTGTCTTTTAAACTCTGGATGGGCTTTCCATAGGCCCAGATTAATTCAGGTGTAAAGCCTCCAAATTCATAAACGGGTAAGTCAAATTCGGCCTTCCATTCGTTTAATTGCGCTAAGCTTTTGTATTCAGGATTCACGGTTAATGCTTTCGCTAAGGGCATTCCAAAGATTAAAATTGAAATAATAAACCCGATCGTCAAAAAGAAGACAGGTTTTATTTTTTTCTGAATTAAATTCCGAAGTAATAAAACGGCAATAATGGCTAAGGCCAGTGAAAGTAGGATAAACCATATCCAATTGCCTTCAAGCTTGTCGCCTAAAAAAACGGAACCGCCAACAGGAAATAGGAGCCCAATAAAGGCAATCAGACCAAAATTAAAATAGACGGGAATTGTCTCTCGTTTATCTTTAATTTCAGCAAAACGACGGATGAGGTATTCGATATAAAATGCCGTGTTCAACGCCATTGGGATGAGCACTGGAAGTAAGTAGCGTGATTTTTTTTCCGGAATAATTGAAAGTAACACCACGGAACCCATGGTCCATAAAAAAGTAAATAGATAGCCTTTTTTGTCCTTCACTCGGTTTTTTAAGTAGGGATACATAAGAGCGATGAATGCCGGCAAAGTCCAAACACCACTTTGTGTAAAGAAGCTCCAATAATAATAGAAAGGTCTTACGTTATAGCTGGTCCAATTACCAGTTTCTTTTTGAGTGATTTCAGCAACTGCTTGGGTGTCGTAGGTGTAGGTGTACCAATACCACCAGCCTGAAAGTAGCAAGGCCGTGACTAGGAAAATGAGTAGCGGTAGTATGCGCCTCTTTAGGTTTTTAAATTTGTATACAATTCCGAAGGAAATTAAAAAAGGCAGCAAGAGTGTATATAAAGAAACCGGTCCTTTACTCATAAAAGAGCAGCCAAAAAATAAGGCGGCAATCAAGGCATTTTGATACATTCGTTTCTCTTCAGTAAAAAACAAATACAGGAAATAGATGCTTCCCATCATAAATCCGTGATTGAAGATATCCCAATTGGCGTCTCTACCTGCGGAAACAATGTAAAAGGACGTCGCTAGGATTAACGCCCCAATCAACGCGAAGTTTTTATCCTTGAATATTTTTAATGAGAATTTATACGAATAGACCACCAAAACAAGTCCTAAGATAGCTGCCGGAAGCCTTAGAGCGATCAAATTCTTCATCCCAAACACCAATCCCGATAGTGCCGTGAGCCAAGTAGGTAGCGGTGGTTTTTCATAACGAGCTTCACCGTTAAGTGTGGTTAATAACCAGTGACCGTCATCAATCATTTCTCGGGCAGTGACAAAGTTCCGCGCTTCCATAATATTGACAATGAGCACATCTAAATGCGAAAAAAATATGGCCGCGGCGGCTAATGTTACTAGAAGAAAATGATTTGTTTTAAGCCTCTCCATGTCGCTGCTTTCTCATTAAATACATATTACGCATATAAACAAACATCCCAACGGAATGAGCTAAAAATAGCACCTTATCCACTCTAAAAATAGCGTAAGTAAGTATGAGCGTGGAACCTGTCAAACTAATGGCCCAAAAGCCCATGGGTAGGTGAGAAGTCTTCTTCTTTTCTGAAGTAAACCACTGATAAATAAATCGAAAGATAAACACCAATTGAGCGACAATTCCTAAGGCAAACAACCAAGAAGGAATGTTCTCATTTTTCAATAATTTATCCAAATCGTACACATTGTTGTTGTAGGCGTATATCACAATCATCACAGGGAACAACCACAAAAACCATCGGAATAGTTTCGGCATCTGCTGCCATACGTTTTGCAATTGAAGGTTTCGGATGTAAATAAAATAGGTGATAGATTGGCCCATCATAATGGAGAAATCTTCCCGTAAATAACCATAGACAAAGAAAATAACCGACGCCAACAAGCTAAGCTTCCAAAAAATGGAAGGTGTCACTACCTTTTTTTGTTTTTCTGAAAGTAATAACTGAAAGAGAAATCTTGAAAAGAAAAGGCCTTGTCCAGCAAAACCAATGAGATCGATATAGGTTAAATCTAGGTTCATCCTTTATCTTTCACCTCATAGTTAATGTACTTTTTCTTCATCCATAAATAGGCGAAACAATCCATTAACGGACCAATAAGCCGATTCCAAACCCCAAACTTGGCCGTTCCAGCAATCCTAGGAAAGTGTTGCACAGGAACCTGTAATACCTTTCCATTTTGTAATAAAATCATCGCAGGTAAAAAGCGGTGTAGCCCTTTAAACATTGGAATATTTTTTGCGTAATCACTTTTGATAACTTTCAAAGGACATCCTGTATCGTCCATACCATCATGGGTAAAAGCGCGTCGAATGCCATTGGCAATTTTGGAAGACATGTTTTTCACAAAGGAGTCTTTTCTATTGGCACGAACACCAGTGACCAAATCATAAGGACCAATTTGTTCGAGTAGTAAATTAAAATCTTCAGGAGTTGTTTGTAAGTCACTATCAATATAACCCAATAATGGACTCTCTACATGATCAAAGCCCGCCTTAATGGCAGCGCTTAATCCTCTATTTTCTTTGAAAGAGATAAACGCAAAAGCCTCGTTTCTTTGGCAAATGGCTTCAATAAGTTGTTGGCTACGATCTTCGGAGCCGTCATTTACCAAGAGCACGCAGGTTTTCTTAGCGGCTATTTGTGTATAAGCGAGCAATTCCTTTTCAACTCTTTCCAGATTATCCTCTTCGTTGTAAACTGGCACAATGATGGTAAACTCGTACATAGGGCTTTCAATGTATTTCGATGCAAAAGTAATTTTTTTAACTTAAATATGAAGGCCTTGAGCCCCGATATGTCTTTCAGATTCATGACTAGAGTGATCTTTTGAAAGGAAAGGCGAATTTACCCTTCAATTTTTATACTTTTGAATACTCAATATTCAACTAATACGACTGAATGAAAGTACTTGTCACTGGAGCTGCCGGTTTTATAGGTTCCCATACTGCTGAAAGACTTCACGCCTTGGGCCATGAAGTGTTGGCAATCGATAATTATTCTAGCTATTATGATGTAGCCTTAAAAGAGTTAAATACGCAAACACTAGCCGAGAAAGGCATTCTGGTGCATAAAATTGACCTGAGGGAAGACGATTTGTCGAAAGTGTTTGTAGAGGGAATTGATTTTATCTTTCATTTTGCTGCACAACCAGGAATTTCCGCAAGCAGCACCTTTGAAGCCTATTTTTCGAACAATGTTTTAGGAACACAACGTATCCTTGATCTCTTAGAGAAATATGAAAAGAAGCCATTTTTTGTTAATATTGCGACTTCTTCCATTTATGGTTTGCATGCTACGCTTAGTGAAGATGAAGCCCCATTGCCGGCCTCTTGGTACGGTGTCACTAAATTGGCAGCAGAACAATTAGTTTTGGCTTATGCACGTCGAGGATTATTAAAGGGAACCTCCTTGCGCTTGTATTCTGTATATGGACCTCGCGAACGCCCTGATAAATTATACACACGTTTGATTGATTGTGGCCTAAACGACAAAGCTTTCCCTTTGTATGAAGGCAGTGAAAAGCACTTGCGAAGTTTTACCTATGTACAGGATATTGTCGACGGTATTGTAAGTGTTATGACGCACGCTGAAGTTTGTAATACCGAAATTTTTAATTTGGGTACGGAAGAGGAGAACACCACGGCAACCGGAATTGCCACTGTAGAAGAAATCTTAGGTAAAAAAGTAACCATAGAAAATAAACCCGCTCGTCCTGGAGACCAATCTCGAACTAAAGCGAATATTGATAAAGCAAGAAGATTGCTTCAGTATAACCCCCAAACGGGCTTAAGGGAAGGCTTGGAGGCTCAAGTGGCCTGGTTTCGAACTAACTTTCAAAATAAATCATAAGTCAGTGGTGGATGGCTATTACTATCCTGATCTAAATTAATTATGTCTGATAACCAATCACATCATTTAGGCCTTGTCATTGTGATTCCTTGTTACAATGAAGAAAATCGATTTCGTGAAATGAGGTCGGAGTATGTGGCATTTTTGAATAGCCAAAACGATGTTGTTTTGTGCCTAGTAGACGATGGATCTTCAGATGACACTGCTTTGGTACTCCAGACGTTTCAAAAGGAGTTTCCAGATCATGTTGAGGTGCTTATTCTACAAAAAAATCAAGGAAAAGCTGGAGCTGTTCGAAGTGGTATGTTACATTGTGCTGAAAACCTAAAGCTGAAGCACATTGCATTTTTGGATGCCGATTTAGCAACTTCCTTCGAGGAGTGTCTGCGAATTCACTCTTATGTCCTAGAAAAGGACGCTATCACTTTTGCCTTCGCGTCTCGAATTTTGAAAATTGGTTCAGAAATAAAAAGGAAAAAATTCAGATTTGTGGTTGGTCGGATTGTGGCGACACTCATATCTTCTATTTTAGGTATTAAAGTATACGACACCCAATGCGGTTGTAAAGTATTCGAAAAGGAATTGGCTGTCACTTTGTTTAAGGAAAAATTTATCTCTAAGTGGTTATTTGACGTGGAGTTGTTTTTCAGAATGATTCAGTTGTATGGCCGAAAATCTGCCACCGAAAGAATGATAGAAGTCCCATTGAAGTTATGGGAAGACAAGGGTGATTCGAAGGTTCAAATGACCTATTTTTTCAAGCTTTGGATCGATTTGATGAAGATTAAAAGAAAGTATAAAAAGGGGTAGCCCCAAAATTGATATCGTTTAATATATGACAACCAAAAAAGTTTCTACTCACCAATTTTTAAAATGGACCGTTTTTGGAATCATTGCATTGCGGGCTATTTTGATTGCCATCGTCCCCTTGTTGGACAAGACCGAAGCTCGGTATGGTGAAATTGCTCGTCTCATGAAAGAAACGGGACAATGGATCGTACTTCAAATAGATTATGATGTGGTTTTTTGGGCCAAACCTCCTATGTCTACCTGGCTATCAGCATTGAGCATGGAAGTATTTGGAGTGAATGAATTTGCCGCGCGGCTGCCATCCTACCTTATTTGCCTAGGGATAGTGCTGTTAATAATCAAGTTCACCAAGTCAAAGAAATTATCGCAGTATGTACCTGCCTTTATCCTTTTAACAACGCCAGAATTTCTGCTTCACGCAGGAGTGGTATCCACCGATGTCACGCTACTATTAGCCATCGTAATTACCATGTTGGCCTATTGGAAAACCATGAGTGATGGTAAACGATCGATTTGGTCTTATTTGTTTTTCGTCGGAATTGGACTGGGATTATTAGCCAAAGGTCCGCTTGTCATTATTTTGACGGGGCCACCCATTTTTATTTGGTGCCTGCTTGATCGAAGCCGATTTAAAGGAACATTTCTCAAGCTACCTTGGTTGTTAGGACTTCCTATCACCGCACTTATTGCTGTACCCTGGTATTGGATGGCCGAGATTGAATCTCCTGGTTTTGTAGATTATTTTATTGTGGGAGAACATTTCAAACGCTTTACCGAGTCGGGATGGTCTGGGGATAAGTATGGTTTTGCCAAATCACAACCACTGGGAATGATCTGGGTATTTTTATTCGCTTTTGCTTTTCCGTGGATTCAAATCACTGCGGTTATGGCTTGGAAAAGAAGAAAAACCATTTGGAAAGATCCTTGGGTGTCCTTTTTATTACTGTGGTTGCTTTGGACTCCAGTATTTTTCACAATCTCACGAAATGTAATTCACACTTATGTTTTGCCTTCCACTATTCCCATGGCATTACTGCTCATACATTGGTGGAAAGACAATAAGAATTGGTTCCGAATAGCTATGATCTTCCCAATAGCCATTGTTTTGGCTTTAGGGTTTCTCATGGTGACCAATGGTTGGAGTACCTATATGAATACCGATAAATATATTGTTCAGAATCAAGAGGTTGGTACTACCTATAAGGATAGTCCGATGATCTATTGGCAACAAAAAACATATTCTGGCCGATTTTATGCGGAACGACCTACGCTACTTTTGAATAAAATATCTTCATTGGATTCACTAGTGAAAACGAAGAATAAGTTCTTTATATTGATTACTGAAAAACAGGTAAAGCATATACCCGAGGACGTTATGGACCAACTTATTCCGCTGGAGTCGAATTTGAAACGAACCATTTATAGTACTAAGGAGCACTAGAAATCTTTTTATTTGAGGTTCAGTAATAAATCGGCCGCTTTGAAAGGTGTCGTTTTATTTTTGCTGAGCAATTGCAGTTGTTTTTTGAGTTCCTTCTGAATGGACTCCTGTTCATAAAAATCGCTTTTCAACCTAGATTCGATGGTTTGCAGGAGCCAAAATTTGTGCTGTTCGTTTCTTTTGATTTGAAAACTATTGTTTTCTTTTACCAAGGCCACATATTCAGAAATAAGCTTCCAAACAGCATCAATGCCATTGTTTTCAATGGCAGAACAACTTACCGTTTTGGGTGCCCAACCACTTTCCTTGGCAGGGTAGAGGTGCAGTGCACGGTTGAATTCAACTTTTGCCAATTTCGCTGCTTTCACATTTTCACCATCGGCTTTGTTAATGGCAATAGCATCTGCCATTTCTATGATTCCTCTTTTGATTCCTTGTAACTCGTCACCAGCACCTGCTAGTTTCAGCAATAAAAAGAAATCGGTCATCGAATGTACTGCGGTCTCACTTTGTCCCACGCCAACCGTTTCAATAATTATAATGTCATAACCAGCAGCTTCACATAAAATAATGGCTTCACGTGTTTTACGAGCCACCCCGCCTAGAGAATCTCCACTTGCAGAAGGTCTGATAAAAGCGTTGGGGTCTTTGACCAAATCGTCCATTCTGGTTTTGTCCCCAAGGATACTTCCTTTGCTAATGCTACTACTGGGGTCTACCGCTAAGACGGCCACCTTATGGTTTTTAGCAGTTAACAGCTGCCCAAAGCGTTCAATGAAGGTGCTTTTACCTACTCCTGGTACTCCCGTGATTCCAATTCTCAAGGATTTATTCGCGTGAGGAAGGCAGGCCTCGATAATATCATGGGCTTGCTGCCGGTGTTTTTTGGCTTTGCTTTCTATAATGGTGATGGCTCTACTTAAAGAAGTTAAGTTCCCTGCCAAAATACCATCAACTAGTTGTTTAACTGAAGGTGTTTTCTTTCGATTTTCTTTGAGTTTTTCGGCCGCCGCATCGCTTATGGAGGCAGGTTGTGCGATTCCTTCTTTTTCCTGCAAAGCGCTTTTATGTTTGGTTGTTTTGGACACAGTACGAAGTTAGCGCTATTTCTTTTCCATAGGTAAAGGCACTACTACTTGATCCCAAGCGAGTAGGAGTACAGGGTTATTCCCTGGGCCTTCCAATATCTTTATGCTAAAGTTTTCTTCGGTGGTAATACTTTTGGAAACCCTTGCTGTAGCCACGACCACGTCATGTGCTTCTTCACGTGTGGCCTCAGAGTCTTGCCACCGCACCCCCCAGCCGTACATTTTACTGTTAAATATAATTTGCCAGGTTTCCTCTCCAGGAATTGTCCATAGGGTGTATTTTCCAGCAGGCAGGGTTTGGCCGTCGATAAGTAAATCTTTGTCTGTAGTAAAGGTTGTGGCTTCGTTGGCACCAGTTCTCCATACTTCTCCATAGGGAACCAATTCACCAAAGATGGTTCGCCCTTTTTTCGACGGACTAGAATACCAAACTTCAATTTCTTGATCGTTGATATTATATAGTTCGGTTACTTCGGGGCTATGTTTTTTGGTACCTTCTTTGAGCTTTGGTCCAACAACAAAATAGAACAGAAGCGCTATGGCTATTAGTATTCCGGCGATCCAAAGAATGATTTTGACAGCTTTATTCATGACGATTTTCATTTGTTCAAGGAAAGGTAGTAAATTTAAAAGATTATTTTTTGCAACACTCTGTTTTTTGTGTCGTCTTTAACCCGAACAGCAACCAAAAAAACCATCTAAATTGTCCAGTCAGTTACTAGTTGAACAATGCAAACAACAGAATGCTAAGGCACAAATGGCTTTATATAAGCAGTATTGTGACGGTATGTTTGTCGTAGCGCAACGTTATATTAAAGATATGGCTGCGGCAGAGGATGCCATGCAAGAGGCTTTTATTAAGGCCTTTTCAAAATTACATCAGTTCAAAGGGGACGTCACCTTTGGTGCATGGCTAAAACGAATCGTTGTCAATACCTGTTTGGATGTCATTAAGGCAAGAAAACTGGATTTGTATGCGATAAATGAGGAGGTGTTGAGTGTGCCGAATGAGGATGATTGGAATGTTTCGGATGAAACAACAGTTACCGAAATTCATAACGCTATAAACCATCTAAAAGACCCTTACCGAGTAGTGGTGCAATTATTTTTGTTGGAGGGTTATGACCATCAAGAAGTATCTGAGGTTTTAGGTATTACTGAAAGCGCTTCTCGCACGAATTTATACCGAGGGAAGCAACTATTAAAAGAACAGTTAAAACATTTGCAGTATGGGACAGGATATTAGAAATATGTTGAAAGAAGGGAAGCCTGAGCAGCCTAAACTCCAGGATGGACATGAAATGCGCTTTGCAAAGAAGCTAGCGCAATCATTTCCGAAGAAAGAGGAAAAACCAACCTTCCTATGGTTAAAGGTAGCTGCCGCAATTATCGTTTTCCTTGGTTTGGGGTACCTAACGTATCTCAACTTTAATGAGGAAAAAGTGGCCGATCCGGTATTAGCGGAAACTGAAGGCGTAGAAAACGCGACAGAGCAACAATTTACATTAGGGGACCTTTCTCCTGATCTAAAGAAAGTAGAAGATTTTTATACCACTGGAATTGAAGTGCAGTTAGCGTCATTTAATAATGACGATGATAATAAAGAATTAATTGATGCTTATATGAAGCGTCTTAAAGAATTAGACGTTGAATATAAAAAACTAAATAAAGAATTGAATGAAGTAGGTCCTACAGAGGCAACTATTACTGCTTTGGTAGATAATTTGAAATTACGTTTGGAATTGCTGTTCAAACTTAAAAACAAATTAAAAGAACTTAAACAATTAGAAAATGAACAGTTTAATGAAAATATCGTTTAGGATTACAACAGTATTACTGTTTTGTGTATCCCTAGTAAGTGCTCAAAGTACTTATAAAGAGAGTTTTAAGGTAGGTAAAGATGTCACTGTTTCAGTGAATACATCGCATACCAATGTGGTATTCGAAACATGGAACAAAGACTATGTTGCGGTGGAGGCATTTATCGATGATGAAAGTTTATCGACCAAAGAAAAAGAAGAGATCTTCAAAAACTGGGACCTGGATGTACTGGGCAATAGTAAAAAGGTTGTAATTAAATCGAATGCCGGTAGCCTTTGGGGTGGTTTTGAATCTATGGGAAGCTTAAAAGCGTTAAATCGATTAGAATCTTTAGAAAACTTAGACGGGTTAGCAGCCTTGAAAGAATTGAAAAACATGCCTATTTTTGAAGAATTAGGTAATATGGACTGGAACATTTCGGTTCCTGAAGTACCTGAGCTAGCAAAATTTCCGATTTGGCCGTTCAACGGTGATCGCCCTAATTTTAAGAATGGAGATGAGTACAACTATTTCCATGAAAAGAACGGAAAATCATACACATTTGATCGTGGCGAATACAAGAAAAACAAACAGTCCTATGTGGATAAACTCAACCGCAAATATAATAGCTCTGTCAAGGTAAGTCAAGTAGACTCTTGGTTAGATAATGTGGATGACTGGTCTGCGAATGTTGAGACGGTTATGGAAGAATGGGGAGAGAATTTTGGAAAGCAATTTGAAGAACAATTTGGGCCAGAATTTGAAATGAAGATGGAAAAATGGGGTGAAAACTTCGGTGCAGAGATGGAAAAATGGGGGGAAGATTTCGGCGAAAAATTTGGCAAGGATATGGAAGAATGGGGTGAGGAGTTTGGAGAGGACATGGAGAAATGGGCCGAGCAGTTTGAAGATAATGTCGAAAAATGGGCGGAGCAATTTGATGATGAAGGAGGTAATGTGAATACCAAAGTGATTAGGACTCCACATGGAAATAAGACGGTCATCATTAATGGTGATTCAGATAATGGATTGTTTAACACAACTAAAAAAGCCAAGAAAACGATTATAATTAAAATGCCTAAAGGAACCAAGACCGACATTAATGTGCGTCATGGGGAGGTTAAAATGGCAAATGCTCTCAATTTGAAAGCAACGCTTAATTATGCAAAATTTTCAGCTAACAGCATTGATGGAGGGGAAACCCTTATCAATGCTGCCTATGCTCCGGTCTATGTGAATAACTGGTTGGATGGTGTTTTAGACTTGAGTTATGTTGAAGATTGTAAATTGAATAATGTCAAGAAGATTAATCTTATGGCGAATTCAAGTGATGTGAATATTAATTCATTGAACCTAGAAGCATTTCTATCTGGATCTTTTGGAAGTCTGTTCGTGAATAATGTTGGTGATAATTTTGAAACGATAGACATTGTTCTGGAGAATACCGACGCTACATTGAGTCTTCCAAAAGCTGCTTTCAACCTACATTATAATGGTAAAAAGTCTCGCTTTAAAACTCCATCAGCCATAAATATTACAACCGATACCAAAAGCGATAGTCGCACCTTGGTTAAAGGATATTTCAAAACTAAGAATACTGGGAAATCTTTAACGATCAATGCCTCTTATAGTAACATTACCTTTCAATAATATCGATTTAATAGCTGAATTTATTGATTAAAAAATACTTCAAAAAAAATACAACTCAGGAGTCAATAAGTATCATTGTTACGCAAGTCATCCTTAGTTTTTTTTCTATTTTTTAATAATTCTTTTTGTAATCTGACCATCTTCTAAGTCTAGTTTTAAAAAGTACATGCCAGTCTCCAAACGGGAAATATTAATTTCCGTGACCCCTTCACTTCTTGAATTAAACTGGCCAACTTCTTTTCCATTTATAGCATATATAACTGCCGATAAAATCACGGTATTCGGAGCAGAAAGGCTCAGTATGTCTTCTACAGGGTTAGGATACAAGGTAATTCTGTTGCTTTCAGAATTAGTCAACCCCAAATTACATTTATCATTGTAGAACGACCATTCATCAACGCACCAGCCAGTGATTGGGAAACCACCACATTCTGGATAATTGGCATTCTCATCGTCCACTTGAATACAAGTAAGATCTATATTCTCATATGAAATCATGGTCGAGATATTGCCCGTATTCCCATTATTAAGGAATAAACTGTGCAATAGGTTTTGTTGACATTCCAGATACTCTAAGTTTATGTTTTGTCTTAAGTCCAAACTACTCAATTGATTATTACTACACGCCAATCCTCCAAGGCTTAAGTTCTGACTTACGTCAAGATTGGTAAGTAAGTTGCCGTAACAGGCTAAAGTTTCAAGACTTATATTTTGAGAGACATCAATATCGGTTAACAGATTACTTGAGCACCATAATCTTTCGAGTTTGGAATTTTGAGATACATCTAAACTAGTCAATTGATTCGTATAGCACCAAACTATTTCAAGCTCTGTATTTTGAGTGATATCTAAGCTGCTTAGTTCGTTATTCATCACCCATAGCCTTTCAAGATTTAAATTTAGTGATACATCCAAACTGGCTAATTCGTTGCTATTACATATTAATATTTTAAGAAATAAATTTTCCGAAACATCTAAATTCTCTAATTGATTAGCGGCACATCGCAGGCTTTCAAGCATTAAATTTTGAGTAAGATCCAAACTAACTAATTGGTTTATACTACAGCTTAAATTTATGAGGCTAGTAAAACTTTGTATCCCCTCTAAAGAAGAAATATTTCTTTGCCCCACGCCTAAATCCAATACAACCTCTGCTTCACTAAGCTGTATTTCTCCATCCCCATTGGTGTCAACCCCCTCTTCAATTAGCGCAGTCTTAAAATTGGCGTCTGGAATGGTTACGTTTTGGGCATTTAAGAATGTACCGATGAATAAAAGAAATAAGGTAGCTAGGCGCTTCATATGGTTAAAGTACAAACTATTAGGGGGGGAGTAGGAATAAAGACACTAAATTTAATATTGTGTTTTTTAATTTTTCACCAACGTAAAAAGCCGCTTTGAAGGTGATTTAAGTCCTCAAAACGGCTCGTTCAACTAAAATAAACCTCGGTTCTATGCGTCCTGGTTTAATTTTTTGGTTAAGTAGAATCCACTAAATAACCCTATTCCAGACATCAAGAATATAGTACCTGGATAGGCGACTTCTGCGTCTACTCCCATGGAGTCGTGTAATATTGCTGCTATAAAGATACCAACACCTATACCCATTAAAAGTAAAGCAAAGTTGATCACGATCACTTTCCAAATTGGGGTTACACGCTTGTCCTTTCCATAGAAAATTGATGCCTCTGCGCCTTTTTCTATAAGTGCAAGTCGCTCCTTGTTTCGTGCTGAGACGAATAAATAAAATATTCCGAAGATTACTGCGAAAAATACAATGGGTATTATTACTGCTCCTGGTGCCATAATTGAATTGATTATTAAGTTATTATTTCTGTTCGTTTTAATTAGGACGTATACTTTTAGATATTGGTTACAAATTATTTTGTTTTTTTTCTGAATACTTCAATGCTATATAAGGTAGGATTTATTTTAAATTGTGATGCCTTCAGAATTTCTTCGTAATTTATTCTGAATTAAGTGTAACCTAATCAAAAGATCCGACGTCTTACCTTTAAATGCAACGAGCCACTGACCAAGAATTAATTGACAAGACCCTGCAAGGCGATACGCGGGCCTTTGGACTATTGGTGGAACAATATCAAGGCTATGTGTTTACCATTATTGTTAGAATGGTCAAAGTGAGGGAAGAGGCAGAAGAGGTTGCGCAGGACACCTTTATAAAGGCGTTTGAGTCTTTGTCAAGCTTTCGAGGCGAGTCTAAATTCTCCAGTTGGTTGTATAGTATTGCCTATCGTAAAGCCTTGGATAGATTGCGAAAAAATAAAAAATATAACACCTCCGAATTGTTAGAGGATATCACCGAAAGTGAGGCAGGTATTTCCGAGAATGCGCTGCATATATTGGAAGACAAAGAACGAAAAGAGCAAATACAGCATTGCATTATGCAACTTCCGGAAGTGGATGCAGCTTTGATTACTCTATACTACTTTGAAGAGCAATCGGTCAAAGAAATAGCAGGAATTACACAGCTGTCAGAAGAAAATATAAAAGTTAAATTATACCGAAGTCGAAAAAAAATGTTTACTTTATTAAAACATTTAGTTTTGCCTGAAATATCGAATACCAATGGAAAATTCGCCTAAAGAAATCGAGAAGCTAACTCAGGGATGGGTCCAAGAAGCTGGCATAGAACAGCCTTCCTTAGACTTTGTTCAAAAAGTCATGGATGCCGTTGAGGTTAGTACTAGTAAGTCAAAAGTATATCGTCCTCTTATTTCTAAGCGGGGATGGAGTTTAGTTGCGGGGCTATTTATAGCAAGTTTGGTCATAGTTTACTTATTTCCTTTGGGAGAATTTCGACAAATAGACCTGATTGATTTCTCGAACCTACCTTCCATTCAAAATCCATTTGAAGGGATGCAGGTTTCTAAACCAATGCTTTATGCCGTAGGATTTCTAGCCCTTTTCTTGGTACAAGTACCCTTTCTAAAAAGAAGATTTATTAATTAATACAAGGCCCGTAGGATGTAAGAACCGTCTGGCCCGTGTTCAAACTCACCCGTAACATTATCTTCAATAGTGAACTTATTGACCAATTCGCCGCAAAACTGCTGGCAGTCGATAGGAATTTCATTGCTTAACACATAACCAATGTCTGCGTTACCCACGACCCATTTAACGTATCCAAAACCATTGACGAATTTTGCCAAAGGAACCGTGAATGTTGTATTTGGAGGAATGGTGTCTTGCGATTGAATAGAGATTAGATGATAGGTGTCTATTCCTTTGTTTGTGGCGTCATTAACAATTGTTCTTCGTGTGGCTCTGGCCTGATAACGAAATCCAGGCTGGAAATCGAAACTGGTGATAAATGGAATTTCGAATTTTTGCGGTTGCCCATTCTCTGTCACTACAAAAGCAGTCCCGTGGAATAGGGAAGTAGTTTTATAATGATCTATGGTTAGGTTTACATCTAATTCCGTCGTAGAACTCTTGTCATCCGAGCTGCAGGATAACAGAAAACTCATCATGCATAAAAAAAGTAGCTTTTTCATCGTTCAAATTTTTATTGAAAGTACAAAAAAGTGTCAAGGTTGTCAAGGGATTTACGCATAGTTGCTCTGAAAAGTTAATTTCACTAAAGTAATTATATAATCACGCTTTCATAGGTTTCCAACACAATTATTCCTAAATGATATTGATTCCATCTACCATGAACAAAAATTCGAAAAGGACATTTCTTTAAAATAAAAAGGCCTCAAAACAAATAGTTCTGAGGCATTTTTGAGTATGGTATCGGTTGCTTTTAAGCGCCCTCCGTAAGTACCCATTCACCTTTGTTAATCAAAGGAATGGCTTGCTTGTATTTTAAGGTCTTGTTCTCTCCACTCATCACATGTTTAATGGTGACTTTGTCATTACGTCCAATTTTTGGTTGTTCGCGTGTAATCGTTTCGGTTATTTGCTGACGTTGTGGCTGCGTATTTCCAGCAGCACGATTTTCGGACGAACGTTCATCTAGGTTTTGAATTTCATCCTTCTGCTCGTTTAACTTTTGCTTTGGGCGTGTTTGCTGTGCTTCGCGTATTTGTTGTTGGTTCTCCCGAGGAAGTTCTCCTTTGAACAAGAAGGAAAGTACTTCTTTATTCACATTTTCAATCACCGCTTTGAATAATTCGAAAGCCTCAAACTTGTAGATTAATAAAGGATCTTTTTGTTCGTGTACTGCCAATTGAACGGATTGCTTTAACTCGTCCATTTTACGAAGGTGTGTCTTCCACGCATCATCAATAATGGCTAATGATATGTTTTTCTCGAAATCGGCGATTAGCTGCTTTCCTTTTGTCTCGTAGGCCGTCTCAAGGTCGGTTGCCACGTTCAATGTCTTAACCCCATCTGTAAATGGCACTAAAATTCGTTTGTACTGATCTTTTTGAGTTTCATAAACGTTTTTAATGACCGGGTAAGCCAAATCGGCATTACGAATCATCTTTTCTTGATAGTGAACCAGTGCCGCCGTATATATTTTACCAGTGATATCTTGTACCGTCCCGTCCTTAAATTCATTTTCGGAAACAGGAGAACTCATAGAGAAGTAACGAATCAATTCGAACTCAAAGTTCTTATAGTCATCGGCTCCTTTATTAGTGTCTGAAATAATTTCGGCAGTGTCATATATCATGTTCGCCACATCCACACGAAGACGTTCTCCGAATAGGGCATGGTAACGACGCTTATAGACTACCTCACGTTGTGCGTTCATCACATCATCGTATTCCAGCAATCGTTTTCTAATTCCGAAGTTATTCTCTTCTACTTTTTTCTGCGCTCGTTCAATAGATTTGGAAATCATAGAATGCTGAATTACTTCACCTTCTTTCAATCCCATTCTATCCATCATTTTGGCAATTCGCTCACTACCAAAGAGACGCATTAAATTATCCTCTAGAGAAACGTAGAACTGTGAACTACCTGGATCTCCTTGACGACCACTACGACCACGTAACTGTCTATCTACACGACGTGAATCATGACGTTCTGTACCTACAATAGCAAGTCCGCCAGCTGCTTTCACGGCATCACTCAACTTAATATCGGTACCACGACCCGCCATGTTGGTTGCAATCGTTACTACGCCAGCATCACCAGCTTCAGCAACAATATCAGCTTCCTTTTTGTGTAGCTTCGCGTTCAAAACATTATGGTGAACGTTACGAATACTCAGCATTCGACTTAATAATTCCGAAATTTCTACGGAAGTAGTACCAATTAATACGGGGCGTCCAGACTGAGATAATTCGGTAACCTCTTCAATAACGGCATTGTATTTTTCTCGTTTGGTCTTATAAATTTTGTCTTCGCGATCATCTCTTGCGATAGGGCGATTGGTTGGTATCTCTACAACATCTAGTTTGTAGATTTCCCACAATTCACCTGCTTCGGTCACGGCAGTACCAGTCATCCCTGACAGTTTGCGGTACATTCTAAAGTAATTCTGAAGTGTCACTGTAGCAAAGGTTTGCGTCATGGCTTCAATCTTCACATTTTCCTTGGCTTCAATCGCTTGGTGCAAGCCATCACTATAACGACGACCATCCATGATACGTCCTGTTTGCTCATCAACAATCATCACCTTATTCTCCATCACGACATATTGATCGTCTTTTTCGAACATGGTGTAGGCTTTCAACAACTGACTCATCGTGTGAATTCGCTCACTCTTTATTCCAAAATCACGAAACAATTCTTCCTTCAATTTTGCTTCATCTTCAGGAGTAAGACCTTGATCTTCAATCTTGGCGATTTCGGTTCCAATTTCAGGCATTATGAAAAATTCTGGATCTTCAGCTCCGGATAAGTAGTCCACCCCTTTATCGGAAAGGTCTACTTGATTGGTCTTTTCTTCTATGACAAAATAGAGTTCGGCATCAACTTTCGGCATTTCCCGATTGTTGTCCGCCATATAAATATTTTCTGTTTTCTGAAGAATTTGCTTAACACCTTCTTCCGATAGAAACTTAATCAGTGCTTTATTTTTAGGTAATCCTCTAAAAACTCTTAATAATTGAAAACCACCTTCTTTTTGATCTCCGTCCTTGATTAATTGTTTGGCATCAGATAAAACTCCTGTTAAATACTTTCTTTGAATGTTAACCAACTCGGCAATCTTTGGTTTGAGTTCGTTAAATTCATGACGATCCCCTTCAGGTACCGGTCCCGATATAATTAATGGCGTACGTGCATCATCGATCAATACACTATCTACTTCATCTACAATGGCGTAATGGTGCGGACGTTGTACCAAATCTTTTGGTGCATGCGACATATTATCACGCAAGTAATCGAAACCAAACTCATTATTGGTTCCATAAGTGATATCTGCGTTATATGCATTTCTTCTTTCTTCACTATTGGGTGTATGGTTGTCTATGCAATCCACCGTCATTCCGTGAAATTCAAAAATAGGAGCCATCCAAGCACTATCTCGTCGTGCTAGGTAGTCATTCACTGTTACCAAATGGACACCGTTACCGGCTAGCGCATTTAGATAAACAGGCAGGGTAGCCACCAACGTTTTACCTTCTCCAGTATGCATCTCTGCAACTTTTCCTTGGTGAAGTGCAACCCCACCAACGAGTTGTACATCATAGTGTACCATGTCCCAGGTTACTTCTTTTCCAGCGGCATCCCAAGAGTTTTTCCAAATCGCTTTATCCCCGTCGAGTGTAACATAATCCTTGCTTCCAGAAAGTTCTCTGTCGTAAGCTGTGGCAGAGGCAGTAATGGTTGTATTATCTGTAAATCGTCTTGCAGTTTCTTTAATAACTGCAAAAGCTTCAGGAAGAATTTTGTCTAGGGATTTTCTTTCCACTTCATAGCGCTCCTGTTTGAGGCTATCTATTTTATTGTAGACTTCTTCTTTTTTGTCGATGTCTTCTTCCGTTTCAGTATCGGTCTGGAGCGCATCTATTTGATCTTGGACCTCCTTTTGATCTTCTCGAATAACATTCTTAAAGTAAGCGGACTTCTCACGCAATTCGTCTATAGACAGACCGGCAATAGTTGCTTCGTGTTTTTTAATTTCGACGACGAAGGGTTGAATATCGCCTAAATCTTTTTTGGATTTATCTCCAACAAATACTTTTAATACGTTGTCTAAAAGTCCCATGGTTTCAATTTCGGTTTAAGGCTCGGAAGGAGAGAAAAATCTCCCACTGTTCAGCAATACAAAAAAAAAGCAAAAAAACCAGATAGACAAGTGGTTTAACGGTTTTTAATGGTTGCGTTTTGAGCAAAAAAAAGTCTCAACGAGTTGAGACTTTTTCGGTTATTATTTAAAGTTAATCCGCCCAGTAAAGAGCGCAAAACTAATATTCATCTTCATTCCACAGATAATCATCATCTGTTGGATAGTCAGGCCAAATTTCTTCAATAGAATCATACGAATCGCCTTCGTCTTCAATCGCTTGAAGGTTTTCTACAACTTCCAAGGGAGCTCCAGTTCTAATGGCGAAATCGATCAATTCATCTTTGGTGGCAGGCCAGGGTGCATCGCTTAAATAAGATGCCAAT
>Ga0256847_1000021_pt1 | contig 111206 bp, 86 predicted proteins | sample TeddybearmetaG_FD_189099 | JGI IMG/M metagenome (GOLD analysis project Ga0256847, IMG submission 189099) | Hydrothermal vent microbial communities from East Pacific Rise, Pacific Ocean - Teddybear | ecosystem: Environmental > Aquatic > Marine > Hydrothermal vents | place: Pacific Ocean: East... | reverse complement strand
TATAAATTGTTAATTTACCAAAATCAGTATTTCATCTTATTATTCGCTTATCAGCTGGATTTTCCTTTTTTCATTGAAAAAAAACGAAACCAAAAATTCTAGGCAGCTCAAATGCAGCACACATGGCTGCTCCCTCATCCCACAAGAGCTGCCTTGGCTTTGCTGCCTAATTGTTTTCAAACACCCGAGGCAGAGCCTCGGGGAATTCTTTCGATTAAATGGGCTTAGAATCTATACCCTACGCCAAGTCTTATTTCCGATACCGTATTATGTAAAGAACCTCTGTTTTTTCCTCGTTTGCTTAATAATTGGGAAAAAGAAAGCCCACTATACAAGCTAAACTCGGAGCTAAGATGAAATCGAATTTCTAATGGGACCTCTAAAGCTAACTCTTTGTATGGGGTGAATCCGATCTTAGCTAAATTCCGATGTGTATATTTTAGATTCAATCCAGTTCCAAACTCTAGATTTCCAAAGCGTAATTGAAGGAACTCATAACCAACACGTCCAAAATAAACACCATTGCCATTGGAATTAAATTCAAATTTAGCAATTCCGCCATTACCTGTTTGTCTGGAATATCTTACTCCGCCTATCAGTCCGTTATTACCATCGTATGCAAGATGCAAACCTATACCATTCTTATGAGAATTATCATCTTGTGAAAAAGAGAAAAAAGGAAGTAAAAGGAAAATTGTGATTGTAATCCATTTCATTGTAAATGATTATGATGTGTGAGTAATTATTTATGAGTAATGATATTTGGTAGTTAAACGTCTAACAAATTTTGAATGTATTGATATCTTCACAAGCTTAAGAACAATCTAACATATAGATTCAGATCTTAAGTTTTTATTATATCAATACTATGGAGTTACAAGTTGTAATTCAGAATATTCAAAACTTAAATATCTAATCATTTTTCAGGGCTGCAAAGCTCATCCAGTCTTTTTTGAATACCCTCGTCTCCTTTTAATTTCAGGGATTTTTTAAACATTTCAATAGCTGCCTTATTGTTGCCTTGTTGCTGTAAGAAGGTTCCCTTAGAATTATAAACTGTTGAATGATTCGGATACAGCTTTATATTATAATCAAACAAATCTATGGCCAAATCACTTCTATCAAAATTACTCATTCCAAAAGCCCAGGTATTAATATAGCTCTCCATTGGTATGACTGTATATCCTAATAGTTTGGAAACTTCTTGGTAATGAAGATCTAATCTTTCTACCAAATCAGACCTATCTTTCATTGATGGATGGTAATAATCAATCATCTCTTCGAAAGCATAATAATCATAGAAAAATTTCATGGATTCAAATGTAGAAATGTAAGGAACAGAGAAATGGTTTTCCTTTGGATAATGTTTGATCAAGTAGTTTATCTTCCAATTTTCAGAATCAGCAATTTCTGGAAATTTAATAATACTCTTTGTCAATTTTACTATTTCTGAAGTATCAGCCTGAACCATATGAGAATCTATAAATGTTGGTAAAGTCCTAGCAGTAGCAACATATAAATTCTCACTTTCCAGATTCACATTTCTTAGTGTATCTAGTATTCTATTAAAATAAGACTCATTATCGAAAACTAAATATGGGTCAATCGCCAGATAATTATCAAAATAATCTCTCCTATTCAAAAGCGCTTCGAATACGATTAGACCACCCAGAGAGTGACCAATAATTGTTCTGTGAGCACTTAAGGGAAATTTGCTGTCGAGTAAGGGTTCAACCTCAGATATAATAAAATCTAAAAAATTAGGACCACCACCAGTTCTATCCAATGAAGTGGAGTCTTTACCCATCATTCCTTTGATTGGTGTCAAGTCTCTTTCGCGATTCGTATTGGGAATTCCAACAACAATAGTTCTTGGCATCACATCATTCCCCAATGCTGCAGAACTTAAGTAATCAATTGCTGAATAGGTGTTTAGAAATTGGCTCTCTCCATCTAAAACAAACGTAACTGGGTACATACTTAAACTATCATCCATTCCCAAAAACCCTGTGGGTACATAGACAAAAATGTCTCTTTTCTCATTTAGGATTTTTGAATCTATGGTATACTTTTCAATGTTGGGCAATCCATTGATATCTAAGGATTGGGCAGATATATTATTAGCAAAGAGGAATAGAAAAAATGTGATTATTGGTTTCATTATAGTATATGTGTTTATCAAATTACACTTACAATTAATTAACATCTTATGGAGGTGGGGTTGTCTCACAAGATAAGATTTACTAAACTTACAAAACTTAGTAAACCTCCATATAAACGAACAAAGCCCAGCTAATGCTAGGCTTCGTTAATTTATTACTCTTATGAAGTTAGAGTTTTACCCTCCAAAATCATCGAAAGCTACATTCTCTTCTGGGATACCCCAATCATCTGCCATTTTGATTACAGATTGATTCATCATTGGCGGTCCACAGAAATACAACTCTAATTCTTCCGGTGCTTCATGTTTCTTCAAGAATTCATCTATTACTACATTATGAACATATCCTTTGAAACCGTCTCCATTTGGATCGTCTAAATTTTCTTTCAATACCCAGTTGTCTTCTGGCAATGGATTATCAAGTGCAATCGCAAAAGTGAAATTCGGGAATTTCTTTTCTATCTCTCTGAATTCTTCAATGTAGAAGAGTTCTTGTTTAGTTCTACCTCCATAGAAGAAAGTAACTTTTCTTCCTGTCTTTAAGGTATGAAATAGATGATACAAGTGAGATCTCATCGGTGCCATTCCTGCTCCTCCTCCAACGTACAACATCTCTGCTTGAGTAGGTTTTATAAAGAATTCTCCGTATGGTCCTGAGATGGTAACTTTATCTCCTGGCTTACACCCGAAAACATAAGAAGAGCAAATACCAGGATTTACATCCATCCAGCCGTTTTTAGCTCTATCAAATGGAGGGGTTGCAATTCTGATTGTTAATGCTACTATATTTCCTTCTGCTGGGTGATTTGACATAGAGTAAGCTCTAAATACTTCCTCTTCATTTTTCATTTTCAAGTCCCACAATTTGAAATTATCCCAATCTTTTTGGAATTTGTCAGGAGAGTCATGGTACTTTGGATGTGCTGTAATATCCATATCCTTATAGTCCACTTCAATAGGTGGCACATCTATCTGAATATAACCTCCAGCTTCAAAATCTAGGGACTCACCTTCAGGAAGTCTTACTATAAACTCCTTAATAAAAGTCGCGACATTATAATTTGAAATTACTTCACATTCCCACTTTTTAATTCCAAATATTTCTTCTGGAATACTGATATCCATGTCCTCTCTCACTTTCACTTGACACGCAAGTCGCATACCTTCTGCCGCTTCTTTTCTGGACATATGGTTCATCTCTGTAGGAAGCACATCACCGCCACCAGAATGTACATGACACTCACACATAGCACAAGTACCACCTCCTCCACAAGCTGAGGGCAAGAATATGCTTTTTTCTGACAATGCCGTCAAAAGCGTTGAACCGGGTTGTACGATCATTGGATTTTCAGTATCACCATTAACGATGATCTGCACATCTCCTTGAGGCATGAGTTGCTTTCTAGCGTAGATTAGCATCATTGATAGTAACATAATGACACCACAGAACACGACAAGTGCCCAGATCACGGTCATATATGCAAAAAGTATTGTCATCAACATCTGATAGAATATTTATATTTTACAATTCTTCGATTTCTCTCGGAATGAATAATTATTTAATTTAAAATGCCGCAGGGTCTATACCCATGAGACTCATAAAAGCAAGCCCCATAAGACCTGTCAATAAAAAAGCCATACCCAAACCTCTTAATGCCGGAGGAACTTGAGAATACTTTATTTTCTCTCTGATGGCAGCAATTGCTATAATCGCTAAAAACCATCCGAAACCTCCTCCTAAACCAAATGCTACAGATTCAGAAAAGTTGTATTCTTTTGATACCATAAACAGAGAACCACCTAGAATCGCACAATTCACAGTAATAAGTGGCAAGAATATTCCTAGTGAGTTATATAAGGATGGAGAGAATTTTTCGATTACCATCTCTACTAATTGTACCATTGAAGCGATCACTGCAATAAAAAGGATCAACCTTAAGAAAGTCAAATCTGTACCAAATGCGCCAGTATCCGAAAGTAAGTAGGTATAAATAATCCAATTAATAGGCATAGTAATACCCAATACAAAAATTACGGCAAGACCTAATCCGAATGCAGTCTTTACCGTCTTAGATACAGCAAGGTATGAACACATACCTAGGAAATAAGCCAAAGCAAGATTCTCTATGAATGCTGACTTTATAAATATATTTACTAATTCCATTTTTCTATATATTAAATCGCTCGAAAGCTGATTAATTTACTATTTATTGCTTCAGATATTATTAAGATACATCTATTAGTGTTGGATTCCATGCTCTATGTATCCAAATCAATACCCCAATCACAAACATCGCTGAAGGGAATAGAACCATCAGTCCATTATTTTCATACCATCCGAGTCCCCAAGTATTAGCCGTATCTATTAAATATTCTGGAGTCTTTCCTATGATTTTTGCTCCAAACAACTCTCCTTTTCCAAACAACTCTCTAACAAAAGCTACCGCTAATAATATGATTCCATATCCTAACCCATTTCCAATTCCATCAAGAAGTGATCTATAAGGAGTATTAGCCATAGCAAACGCTTCAAGACGTCCCATCACGATACAGTTCGTTATGATCAATCCAATAAAGACTGACAATTGTTTGTAACTGTCAAAAGCTATTGCCTTCAAAGTAAGTTCAACTATTGTAACTAATGTGGCTATGATCACCAATTGAACAATCATTCTTACTGCCTTGGGAATAGCATTTCTCAACATTGAAGTGATAAGGTTTGCAAGTGCGGTAACTACTACCACAGCTACAGCCATCACTGCTGCATTTTTCATTCCTGTAGTCACAGCTAATGCTGAGCAAATACCCAATACTTGTACAGTAATCGGATTATTACTATCAAGGGGATCAGTAAGCAATTTCCTTTCTGCTTTTCCGAATCCTATTGATGATTTTTCGGCTACTTTAACATCTGCCATAATACTTTGCTTTTAAATTTAGTATCTAAAAATGAGTACTTAATTGTTGAAGTGATTCAACAACATATTGTCAAACCCTTTGCATGTCATTGATCCTCAACTTATCACAATTTATTCGGCGCGTAGCTATGGCTATGCTTCTTAAAAATCGTTTCAATTTGAAAATCAAGCCCATACAAATCATTTTAACATACATTATTAAATCGCTTCATTATTTCTTTAGTGATTTTAAGACTGGTCCATAGTAGCCTAATCCTCTTTTGAGCATTTCGTCTACACCATTGGCTGTAATGGTGGCACCAGATATCCCATCTACTTGCCATTCAGGTTCTTTTGCACCTCCCTTGATTACACCAACGCCAGTAATATTACCATCCTTATCTACGAATTTCTTACCAACAAATTGTCTTTTCCAAGCCTCATTGTCTTTTATTTCAGCACCTAATCCAGGAGTCTCTGCTGCGTGATCAAAATCAACTCCAGATATAGTTCTCAAATCATCTTCAATCGCAATATTCCCCCATATTTTATCCCAAAGTCCTTTTCCAAAGACAGAAAGAATGTATGTTTTCTTTCCATCGTCATCAGTCAACGTGTACATAGGTAGGATTCTTTCGCTTTCTGGTTTCTTGTCTTCTTTCTTCATATCAATACTCTCAGCAAGACCACCTTTATACCCTGCAGCCACTATCTGTTCAGGAGAAACAATATTTCCTTTCATATCAAAAACCTCCTGCTTAATCTTGCTGTCAAAGATGCTTAGCACTTCTTCAGTAGAAAGCTCACTTGCTTTGATATCAAGTTTCTTTTCAACAGCTGCAAGAATTGCTTTTTTAGCATATATAGCTTCATTAAGATCATGGATTGGTTTCAATCCTGTAGACATGATTGCTAGTATGAATGCTACCAAACTTGTCATTATTAAAACGAATACTATTATTTGTTTTGTGCTATGCATGTTTTAATCTTTTTGCCATGTTAGCCTCTAACACGTAGTGATCAATAAGTGGAGCGAAAGTATTCAAGAATAATATCGCCAACATCCATCCTTCTGGATATGCTGGATTCAATACTCTTACTATCATTCCTATAAAACCAATTAAAAATCCATAAATCCATTTTCCTGTATTGGTGCCAGATGCGGTCACAGGATCAGTCGCCATAAATACCATTGCAAATAAGAAACTACCCATATACATTTGATAATACCAAGGCACTTCCATAAATGAAGTCGCGCCCCATGCATTCAGAAGCATTGCCATAGCCGTACCTCCGATGAACATACTCACCATAATTCTCCAACTGGCTACTTTGGTAAAAATCAACATCAGTCCTCCGACAATGATAAGCGGCTTAGATGTTTCTCCTATAGATCCTGGGATCGTTCCCCACCACATTTGAGAAGGAGTATACATATTGGTAACGGCTTCCCATCCACCTTGACTTGCAAGCGTCAATGGAGTCGCTCCACTATATCCATCGACAATATGGGTGGCGGCGGCATCGAATTTATCTATGCCCAAGGCCCCGAATAAGCTATTGAAGATGTCATGTGCCCATCCATAAGTAGCTTGTGTACCTTCAGCTAGTGTATTGTAACCTGCAACCCATACTTCATCCCCTGAGATCGTACTCGGATATGCAAAGAATACAAATACCCTCGCAAGTAGTGCTACATTCCAAATATTCATTCCAGTACCACCAAACGCTTCTTTACCTATAATAACTGCAAAAGCTACAGATACACCCAATATCCATAATGGGACATCAGGAGGCATAATCAAAGGAATCAATGCTCCTGAAACCAGAAAGCCTTCTTCTATAGCATGTCCTTTTTTAGCCGCGAACCAAAATTCGATCCCTAACCCAACTACATGTGCTACAATAAAAATAGGAAGCATCTGAATCAGACCATGAGCTAGTTTTAGATGAAATCCTTCCATAAACCCAGGAAACATGCCCGCTGCTACAAAGTGTTGATGACCTACATTATAAGTCCCAAATAAATAACACAATTGCATAGATATCACGACAATAACCATCAATCTCTTTAAGTCCATTCCGTCTCGCATATGTACACCACCCTTCGTTACCGTATTAGGTGCGTATGCAAAAGTGAAAAAACCATCATACAACGTATGCAGAAAAGGACTTTTTTTCTTGTCTGGTTCTATTTTTTTTAATATATCTATTAAACCCATTTATCTTAGATTATTTTCATTGAATATATTACTATATTCATTTTGTTTTTAAGCTTGTTCTCTCATCATTTCTAGTCCTTCACGCAATATCTCTTGTAAAGGCATTTTTGAGGTGCATACAAATTCACAAAGTGCCAAATCCTCTTCTGAAAGTTCATTTATACCTAGTCCTTCCATTCTTTCGAAGTCTCCAGCCATTATTGCTTTCATAAGATGTTGAGGATAGACATCCATCGGTAATACAGACTCGTATTGACCTGTAACTACAAAGGCTCTTTTCTCCCCATGTGTATTCGTCTCTCCTTCAAATTCAAAATCAGGAAATAAGAAATTAGGAAAAGTACCTGAAATACTTGGTCTTGGTTTGATCGGCAACAACCATCCTAATGCTTCATAATCATCACCTTCTTTGATCACAGTGATTTGATTTTCAGAAAAGCTTAAAAAGCTTTCTTTAGAAGTCTCTCTTCCTGTGAATACGTTTCCGTCTATTATTCTATTTTTTTCACCACTCAAGTTCTTCTCAACAAGATCACCGATATTGGCTCCTTGATAAGTACTTATTACACTTGGCTTCAATACTTGTGAACCTCCTACAGATACCAATTTTGAGGTATCAAACTTACCTTCTAAGAAAAGTTTTCCGATGATTATCACTTCTTGAACTCCTAGAGTCCATACTTTATCAGTACCTTTGATTGGAGCTACATGATGAATTTGCACACCAACATTACCCACTGGATGTTTTCCAGAAAAGTAATTTTTCTTAACGCCTGTTACTGAAGAAAAACCAGTAGAAGGAGCTTCACCTCTTCCATCTAAACCCAGGTAAACTGAACCATCAGTCAGGGCAGATAAAACATCACATCCTTTTTGAAATGCAGCTTCGTTCCCGTTAATAATCAAATTACTGTCTAAAGCAAGTGGTGCAGAATCGAAAGTAGAAATGAAGATATCTCTAGGTGATTCATCTATGTCAGCCACTATATCAAAAGGTCTTTGATTTAGCATTGGCCATACTCCACTGCCAATTAAGAAGTTTTTCAAATCTTGTCTATTTGTATCTTCAAGACTTGGGACATCAAAAGACTTGTAATTAATCTCCTTGTCCGCTAAGATGATGACTTCAGCGATAGATCTTTTAGCTCCTCTTTTGACCTCAACTACTTCTCCACTTACTGGTGAGGCGTACATGATCTCAGGCCTCTTTTTGTCAAAGAAAATTGGATCACCAGCTTTCACTTCATTTCCTGCCTCAACCAAAACTTTCGGTATAGGAGATATTCCATTGAAGTCAGTAGGCCTGATAGCATATCTATTGGTATGGATTGTTTTGATTTCACCTGATGGAGATCCAGCAAGTTTTACATCATGACCTTTCTTAAAAGAATAGAATCCTGCTCCATTTTCAACATATCCTGGTGCTTTCTTCGAAAACATTTCTGACATATTAGGAAATATTCCAAGATTGGTCTTCTTTGAATCTATTCCAGCTTTCTTACCTTCTATCTGAATCAAATTATCTGCTAATGATAATACCGCAAATACCATTAGAACTATGCCTACTGTTATCAGTGAAATCAAAAGGTAATTTGTGTTGCCGCCCGACTGAGCGAAAGAAAATTGGGATAAGAAAAGTAGCGATAAAATGGCTGCAAGCCTGCACTTAACTATTTTCATAATTCTTGTTAGTTGTTACTCGAAGTCATTTAACATATTATGAAAAAATGACCTAGGTTCTAAAAATCGGTGCAAAGATACCAAAGCAAATTCAAATTATAGGTACAACACTTTCCAAATTAACTAAGTTTTTTATTTAGATTAAATCTAGATAATGACCGCGCGTTCGAAGAAAATCAACAGCGTTGATTTAGCAAGGGAACTGAAAGCATACCTTTCAGCGTGGAAGAGCCTAGTCCGAAAAACAAAATATCGAGATGACAATAACTAAAACAAATCAACAGCGTTGATTTAGCAAGGGAACTGAAAGCATACCTTTCAGCGTGGAAGAGCCTAGTCCGAAAAACAAAATATCGAGATGGCAATAACTAAAACAAATCAACAGCGTTGATTTAGCAAGGGAACTGAAAGCATACCTTTCAGCGTGGAAGAGCCTAGTTCTAAGAATAAAATATTGAGAGTTAAAGAAGTTATTGAGTTGCTGAGTTGAGTTCTTAAGACAGGGAGAATATAGGACTATGAACTTGAATCTAATGCATTATAAAACGTATATAAATTAATTCTACTTTGAGACATTTCAAAAATTGAAGATATTGAAAATAGACATGAGGTTTATGGTTTAAGGTGTTCAAGGCTAGATGTTGACAAAACAAATTAAATGTCAATATCTAGCCTTGAACCCTAAACCCCGTAACCTTAAACCTGTTCTTTTTTTTACAATCTTTTCAATAGTAGAAATGTGTAACCTGAAAATATCTAATCTCTCAAAGTAGAATTAATCAACAGCGTTGATTTAGCGAAAGAACCCCCGCATTGGCTTGGCAGACAGCGAACGCCTACCTTTCGATGAGGATGACCCACGATAATTTAGTACAACTAAATAATCGTCTACATTTAGATATCCAAAATTCTAAAACAAAAAAATTGCCTGAAAGGTAATCATATCAAAGCTTGGAATATCATTCCAAGCAAAATTAATCTAAAGACGTAGGCTGCAAGTCTACCATATTAGACCTCGCAATATTTACAACAAAAACAGTCTAATATAACAAGGTTTTTCTTTTTACAACGGAGGCAATAATCACCTTACCAATGTCACATCACCTTTATAAAGCACTCTAACATTATCAGCAAAAAGAACTTCCGCAAAATAGACATAAACACCCGATTCTACCTCTCTATTATTATTAGTACCATCCCAACCTGGATGTAAGCTATCATCTGGCATATATGATTCTTCTTGATGTACCTTATTTCCCCATCTATCAAAGAGTTTGAAATATGAAATTTCAACAACACCTGATCCCGTTGTCAATTGAAAAAAGTCATTTTGATTATCTCCATTTGGGCTAAAAATATTGGAGAAAAATACATTCCTAGATAAATTTACAAACACCGTGATGTCATCTGATGCTAAGCACCCATTTTCGTCGATGACTGTTACTGTATAATTTGTATTAGCATTCGGAGAGAAGGTCACCACCTGACAATCTACTGTATTGCATTCTAAATCAGTTATAGGATTCCACAAAATAGAATCTATAGCTAATTCGGATACAATAAATGTAGAAATAGGATCGGAATCGTCTCCCAGATTAATAGTAATGTCAGGACCAAGGTCTACAATTATTTCTTCTGGTTGACTTATAGTAATCGTCGTGTCCATTGAACATCCTGTAACTGAACCATCAAAAATATTAATCTCGTAAGAATTAGCAAATAAATTTATGCAGGTATCAATAGGATATATTTGTGCATTATTTATAGAGAAAGTATAACCAAATCCTACTCCACCAAAAGCTGTATCAATACCAAAACAAGTCTGTCCACCAAAACAATCAGGTTCTGCAGAAGCATCAATCACCGCTACTATCGGATCAGCACTTGTCAACTCATAAGATGTTTTATCTGTACAACCTTTTGAGTCGGTAACAGTAACGGAATAGAGTCCTGGAGACAAATTTTCAGCAAAATCTGTATTTGAAACTGGAGGATCCCAAAGATAAGTTAATTGACCACTATTTCCACCAGTTGTCATCAAACCGATTTTGCCCGTTGATGCGTTAAAACATTTGATCTCGACAGTCGTAAATGGATTGACTTCAACTAATAATGAATCTGGCTCTACCAATGTAATCGTATCTACAAAGACACAATTGCTTCCATCAGTAACGTTATATATATATTGTCCAGAGGTTAAACTTGTTAAAGTTGGTCCAGCTATTCCTTCGTTCACCCATAAGATATCATATGATGAGCTATTTCCTCCTTCCACTTCTATGGTAATGCTTCCATCATCGCCGCCAGCACATGAAGGTGACACCAATGATGAAGCAGATTCATCTAGTGAAATAGGATCGCCATCAGGAACTGTGAAGAAAAATGTATCAGAAGCACAAATCCCATCTATGGCATACACCCAATTATCGCCTCCGCAAAGTGTGGTGATGATAGCTTGATCTCCTGAAGGATCTACTGTCCCAGAAATATTAGAGATATAAAATACATAGTTGCCTGTACCACTCGGTCCTCCGCTTGCTGTAAATGTCGCCTCACCTTCACACTCTCCAAAACATATATTTTCAACTATATTCGTAATATCTATTTCAATTACATTAGATGGAGATGTCAACATAATTAAGGTATCTAATTCACATCCATTGCCATCAGTCACATGTAAGTTATATGTCCCAACACCATCAGAAAGAACTGCACCTAAACTTAATATTGCAGTCGATGGAGGTTCTGTCCATTCGTACATCGCTGGATTCGTACCTGAAGTAAGTGTGGCTGTCAACATACCATCATTTGTATCTGAACAAGTAGGATCTACTTGAACGATAGAGACGGATGGTGTCTGTCCTGGTGCAACAAAAACAGTATCTGTAGCAGTACACATACCATCAGTAGCCGTCACAAAATATATCCCACCTCCAAGTCCATCAATTATCTCTCCTGTACCAAGGCTCATTCCATCAGCATCTTCCCATGTAAATGAAAACACGCCTCCTACCGAAACTTCCGCACATACTGAGCCATCCATTTCCCCGCCACAACTGACAGCTGAACAGACAAATGAATTCAAACCTATATCACCACCATCGGCAAAAGTAAATGTCACACTATCGATACAGCCATTCGCGTCAGTCATGGTAACAGAATATGTACCTCCTCCCATATTCATTCTAGATGGTTGATCAAAAGCATCATTCCATTCAAATGTATAATCTTCAGTACCGCCGATACCTTCAAAGACAATCATTCCATCTCCACCTCCACATCCTGGACCTAAAGAATCCATAACACTCAATACTAAGAGATCAGGTTCTATGATAGTAAAAAATGTATCTTTTGAACATCCTGCATTTACATCATTCACAGTGACATTATATGTGCCTCCACATAAGCTATTGGCATCAAAGGCAACATTGGTATTCGAACCAAGAAGAGCTGTCCCGTCTGGATCGGTAACCATAAAAGAAAAATTACCCATAGTACCAGCTGTGATAATAACTTCTCCATCACATTCACCAAAACAAGAAATATTGGTAACATCTAAAACCAAGTCCGAAAATGAACCTGCTTCAAGACAAAATTCTATTGGATCTGAAAAGCAGGTGATATTCGCATTATCTGAAACAACTACTTCAAAGCATCCAGCTGGAAGATTGCCTGGGGTAAAAGGATTTATCTCCGATCCTGAGCCAAAATATATTGTAGGACTTATACCATCTATATTCCAATCGTATTTATCATCAGTATAAGGTATACCTCCTTCAGCTGTAAAAATGACAATTCCATCAGCTGATCCATCACATGAAGGTTCAGAAAAGATTTCATAACTTATATTTAAAGTATCTGCACTAAGGGAGACTGCTGAAGATGTCGTACAGCCATTAGCATCAGTAATCGTCAAGGCATATTCCCCAGTACCTAATTCGTCAAGTGTATTTTCATAAAATTGAAATGTAGACCATTCATATGAAAAAGGACTTGCTCCACCTTCAATATTCACTACATCGATACTACCATTGAAATTATCAAAACAAGTAGGATTAGTACCATCAAGTGTTAAGACAAAAGGGAAATCGCTATTTGTAGTGATTTCTATTATTTCATTTATTACAACATTGTTAGCATCAATAAAAGTAATGGTATAACTGCCAGGTGCCAAGTTATCAACAGTGGCAGTATCACAATCATTAAGACCTGTGCCAGAAGCGGTACCAGGAGAGATACTCCAATCATAGGGCCTAGTGCCTCCTGACCCAGAAAATGTGATCGAGCCAGAATCCGAGAGATCATCACTGCTACAAAACGCAGATGAAATAGTATAGCCATCTGGATCGATGGTTATTTCACCAATATTTACAATAGGTGGAAGATCAATGTCTTCACCAGTAATACAATCAACTTGAACGAATTCATAAGACACATCAGCGCTTTCAGAAATCCAAATTTCAGATTGTTCACAAGGGTCTCCAATAAGATCAAAACATAAAGTGAATATAAAATCTCCATCGTCCAATGTCACTCCCGTTGTAGCCCCATCAAACCAAATGAAATTCACAAATCCTTCATCTGGTTGATTATCATTAAAAAAGGCCTGAAAAATATTGAGATCAGGATTAGTTATTACAATAGGTGTATCAAGAGCGATCACACTTGGATCAAACCTAATAACAAATTGCATTGAAGTAACTTTTACAAAATTATCCACTGTAATATCAATACAAACTTTCGAACCTTGCGGACCGGAATCTGAACCAATATTAAACGTAATAGGATCTTGAGAAAATCCTTCTGCGCAAGAAAACACTATTACTAATACTATATATACTACTCTTCTAATTAAAGACATTATGCATGCTCATTTTATATCAGACTCGAAATTGCTGGGATCGGTTGCAATATCTGCCATGATTTTATTTATTTCTTTCCAATTCTAATATATACTCAACTAAATCAGGTACAAAAATATGATTAAAAATCATAATACAATGATTAATGTTAAAGAAATATCGACTATAAAAATTGACTATTGCAATAAATGCGAAAGGGGGTGCAAATGTAACGAGTCTACTTGAGAATGCATTGTATATTCTGTAAATAATTATTAGAAGAGTGATTTCTATTTAGAATAGTATCAAAAGAATAACTATTATTCATTCTTTTTGTGTGTAAAAGGCTAGTAGTTTTTATAAGACAGACAGGACTTGATTTATCCAAACATACTTCTTTTAAATTCTGAAGATCAGTATTCTAAAAAATGAACTACCCCGTGGCAGATCCTAGGGGTAACACCTACCCACAATACATTTAAAATAGCCTTTTCACAAAATAGTAATTACTTTATCTTTCAAACATAAGTTGGTGATTTACCAAAATCAGTATTTTAATACATTATTCGCTTATCAGCTGGATTTTACTCCGCCCACCACTAACGTGTTCCTTCATTTGATAACTTCATTATCACTTTTATTGCATAAAAGATCACTCAGTCTTATTGCCAAAAAAGTAAAACAAAAATGCTAGGCAGCTCTAATGCAGCACGCAGAGCATCGGAGAATTCTCTCGATTAAAAACTCAAATCAGTCCTAATTTAAGCTGATATGTTTTTCCCAAGACTCAATATTATTATCTAATCAAAGTAATATCCCCCGCTTTAAGTATAGGTTCTCCTTCTTTAGATGTTAATGTTAATAGATATACATAGACTCCATCACTCACTTCTTTATTCCCCAACTTCCCATCCCAGGGAAGCAAGTCTGATATTTGTACATTTTGTTGAGAAAAAACATTATTCCCCCACCGATCAAAGATTATAAATCGATTTACGGTTAGGTCTAAATGGTTACTTGTAATCTCAAAAATATCATTTATCCCATCCCCATTGGGACTAATTACATTTGGAATATATATATCTATTGTATTTTCAACCCTTATTTCTACAGTTAGAGTAGTTGTACAACCTCGATCATCGGTAAATGTTACACCCAACACTTCATCTTCTACAGCGGTGATTATTATCGTCTTACATTGACCTTCTGCATAGAATTCTGTGCATTCGTAAGCATTTACTGCCTCCCAATCTATCGTAAATCCAGTAAGGAGTAAATCACTTGTTATCTCCAGCGTTAGTTCCAGCATTTCTCCATTTTGCAAATCTGCTGATTCGATATTTATGTTTAATTGAGTTTCATTAGGGTTTACGATTTCTACCTCTTCAATGTAAATCGTACAGGATTCATTTATCTTATACGATAATGTATAATTTCCTGCAGCTAAGTTTCTAATTTGACCATTCTCATCTAAAATGGTCTTGGTATCGTTCAAGTATATTGGATAATTGTAAATATTATCTCCTATTATTTCAATGCTTGTCAATGCCTCATCGCAATTAAAGTCTATTATTTCAACCTTAAAATCAACCAGAGGAATATCCTCTAGCGTAAAGCTGGAAGAATTAATACAATCGTTTTCATCAATAACGGTTACCTGATACGTTCCAGAACTTAAATTATTGATATCCTTACCTGTCATTCCATTATCCCACGAATATACAAAGGGCATTGATCCTCCAGAAGCATTAACTCCTATTTGGCCATCATCAAGACCAACACAGGAAATATCAAATATCTGACCATCAATATTAATTTGAGGTGGACTTAGAATTTCAAGCGGATCCGTCGTTATTTCAGTTCCTGTACCATCGACAATGGTTGCTTGATAGGTTCCATTGCATAGGTCACTAACAGAAGATGTAGTTTGACCATCCGACCAGGTGATCGTATATGGGAGAATACCTCCGCTCACATCCAAAACAATGGATCCATTACATTCGTCGTAGCATAAATTGTGTGCTAGCGTATTTTGAATTGTCAAAGGGTCATACTCTAAATTTATTGATAATTGAGCCATACATCCATTGGCATCAACGACATTGACAGTATACATACCATAGCCCAATCCAGAAGCGATAGGTCCTATTTGTCCATCATTCCATACTATTTGATAAGGAGCAGTTCCTCCACTTACATCAATGATTATTTCTCCATTATTATTTGATGATCCGGGTTCTGTTACTGAAAGTATTACAATGTCAATTTTGACAATTTCCTCAATGACATAATTCACGGTTGCCGAACAATTATTCACATCCGTAAGCGTAACTTCGTAGGTAGTTCCAGATTCTATACCTATTGTGGATGAAGTAGCTCCAGTAGACCATAATATTGAGTAAGGCTCCATTCCTCCAAATCCTTCAATCGAAATCGAACCGAGATCATCATGACATAGAGGCAATACTATGTCGTCTATTATTCCGAGCGAATCAGGTTGTGTGACCGTATATAGTTGGTTTATTGCACAGCCAATTGCATCGGTTATCGTTACAAAATATTCTCCAACTGATAAGGCTGATATTGTAGCGGTAGTAGCAGTAGTACTCCATATCACTTCATAAGGTGCTATGCCTCCTGATATTTCCAGTGATATTTGACCTTGATTATCCTCATGACACGGATTGTGCACAATGTTTTCAATCACTTCAAGATTGCTATTTTCAGAAAGTAAAAAGGTATCCAATTTGATGCACCCATCCTTATCCGTTATGGTAAGATAATAAGATCCAGCTTGAATATTGGAAATTTGATTGGCAATATCTCCAGTACTCCAAAGATAAGAAAAAGGTAAAGCGCCAGCAGATGGAGATATATTGATCGAGCCATCAGATGCACCATTACATCCAGGTTCGGTCAGACTTGTGCTATATATAATATCTAATCCTTCTACCACATCATAGGAATAATTGTATTCACATCCAAAACTGTCTATAAGCGAAAATTCATACAGTCCAGCAGAAATATTGGATAGATCTTCATCCGTACTGCCATTGTTCCATAAAATGATGTAAGGACTATTGTTGTTTTCGATTTGCATATTTATACTTCCTTCTTGTCCCTGAAAACATGGATTATCATTAATTTCTGCGGTAATAATTAGATCAGAATTTAAAGACAGAACATAAGATTGATTCCAAGTACATCCATTTTCATTTGTAATAGTAACGAAATAGCTCCCAGGGGGTAAATCAGAAATAAAGTTAGAATCAGAAGGAATATTCCATTGAATTTCATAATCGCTTGAATTACCTAGGATATCCAATAAAATTGATCCATCATCCAGATCAAGGCAATTAATGTTTGATATAGAGGCAGATACTTCAATCCCTGAATCCGCATTAACATCCACAGACTCTACCGCAGTACAATTATTAGCATCCGTTACGGTGACCGCATATGTTCCTTGAGCTAGGTCGATCAGGTCTTCGGTAGTGAAATCATTGCTCCATTTATAGATAAAAGGGGCTATACCTCCAGAAACTGTCAAATCAACAGTACCATCAAGTTCTCCATTACATCCAGTCAGAGTAGTGACAAATGAAAGATTAAGTGTTGGGAAGGCATTCACTACGAATGTCGAATTTGCACTACACCCATTGTTATCAGTAACGGTTATTGAGTGATTTCCCAATCCAATATTAAATAAAATGTCATTAATACTTCCATTTGTCCAGATGTAGTTGTAAGGAAGTACGCCCCCACTGACTATTAAAGAAATATTCGTACTACCTGAAATGTCACAGATAAAATCCTGGTAATTTCCAGAAATATTAATTTCATCAGATTCTGAGACTATAACGGTACCACCAAATGATGAACCGCCCTCATCCATTACTAAATAATTATAAGTGCCCGCACATACATTATCAGGCATGAATCCTTCCAGACTTATGTCATCCCAGGCTACAGAATAAACCATATCTGGTCCATCTACCGTGAGTGAAATGGTACCATCACAGCTTCCAAAGCAAAAAACATCTGTGGATGAAGCATTAACAAAAAAATCGGCTGTAATCACAAATTCAAAAATTTCCTGACATCCATTTTCATCAGTTACTGTAATGGAATATGAGCCAGGAGCAAGATCATTATCAGAGTTTGTAGTATTGCCATTGCTCCATTGATAACTGTACTGTAGTACCCCACCTGTTGAGGTAATAGTAGCTGAACCAGGATTCCCCATATCCGTTTGTACCACAACAATCGTGTTAAAAAATGGGTCTGGACTTTCAACTGTAAAATCTTTTTCATCCAAGCATCCATTGGCATCTGTTACTGTTACACTATATGTTCCTTCTGCAAGGTTTTGGAGATCCTTACTTGTTTCACCATTACTCCAGAGATAGGATAATGGGGCATTGCTTTGATCGGCTGACACGTGGATGCTTCCTGTGGAAAAGCCATAGCAGTGCACGTTTGTAATATCTCCATTAATATCCAGATCTAAGTCTAATGCATTTAAAACATAAGTTTTGGTTGTAAAACAACCATTAGCATCTGTAACTGTGACTGTATAAGATCCAACTTCTAAGTTTTCGATGATCGAAGTGGTCTCACCATTATCCCAAATAATGGTATAAGGCATATTGGGGCTGTCTATTGATAATTCGATACTACCATTTGAAGCAGTAGCACATGAAGGGTCGATAATTGTAGCCTCGATCTCCAATACCTCCAAATCTATTTCAACTAAAATAGGAATAGATTCTAAGCATTCCAATCCATCAGCGGTGACTATGACATGATATTCACCCTGAGCATCAGATGGAATAATGTATGGATTACTAGTTGCACCTGGGATCAAAACACCATCTAGATACCATTGAAAAGTAGCTCCGGGAATCGTTACATCAACATATATCTCTACTCCAGTAATGCAATCACCTGATAAAATGGGACTTATTGGTGCAGGTGGCTCTATAATATAAGTTTCGATTGAATAACAACCATTGCTATCCGTAACAGTGACAGTATATGTTCCTCCTTCTAAATTTTCGATAATCGAAGTGGTCTCACCATTACTCCAATTATAAGTATAAGGAATATTGGGGCTGTCAACTGATACTTCGATACTACCATCTGATGTAGAAGCACAAGATAAATCAATTACTATAGATTGGATGGCCAATACATCGAGATCAATATCAACCCAAAGATAATCGGAGATAAGATTGCATCCTAAATCATCTAATATAGATACTTGATATACACCAGATTGACTAGGGTCTATTTGGTAGGGGTTCGTGGTTGCACCTGGAATAGCTACACCACCATAAAACCATTGATAGGCAACCCCATCAGTTATACCAGTTTCTAAAAAAACACCATCTATACAGTTACCGGTGTAGAAGAATGCTGGAATATCACTAAGTAACGTACCTACATTTCCAGTGATTTTGATTTGATCTAAAAAGTGATAATTATTAGAGTTGTTCTCAATAAAATCACAACTATGTCCTATAGCTACGGCGTATATAGGATATTCAGGTGTAAAAGAAGATGAATATGCTATCCAACTGTTATTTTCAGTGCCTGTTATAGAAAAGGTAGCAATTTCAGCCCAAGTATTACAGTTTCCGACACCATCTGGAGGCAAATAGAAGCAATTATATGTTCCATAGAGAGACAATTCAACATTCAAATTAGATTCTAAATTATATCCAGTATTAAATCCTACATCAAAACTTATATCATAGGTTTCTCCATCTAAGAATATATTGCTTTGTGTACAAGTGCCAATTGTTTCATTCCAAGTACCAAATCCAATAGCCCCATCCCCAGAAGGTATCGGTAATGGCACTGCTGGTACAAAGTCTCCACCCATAAAGTCGCATGTGTTAAAATAATCAGGGCTACCCGACATGCTTTGCCAACCATTAATACATTCAGTCTCAGTGGGGCCTACCGGACAACAATTATAAGATTCGAAATCTTCATCTAGTGTAGCAAGTTTCACGAAATAACAAAATTTACATGGAGGATCTTGATAACCATTAAGCCCATTGTCATCATCATCAATATCATTATTGCAAATTTCTTGTCCAGATAATGAAGATGAAATTAGTGCAAGTAATATTGTAGTAGTAAGTAATAATTTAATCATAATATAAGTATCTTAAGACAAATAGAGTTATGATCTTAACATAAGCCATATATGATTTAGTTAATATGTAAATAATCAAATAGCTAATTTGTTGATTTTCTTCATTTATAAAGTTTACATAAATTAATTTATCTACATTATCTTCTTAAATAACTAGAGTTCAAGGTCAAAGTGTCCGAATGGGAACTTCAATATACTAAAAATAAGTACTTAAACACAAAAGTTACTGCTTGAAGAAATAAATATTAAAAGTATGGTTCTAATACTATTTGAATGGGAACATGGTTTAAACAACATGCTAATGTTAATTCAATTTTTGCCTATATAATTATCATGTAAGGCTTAAACCTAATTTATTAAGGGAATCTAAAGGATTATTCTTCCACTCAAATGATAGTAGAACCAAGAAAACTATTGATTAATGAAGTTGTCTAAAAACTCGCTTAGGAATGATACATTAATAAAGTTCTCTTTTATACGCAGGTATTTTATTTTTCAACAAGGCAAAAAACCTGCCTGTCGGCAGGCAGGCGTAGATAATGCAGGGCATTGGCGAGGCTTATTAACGCTGTAGAAAGATAAAATAACAAGTAGAAAATGTTACTTTATTATTGAATCATTCCTTACCACCTATCATAGAATGCATTGTGCATATTGGAAGATTGCTCGCCGAAAGGTTTACTTTCAGTTCATTCGTTAAATCAAATCTGTTGATTTTCTGCGAACACTCATTCATCCCATAGCTTGTGCCTTCGCTAAAGCTTCGGCAACATGCGAATGGCTATGAAAAGAAAAATAGCCTATCCTGAGCTTATCGAAGGGAGCTTTGCCAATAAACACAAGTTGTAAATCCCGCTTTTACAGCGGGGCCTTTCTCGGTCTGCTTCGGAGTTCTTAGTTCTACTTTGAGACGAATTATTTAAGATTGGAAAAATTGGAAAGATTGTTCAAAAAATTCAATCTTTTCAATCTCTTCAATAAAGGAAATATTATAGCTAAGGATATCTAATCTCTCAAAGTAGTATTAGACTACTTTAATAAAAGGTAACTACACAGCCACTTTGGAGGCTATTAACCAAAGAGTTACACAATTGATTTAGTTTCATATAAGAAATGTAAATACATAAAATGCTGAAATTCAATGATTGTTTTAAAACTAAATTTTGGAAACTTTACACACCAAATTTCATAACCATCAGATAATCAATGAAATAAAATGGCTGTGTAGTTACAATAAAAGAACAATAAAACAAAAACTGCTCTAGAATACTTAAACCATAAATTACTAACTTATGTATTGCATGAATTTTCAGACTGTAAAACAACTTCAAAGGTAGATTTCTTATTTTCTTACACAAGACCAGCTTTGACCAGCTGCGATTCCTTGATTGATTAGTTCATTTTCAAAGACTTCTACTACTCCAGCATCATTATCGCAAAAAGCAGATGTGACTCCTGTTCCTGCTTCAACACAGTCTGTGCATACTTCTTCATCTTCACAACTAAATAAAACTACTAAGGAGAATGAGAACATTAAATAAAAGGTAAGTTTTTTCATTATGTTTTAATTTTTGAAACGATCAAAATAAAGTTGGCAAACACAAAATAAGATAGAAGAAGTAATTATTCAAAATCATATAGATTTTTTTTAGTTAACCAAAATCATAAGCTAAGAATTGCCTTTTCCTCTTATATTATATAACAAGCTATTCTTCTAAAAGACTCATTTTCAAAAACAAAATCCCGATTCAAGTTATTTAATATATTGGCTCATAAATGCAAATTTCAGAATAAAGTTTTTTACGTACTTTTGCAGTCCACTTTGAAAATTAGATTAATAAAATAAATATACTTCCTATATGGCATTTGATATTGAAATGATAAAAGCCCACTATGAAACTTTGGGTGAAAAATTATTAGTAGTGAAAGAAATCCTTGGTCGTCCTATGACTTTGGCTGAAAAGATTTTGTATGCTCATCTACATCCTGAATCTCCAATGAAAAATTATGAACGAGGTAAGGATTATGTGTTCTTCTCTCCTGACAGAGTAGCTATGCAAGATGCAACAGCTCAAATGGCCCTCTTACAATTCATGATGGCTGGAAAGGACAAGGTTGCTGTACCTTCGACAGTTCACTGTGACCACCTAATTCAGGCAAAAGTAGAAGCAGCGGAAGATTTAAAAGGTGCACTCAATATTAATTCAGAAGTGTATGACTTTTTAGAGTCAGTAAGTGACAAATATGGTTGTGGTTTCTGGAAGCCAGGGGCAGGAATCATTCACCAAGTAGTTTTGGAAAATTATGCTTTCCCTGGTGGTATGATGATTGGAACCGATTCACATACACCTAATATGGGTGGTCTTGGAATGGTTGCAATTGGAGTAGGTGGAGCTGATGCTGTAGATGTAATGGCAGGAATGCCTTGGGAATTGAAAATGCCTAAGCAGATTGGTGTAAAATTAACTGGAACTTTAAGTGGTTGGTTGTCAGCAAAGGATGTGATCTTAAGAGTTGCAGAAATCTTAACTGTAAAAGGTGGTACTGGAGCAATTGTAGAATATTTTGGATCAGGTGCTGTAAGCCTTTCGTGTACTGGAAAGGGTACGATATGCAATATGGGTGCTGAAATAGGTGCTACGACATCTACTTTTGGATATGATGAAAGTATGAGTAGATACTTAAGAGCAACGGATAGAGCAGATGTTGCTGATCTGGCTGACCAATATGCTAGTTATTTGACTGCTGATCCAGAGTGTTATGAAAATCCAGAAAAGTATTTTGATCAAGTAATCGAGATCAATCTTTCTGAACTAGAGCCTAGAATTAATGGGCCTTTCACACCAGATCTCGCAACTCCAATCTCACAAATGGCAGAAGCCGCTTCTAAGAACGACTGGCCTACAGATTTAGAATATTGTCTAATTGGATCTTGTACAAATTCTTCTTATGAAGATATATCAAGAGCAGCATCAATAGCTAAACAAGCTAATGATAAAGGAATCAAGCCTGGTTCTCAATTGACGATAACTCCAGGATCAGAACAAGTGCGTTTTACCATTGAGAGGGATGGGTTTATAGAGATATTTGAGAAAATGGGTGCAAAAGTATTTGCTAATGCTTGTGGACCTTGTATCGGACAATGGGATCGAGCAGGAGCTAGCAAAAAAGAAAAAAACAGTATCCTCCATTCTTTCAATAGAAACTTTTCGAAGAGAGCTGATGGAAATCCAAATACACATGCATTCGTAGCATCTCCAGAAATTGTTACCGCTGTAGCATTATCTGGCAAGTTAGGTTTCAATCCTTTGACTGATACCATCACCAATGAAAATGGTGAGGAAGTGATGTTGGATCCACCTACTGGATTTGAGCTACCTCCAAATGGTTTTGATGTTGAGGATGCTGGATATAACGCACCGATTGAAGATGGAAGCAAAATAGAAGTAACCATAAATCCAACTTCAGATAGATTACAGTTGCTCAAGCCATTCGTACCGATCACTCAAGATCAAATGAACGGAATGAGGGTCTTGATCAAAGTGAAAGGAAAATGCACAACTGATCATATTTCAATGGCTGGTCCATGGTTGAAATACAGAGGCCATCTCGAAAACATATCTAATAATTGTTACATCGGAGCGATCAATATATTCAATGAAGAAGCAAATAATGTATTGAATTATACCAACCAAAATTACATGGCGGTACCTGATTCGGCAAGAGCTTATCAAAATGCTGGTGTCGGTACTGTAGTATTCGGTGAAGAAAATCTAGGAGAAGGATCTTCAAGAGAGCATGCTGCTATGGAACCTAGATTCTTGGGAGTAAATGCAGTTATTGTGAAGTCGTTTGCTAGAATTCATGAAACAAATTTGAAGAAACAAGGGATGCTTGCACTTACGTTTATCGACAAATCAGACTATGATTTGGTAAGACAAGACGATAAGGTTTCTATCCCAGATTATTCATCAATGGCTCCTGGCAAAAACCTGACTATAAAACTTGATCATGCAGATGGCACGTCTCATAGCTTTGAGGTTGGACATACTTATAATCTATCCCAAATTGACTGGGTAAGAGCAGGTAGTGCATTAAATAAAATCAGAGAACAAGTAGCGAAAGGGAATAGCTAGTACTGCTACTGCTAAGCAATATAAAATGGATTCTATCTTGATTTATAGAGTCCATTTTGTGTGTATCACAAATTGCACAAAAAGTAAATCATAATTGTTTGTTTAGTTATTAACATTGTCATCCTGCAGTGGAACATTGTCATCCTGCAGTGGAACATTGTCATCCAGAGCGCAGTCGAAGGAAGACAATGTTATTATTGCAGTAATTTCGACCGAAGTGGAGAAATCTAGCTCTTGATGTAATAAAATGGTGGATTTCTCCACTTCGGTCGAAATTAATGTAAAGGCATACTCCTTGATTCTTCGACTCCGATGAATCTTCGCTCAGAATGACAAGAAGTGTTCGACTTCGATGAATCTTCGCTCAGAATGACAAGGAGTGCCCGACTGCGCTTGCGCTTCGCTCAAAATGACAAGGAGCTTATTTTCTTGAGAAAGTGCAATTTGTGATACACACGTCCATTTTTCATGCATATTCATGAATGAATAAATATCTACCTTTACTTAAATATCACCTACTAAAAGTAGGTGGGTTAATTGATCCGACTAAAGTCGTCATTTTCATTCTAAATAATAATTATCGTTTAATGTATTTGGGCTTTTCATGAGCCTTAATATAATTAACTTTACTAATTTAGTTTTGGTGTTCTTAATTTGATTGCCTTTTCAGGCAGAATTTCCCCACCCACCACTTACGTGTTCCTTCATTTGATAATTTTATTATCACTTTTATTGCATAAAAGATCAATCAGTCCTATTGCCAAAAAGGAAATCAAAAAACCCTAGGTTTTACCCAGATCTTCACAAGACTAATTGAACATCACAGATGTACTAGTGATAACCAGCAAAGGAAGGAGCGCGTTAGGTGGGTGGCTTAAACACAAAATACTTAACTGACTAATGTCGATATTTGCCTCTGTTTGGTAATCAATTATTCTTAGCACAAAAATTTGCTTACTTCTGAATATCCTTATTCTTCTTTATAAAGTTTAGTTTCGAAATCTTCTTCCTCGTCTAGTCTTAAATTGATCTGCAGTGTTAGGTCGAGATGCTGCCCAATCCCTCTTTTGGTGGGCATCCATTTTGCTAAGTTTTTCTTTAATCAATTTGTTATACCGTTCAACGAGTGCTTCGACAGACTTATATGGGTTTTTAATATTTAATAAATCGATAGTTTTCATTTCCAATTGAGCTTTTTTACTTTCTGCCTCAACTACTCTTATCTCTTTCATGAATAAAGAATCCATCGTTGGAGTATGTTTTGAAATAAAACTTCTTTGGTGATCCACTAATGGTAGAATAGTTACCTGGGGCACATCCTTAATAACATAATAATGCGCGAATAGATTGGCATGCAAATGTCTCTGAGTCTTCATATCTATTGGATCAAACTTTATCATAGCACCTGATCCGTCATCCATCCGCGCCGTATGAACAAAATGGGCTATTCCTATTTGTTTCAATTCCGGAATTGTAAGATATCGCTTTTTAAATAATGAATTCGACGTATTCAAATTCATATCTTCATATTCTGAAAGAGTGTCTAGTTTACTGAATGTAAGTTTTTGACCATTCCAAAAGTCCTTATTATATGGAGTATTCCACATCTTCTGATAGTCTGTCAATAATGAATAATCTATAGAAGATATGAGATCGAAGTAAGGTTTTCTAAAATCAAAAAACTTCAGACTAATTGAGTTTTCCGAATGGACTCCATTTATTTCAAAAGAATATGAAACTGACATGGAAGAGATTATTTTTTGACCTTCTATATCATCAAAAATGTATTCGATAGACAAAGAATCTAAGTCTACAGGTTTGTCCTTCATGATAGTTCTAAATACTGCATCACTTGGTTTAATGATATTTTGGCGCAAGCGAATCAAGTCAAAATCATTCGAAGAAATTGTGAGCTCTGTATCAAATTTATTCTCGCCTTTTGATTTGGTATCAACAATATAATACTCTTTCCCATTCGATTGCCACTCTCTATAATTGCCCTGATATTTCTTCTTTATCTTATTTGCAGAACCTAAGGCGCATGCAGATGTATATAGATACTTTGAGTATTTACTAAATATCTCTTCCTCTTGTAAGACAGTCAATAAATCCAAGGTGAAAATTAAGTCATTCTTATCATTTACGTATGATTTTCCGTGTTGGAAAGAAAGGTCATAAAATTTACCTTTATATTGCTTAGCCGCGTATAATGTTTCTGTTTGATTGCTCCAAGTCCCATTATTCTTAGATTCACGTTTTACAAAAAGCTTTGAGGATATCATTTGATGATCCAAAGACCTGTACTTGTCTTTGGCATTCATAAAAAGTCGATACGGCGATATATAATTCGCATCTGTTATCACTACTTCATCTGAAAAAACACCATCATTTACCATTCTGATTATCATATTCTTTTTAGCAAATATGATCGTATCTCTATATCCAAGAAAGCTAACAGCAAGGCTGTCTCCTTCTTCTCCTTTATAGGTAAATTCTCCTTCTTCATTTGCAATAGCATAAGAACTTGTTCCAACTATGGTAGCAAATGGCAGGGGCCATTCATCTTCGTTGTCCAATATCTTCCCAGATATCTGAGCTGTAACAAATAACGGACAAAATACTACCAACAAGAAAAACAAGGTTATATCTTTCATAAGAACAATATAAAATATTGACCAATAACTCCTTGCATTAAAACCTCAAAATTTATAATAATGTCGGATTGAGAAAATAGAATCAAAGCTCAAGCACTCAATTAATGCTATATTTCTTTTCCATTTAACCGATCTTACATCAATATCACGTTGATGATACTTTTCTTTTTTTGCGCAAAAAACCAAACATCCTTATTCTCAACATCCAAATAATAATAAACCCTAATAAAATAGGCCACAAATTCACGAGTAGCAAAATGAAAAAAAGCAAGCCAGAAAACCCATTTTCTAAAGCATCAAATAATTCATTAAAGTAACTTGGCGGAGCTTCAGCAATTATTTCTTCAGGTATTTTCGTCAATTCTATAGATAGTGAACTGAAGCTCGCTCTGTCATTCAGATAATTGATCTTGCCCATATTACCATCAACTAGCATTTCTATTTGCCTTATCTTTTCTTGTATTTGGATCATATCTTTAATAGATTTTGCCTTTGACAGGAGCTCCTTGTACCTTTTGAGATAAGCTTTATTATTCTCTAGGCGAATTTCTAGATCTAGGTACTCTTCAGTTACATCTTTAGCATTAATGTTTTTTTCCAATATTGTCCCACTTCCTTTTTCCAGTGAATTAACAACAGTATAAAAGTTTGCAGACGGTATCCTTAGTTTCAACGCATAATTTTCCCTATAATCAGAATTATAAAAGACCTCTTTTTCATAATATCCTTTATTAATAGCTACGATGGAGTCTATATAGCTTTTTGAAGAAGTTATATTATCTGCCTCTATACGCATGTTTCCGTTTTTTATGATCTTACTTCCTTTCTCCATTACTGGTTCAGGAGGCTGTTCAGGACTTCTAGATTGAGGTGGTGAAATGTCTAAATCTTCACTTAATCCAATAATGTTAGAAGTCGTTGAACTGGTCGAAGCTTCAGATTGCGATGCGAAATCCTTATGCTTATTGGAATCATTCTCGCAACTAATAGCTAATATAATAGTGAATGTGAGAATGGCTATTTTTTTCATAATTGTTAATTTTTAGAAAAGAATGAATACTGTATTTTATGGGTGTATTTCAAAATGACGTTTTATTAATTCTATTTAAAAAAATTCTAATTGGCTTTTTGCAGAATCGCTGAATCGCAGAACCGCTAAATCGCCTTATGATGTTGACTTTTAAGTTTCCTTCAATAAATTTCCTTTCAAATATCAAAAAGTAAATGCGACAATTTGAATTGCACCCGATTTTATAATTAGATGTTAAGTTTGTAGTTAATACATACCAGATTTCTGTCATTAACAATTCATTGGACTTTTGTTATAACAATCATTGACTTCGTTCTTTAAAAAGCAAAGTTGCTTTCGTGTGTAAACCATATTGCACTAAATATTCAATTTGACTTACATCAAATAAGGGTTTATGTCGATTAATTCTTTTTATTTTTAATTTTCATCGTTTGAATTTCAATCTATTATTCGCTTATCAGCTGGATTTTCCTTTTTTCATTAAAAAAAACGAAACCAACCTGCCTGCCGGCAGGCAGGAAATTCTAGGGGATAGACCGATCTCGGAGAGTGGCGACAATAGTCGACAAGGGAAGGAACGTGTAAACGGCGGGTGGATAAACTTGCATCACTATCATCCACCCACCGCTTGCGCGTTCCTTCTCTTAGCAGCTATCGCTGCTACATCTTCGATGATCATTCAGTCCCCCACAAGATCTGCCTTGGCTAGGTTTCCTAAATGTTTGGTTTCTTCTTGCTTCATTTGTAACATTTGGGAAATTCGAAAAAAATGCAAAAAGTGCAATTTGGTTTACACACTTTGCTTACTCTTATAATCTATGTAATATTTAAAGCTTCTCTTTGTGATTGTTTTAGTGCCATTATGCATAAAACGAATTGTATAAACATTGTAATTTGATTTTACATTTCGATTTAAACTTTAAATATTTGATCTTTCAATCATATTTTGTACACTTTTTGTGATTTGTATTTCAACTAATTATGCGCTTATCAGCTGGATTTTAGCAGCCCACCGCTAACGCGTTCCTTCGCTTGAAAATTTCATTTTCACTTTTACTTCATAAAAGATCACTCAGTTTTATTGCCCAAAAACGAAACCAACCTGCCTGCCGGCAGGCAGGAAATTCTAGCCGGCTCTAATGCAGCACGCATAGCTGCCCCCTCATCCCACAATAGCCGGCAGGGCTAGACTTCCTATACATTGAAAACATTATTCCTTTTATTCGGTTCTTTTAATGAACTCTCATATAATTTTCACAATGTGTATTTTTGATGTTTAATTTAACCACTAAGATCACAAGGTTTTCACTAAGGAATTACTAGGTTAGATGTTGACATTTAGCAAATAAAACTTTCAGCTTATGGACAAAATCAAACTCGCTAATTAAACATTCCAAAAACTATTTCTATCTTCAATCATCAATACCTACCATTAATTCAAAAATGAATCGAAGAGATTTCGCAAGGCATAGTTCAATTTATTTAGGAGGAATAATTACTCTTCCTTCCTATTCAAATAATAATGTAATAGTTATGAGTAAAAAGAAGGTTCCTGTGCTCTTAAAACCTGGAGATACTGTAGCATTAATAGCTCCTGGCAGTAGCATACCTGAAGATAAAATCGAAAAGGCTAAAACAAACCTTTTATCACTGGGTCTTAAAGTAAAAGAGGGGAAATATATCAGAGAAAAATATGGGTACACCGCTGGCAAAGACAAAGAAAGAATAGCTGATATTCATTGGGCATTTGGTGACAAATCCATCGATGGTATTTGGTGTATTAGAGGTGGATATGGATGTACAAGATTATTGCCATATATTGATTATAAGCTCATCAAGAAAAATCCAAAGATTCTAATTGGATATAGCGATATTACTGCCTTGCATATGGCTATTTTCAAGAAGACGGGGCTCACTACATTTCATGGGCCAGTGGGGTCTTCAGAATTCTCACCCTATGCTATAGAATATCTTCAAAAGATGCTTTTCACTCCCATCATTGGACAACCTATCCATCATAAAGATCCGAGTAGAGTCATAACTCTAAGCTCTGGTTTTGCTAAAGGCAAATTGATTGGCGGTAACCTATCATTGATAAGTGCAATGTGTGGTACAAAATACCTACCCTCTGCAAAAGGTAAAATTGTGATTCTAGAAGATATAGATGAAAAACCGTATCGTATAGATAGAATGCTCATCCAATTAGAACAGGCTTGGGATCTAAAAAAAGCGAATGGTATATTGTTAGGTGAATTTGCTGATTGCGATTCTGATAGTGATCGATCTTTAACCCTAAATGAGACACTTGAAAATCATTTCAAAGATTGTGGAATACCCGTCCTTTATAACTTCCCATTAGGACATATCGAAGATCAAGCTACCTACCCTGTTGGCATAAAAGCAAGTATGGATACCAAAACTAAAAAAGTCGTCTTGCTAGAAAATTGGACAAAATAACAAACTTTTGATGATGAAAACGAAGGTGAAAATATGTTGCATTTCTTCTGTTGATGAAGCGAGGTTGGCTATTAAAGCTGGAGCTACGGAATTGGGTCTTGTAGGACCAATGCCCAGTGGACCTGGAATAATTAGCGAAACTCAAATAGCAGAGATTGTAAAAGCTGTTCCACAAAACATAAATACTTTTCTTCTAACTAGTGAGTTATCCGCCGCTAAAATAATTGAGCAACACAATAAAGTAAAAACAACAAGCATCCAAATTGTAGATAAATTAGAATCTGGAACTTATAATGATATTCGATCTGCCATTCCAAATATAAAATTGGTTCAAGTCATCCATGTCATCGATGAAAATAGTATAGTAGAAGCTCAAAATGTAGCACCAAATGTTGACTACATATTATTAGATAGTGGGAATCCAAATAAAGAAATAAAAGAACTGGGCGGAACTGGCAGAATTCACAACTGGAATTTGAGTAAGATGATAGTAGATTCAATTTCGACTCCTGTCTTTCTTGCTGGCGGTCTCAAATCGACTAATATTAGAGAAGCAATCACAACAGTGCGCCCGCATGGTGTAGATCTTTGCAGCAGTGTCCGCTATAATGGTAAATTAGACCCCGGTAAATTATGTACATTTTTTGACAATGTACATCCTTAGGAATGATACATTAATAAAGTACGCTTTTATACGCAGGTATTTTATTTTTCAACAAGGCAAAAAACCTGCCTGCCGGCAGGCCTGTCGTTAGGACACATCTTTTTTTTTAAATATGAGGTTGCAATAATGCCTGATTTTAGCTAAATCTTACATATTATAGACGCTCTTTGCTATGGTCGACAGTTAACTTTGTCGTTTTCAATGCTGTATTTTCTCAAAAATCATGCAAAACACAAAATATATTAAAAAGTCATATAATGTATTTATCGATGTGTCCCAACGACAGGTCGGCAGTCAGGCGTAGACAATGCAGCGGCATTGGCGAGGCTTTTTAACGCCGTAGAAAGATAAAATAACAAGTAGAAAATGTTACTTTATTATTGAATCATTCCTAAGTGAAAAATCGTAAGTTTTACAAAGCTGTAACCATAGTTTTTTGTGAAACTTTGGAGTATGATAATTTACTTAGGATAAAGTTCACCGCAGATTTTGCAAGTCTGTAAGATAGATATGCCGCAAATGGAGCAACAACAATATCAATCGTATAATGTACATGTTGCTTAAGCAGTAAAAAAGCCACAATACAAGTACATATTCCAAGAATATATTTCAACCATTTAATATCAACTAAGAAGGTAAGTAAGGCCAAATTTGCAGTATGCCCAGAAAAGAATAAGTCTCTTACTAATACTTGATTTTCGTAAAATGAACCTTCAAGCAGTGTATCTCTCAACGGGATAATGCCTTCAGGAGGCAATAATGGAACAAAATATAAACAGATACACCTTAATAAACCGATAATGATAATAGATAAAAAAACAAGCATTGCCCGTTTTGGTGTTCGTAGTGCTACTGGAAGGCACCCAATAATACAAATCCAAGTTATAGCAAATAAAGGGGTACTGACATCAACTGGGTCGATTGCATTTAACACCCAATCATTAATATAATAACCAATCGGTCTATTTTCATTAAATACCAGAAAAAGACTTATCAATTTTAAAGTACATAAAACCAAAAGTAAAAGTGAAATCCACACGGTAAGATAACCATTAAAAGACCACAATGTGTTCCACTCCTTTTTCATAGGGCATTCACGTTTTTCTAGTATAGCGGCACAAAGGTAAAATTTATATATACTTTCAAGAATTTCAAAAGTCTTTTTTGCGACACAATTTTTTCGTTTATCAATTAAGAAATCAATTAAAACAGCGATTCAGCTAAAATTAATCTATAAAACTTATATCCTCATCCGAATTTTTAAACCTTTTGATAATCATTACTTATCATTATGATTTAATGAAGTGAATTATGTTTAGAGGAATAATTGATGGTTTTTTATCCTATTTCAGTGTTTTTGGATTTATAAGTAAACATCGGTTGTATGGTTATTTTTTCATATCAGGAATAATAAGTCTAATCTTAGGAGCTGTGATCTTCAGCATGTCATATTTTCTGTCTGATGATTTGGGAGCATTACTCTTTAAACTCTACCCTTTCGAAAGATGGAGTGATTACGTCCTTAAAATCTTGAATGTTACGGCAGGAGGTATTATAGTACTCCTTGGTATTATAATCTATAAGTATCTTTTATTGATTTGTGTATCACCATTTATGGGACCTCTTTCTGCAAAGGTAGAATCAATTATAACTGGTGAATCCAATGAATCAAATTTTAGTCTTAAACAAACAAGTTATGAAATCATAAGAGGGATTCGACTATCTCTTCGCAACATAGTTAGAGAGTTAAGTTTAACATTGATTCTGATCATTTTCGGTTTGATTCCCATTTTCACAGTATTCATCGCTCCATTAATCTTTTTTGTACAGTCATACTATGCAGGATTTAGCAATCTAGATTATTATCTTGAACGAAGGGCAACCTTGAAACAAAGTATTGCGTATGTAAAACGGAATAGAGGTATGGCAATTGGCAATGGTGCTGGATTTATGCTTCTTTTGCTGATTCCAGTATTAGGATTGTTTCTCGCACCTGTGATGTCAACCGTTGCAGCTACAAAATCTGCGATTGCTTCAAGAGATTAAATCATTTATCTCTTCATTTTTTCAATTCATCACTTCAAATGTGTGTTTAGTCTAGTACAATGACCTGATTTCACAAATCAATATTATCTTGCGATAAATGGCAATACAATTGAATAAATTCTGGACCATATTTTCAAAATCTAATTTGGAGACTCTTCTCAAAAAGCAGAGCTCCTACCACATCTTCTTTTGGTTTAGTTTGTATATCATATTGGTGGTCTTAGATCAGGGTAATTCATTGACTGTCATTTTACTCAGAGAATTCATCAATGTAGCATTCTTTGCTTTAATGGTATATATCAATATATTCTTCTTATTTCCAGATTATATTGAAAAAAAGAATCTTCTACGCCATATATTGGCTTTAGCGATTACATCCTTGCTTATTACCCCGATTAAAACATTAAGTCTATTTCTGCATGCTTCCAGTTTTGGAGATTTTCAAGACTACTTTGTAAGTCACCAGAAAGAAATTTTTCTTTCTACATTTTTCATCGGTATTACATCGACAATCTACAGCATAATAAATGATTGGACAGAAAATCAACGCGAAAAAAAAGAACTCAAAAGTCAAAATTTACAATCGGAATTAAAGTTTTTAAAATCCCAAATCAATCCTCATTTCTTGTTCAACACATTGAATTCTCTATATGCATTAACACTTAAAAAGTCTGACCTTGCTCCAGAGATAGTACTCAAATTGTCAGAAATGATGAGGTATATGCTCTATGAATGTAACGAAAGAGAAGTGCCCCTTTCAAAAGAAATTAATTATGTAAAAAATTACTTAGAGTTGGAAAAAATACGCCAAGGAAAGAAGATGAATATAAACTTTCTGCTGGATGGTGAAGTAAGCAATCAGAAAATTGCACCTTTGATGTTTATTCCATTTATTGAAAACAGCTTTAAACATGGGATAAGCAATCAGATATCAAATGGATATGTAAATATACATCTCGAGGTAGAAGGCAAACTTGTTCAAATGACAATAGAGAACAGCAAAGCGGCTAGTCTACCTGCGCCTACAGGAAAAAGAAGTGGTGGAATTGGTCTGAAAAACGTAAGAAGAAGATTGAATCTATTGTACCCAGAACATTATAAACTTGCCATAGATGAAGACCCAAATACCTATACTGTAAAACTTGAAATTGACCTTAATAATTAAAAAAGCAAACCGAACACAATGATCAAAGCAATAATCGTAGATGATGAACCACTAGCATTAGATGTATTAGAAACCTACATTGAAAAGATGCCGGATTTGAGTCTAGTAGCCAAATGTGAAAATGCAATTGAAGCAAATGAAGCTCTGAAAAATAATGATGTGGATTTGATGTTTCTTGATATTCAAATGCCTCAAATAACTGGAGTTGAATTCTTGAAATCCTTGAATAATCCGCCTGCTGTGATTTTCACAACAGCTTATCCAGATTATGCTGTTGAGGGATTCGAATTGAATGCAGTGGATTATCTATTGAAACCTATATCACTGGATAGATTCATGAAAGCTGTCAATAAAGTGTCCGAGAAACTCGGAACAAAAGGTACTGATTCATCAGGCATAGTCGAAATGGAGGGAGATTTCTTTTTTGTGAAGGCAGATAAGAAATTAATAAAGGTAGACTTTGATGATATCATTTACATTGAAGGTCTTAAAGATTATGTGATAATCCGACAAGAAGCTGGGAGAGTAATCACATTACAGACTATGAAGAGTTTAGAAATCAAGCTACCAGAATCAACATTCAAAAGAGTACACAGGTCTTATATAGTCAACATAAACAAAATCAATGCTGTCGTAGGAAATATGCTTGAGGTCACTGAAAAGGGGCAAACCAAACATATTCCTATAGGAAAAAACTATAGAGAAGAATTGCTAAATATTATTAATTTAAAGAGGCTGTAGACTTATAATTATCAATAATGTGATTTTATTAGAGAACCATTAGGCATTACCATAACCCCAATTATCTTTGCACAAATAAATTAAAAGAACGTGGAAATATTAATTTTTCTAATTGTATCATATATACTTTTAAGTATCAGCTTATATATGTTGTTTCCTAAGGCTGGTGTTCCTGCAGTAAAAGGACTTATCCCGGGTGTAAACTTCATAGAATGGGCAAAGCTTATAGGACGAAAACCAGCATATACCTTGTTGTTACTTGTTCCCATAGTGAATATTTTTATTTTCACTGGAATGGCTGTGGATTTGCTTAGATCTTTTGGAAAACTAAAGTTCAAACATACTGCAGCCGCTGTCATCTATGCTCCTGCAGCTTTTGCCAAAATAGCCACAAATCCACAAGACAAATATGTAGGACCTATTCTAGATATGGAAGGGGACTATTTGGCTCAGATTCAAGCAGCTGAAAAAGGAGGTGATAAATATGCGCTTAAAAAACTATATGAAAACAATCCATACAAGAAAAATGGAGGTAGAGAATGGGTTGAGTCTATAGTGTTTGCTGTATTTGCAGCAGCATTTATCAGAATGTTTTTGATCGAAGCTTATGTGATTCCAACTCCTTCGATGGAGGGTTCACTAAACGTAGGAGATTTCCTATTCGTGTCGAAGGCACATTATGGTATTAGAACTCCTATGACTATAGCTATGTTTCCATTGCTTCACAATAGGATACCAGTCATCGGAGGAGAATCATATATCGAATCCCCTAGCCTACCTTACTATAGATTACCAGCAATAGAAGAGATCCAAAGAGGGAAACCATTTGTATTCAACTGGCCAGTTGGAGATAGTATCTATTTGGCTGATAGATCTTGGACAGCTGATCAAGTAGCTAGAGGTGTAGGAAAGAGGGAAGGCAAATTGATAACTCGACCAATAGACAAAAAAGATCACTATATCAAAAGAGCTGTTGGAATCGCGGGAGATAGCCTTCAGATTAAAGATGGACTTATTTATATTAATGGCAAACCAGAAAAAGTACCGTCGCATCGCCAATTTGGATATAATGTACAATTGCCACCTAATATTTCTATCAATGAAAAAAGGTTGGATAAGTTGGGTATAGATTATGGTGATACTCCTTTTGGGAAACTTTTTTCTAGAAATAATACTGACATTCTATTTCTTGATGACGAGCAGGTTACGAAATTCAAGGAAATGTACCCTCAAGCTGTGGTAGAAAGAAGAAAGCAAGCTGCTGATCCTAATCGTGTTTTTCCACACAGCAAATTATATTACGCTGAATGGACAGTTGACGACTATGGTCCAATATACATCCCCAAAAAAGGAGATGAAATCACTTTGACTCCAATAAATATGACCATTTATAAGAGGTTGATCACTGTATATGAAGGCAATAAAATCAATAGAAAAGATGGCCGATACTATGTAAATGGTGTAGAGACTAAAAAATATAAGGTAAAGCAAAACTATTACTGGGCTATGGGAGACAATAGACACAACTCAGAAGACAGTAGAGCTTGGGGTTTTGTACCACATGATCATGTGGTCGGTAAACCTTTGTTTATTTGGTTCTCTACTAAAGAAGGTAATATTTCTAATGGTATAAATTGGGATAGAATATTTAAATCTGCTTCGGTGGATTGAGAATGATACAATTCTAAAAGAAATGAAATTTTTCTTTGAGAAAAAGGTATTTTAGAGTTGGGATGACTCTTGGATACCTTTTTTATTTTTGTTTCAAATTCAAAGGCATAATCAGTAAAACAAGGGCTGCCCCAAGCCCATATCACTGACTTAAAAAATTAGCAATTAAAAAAGAGACTCCGAGTAATCAGAGCCTCTATGCGGCATTTCTTTAGGTGTGTTCGAGTGCAATAATAAATATCATCTCGCTTAATTACATTTCCCATATCTAATTTGACCTAAGAAATGCGCGTACTTAAAGGTGGTAATAAGTATAATACAAAATTAGAACCATTTTTAACAAAACCTAAATTATTAGGATTTTATCTTGAATTATGCTCTTTTATGCTTGACATCTTACATTTATATTTTATTTACGTTGAAATTGTACTTATTTATCGGTACAGAGCAAGCACATCTAAAGCCTGTGTGGCTAAGACCAATACTTTGGGTGAGCAACAACTCAATAACTCAACAACTCAACAACTCAACAACTAAATAACTCAATAACTTTACTTAAAAGGACTTCGTGGCACCCATTCTTCATTTGGTTTAAAGTAACTCAAACCTTTTGCAACGCCTATGTTGAGAATTGAATTTGTAGTCTTCATATATAATACCATAGGATGGGCAACTGCTCCAACAGAACTTTTGATTTCTAGAGCAGTCCTAGACATGATCAATTTATTGGAATTAAGTCTTATAGCATCATCTACTAAATCATATAACATATTTAGATACAATTGGCATTCTCTATTGCATTCTGGATCATAACCCAAAAAATGAGCATCAAGATCACCATGGCTTTGAATGTGGGTATAATATCCAACAAGCTCTTCTCCTCTAAAGTATCCAACCAGTTCCATTCTATCCTTCAGATGTTTTTGAAGGCTGTAAAAATAAGTTGAAGGCAAAATAAAGAGATTGAATCCAGCTTGATTTGCAACATTCTTGTAGAGATCGGAGATCTCAACACTATAGGCATGAATTTCTTCAAGAGATAAAATTCGTTTTTCGAGTGTCTCCGATTTTTTCCTTGCTCGTCTTACTCTGACTCTATATTTGGATTTCATGCTGCTCAAATAATCATCAAATGAAGACCAATTTTGATCTAAATCTAAAATCATATTCGGCTGAACTTTAAATTCAGTGTACCCTAATTCGTCATTGAGAAATTTCGCTTCCTCATAAAAGTCTTTTATCAAGACAGCCGCTATTTTGGTTTTTTCTTTTTTCAATTTGCATACTACTTCCTCTGTGATATGCTTTCCTAATTTAAAAGCTTCTTCATCATCAATACCATCAGCAAAAACATATCCATTGCTGCCAGTAAGCGTCATATTTCCCAACACCAACAAATTTGCTTTTAACGGTTTTGCCAAAAGACTTTTACCAAAATGGGTGATTTTATTCCATAACCCAACAGGCTTTACTGCATCTAATCGCAAACTCTTATAAAGATTAATTTTCTTTACTTGAAAATAAACGATGCCTACCACGCTACCTTCCTTTTTGACAAGCACATATTTATAACTTGTTCCAGAAGGTGGAGATTCTTCTAGAGCTGTCAAAAAGCCAGAACGAAGAAATGCATTCTCCCCAGCTTGCTCATTCCAATCAATGACAACATCACTAATCGAATCATAAATAGATATGGTATATCCAGAGATCGATAAACTTAAATCGTTGGATGTCATGGATTTATTCAAAATACAAGAATACATTTAGGAAAATTTGTACAGTTTGTTACGAAGATAACTATGAATAAACGCCATCTGAGAATAAAAGTTACTTTAATAAATATTTAATTGCAAAATTTTCATTCTCCCAGGATTTCAATTTCACTGTGTAAGAGTTTTTTCTATTGAGGAGATACTGTTCGACGATCCATTTAGCACCACTAAAAACAGTTGAAAACTCATCAAAATCCGAAGCTGACAATGACTTATAATCTAATTTAATAGGTATTGCCACCACATATGTAATCAAGGTGTCATTTTGTAGAATCCTAACAGCCCCAATTGGTTTTACATCCAAGGTCACACCTTTTTTTATTCTTTCACTCAAAACTATAATTTCATCTTCTCCACCTATCGCCACATTAAATGGAAGGGGTAAAAAATTATCTGAAGGAGCCCACCTATCTCCAGCAGAGTGGACGATATCTACTTCTATAGCATTATTATCATCAAGCACAATTGCTTTGGGAGTATCTTCTTTACATGACAAGACAACAACTCCCATGATTACAATAATATATATATATACTTTTTTCATAATATAAAATCTACCCAAATATAGTAAATGTAGTTTTATTTTGTTGAAATTGCTAGATAATGTGAGGTCAAAAGTAGATTTAGTGCGTTTTTTTTTAACTGCAAGGAGCGCAAAGACTTACGCAAAGGAATCAAAGAAAAGATATTTTGTAAAGGCATTGATTAATAAACTTGAAACAAAACACATTCGTTTTAATGAAAATGTATGCATTACTACCTATTTTCGCGTCTTTAAATTAAAGAACGTCATTAGAGATAAATAGGATAATCATACTGTATGAATAAATTTATAAAATATTGCCTTGTATTCCTCGTGAGCTGCACATTTGTAGCTTGTAAAAGCACAAAAAAAGTGAGCAACTTTTCTGAAAAGGATTTGAGATTTAGCATGAGCAAAGGAGTGTGTTTTGGCTCATGTCCAGTATACGAACTTAAAGTCTATCACGGTGGATATACTACATTCTTAGGTGAACGAAACACAGAAAGGATTGGGCTTTATGACAAGACGCTCGCAAAAGATGACTACAAAAAAGTAATAAAGGCTTTTGAGAAATTAGATTTCAATTCATTTCCAAGTGAATTCAAAAGCAATATACCAGATTTACCATTGATTAAAATTGGCTATCATAATGGAGATGAATTTAGAATTGTCTCAGGTAAAGAAGATAGACCCGAAGACTTGATGCAAGCTCAGTTTTTATTGGAAAAAATTGTAGATAACAAACAATGGAATTTTGTCAAAAGTAAAGAGGAGCTAAACCAAAACACTAAACCTGAACCTTCATTTATATATAATGAGGTCATTATTGAACCAAAAAAAGGTCTTTTAATCCCTAAATGGCTTGAATCACAAAGTAAGTTTGGAGTAAGACTAGTAAAAAAGATTGCTCCGACATTGAATTACTACCTAATTGAATACGACACCAAAAAAATTGATCCTAAAGAATTTATCAAGTTGTTGCAAAAAGACACGGATATCAAATCGGCAGAGTTCAATAAGAAGACGACTCAGAGAGGAAGTAGGTAGAGAATATCTATCATCATGTTTTTTTTGGTGAAGTGCAATAGAAAGCCGCCTCTTAATAAGAAGGCAATTATTATAGGTAATAGGCAACCTTTTAGTGAGTACCAGTGGAAATACACCTTATAGCCCACGTATGATTAGTTTTTTTTTAGCTCCACAGGAGCGACATCTCATTTTTATTTATTCATGTTCATGTTTGTGAGAAAGAGTAGTCATTATTCGCGAGTTTTTGAGATTACGTTCCGATGGAACTTTTGATGTTATCATTTGGGCAATTTCAGTTTGAATTGTACATTGATTTTGATTTTTTTGCCTTCAGATTGCTATTTAAACATTCTCTTAAGATGATTTAGCAAATCTTTAACAAAAACCATATAACAAAACAGCAGTTTCCATCATCTATATAGTGTGAACATGATGGAGACAAATTTTTTGGTTTGAGTTTGTTTTCTTGTTCACGAAAAGATTAAGATAGTAGATAGTTTTTTCATGCTTTTTCGATAATTGCCGGCAAGATGTTGCTGGCAATTTCGTTTTTTACTCCTTTCTATTTATTCTTCAATTCTACTTAATACTACTTTGAGAGATTAGATATCCTTAGCTACATATTTCCTTTATTGAAGAGATTGTGAATTGAAGAGATTGAAAAGATTGATTTTTTTGAACAATCTTTCCAATTTTTTCCAATTTTTCCAATCTTAAATAATTCGTCTCAAATTTGTACATTGTTTTTGTCCATTCTAATCAACAATTTTGAAATGTCTCAAAGTAGAATTAAGGAATGGTAAACAAATAAAGTATCACTTTTGAAGGTCTCTTTTTTCCTCCGACTTCGTTAAAAATACTCACCATAGCTAAGGCTATGCCTGCGCTTTTTGCCTTGTCGAAGAATAAAATAGCCACCCCAAAATATGATACCTTATTTAATTATCATTCCTAATTATAATTTCATAATTCTATTTTCACACTATTATATATTTTAAGTGGTGTATTAACTTGTTTGCTTCTCACCTCAATGTAGATTTAGAAATACGAGAGGCAAATGGAATTACAGATGGATTGATAAGAGTATCAGCTGGAATTGAAGATATTAAGGATATTATTTCCGACATTGAGCTAGCACTGTAATCTATTATTATTATGAAATTGCCCCTAACCATTTCACAACTTGTAAGTTTTTTAGTTTTCATTTTCATTTTGTCTACAGAAATGGTCTGTCAACAAGGTGGAATCTTTCATGATCAAAAAAACCTTCAAATAACAAAATCTCTAGATAATGTAAAAATTGATGGCGATCTCTCTGAACCAATTTGGGATAAATTAGAAAAGCATACAAATTTTGTAATGCAAAGTCCCATTGATGGAGAGGCTGCACATTCAAAAACTGAGGTGATGATTTTTCATAGTGATAAAGGTATCTATGTAGGAGCGATCATTCACGATGATGATCAGTACATAATCAAAACATTGAAGAGAGATAACTACTCTGGCAGTGATGCTTTTTCAGTTCTCATTGATGCTGTCGGTGAAAGGGCCAATGGATATGGATTTGGTGTGAATGCCTTAGGTGCTCCAACAGAAGTTTTGATAAGTCCGAACGATGTTGACCAAAGCTGGGATAATAAATGGTTTGTCTCCACAAAAAACATGACTGATAGATGGACCATTGAAATGATGATTCCATTCAAGAGTTTAAGATTTAAGAAAGGAGTGACAGAATGGGGAATTAATTTTTCGAGAACCGATCCTGGTAAAAATGAAACTTATGTTTGGTCTCCAGTACCACGTCAATTCGAATTTACAGATTTAGGTTATTTCGGAAGGATGAAGTGGAGTGAACCACCATCTGGTAGTGGATCGAATATCTCAGTCATCCCCTATCTGAGTTCTAGAATTGAAAAAGGATATTCTCCTGATACAGATCTAAATTCGACCTTAGATGTGGGTGGAGATGCTAAAATTGGAATCACTTCTGGTTTGAATCTTGATCTTACCTACAATCCAGATTTCTCACAAGTAGAAGTGGATCAGCAGGTGACAAATTTGGGTAGATTCAATATTTTCTTCCCAGAGAGGAGACAGTTTTTTCTTGAAAATGCTGACATCTTTAATGCTTATGGCCAATTCGCAAACCAGCCATTTTATTCAAGGAGAATAGGACTGGATTCAGGCGGCAATACTGTGCCGATTACCTATGGAGCCAGACTTACAGGAAACTTAAATGAGAAATTGCGAATCGGTGTATTTAATATGCACACCAAATCCAATGACATTTCTCCTGGGCAAAACTTTACTGCGGTTACAGGCCAACATAGAATTGGAAAACGGTCAAATATCAAAGGTCTGTTTTTGAATAGACAAGCATATGATGGTACTGACCCTATTGAAAATGATTTTGGAAGAAATTTTGGAGGAGAACTGAATATTGTCTCAAATGATGGAAAGGTTGGAGGCCAATTTGGTTTCATTCAAAGTCAAAAGCACGGAATAGATTCTAATAACAGACATATCTATGGCAGGTTCGATTATACAGGACAGAAATTTAGAACCTTCTTATTTATTCAAAATCTTGGTGAGAACTATTACGCTGACATGGGTTTTAATGCGAGAATAAATAATTATGATCCTATTTCAAATACAACAAAAAGGATTGGATATACTCAAATAGGTAATATGGTTGACTATTACATTTACCCAAAATCAGAAACGGTAAATTTCCATTGGTCAGGTATTGAAAACTTTATAGTCATAAACAAGGGTACGGGACTCAACGATTGGTATACCCGTTTAAGGCACTTTATTTTCTTTCAGAATACAAGTGAGTTGAGATTTAGAGTCAACCATATATTTAGTGAATTGATTTTTCCATTTGGCATTTCAGATCCAGCTTTACCAGCAGGTGATTATAATGTTTGGGAATATAATATTCAATATAGATCAGACCAAAGAAAGACCATAACATATTCTCTTTTTGCAGTCTATGGTGGTTTTTATAATGGCGATAAACTGACCTACATTGCAGATCTGACATACAGGAAACAGCCTTGGGGAAATTTCACTATTGGCATGGAGCAAAACATAATCAACTTTCCAGAACCTTACTCCAATCAAAATATTATTTATGCCAATGCCAGAGCTGAAATTAACTTTTCTACCAATTTATTCTGGACTACTTTTGGTCAATACAATACACAATCAAAACGATTCAGCCTAAATACTAGACTGCAATGGCGATATGCTCCAATGTCAGACTTATTCTTGGTTTATACTGATGATTATAGTGCAATCGATAGATTACAACCAGAAGAAAGATCCATGGTTTTGAAAGTAAGTTATTGGCTGGGAATTTAAAATCTACCTCAATGCAAGCATACGAGGTATCACGAGGTCTATTTCACATTGACGTTTTTTTGTTAAATTGATAATCTTTGTCAATCAGACTTTCGCCTCGCCGGCTGGGCCTTCTATTTTTTCTTGATAAAAAACAGAAGCAAAAAAATCAAGACTGGCTAATGCAGCCCTGCAATGCCGCTCCCACAGCCCACATACCCAGTCATGGCTATGCTTCTTTTTATTCGGATTTAACCCTAAACTTAAATACCAACAAAATAGAAAAGACAAACTAAAATGCTACAGCATCACATCCACCAATGCTTCAATTGAAGTTACTTTTTCGATGCAAGCATCGGGGAATTAAACCCCAAGAGATTAAAAAATTCAGCGATTCAGCGATTGAGCGATTTTGCAATTCCGCGATTTAGCGATTCAGCAAAAAAAATCACTTCGGAATAGATTCAATAAGCATCTGAGTATAAGGATTTTGTGGATCATTAATTACCGATTCTACATCTCCCCTCTCTACAATTTTCCCTTTTTGCATCACCAAGACTTGATCTGCTATAAATTTTATCACTGAAAGGTCATGGCTGATGAATACATAACTAAGATCAAATTCATCTTTGAGATCTTGAAGCAGATTAAGAACTTGAGCTTGCACAGAAACGTCCAAAGCAGATACACATTCATCACAAAGAATAAATTTGGGATTCAATCCTAAAGATCTTGCTATACTGATTCTTTGACGTTGACCTCCTGAAAACTGATGTGGATATCTGGAATAATGATCCGCTTCCATGCCCACCTTTTCTAACAACTCAATTACCTTTTCTTTCCTCTCTTTTGAATCTTTATATAAGTTATGTACTTTTAATGGCTCCATAACAGACTCTCCAACCGTCATTCTTGGATTCAATGAAGAATAGGGATCTTGAAATATTATTTGAAAATCCTTTCTTAGTTTTCTAAGTGATCTTTTGTCCATTGAGAATAAATCTCTTCCTTCAAATAATGCTGTACCAGAAGTTGCTTCATCTAAGCACAACAATACGCGTCCCAAGGTGGACTTACCACAACCTGACTCCCCTACCAGGCCTATGATCTCGCCCTTTCTTAGAGTAAATGATACATCATCTACTGCCTTGACATAATCAATAGCTTTCCCAAAGAAGTTAGTTTTTGAAGGATAATATTTAGTGATATTATTAGCCACTAAAATCGGTTCTCTCTTTTCAATTGATTTGAGATGATCGCTGTATTCTTCAAGAGGTTCAATTAATGATGTCACATAAGCATCATGATTTTCTTCGGGCATTGTCAAAAAATCACCTACAATAGGTAATCTTTTGAATCGCCTATCCAATGGTGGTCTGCAAGCCAAAAGGCCTTTTGTATAAGGATGTTTTGGATTATTAAATACCTCAGTTATTGTTCCATATTCTTTCACCTCTCCTTTGTACATGACCATTACCTTATCCGCAATCTGATGGATGACACCTAGATCATGGGTAATAAATATTGTAGAATTCCCATTGCTTCGATTTAGTTCTTTCAATAACTCAATAATCGTTTTCTGAACAGTTACATCCAGGGCAGTTGTAGGTTCATCGGCTATCAGAATTTTGGGTTTACAGCTTATGGCCATTGCTATCATTACTCTTTGAAGTTGGCCTCCTGATAGTTGGTGTGGATATGATTTATAAATACGCTCAGGATCAGGCAGTTTTACTTTATCGAATAATTTGAGCACATAAGATTTTATCTTTCGCTTGTCCCAATCGGTGTGCAACTCTAACATCTCACCTACTTGCTTTCCACATCTATGTGATGGGTTCAATGAAGTCATTGGCTCTTGGAATATCATTGCAATTTCAGCTCCTCGATAATGGCGAATTTCTGATTCACTCATATCAAGCAAATTCTTATCCTCTCCATTAAAATTTATAATCCCCGAATCATAATTACCGGGAGGGGTTGGCACGAGTTTAAGTAAGGACATACAACTGACAGACTTCCCTGAACCAGATTCACCGACGATACCCAGTGTTTCTCCTTTCTGTAGTTTGTAAGATATTCCGTTTACGGCTGTAAGTTTAGTCCCGTCAGTCTCAAAACTCACGCTTAGATTCTCGACGTTTAAGATTTCACTCTCTTCTTTTTGCATTAATAAATTCAATTATTGAAGTGATATTTTGAATCGAGAGTAAGGTAGTGGAATTGTATGAATTTCTATTTGGATAAATTAACTTATTTAACTAAAGTTTCCCAATCAATTCATTATTGATATTTAATCCATTATGTATAAATAAATAGCGCTTATATTGATATATAGTAATTGGTTTATAATGATTTACCTAATTTTTCTTAAAACATATTTTAAGGATCAAAATTGATAAATTAAAATGAACTACCTCGATGCAAGCATACGAGGTATCACTTTGTACATTTCATAATGACGTTTTATTGTTAATTTGATAATTTTTATTTCAATCTAGCTTTCGCCTCGCCGGCTAGGCCTTCTATTTTTTCTTGATAAAAAACAGAAGCAAAAAAATCAAGACTGGCTAATACCAGCCCTGCAATGGGACTGAACGATCTCAATGAAATTGAGTGAAGTACGACAGTGCTTCAAGTGAAGGAATGCGTTAGCAACGTGCAGAAACTATTGCCCCTTTAGTCCACCCTCCGCTTACGCGTTCCTTTCCTTGTCGACTATCGTCGCCACTCTTCGAGATCGGTCAGTCCCCCAGTCATGGCTATACTTCTTTTCATTCAGATTTAACCCCAAAATAAAATGCCAACAAAATAGAAAAGACAAACCGAAATGCACACATATCACACACACAGAGGATTCAGTTAAAGTTACTTTCGATGCAAGCATTGGGGAATTAAACCCCAAGAGATTAAGATTGAGATTCTCAAGCCTTTGTATATATGATAAAACAAATCAGTTATTTTAAATGATAGCACTTTTACTTATTCCACAATGCGTTCTTTTATAGCCTTCGCCACTGCCTCAGATAAAGAAGTTACATGAATTTTTCGATAAATATTCTTCATATGCGAACGAACGGTTTCATAAGAAATATTTAGATCCGAAGCAATTTCTTTATATACTTTACCATTGACCAGAGCCGTCAACACTTGATTTTCACGGACGGTTAAGTTGTATTCATTTTTAAGCGGAGTTTGAAAGTATTTAAGCACTTTTTTAGCGATTATTGGAGTAAAGGAAGCACCTCCACCATATACATCTCTTATCCCTTTTATTATGTCTTCGGGTTTAGACTTCTTAAGCAAATAACCATTGGCTCCTGCTCGAATAGCTGCAAATATTTTTTGCTCATCTTCAAACACTGTGAGCATTATGATAGGTATATCCCAACCTGTCTTTCTAATACGTTTTACAGCTTCAATACCAGATATGCCAGGCATATCAATATCCATCAAAATCAACTCAGATAGTTTCGCTGTTTTATCTTCCAAAAGAGACAATGCATTTTCAAAGGAACCAATGTGATCTATATCCGGAATGCCAGAAAATAAATATTTGAATGATTCTCTTATTTGTTCATTGTCATCAACTATAATTAATTTCATTTCGAAGAATTTTGAAAAAGCATAAACTTGCTTATTTATTTTCTTTAATTTTAAAATTAGCTATTTATTAAATATTTTGTAATCCCCAAATTCGGTGATTTATAATCTCAAAAGAATTTCAGTTCCTTCTTGATCCTTACTTAATATTTCAATACTCGCATTTATTTCTTTCGCTCTTTTATGCATTGACTTTAAGCCATTTCCTCTTGAATCATATGATTTTTCAAGATCAAATCCACTGCCATTATCTTTTACGGACATCAATAATTTACCTTCTGATTTGGACATATTTATCCAAACCTCTTTTGCTGCTGAGTGCTTAAGAATATTATGGATAATCTCTTTAAATATCAGATAGATATTCTTTCTCTTTTCCATACTGACTTCCTTAGAAATCAATTCAAAATCCATTTTATAGTGGGTAAGAATTCCTTTTGCTTGAAATACCTCTACTGCAAAAAATTCCATTTTCTCAAATAGATCACCTAGTGTATCCTGATCTGTGTTTATAGACCAAACTATATCGTTCATATTATCTATCATTGTTCTAGCATGCAGCCCAATTTTATTCAATATACTCTTCGTTTGTTCTGGCTTACCAGTTTGCAGAGCATTAACTGCAGCAGCTGTATAAATAGAGATACTCCCAAGGAGACTTCCTACATCATCATGAAGATCCCTAGATATGTGCTCTCTCATTTTGACAACTCTTTTTTGTTGACGTTGGCGATTGAATATCCAGCCAAAGCCGATAGAGATTAAAAATAGTCCTATGAATATTTTAAACCACCATAACTTATACCACGGTTTCTTCACCTTTATGAAAAGAGAAATTGGTTCAGAAATTTGAATTCCATTCCGATCTTTCGCTTTGATAACCAACTCATATTTCCCTCCTTTCAAACCAGGCAATAAAATCTCATTATTACTGCCGTTGTCCACCCAGAAATCATACAATTCTGGAATCGTATATGAAAATGTATTTTCCTTAGCCCCAATGAAATCGATAACTGTTACAGAAAGAGAAAGTCCATTATCAGATTCATGAATTGTATAAATATCTTCTATTAAACCTGGTTTACTCTTATCTTTCAGGGTGTAAATATTTGATAAATATAAATGTTGATTTCTTTTATTATCAATTCGAAAATCTGAAAGGTCAGCTTTGGCTAAAAATCCATTTCCACCTAGTAACAATGATCCTTTATTAATTACAATTGGACCACTCAATCCTGATTTAGGCAAGCCTGATTCAAACCCATAATATAAGGGAACATTTGATTCATCAACATATTGTAATCCATTATTTGAGATAGACCAAATTCGATTATCTTTCATGTCAAATGACAAGATTTCATTGAATAGAAATTGTTTCTTTTTTATCTTTTCACCTAATACAAATAAACCACTTGGAGTACTTACCCATGGGGTTCCAATCGAATCTACTTGTACCTGAGTAAAACTATTCGATATAAATTCCTGATTTTTCAGGCTAGTATACGATTCTTTAGATTTTAAACTGGGAAACTCTAATTGGCATTTGTCTTTTAAATCAAGTCGATTAAAAAATTCATCGCTTTGACAAAATGGAAAATACAATTCGACATTCTCAAAAAATCCATCTTGTTCTCCACAGAGATAAAGGATATTTTTTTTGTCTACAAATACATCATTATAAAGGCTCTCTTTTAGTTCTCCATCAAGAAGAGAAAAAGTATGCCAATCTTCTTCCATGTGGTAAATTATCAATGTATATCCATACGCAGAAGCCAACAATAATTTTCCAAATTCTGACTCTTGAATTGCCAGAGATGTATATCTAGAATACTTTAATTGGCCAGGAATAAAAATGGGTTTTGCAGGTAATATCAGAGGAGATTTAAATAAGTCTCGCAACCGTTGAGATTCCATATCCATTTCATATACAGTAGTAGCTGTTCCAATAAAAAGACTTTCTTCGTGAGATAAAATAGAATAAATACGTTGGTCTTCAAGTTTATTTTCAAGCTTAATTATGGTATCTCCATTATAAAGATATAGCCCCTCATTCGTTCCTAAAAAGATGGAATCTTCATACTTTTCGATAGCGTGGATTTTGATAGTTTGATTTGATACAGATTTTAACTTCAAGATTTCAAATAACGGTTTTTTTGTTTCAATAAAATTCACACCTTGTTCAGTACCCACCCATAATCTTTGATCTTTATCAATTAATATTGATTTCAATTCTTCACCCGCAAAACCTTCTTTCAGTATTTCTGTGAAATTGCGTTGTTCAGGGTCAAACCAATAAAGTTTGCCACTTTTCGCACCAGCAAATATTTTATTCTCATACGTTGAAAGTAATTTTATTTCTTCTCCTTCATAACTTAATTCTTTTTCACCAGGCAGCAAAAAGCTTGTAAAGCTCTGATCATTAAATTCATGAATTGCATTATCCCAACACCCTGCCCATAATGTACCATTTAACAATCGAAGATTATGGCAAGTATAAAAGGTGCTTTGCTCAAAACTGCTCCTTTTGAGTGGTTTATATTTGGAGTCAAAAGCATTAATTGTGTCATTCTGAATACTCAAATGAAATAAGCCTACACCTACCAGAGAGCATAACATAGAATCTTTACCATAAGGTATCGCATCAATAATATTGCATTGTCGACCAAACTGATAAAAGGTTTCATTGGTGACTTTATTATACCTAATCAAACCAGATCTTGGAGTAGAAATCCATAGCTCTTCTTGAACAAGTCTTAGCCTGTATATATCAATATTCTTAAGTGCTGAAATCTCTTCTATTAAATCTGTATCAGGATGATATCTAAACAGCCCTCTTCCTTTAATCGCGAGCCAAATAAATGTATCATCAATCAATAAATCAATTATTGGGGACTGTCCAATCTTCAAAGAATCATTAGCCGGAAATTTACTTATAAATTCTCCATCATACCTATTGAGCCCTTCATTTGTAGCCAACCAGAAATAACCAATAGAGTCCTGTACCAAATCATTAATGGACAGATTTGACAATCCATCTTCAATCCCAATATTTCGCCAGCGATTAGAATTCTGCGCCGAACAAAATAATGGCAGTATAATGGCAATCAGGGCTAAAGTCCTAAACATATTCAAAAATAACCAATTCGTTTTTAATTAATGATATTAGGTGCGTTTCTGTGTGTATCACAATTTGCGCAAAAAGTAAATCATAATTATTTGTATAGTTCTTAACATTGTCATCCTGATCACAAGGGCAAACGCATCAAATTTTATTTTTTCTAAAAAAAAGAACTCTATGCAATTAAATTCTATAAATAATATTTAGATGAGTTTGCTATAGCGGCTAATTTCCACCGGTTCAATATATGTTTTACTAATATTTATTCGAGACCTCAGAGAGGTCATACTAGTTTAGCACATACGCATAATTTAATACCTGACCTCAGAGAGGTCATACATGATAATGGGATATATTTACTACACCTTACTTTAAACTATTTTTCAAGATCTTAATCGATGAATTTTAATTTTTAATCACTTTAAATTATTGATAATCTATGAATTAAGTAGCATAAAGAATGATCGTTAATAATGGAATATATTCTTTCAAACATATATGGTCGCTCGCCGCGACTGGCTTTGCTTACCCAACGCTAACGCGTTCATTCCCTTATCACCTATCTTGGCTGCACACCGCTAAACGCGTTCCTTCACTTATCAGCTATCGCTGCTACATCTTCGATGATCGTTCAGTCATATCTGCGATGATCGGTCATTCCTCTTCTTGATAAGAAAACGAAACAAAAGAATCAAGCCGCTAAAAAGGCTATGCTGCGATTGTGACTGAATGATCTATCGTAGATAGTTTGAAGCGGGACTGACTGGTCTTTGGCGAAGCCAAAGTATTGAGCAACAGCTCAATAAAGGAGGGAACCCGAAAGGGGTGGGTAGATAAATAAATGAGGAAACCTGCATTGCAGGATGGGTTGGCTTCCCGTCGCTTACGCGTTCCTTCCTTTGTCGACTATCGTCGCCACTCTTCGAGTTCAGTCAGTCCCCCACTGTTTAGCGACAGGCCTGCCCGCCTTATTTGACATGGCTCGGGCATTTACATAGAGTAGGGCTACTTGTCATTACTTTAATTTTAAGCTGTTTGTTTGCTGCTTTAAAGGGCTCAGAATGACAAGGATGAATCCATATAAGCCTAATCCTAGTAATTAAAAAAATAATTTAACCGACATATTCTTCCAAACCAAAAATCTCGAATAATATTTGCCCGATAAAAAGAGCCACTACAACTGAAAAGATTGTAATCACAATAGTAGCTTTATTATCAATACTCTTTCTAGAAAATAACCAAACGAAAAAATAAGAAATTTGCCGCCCTGCTTAATTCCTCAATTTCATTTTCTTTATTGATTTCCAATTCGACTTTCTCCTTGAGTTTTTCATATCCTCCTCTCTTAGGAATGATTCAATAATAAAGTAACATTTTCTACTTGTTATATTATCTTTCTACAGCGTTAAAAAGCCTCGCCAATGCCCTGCATTGTCTACGCCTACCTGCCGGCAGGCAGGTTTTTTGCCTTGTTGAAAAATAAAATACCCGCGTATAAAAGCGAACTTTATTAATGTATCATTCCTTATCGATTATACTTTCTACTATTTTTATTGTATCCTCAGTATAATCGACTTTTGATTCTAACAGCTTGAATAAATCATAATCAGACTTATTTTCATATAGCTTTTTCAATCACTGCTATCCATATGTTTTCGTTATTGGTTATCAAGCACTGTAATTACAAATAACTAAATATAATGTGTAATTTTAAAATTGAGTATCATACCTAACAGGAAACTGCTTAGGAATATCTTCTAACCCTTCTCCCAAATTCTGTCTCAAATCTATTTCGATGCCTCTTGCTATAGTTGATATAGGTACATCATTCGCTGTCCCTTCAAATGGATTTTCTCCTGTCCTTCCGATTCTTTCCATGGTGTGGAAGATCCAGGCCACGATCACATAGAAAGGAATGCAAAACCAAACAAAGACACTGCCTATGAAAGGTTGATTTTCACTCATCTGGATTCCAATTTGTGCAAACTGAGGTACAAGGGCTAGAGGAAGCAACAGCACAAAAATCCACATAAAAAGGTGGTTCATCGTAGCAAACTGCCGTGGATACGGAAAGTTTTTGATCCGTTCACTCTTTCCTTGAAGTGTAAATAATTCTTCAATGATGCCTTCCAATTCCAAAAAAGAAAATTCCCAAATTATTCCTCTTTCTTTGAGTTTTCTTAAATGATGTGACTGGAGATACAACAATGCAGTTTGCTTATTATTCTTACTCATTACGTAGTCAAAATCACTATCGGATATATACGGTTTCATATCTTCTTCAAGGTTGGAGTCCATCTCTGGTGGCCGATAATTCCATTCCTGATTTGTTTTGTGATTTATAGCGGTCTCCCAGGGTTTGGGCAACCGCATCGCATGTCGAAGTGCAGTCATCCAGGCAATATGTCGATATGTAAATGTCTTGATTTCTTGTTGGAGTTCAGAGTCGGACATTGGATCCTTTGCATATTCATTGGTCAGCATATCTTGCACATACATGCCAAATGTCCTGGAAGTGTTCACTATCCCACCCCATATCTTTCGTGCTTCCCATATTCTTCCATATGCTGAATTGTTCTGAAAACCAATTACAAATGCTACAGCCGTACCAATCAATGCTAATGGTGTCCACGGAATTTTCAACCAGCCCAAATCAAGAAAGTAATAGATGGCTACCCAGAGAGTGATTATTACAAAAAATAATGATGTTTCGAATCTGGTCCACCGTATCATTTGGGAAGTGGAGTATGTTTTTTTGGTGTGCATGAAGTAGACTTTTTGTTTTGATATTAGCTCTAACAATAAATATAGAACTAGGTTCAGATTTACTTTCTAATATCAACTAGTAGCCGTGTGTAAATCATATTGCACAAACTACCATAAAATCCGAGGAGAGGTCAGAGATCTTTATCACCATTCTTTCAGAACATACAAATTCAAACTCAAAGGCCTTACAACATGCTCATTCTCTTTAGTTCCAAGATTACGGCTACTTTGCATTTGAGCTCCTAGTCCTAGTTTGATTGATTTACCAAGGCGTCTATTCACATTAATTCCATAATAGAAAAAAAGTCCCAATTTATCTTTGTAAGAATTCAAATCTTCGAGTTCTAGGACATTATTATTAGCATCAATCACATCTCCTTCATAAGAGAATAAGATATTAGTTCCTACTCCTAGAGAAGGTTCTATTCCCCAGCCTCCAAATGTCACATTGTGCCCTACTCCTAAAGTCGCATCTAGTTTATTATATTTGTTGTACAGATTACGCTTCGTTTCCGTAGTAATTATATAGGTATTACCATCTAAAGCCGATTTGGCGAAGACATCATCTCTTATAAAAGATTGGTTTATATTAGTTTGGCTTGAAGCAAAGGTTAACCCAGATGAAATGGTGAAGTTCTTATATAAATTCCTACTATAATTGATACTGGCCGATATGCTTTCTAGATTCTTTTCTAGCCCAAACCTATCATATAGATCATTTGACATAAAACTATGATTATCAGACCCAATACCAAATCCAATTCGAATTCCATTCCTTGCAAATCTCACCTTTGGTTTTGCTGGAAGTATAATTATTTCTTGGCTGCCTAATAATTGATTTGCAATTAATTGTTTAATACCTAATGATTGAATAAAAGGAATCGAAATCAATTCATTTTGAAGTTTTGTTTCTTGGCTTTTTGATGTCCCAATGCTTTTAGTTCCTACTTGCTCTTTTGCCTTAAAATGTGATTTCCCATTTTCATATAAAGTTGAGGACGAATTGTTAATCTCCCTTTCCTGTTTTACAACTTTAGTAATTGTATTGACAATTAGATATTGAGAATAATCTCCTAATTCTTTCAACTTATTTATTTGAGAATTAGATTTTACTTCAAGATCATTGGATTTTTCAATATCATTAGATTCTGTTTGAGGTCTTGAAGTTGAACTCACATTTTTGGAGTCATTATCTAATTCATTGGTTTGATCATCAATTAATTCTGTGCTTATAGTCGACTTAAGTTCTGGAGTGTTCCACTTAATTCCCAATGTCATCATTAGTAGGAATAAACCCAAGCCTCCAAACCACCACCAGATGAACCTTCTATTATCTTTTTGAGTCTCAGAATCAATTCTGTCCCATAAAACTTCCCTATCAAATGAGATAGGTCGTTGATCCAATTTATTCTTTAAATCATCATTTCTCATAATGAATTTATTTTTTTCAATTCCTCACTTAATAGTGATTGTAATTTTGTTTTTGCTCTCGATAGATATGATCTGCTTGTAGCAGAACTTACACCAAGTTGGTTGGCAATCTCATTATGTGAGAAGCCTTCTACTTCATATAAAGCGAAAATCACCCTTTGAGTATTCGATAATTTCTCAATAGCATCAGCAATATAATCCGCCGACATTTGATCCAACATATTAATCTGAACATCTCGTACAGAAAGCTGATCAGTTATTTCTAAAAAATTCAACTTCTTTTTCCTCAGTAAGCTGATTGCTTCATTGATACATATTCGACACATCCAACTGAATACTTTTCCATATTCTGAATTGTAAGTTTCCATCTTACTAAAAATCTTAACAAAAGCTTGCTGCAGAACATCTTCAGTATCGTGGTGGTTATTAGTAATTCGATTTGTAGTATGGTATAATCTATCTATGTACAGATCATAGAGTTGCCTTTTTGCTTTCTCATTATCAAGTAAGCAATCTTTTAAAAGTTGTTGTATTTCAGTTTCGTTAGTCAAAGATTAAATCTTCTACTAAATTTTTCTATCAATAAAGTTATTGTCATTGTCATGCTCTTCAGGCTCGATTGTAATGAATATTATTCCATCTGTAATAGAATCAATTGCATCATTTGCATCTTCAGGAGAATCGTCACCTTCCTGAATAATTTCGAATCCTGCCATGACTTCATATTTGACATAATACTCACCAGCATGGAATCCTCTAAATGAATATTCACCATTTTCATCCGACATTAATGATACTACTAGTTCTCCATCTAATTTATAAATTTCAATTACTCTTCCTTCTCCATGTTTATCCCCGAGACCATCATTGTCAGTGTCCTCACTTACTTTACCCGAAATTGATCCTAGTCGCTCTTCAACAAAATTATTATCGTCATCAAATTCACCATTAAGAAGAGTGACTCGTATTATATTATCTTTAAGTCCATCTACAGCATCATTTTCATCTTCAGGACTTTCATCACCATCAAATACATCTACAGCATCTGGGTAAATTTCATTTATTTGTTGTTCCGCAAGTATATAATCTCCTGGAGGCATATTATCAAATAAATAGTGTCCATTTTCATCAGTAAACGTAGTCGTCTGAAAAGCGGTAATCGCAGCAGAAAATAATCCAATCCGAATCCCTTCTATTGGGATGTCACCTACATCATCATTATTCACATCAAATTTAACAAAACCCCCTATGCTTCCTTTTCCAATAACAAAATTATTATCCTCATCTTCTTCATTGCTTATTAATCTAATTGGTATAACATTATTCGCTCCTAAGGCTTGATCATCTCCATCAGGGTCTGGGCTCGAATCAAAATCTGAAACTGATCCTAGTAACACTTGGATCTCCCCTATGAAATTACTTGTATTTAATGTAAAATCACCATTTGCATCTATTGCCATAGATTGATATTGCTCCGTTCCCACCGTAAAAGATTTTATACTTACACCAAAAAAACCATTGCTAGGTTCATCTCCAATAAAATCTCCATTAGTATCTAACTGTATATTGCCTTTTACTGTACCCATTCCTTTATTGACCAATTGAAAATCATTGTCTTCATCTGATTCGGTTGCGTCGTTCAGTCTAGCTCCGAACCCTTGTCTTGTCATAAATGTCCACCCCTCATTAGTAAGAACATCGTCAGGAGTATTATCACCGTGATACATCAAAACTTTATCTGATACTTCTTCTATAGACAACTCATACTCTACCATTGGAATTACAGCAATAGAATATTCTCCTGCTTCATTTGTTACAGCTATAAAATCTATCTGATCAGTCAAAACGTTTTTTACATTTATAGTCACATTACTTTCTGGACTGTCACTAATTCCGTCTTCATCAGAATCGAGCATAACCATACCTGATATATATCCATCGGTTATCGGATCGCAAATTTCAATCTCACCTAATTCAATAATAACAGTGCTTGCTGCTACTTCTTGATTGGTAAATTCATTGGTGTCATGATTGACTAATAATAAATTGTGGTCTTTGTTATTCATTAAATATTCGAATGATCCATCCACACTTAAATAAATAGGAAAAGCTGAGTTATCCGTATTGATGATTCCATATCCATTGGTCACAGGAATTTGGTTACAATCCACTGCATTACCATTTACTAAAGGCAAAGAAGGAACTTCAATTATTAGATCGACAGGAGTTGTCAAAAATTCTCCAATCTGACCTTCTCCAATTATCTCATGATCAAAACTGTAGACAAGATCAATGATAGCCTCGATAGGCAGGTTACCGCATATTTTTCCCATTTGGTTTGTCATTTCATTTCCAAATCCTTGATTATTTACAAAGAAATCTACTTCTACGCCGACAACTGGTTGACCATTAGCTGTAACAAAAGTCGCACAAAAAGGAACAAAAGTGTAAGGTAGATCACAATTCCAAAATGAAAAATGACTTACTTCTGCCACCATTCTATCATTTTTCAAAATTGCTTCTCCTTCATAATTCCATACACCTGAATCTTCGTCCATGCTCCAAAGAGGAATACTTGCTGGGATAGTTCCTTTTTGAATTTCCGCTATGGGAAATGATATTGTTGCCGAACTATTGGCAGGAATATTAAGCTCTTCGCCAGTATCAGGATGATACAGCTCAATATAATACATACCTAATGAACCCAAAATAACATATTCATCTTCTGCATTAAGACCAATCATATTACCAGGTCCCTGCTGGATATACTCCCCATCGTCAGGATCAAAGTACTTACTTTTGACTCTAACTGGACCGGAATAAGTCGCACCTGCTTTCTCTATTAAATTGGACGGGAGCAATAATTCACCCCCGCCATCTATCGTACTAGCTTCACCCGTATTTATGAGTGTACCTTCAGTTTCTTTGATCAAGACTACTTCCATTGTATTTTTGGAGTGGCTTTCACCCGTAAGCATTTTTATTTGAGGAAAGTATCCTTCTTTGGTCACTTTAATTCGACGACCTATATCTGTAACTCCAATTTTATTCAGAAAGCAAACTCCATGCTCGTTAGCTTGAATTACTTGACTTTCATTTGCAATGGATAAAAAAGCATCTTTGACTATAGCTCCCTGTTCATCTATAACCACAATAATAAATGAGACATCTTCATGATCCATGACTAGTGTACTTCCAATAATATTAGTCTCTGTTTCGTCTTTTCGACATTGGGTCATCTGAGATATTAGAATGAAGACTAGTAGTAATTTGAAAATAAAATGTAATTGATCTTTCATGGCTTCAATGCTTTCTAAACTGGTATTAAGTTATGTAATTTAAAGTTGGTGTTTAATTACATTACGCAAAATAGGATGGAAGTGATGCAGATTGATTGAATATAAAAAGATAATATGTTATAAAACCAAGAACTAGGACATAAAAAAGGGGTTCATTACAAACTGACTTTGTGGCATTGTCATCCCGACCGAAGTGGAGGGATCGAAAATGCCTTACACCTAGTAATTTCGACCTTGCGGAGAAATCTACCGCGTCAAAATATCAATACATTTCTTCTATCTGGACAAATTTAATTACACAAAAAAAAGCCTAAGTCATTGACTCAGGCTTTATAATATATTTTTATTTCTTTTTAAACAAATGAGACTCTCAGTACTCCTTGCTTTGATTTTTCTACATCTATGCACTTCAATATTGCAGCTTTTTTAGCTTCGAAAGCAGGAACATCTCTTACATTATCAATTACTTCTTGCAGCATCTTCTTTTCTGCCAATGTGGTTTTGTGTACTCTCATTATATTTGGTTTATTTACTGTCATATTTAAAAGTATTACTTTTTTATTAAAGCAACAATATAATCATAAATAGTTCCCTTTTCATAAGGATAAATCACTCTATTTAGCGACCCATAAAAGTAATATTCATTTATTAGCTCATCATATCTCTGATTCAAGAACCTATGGTATGCAATGTGACGAACCTTATCAGCCCCTTTTATATGAATAGCTGTATTATTCATTTTACTGAAAAATATAGGAATGGTGTGTAATATTGTATTGAACACCATGAACATATCTCCATTGTTTGATCTTGCAATATCATCAATTTGATATGTGTCTGATTTCTTATCCCCAAAACCTAGATTAGATGCAGTAAGCATATTGCCAATAAGATCATTATAAATAATATCTTCTCTATCATATCTGATAATTTTAATAATATTCATCTTACCAACACTAATAAAAGTGAAGATCTTTCCTTCGTTATCAGATTGAGTTTCGAATTGATCTATTTCCATTCAAGAAGGCTTAAGTTATAAACATATTCAAATCTACAACCCAATCATAAGACAGAATGTGACATCAAACTGCTACTATTTTTTTCAGGATAGCTTTATTAGTGAAAATAAATTTCAACGTGATTAAAATAATTGCTGTTGTGTTATTTGGATTGCATTCACGTGATACTGAATGACCTTATCTCTTCCTTCTCTTGTCAACAAAATGCCTTTGCACTCATCTTCGTTGTCCATAAAGAAATTTTCTGTCAGAATGGCTGGCATCTTGGTTTTTGTGAGCACAAAGAATTTGGCCTCTTTATCTAAGTCACCGTCGCTAAAATCAGCACGGAGTCTTCTATTAGAGAAAGTATTTGGGAATTCGTTACCGAAAATCGTTGCAATCTCATCACTTTTTGTATTTCCAGGTGATGTATATATCTCAGAACCATGTCCGCCTCCTGCATTACTATGTATGCTTAGGTAAAAACTAGATCTGGGACCAAATTTATTGGCTCGGTTTACTCGAGTTCGAAGTGTCACATCCCGATATTCAGGCGCAATGTTTACATATTTTATCCTTAATCGGGTCAATTGTTCAATTATCCCATTGACGACAGCACGATTGAATTCACCCTCAAAAAGTTGAGAACCGTCATCCCATATGGGTGAGCGTTTTCCTGGTGTTTGGTATTCACCGTTGACAATGCCTCCATGTCCGTTATCTAATAATACGATCATCCTTTAATATTTTTATATTCTTTTAAAGATACTTAATAAGTATGATTGATGCGAATTATTGCTTTTGATTTTCAATTTAAAAAACTTCAATTTCTTGGAAGTGTTCTCTTTTTTAGTGGAGTAATTGGGAGATTTTAAAAATTGATACAGATAAAATTGTTTCAATCAGGTTTCAATGAAATCATAAAATACTGCAAATCATTGGGTGGCTTAATCCCTGCGGCTCCACATAAAAGAATGAGTTTGGTATTTCCATAAATTGAAGTAGAACGTATAATTATATCTGCGGGTCTGACGTAGGAGGACTGGCACGATATATTGTTATGCTCTTGTTTACATTTTAAATATTTTTTTGGTTTTAGTCCATTCAGTTTTAAATATCAATTTTGATGTATTCACAATATCGTTGACATTTTTTTCAATTCTAGCTTTATCAATATCTGACAATTTATCCTTGTGAAAATGTTTATCAATATTTAAAATAATCTCCTCTATCTTCATGTGGTCGGTCTCATCAGAATTCAAGTAGAGTCGAGCTCTATTTCCTAGTTTGTCAATCTTAGTCGATGATTCAGCATATGAAGAATAATACCTTTCCAGTGCTTCTTCCTTCTCGCTACCTGAATCTTTTAATCTGCAATCATACATATTTTGAAGTATATTAGCACAATTAATTACTTCAGCTATATATTCGCTTAATGCGGTTCGTAAGTTTTCAATCCATATTATCCTTGAGTTCGAAATAATATTAGATTTCACTTGATATAAAGCAATTAAAGCTGCAGCTAATGCTATTAATATTGTTATCAAATTTGAAATTAACTGGCTATTATCTCCTGAACTTTCATTCAAATTTATCAAATGAGTTATCTGGGTTAGTGTATCATTTAAGACAACTATATTATCTGTAATAATTGTATCCTTCATATTTTAACTTGTGTATAACATTTGAGTAAACACAATACCTTTAGCACTCTATTGTGTTTATATTACTTATAACTTAATTATCTCTTGAATACACCTTTCAAATTTAAAAGTAGTGAATTATTAGAGCATTTATAATTTCATTGTAGGATATATCGAAAATGATATTAAACTTTAATAAATCATATCCGCGGCCGAATCCAATTCATCATCAACGATCAAACTTTTTATATAGGTTTCAGTCATTTGAAATGTAGTATGTCCCAACATATTTTGAATTAACCGTGTTTCAACTCCATTTTTGTGCGAAATGTATGCAAAAGAATGTCTGGCGACGTGAGTACTTATTGTCTTATTAATTCCACACGCTGCTGAGATCACTTTTAAATCCTTATTGATTATACTCGTTTTTGATTCTATGTGTTTGTCATATCTGTATTTTTCATTCACTGTGCAATCAACTGGTAATGGTGAAGCACTAAGTACAGGAAACAAATAAAAGGCACTCTGACCTGCATATAAATCAATTATTGCTTGCAGCTTCTCATTGACCTTTAATGACTTGGTTTTCTGTTTCCCTTTATATTCCAAGAAAATTAATAGGCCATTAACTAGGTGACCAGTTTCTAAAAAAAAAACAGACGAAATTCGAAAACCCCAGGAATAGAAACATATCGGGCAAAATAATAAAAATCTCCGTATTTAGTCAATTCGGGCATTAAAATGAATGTACTTGGAGGAGCTGCAGGAAAGGATTGACTACGTCCATCCCAATTACTCCAAAGGTCAAAATAAAATCTTACGATCTACGATCGCATTTTTTTGTTCATACAAAAATTCAAGCGAGCTTGATTTTTGCCTAAACAAAAAAATCTTTCCACTTTCGTGGAAAGATTTCATTCTCTGTGGAGCTGCAGGGATTCGAACCCTGGTCCGGAGAAAGCATTCAACAACTTTCTACATGCTTAGTTAATATTCGGATTTTCGAATGTACACAGGCATAAAAACGGCGACGTATACATCTTATCTTCTTAATCTCGGGTGAAAGTCAAAGCATCCAATCTCCCTTACTCGAAATTTTTAAGTCTTTACGCTGTATATCGAGCGTCAAGTGTATTGACTAAAAGCTTTATAATCCTAGATTATGCAGCCATTGCGAAATTATTCTCGCCAATTAATGTTTGATTGAAAATGGTTAAGGAGTATACAATCATTCCCCTGCATGCTTACTGTAAAATTATCGATCCCGTCGATACCAGTCAGCCCCAAATTTATTGAAAGTTATCATTATAGCTTTCTTGGTCTCTCTTTGATTAAAGAAGCCAATATAATAATGTATTCTTCAATACTAAAGTTCAATAATAGCGCGAAGATTCAAAAAAAACAATTAAGCTACCCTATTTTATTCAATTAGTTTCCTAGCCGAAAGAAAGATCGATTCTCTTTAAGCGATTTAATCTTTGTTAAAGCTCATAGACAAACGTAGCAATAAGTATGATTGGCGTATTTCTACGCAATATCCACCTCCACCTCAAGAAATTCAAACCACAATTATCATACATTAAAAATGCTTAATATATTAGAGTTGATTATTAAATAAAGATGAATAGGTAATTGCTCTATTCACTCCTATAATCTCAAACCCTTTGCTAGTCCACCCTTATAATACAATAATCATCCTCTACCCCTTTTTGATGTAAAAATCCCCGTTGTTAAATGTAATGCTAGCTATTTGGTTAGTCATTTCGATCAGGTTTCATAGTCAAATACCCCGTTAGCGTTTGTTTAACTACTAACAATTTTTGTAATGAAAAAAAATGAATTTCCAGATTCCATTTCAGATTCTCAAAGTCTTATAGACCAATTGATAGACCGAATTGAAAATGAACCTGATAGAGAAAAAAGAAGAGAACTCTTTTTATTGAAGATGGAATTGAGAGATCATATCAATCATTTGGATCTTAAAAAAAAATAGATGACGGGTAGTTTGGATTATTTTGAATATTTAGAAATATTCAAAAATAAGAGATGAACGTAAATTGTTGGCTTAAAATTCATTAATTATAACTGAGCAAAAGAGGGCTGCCTGGCGCTTTATGCGGGAAGAGGGTGATGCAATCGCAGCATAGCCTTTTTCCTAACCCACCGCTTACGCGTTCCTTTCCTTGTCGACTATCGTCGCCACTCTACGAGATCGGTCAGTCCCATGATTTTTTGTTTCGTTTTTTAGCAATAAGACTGAGCAATCTTTTAAGAAGTAAAAGTGATAATGAGATTATCAAGCGAAGGAACACGTAAGTGGTGGGTGGATGAAAGCCCGTCTGGCGAAGACAGGGATGAATTGAAAACTACTTATAGATTTTTAGCAATAAAACTCAATTAAAAATGCAGAATTACAGATGCATACCAATATGCATCAAAAAACAATAAAACTATAAATTAATAAATGAATTTGTAAAATTCAAATCCCCCTCCGCCCATACAAACTACAAATCGGACAATCCCCCGCTTTATGCCCTCTCGCAGGACAATACTGCCTCCCAAAGAATATTATCTGCAAATGGAGCCTATTCCACTTATCTTTCGGGAACAGCCTCTTGAGGTCTTTTTCAGTCTTCTCGACATTCTTTCCCGTACTCAGACACCATCTGTGTGCCAAACGATGTATATGTGTATCCACAGGAAAAGCAGGCACTCCAAATGCCTGAGACATTACAACTGAAGCTGTCTTATGACCAACTCCTGGCATCGCCTCTAAAAATTCAAATGATTGCGGGACCTTGCCATCATGCTCATTAATGATAATCTTACTGAGTTCACTGATCGCTTTTGATTTTCGAGGTGACAGTCCACATGGTCTTATGATTGCCTTGATATCTTCTACTTCTTGAACAGCCATATCATACGGATTGTCTGCCAGCTTCCACAATTTTGGTGTGACCATATTCACCCTTTCATCGGTGCATTGAGCAGATAACAAGACGGCTACGAGCAAAGTATAAGAATCTCTATGGTCAAGTGGTATTGGAACTATTGGATAGAGCTTTTCTAATATCTCGGTAATATGATCTACTTTTTCTTGCTTTGATGCCATTTAGAGAGACTTTAAAAACTGTAAGGTATCTACCCCATCAGCATAATCAGAAATAGATGGCTTTTGCGCTTCACCAAAATTGAAAGTTTTGATGTCAGATATAGGTGATTTACTTACTATGCATTGTATCTGATCTTCAACTTCATGAAGGTGATTTGCAAGATCATTTTTATCAGAATAAACTTCGTAATGCAGCGTTGCAATTCTTGATGTAATATCTTTTGATTCCATAATAATGAGACTTCCGCTCATCAAAAACTCAACTTTATTCAATAGGAACAAAGCATTGTTGTAATCAAAATTATTGCGATATTTATTATGATTCGCTAGTTCCTTGAATTCTTCATGTAAGGTTCCTAATAACGAATCGAAATTATACTTCTGAGGTACATATAACTTGGAAACATTTCGACATCCCAAACCGAAATAATTGAAAATATCTTCTCCAAGTGCAAGAAAATCTTCTTTCGATTCAGTACCATCTATGACTCCTACGGCACTTCTATTTTTCCTAATGATATTAGGGTACTTGCCAAAATATTGTTCAAAGTATCTAGCTGAATTGTTACTTCCAGTGGCGATTACGGCATCAAATCCTTTGAGCCGTTCTGTAAATTGAAAATAGTTTTCACTTTCAGGAAAATGGTCAACCATTCTTCCAATCACAGCCTTAAGTAAGACAGAATCTTTAGATGAACATTTTATTAAAGAGATATTTCCACTTATGAAAGTGCTTAATATGTCATGGAATCCAACCATCGGGATATTTCCTGCCAATACTAAACCTACTTTTTTAGGACTCACATCATCTTTAATTCCATACTCATTTGACCAAGCTTCTAAAACTGAATCTTTTAGAAATTGATTGCTGATTGCATTGAGTGCTTTCCTAGAATTCTCTGGTGTAAACCACCGATTTTCATTATAAGCTATAGATATAGGACCTGTAAGCCAATCCGAATTTGATCGAATTTCTTCTCCTAAAAAACTCAATGCTTTGATTCGGTTCTTAAGCTCCATCGCCTTTCAATTCTTTACGTGTCGAAGTGTAACCTCTCCATTTTTCTAGAGCCGCAGCAAAATCTGGGGGAAGTTCCGCCGTAAAATGCATCTTTTCCTTAGTTATTGGATGTATGAATCCTAATGAAGCTGCATGTAAAGCTTGACGAGGAATCAAGTCAAATGTATTCTCAACAAATCGTCTATAATTGGTAAAAACCGTTCCTTTCAAAACCTTATCTCCTCCATATTTAGCATCGTTAAATAGCGTATGACCTATGAACTTCATATGTACTCTAATCTGATGTGTCCTTCCTGTCTCTAATTTACATTTCACCAATGAAACATAATATAGGTTCTCCAAAAGTTCATAATGGGTTATTGCATGCTTTCCCAACTCCTCTTCTTCTTCATGCACAAACATTTGAGTTCTTAGCGTCGGATGTCTACCAATACTTCCCTCAATAGTCCCTTTTTCATCCTCTACATTTCCCCATACTAATGCTAGATATTCTCTTTCAATACTATGATCAAAAAATTGTTTACTCAGACCACTTATGGCATCTTCCGTTTTGGCGACAACCAATAATCCTGACGTATCCTTATCTATTCTATGGACAAGACCTGGCCTATCTGGCTGATTGCCCGCCATGACAGGCAATTCTTTAGATTCAAAATAATGAACCAATCCATTCACCAAAGTTCCTGACCAATTGCCAACTCCGGGATGCACAACCAATCCTGCTTGCTTATTGATTACTAAGATATAATCATCTTCATACACAATGTTTAATGGAATGGGTTCAGGTTTCACACCCTGCACATTATGTGGCTCATGCTCCATAAAAACCTTAATCTCATCCGATGGCCTGATCTTATAATTAGACTTTATAGCATTTCCGTTTACTCGGACTCTACCAGCTTTGCAAGCACTCTGAATTCTACTTCTGGTAGCATTCTCAATTCTGGACATCAAGAACTTATCAATCCTTATTGGAGATTGTTTTTTATCTACAATGATGCTGTATTGTTCATACAAATCATCTAAATTCTCATCTTGCACTTCATTCTCCTTCTCAGACATTCTATTATTATTTTAACTCGATTTGATCTACGATTTCAAGACCATAACCTATAAGGCCAATTCGCTTTTTGTCGTGACTAGAAATCAATTTGATTTTACCAACATTCAGGTCTCTAAGGATTTGAGCTCCTATTCCAAAATCCCTTTGCTCTGTACTTTTCAGTGGATCATTATTAGGATCAGTGTCAATAGATTTTAACTTTTGGATGATTTGATCTCCTTTTTCTCCGTGTCGCATATAGAGGAAAACACCACTTTTTTCTTGCGATAATATTTTCATCGCTTTATCTAATTTGGCAGCATATCCATCAAATAAAAGACCTATCACATCACCAGTTTCAGTGTTTGAGTGAACTCTCACAGCTGTGGGAATATCTTCGCTGATCTCACCTTTATAGATTGCTAAATGAACATCATCTGTAGTATTTTGTTTGTAGGCTGCAACTTTGAATTTACCGTATACATCACTTTCAATTTCTGTCTCTACTTCTTTGGTTACAATCCTCTCAGTACGCATTCTGTACTCCACTAAATCTTTAATGGAGATTAACTTTAATTCTAATTTATCTGCAAGTACGCGTAATTGTGGCAACCTTGCCATCGTACCATCTTCATTCAATATTTCAACCAAGACACCTGCTGGAAAAAATCCAGACATTCTAGCTAAATCTATAGCAGCCTCAGTATGTCCAGTCCTCCTCAACACACCTCCTGACTTTGCGATCAAAGGGAATATATGACCAGGTCGGGCAAAATCTGCAGCCTTAATTTTTGGATCTACCATTGCCTTTATACCTGTTGATCTATCGTAAGAAGAAATCCCCGTACTACAGCCATGACCAATAAGATCAATAGAAACAGTAAAAGCAGTTTCATGCAAGGCCGTATTATCCCTCACCATCAAATCAAGGCCTAATTCTTTTGCTCTTCCACTCTCAATCGGAGTGCAGATAAGACCTCTTCCATGTGTCGCCATGAAATTAATCATATCGGGTGTTATTTTCTCAGCTGCACAGATAAAATCGCCTTCATTCTCTCTATCCTCATCATCAACCACAATGATTATTTTACCATTTTTAATCGCTGAAATTGCACTTTCGATCGTGTCTAATTTTATGTCAGATGATATTTTTTCTCCTACCATTTTTACATTTTATATTATGCTAGTGATTTCAATTTATGCTTGAATCACATTATCCTAATTCAAATAAATTTGTTAATGTTTCAATACTTTGTTTCCAACTGTAGTTATTTCGCACAAACATAAGTGCATTTTCGCTTAAGTCCATACAAAATTGCGCATCATTCATTAATCTTTCTACACATTCTTTAAATTCTATCTCAGTATCAGCAACCAATATTTCTTTATTATGTTTGGCACCAATAGCATTATTTACAGACGAACTCGTAATACAAGGAATGCCCATCGCCATCGCCTCCAAAATCTTATTCTGTTGGCCAGTTCCAGACCACAAGGGTGCTACAAATATTTTACAACTTGAATAGGCTTGTCGTATATCATCGATCCAGCCCGTAATAGTAACGTTTTTGCCCGCTAGAAGTTTCACCCGTTTATCTGGTCTGGCACCCGCTATCAGGTATCTTAAGTCTTGGTTCAAGGCAGGTTTCAAGATATTGATCAGATATTCAGCGGCATCTACATTAGGTGGATACCCCATATTGCCAACAAATCCAATATCATACACTTTTTCAACTTTTTTAGGGACGAAAAATTCTGTATCTATTCCGTTTCTTACGACAGTGATATCATTATTTCCACGAATATTGATGTGCCTTTTGTCTTGTTCACTTATCACGGTATGATGATCAAAAAAGTTATAAATTTTTGACTCGTACCTTTTCATCCTATTTGCTTCAAGTCTATATACCAATGACTTAGGCAGGGAAACGACAGCCGCCCTTCTCTCCATCCCAACCCCAAAAGCATCCATGTAGTCCAACGTCTTAGGAAATGGAAGATCTTTGGCATATTCTGACATCCTGGTCAGCTGACAATAAACATGATCTGGCTGAAACTCCTCAGCTAACTGTCGGATCTTTTTGTGAATAGATGATGAATGATAAAATGACACTTGAAATGGATCTCTTGAGAAAACACTTTTGAGTAATGACATTCCTCTTCTGTGTTTTTTGAAAGTAAACACGACAAGTCTGCTTACTATCTCATTTATTTTTTCTAAGTGGTCAGATGAGATTACTTCATCAGAAAGTGCAACTAAGAATACTTCATGTGATTTGCTCAAAAACCTGAGTTGGTGATACATCCTTAATTTGTCCCCTTTTTCGAGAGGATATGGAAATCTTGGACATAAAACTAATAACTTCACAAATGCATTTCTAGTTGAGCCGCAAAAGTAATGAAGTAGACCAATAATAGTTAATGAATCTTCTGAATTCTATTTTTGGAAAAGTAAGACTTATGCAAGAGTTGGATTGACATGATATTTATTTCACCACGGAGGCACGACGGTTTCACGAAGATCACAGTGTAATTAAACATATTCAGAAATTTGAAACCAAAGTTAATTTTAGGCTTGAATCTCTTAAATTATCACTAAGTAATAAAGGGTGGCTTGGCGCTTTATGTGGGGGATTAACCGATCATCGCAGATGTAGCAGCGATAGCTGATAAGGGAAAGAACGCGTAAGCGGCGGGAGGCCAACCCATCCTGCAATGCAGGTTTCTTCATTTATGAAGCTGTCGCTTCAAACTATCTACGATAGATCATTCAGTCACATTCGCAGCATAGCCTTTAAAGCGCCTAGATTTTTTGCTTACTTTTTTATCAATGAAAAAAGTAAGGCCCGTCTGGCGAAGACAAGGATGAATTGAAAAAATTACCTCCATTTTACGCAAAATTATCAATAAAAGGGGTAATTGTTCAGTAATAATAAAACTTAAAGGATTGGAAATTAATAATATAAATTTATGAGAATATGCCTATCTAAGTTGCTAGATGAAAGATCTACTTTACAAAAAAAACTTAGCGAACTTAGCATCTTAGCGGTTAAAACATCATCTAGCTTCTACAACTTTATCTCCCCTAACCCTTTCATAAATCATAAACGGAATCAATACCGCTGAGAATAATACCAACATTACAAATTCGAGATTCATAATATACCATGGCCACGGACCTAATAAATTATAAATGGTGGTACCCAGAGGCTTCGCATTTAAATATAAATAATTGCTCCCGAGCAAATAATTAATGGGATAAATGACTGCTGCAACTATATTCAGAGCCAAAGCTGATCGTACTGCATCTTTAAACTTAAATCTAAAGTCTAGTGCATAGTACAAGTAAATGGCAATCACTGGCAATCCCATATGAATGACCCAATATCGAATGGCTTCATAATGAGGAAAAGTATTGAGTAAAGTCGGTGTGACATTTGCTTGCGCTGTTCCTGCAAGAATCCAAAAAAAAGCCACTGAAAGTACTATTCTAGATCTGAAGTACAATCCAAACATTAAAATCAAAGGAAGGAAGTTGCATAATTGAAATGGAAGGTCTTCTGTAATGTCAAAGTTTCCCAGATACAATCTAAAGAAGGTCTTGAAAAGCTGGATACCATAGAGTATAGCTGAAAGAATAATGGCATTTCTCCATTTCTGGTCATCTTTCCATACATATTTCCCATTTCTTAAAAACCAGACTCCAAATATTGCTACGATTAAAACACTAAAGAAGTGCTCCAAACTATAGTTTGAAAAAGATATGGAATCTGTATAAAATGCGGAGAGGTCCATTAACTTTCTTCTTTTGGAATTATCTCTGTCTCTTCACCGAAATATTGAACAAAACGCTGCATATCATTCGCTAAAGCTTGATTTTTGGTAGCTTTGAAGTAAGTATCTGACAATGCCTTCAAAGTCTGAAACATAAATCTATCCATTTCTGCAACTTGCATTTCACTTGTCCAAAGATCAATTTTATAGGTATCCAAATGTTTTTTGTCAAACAAAGATAGCAACATCGCTTTGCATTCACTATCAGGAGTGTCCTTAGGATTGGCTGTGCTGTTCCATACTATATTTACAGGATGTTTTTCCTCATTTAGATGAACATCTATCTTTATGGTATTCTTACTCGTTTTTTCTGACATGCTTTATTATTATAGCCGCAAAGAAAAGAAGGATTCCTCATAAATTCTTTATCTGCCGACAATTAATAAATTGTTTGTTCGAAAATCCTATTTAGAGAATAAGTACTTTTGCAATTGATATACTTCATAATGAAGTGGTTTAAAAATTTATAAGATCATGTTTTGGAATAAAAAGAAAAAGACACCTGCTCCTCAGTTGACAGATGCGACTTTCAATGAAGCAGTAAAAACGGATAAAGGCGTTTTGCTGGATTTTTATGCAAGTTGGTGTGGACCATGTAAAGTAATGTCTCCAATCATAGATGAACTCGCCGAAGAATATAAGGACAGGGCATTAATCGTAAAAGTAGATTCTGAAAAGAACCCAAATTTATCCACACATTTTAAAGTCAAGAGTATTCCTACATTGATATTTATTAAAAATCAAAAAGTGATTGAAGTGATAAATGGATTGGTGCCAAAGCCAAATCTAAAGGAAATGGTTGATGATTTGATTGCTTATGAATTTGAGGAGGAGGAGGAATGAAAATGCTGAATCGCTTTTTAGGTGTGTTCTTTAACCGCTAAGGGCGCAAAGGGTTGCGCAAAGGGCACAAGGGTTTAAACAATTGACAATTTCTGACTTAGTGACGTTTGCGCATTCTTCGCGCACCTTTCGGTTAAGAAAAATTACCAGATATTTACTTCTGCTTCGAGTCTTATTCCGAATATATTCTCAACTCCATCCTGAATGGATTTCGCAAAAGATAGCATATCTTCTCCTGTCGCATTGCCATAATTGACTAGAACTAGAGCATGGTTTTTATGTGTTCCCGCATCTCCTACCTGCCTTCCTTTAAAACCTGATTTCTCTATCAACCAAGCCGCTGGTATCTTTACATGACCTTCATCAACTGGATAAGACACAATTGATGGATGAGTCTCCTTAACTCTTTCTAAAGTTTCAGTTTTTACAATTGGATTTTTGAAAAAGCTACCTGTGTTCGGGATTACTTTTGGATCAGGTAGCTTAGATTGTCTGATTTCGATCACAGCATTGGCTACATCTTCAATAGTTGGGTTCTCAATTCCTTTTTCTTCTAGTTTTTGATTTATTGCTCCGTAGGATGTATTAAGCTTATGATTTTTTGAAAAGATATAGTTTACATGAGTTATAAAGAACTTGTATTTCAACTCATTCTTAAACACACTTTCTCGGTATCCAAATTTGCAATCTTCCCGAAAGAATAACTTTGACGTACCTTCCTTCAAGTCTATTGCCTTCAAACTGTGAAAGACTGATTCTTGCTCAACTCCATATGCTCCAATGTTTTGCATAGGTGCAGCACCTACACATCCCGGAATGAGGGCTAGATTTTCGATTCCACCCAGATTTTGGCTGATAGTCCAAAGTACCAGATTATGCCAATTTTCTCCTGCTCCCACTTTCACTAAAACTTCTTCAGCATCTTCATCGATGATCTCGATGCCTTTGATTTCATTTTTGAGAATGTATGCATCTTGATCTTTTGTAATAAGAATATTACTTCCTCCACCTAGAATCTTGAGTGGACTTAGACCTTTGACTAAAACTTCGAAAATGCCTCGTTCTGAATATATTGGAATGATGCCTTTTGACTTGGCTGTCATTCTCATAGTATTGTAGTCACGTAATTCTGACTGAAAAGATGTCATAAATGTGTTTTATGCAAATCGAAGGTATTGACCCTTCCTATTATCTCTAAAGTTCGCTTTCTGGATCAGATATCTCTTTTAGTTTTGGAATATTAAAATCGTACTGAATTCCAATATTGAAGCTTCTAGCTCCGTTATCTGGATCGTAACCATATCGTACGAATCCATGAGCAGAAAATCCACTCATGCCAAAACCATAGCCTACTTGGCCAACATAAGTCCTGAATAAGTCTCGAGTTCCTCCTTTTTCTTCAAAAGAATCTGCTAAATAATAGAGTTCTGTCTTGCTATATTGTATTCCAGCACCAATCGACCATCCAAATTTACCTTCTTTGTCTAATGCTGAAAGTCCTCCAAAATTGAATTTCGCTAATATCGGAAATGAGGCTGTTCCTAAACCTTTATAATCTTTAACTGACAACCCAAAAAATCCAATTGAGGCTTGAGCTTCTAGAGAAAAGGAAAAGTCATTACCTCCCATCCAAATTTTAGGTCCTATCCCAATATTCAATATTGCACTTCCAGCAGATGTGGATTCTTCTAGTGCATCATCTTGATTTTGATAATAATGATATACGTCATGGCTTGCCGTAAGTCCGATTCCAAATTGACTATAGCCGATTGAGAATGTAATGCAAAATATAAAAGCAGTAAAAATTGACTTCATAATTTTTGATGTTGGTAATGCTTGATGCATTACATTATTTTATAATTCAAAATTAAAACTATCCACCGACTAAACAAAGGTTACCTAGGTATTTGTTCGATTCTAAGATATTCTGTTCCCAATAATCCTTTACAAAACTGTAAATCCATGGACTTTGTTACACGTCTATTTGTAGAAATATCCTTATTCAACACAAAAGTTTCTCTCTTTTCATCTTTGATTATAGTTAGAATCCATTGATTAGCCTTTACTTTCCCTTTTTCTATATTACCTAGGCCTGAGGTGTACCTACCTGTATAGCCCACTATCTCATAAGATGAAATATTACAGTATTTGGGTGTGTACTGCCTGTTAATTAAAATAATGGATGCTAACCACAAGACAAAAGAACATGCAATTGTTAATCCGATTAATGTATAAAGGTTCTCAAAATCATAGGACTTTTTAAACTTTAAATAGACAAATATGGACGTCAGAATTGTCAGACCTATCGATAAATAAATTAGTCTAGAGAAGTGTAAAGTCATTGAGAAAGATGGGACGCATAAGGATATATATATTATGCTAATCAGAATGAGAAAGGAAATAGGCAGGTATATTATCGCTTTGTTCATATTATTGAAGATTGAGAATCTTAGATTACTGAATTGACTTAATTCTACTTTAAGAATTTTAATAATTTTAGATTTTACAGTTTTCTGTTATGATTTTAAATATATTCTTTCAACTGATCATCCACCTCGCCGGCTGGGCGTTCTATTTTTTTCTTGATAAAAAAACAGACCCAAAAAAAATCAAGACTGGCTAATGCAACCCTGCAATGGGACTGAACGACCTCAATGCAATTGAGTGAAGTACGACAGTGCTTCAAGAGAAGGAACACGATAGTGGTGTGCGGATTAAAGTACTACTCTTTGGCCTCCCTTCGCTTACGCGTTCCTTCCTTTATCAGCTATCTTGGCAGCCCACCGCTAAACGCGTTCCTTCACTTATCAGCTATCGCTGCTACATCTTCGATGATCGTTCAGTCATATCTACGATGATCAGTCAGTCCCCCAGTCATGGCTTAACTTCCTATATTCTCTCAAAATTAAAAATAGACATCGATTATAATAATCAGACGGTGATCATCTCAGTCTAATCTCTGAAAGTAAAATTAATATACTTCACATTTACAAATATTTGCCTCCTTCTCTTTTTGTAAGATTTGAAAGGTTTGGATGATCTGATATAAAAGCCTTTATTTCAGAAGGATAGAATTTAGATGCTTGACGCAATGCCCAGCCGCTTGCCTTGTTGATAAAAAACTCTTTTGAACCAATATGAGATTCAACTAATGCAAAAAGCAACTCTAAGTCCACTTTATCTTTGTATCGCAGTTGATGAATCAATGCAGATCTATTCAGCCACATATTATCAGAATTATTCCACTTCTCTACCCAGGTTAGTCTGGTTTCAGGGTAGTTCCTGAAAATAGATCCTGCAATATTCGGTGCCAATGCATCAACTGTATCCCACCAGCTTTTGGTTACTATTAATTTTTCAATTCTTGGTAGATGATTTTCATCCCATTTTCTAGATCTTGACTCTAATGCTTCCAAAGCGATATATTGCAATTCTCTCTGTGGTAACTTCCATAGCGCTTCTGCATATTCGAAAATTGATTGATTATTCAGCTCTTTCCAGTAGACCTTGATCTCCTTTTGCACTTGTTTTCTAGCTGGCGATTTCACACCAAAAAAATCAAAATGATCTTTCATATACCTGATCATTTGTGTTCGGTCATCCTTTACTGTAACTTCACTCATTTTGGTAGCAGTCAATTTTACCAAATCCTTTACATCCATTTTCGATTAATTTCGTTATAAACTTATAAAGAAACATAGATTTAACATGGATTATTATCTTCTTTTGGAAGATCAGGTTATTTTTGATTTAAATAAATACAATTTGAAAGTTTTTATAATTGGTTCTGGAAATGTTGCCTCACACTTATCAAAGGCATTAAAAGCTAATGGGATTAGTGTTTCTGGCATATTTTCTAGAAATGAAAATGATGGTAGAACAATTGCCTATAAAATAGATACACAATGGTATGGGAAATTAAAATCGATACCCAAAGACTCAAATATTTATCTCATTTGTGTATCAGATGGTGCAATTCAAGAAATAGTCTCACAACTTCCAAAATCAATTAAAAAATCAAAAATAATTGCTCACACCTCTGGAAGTATATCTATAAAAGAATCACTAATAGAATGTAAAAATGGTGGTGTCTTCTATCCACTTCAAACATTCACAAAAGACAAAAGGATCTCTTATAAGTCGATTCCTTTTTGTATAAATGGCACCAATAAAAAGACAATACGGATACTTGCAGAATTGGGCAATTCAATAAGTGAATCTGTCCAAACAATTAATGATAATCAACGAAAAATCATTCATTTATCTGCAGTGATGATAAATAACTTTGTCAATCATTTAATTTATGTTTCTGAAGATTTGCTCTTGAAGGAGAACGTTGATCCAGAAATTCTCCAACCATTGCTCTTAGAAACAATTCAAAAGCAAATAAACCTTGGGCCTTTTGATGCTCAAACTGGTCCTGCTAGAAGGTTAGATGCCCAAACCCTTGCAAGTCATTTAGATTTGCTTGCTCAAAACAAACCGTATAAAGCTATGTATATGGCTATTTCAAAGAGTATCCAGAAAACTTATAAAAACTACTAATGAGAATAATTGGCGAGGTAAAGCATCCTAGATATAAGATTACCATATTAAAAATGAATGAGAAAGTCACGATTCAAATAGAAGATCGTTTGGTCTCACAGTCTTTTGTCTTTAGAGATGGTTCTGGAGTGAAGGATTTACCTACAGCAGAACAACTTCTGACATCTCAATTCCTTCAAAAAATCGATGCTAGATTCATCCAAATGAATGCTGATTATATCGAAGCATTGGAACAACTAAATGTTGACGATTTAGATGATTTTGATATTATTTAAAGTAAAAGAGAAGTAAGTTTTTTTTTAAGTCAAGATCATAGAGAAGCATTTCGTTTTGTCGTTTATTTCTTGGATAAAATTGAAACTCTTTGTTTCAATCAATCTTTTGCCTCGCCAGCTAAAGTTCCATTTTCTCCTACCATACAAGTTAAATTTAACTAACTTATTTATAGGTAGCTACAATATAAAAATCCAAGCAACTACATATAAAACTGAGCTTACCAATCCTTAGAGGCTTGGGAATCTCTGCCATTGTCAACAAAGCGATTCCAAAGCTTGCAAAGATTGGTAAGCCCGACTCCTTTATTGGCATCCGAGCATAAAATTCTACTTATTTCTACTTTTTCCCAGGAAGATTTTTGGATGTAGCTACAACAATTCTATCCTTTCCTTGCAAATCTTTAATGATCTCTGAATTGTAAGTTTGCCCAAAAAGCAATGCTACTTCTTTTGCATTATATTCATTACACTCAAGAAAAATTGCAAGGTCTTTTGATTGTCTTGCCGCAAATTCAAAAATCTTCCTGTAAAAAATTAGTGGATCATCATTTTCAACAAATAGTGCTAAATGCGGTTCATTATCTAGCACATTTGGAGTCATTAGCTCTTTTTCGCTGTGAGGAATATAGGGCGGGTTGCTAAGTATTATATCAAAAGCTCCTAAATCTTTCCAATCCCTCTCATCTAGAAAGTTGATCATTTGAAATGTCACATTACTTTCTAATTTAGTATTGTTGGATACTGCAACCTTAATTGCCTTATCACTCACATCAATTCCCGTCACCTTTGAGTCTGGAAACAATTTATTGAGTGTGATAGGAATACAGCCTGAGCCTGTTCCGATATCTAAAATTCTTGGCGACTTTAAATTTTGATGTTTTATATATTTTTCAACGGTATAAACCAACTCTTCCGTTTCAGGTCTAGGAATCAAAACACTATTGTCAACTTGAAAAAAGTAACCATAAAAAGGTGCTACTCCTGTAATGTATTGTACTGGTTCATCATTGAATACGCGTCTTATAATCTCATCTATCTCATCCCTCGGGAGTACGTCAATATTAGGAATATCTTCGAATAATATTTTACAGACTGAATTACTTAATTCAATATTCAATTTACTAGATAGCTTTGCAAGGATATATGTTCTATTGTCCAACATCTTTTACTCAATTGTAAAGGTATAAATTCTAATCTTGCTTTGAAAATAGATTAACATATTGTGTTTTGTTTTTGTTTTATTTTTAACCACTAGGATCACAAACGTTTCACAAAGAGATACACTACAATAAATGTTGGCATCTAAATAATCACATTAATCAAATTAATCAAAACCCGAGATTCATTCTCCCAATTATATTTTGATCTCGCTTTTTTACATGCTTTTTTTATTCGACTCAATTTTTCTTTATCCTCAATTAAAAGTACGATTGCATTTTGAATTGATTTTTGATCTAATGCTTCTATGCAAACTCCTACTTCATATTCTTTGCATATTCTAGAATAAACGGGGAAATTCATATTAATAGATGGTATTCCTGCATGCATGTAATCGAAGAATTTATTGGCTAAAGAGTATTTATAGTTCAAGCTCTTTGCAGAAAGTAAATTAAGTCCAATGTCTGCTTTTTGTGTTTCTTGTTTTAATTCTTTTGGAGAAAGCCATCCTAAAAATTGTACTTTATGTTTCAATTCTAAACGATCTACCAACGATCTCAATTCATCTGAAATATCACCCTCGCCAGCAATTCTTAAATCAACATCTTGTTTCATGTCTTTGACTGCAAGAATTGTATCTTCAAGTCCTCTTCCCTTGTTCAAAACACCTTGATATAAAACAACTGGAGTCTGATTTTGTAGTTTAACCTCAATATTTTTCTCTTCAGATATTGGTGTACTTCTTACTACATGAAACTTATTATTATACTTCTCCGAAAGGATTTCTGCAAGCTCCTTGTTTACAGAAAAACACAAATCACATTTTGGAATAAAATTTTTGCCTATGCTATTCCAAATCCATTTTTTAAAAGACTTACCTTCGAGTTCAGGGACTTCAACAAAGTACTCATGGGCATCATGTATGATTTTTTTCCTTGTGATTCTAGCTGAGATCCCATTTCCTAATAATGTATCCAAGTCCACCGAATAAAATACATCAGGTTTGAAATTCAAAGCAAAAAATAAGATTCTAATATTGTATTCTAAGTAAAAAAGGAATCCTTTTGAAAAAAAACATTTAAGTCTTTTTTGATCAAATGAATGATTCAGCAATGGTAAAGAATTACTCTTTTTCCTTCCCAACAACATGACCTTGTGTCCATCTTGAACCAATGCATTACAGATGCGATGCATTCTTTGATCCTGATTCAGATCATTGGTGACTGTTATAAGAAATGATTTACCCATTTCGATGATTTGCTGGTAAAGATATAATGTTCATCTCATCATATACCAATTGCTTTTCCTTTACCAATTGTTGGATGCAAGCAAAGGCCTTGTTTCGCTTATTATAGGGCCAAATTTTCATATATTCTTCAGCATCAATCTTACCATCTGAGAGTTTTTCCAATAGATGATCAAAGAGTGCATTTTTTTCTTTTTCAGTAAACAGATTTGCCTTGCTTCCTTTGCAAATATCACAGATTCCACATGTTTCAGCATCTTCTCCAAAATATTCCAAAATATTTTTTTGTCGACAAACATTTGTTGTCATATAATCTTGGATTGCACGCATTTTGATCCGAGCATTTGATTCTCTTTCTTTATACCGTAACGCATCGATAGCAAATGACTTTGGTGCAGGTCTGTCCAACAAGAAAAGAATTCTTGGCAGTTCTGTTGATGGAACGTAATTGAGAATAGATTCACGATTCATGACATTCAGTTCCTTTATAATTGTAGAAATGCCCAAATTCAAATCATTGGCCATAGCTCCTTCATCGATCTTGGTATAGTCCACAAACACGCCTTCGTACTTCCTCAATAAATATAGTATAATATCAGATTTAATGCCTTTATTTCTTGTCGACAAACTGATTTTGCTCTTGGCAGAAATAAAAACAATTTTAGACGGATTTTTAATCCCTTCATTTAAAGTCAGCCAACCTTCTTTCTCTAAAATATTCAGGCAACTATAAATAAGAGCCATAGAATATCTATACATATTGGAAAAATCTTCGAGATCTATCTTTTTTGATTCTCCTGCACCACTTCCATATCCTACTTTTAAAAACGAGCAAAGTCGGTTGTAAAACTGTTCTAATACGTCTAATTCTGGAAAACTATTCAGATGGTACTTTTGCAACTTGACAACATCACTATAACCAACTATCGAAACAGCAAAAGAAAGCTTGCCATCTCTACCTGCTCTCCCTGCTTCCTGATAATATTCCTCAATACTTGGAGGAATATCATAATGAATTACAAACCGCACATCTGGTTTATCTACTCCCATTCCAAAAGCATTGGTACTGACGATGATCCGCTGTTTGTTTTCTATCCATTCTTTTTGGACCCGCATCCTCGTCTTTATATTCAAACCACCATGATAGAAACTCGTGCTGATATTCTTGCTATTAAGATATTTGCTCAACTGTTGGACTTTCGATCTGCTTCGAAGATATATGATCCCACTTCCATTAACCTTGCTCAAGACATTAAGTAGAGCTTCTTCTTTCTCTTCTGTCATCATTACGGTGAATGAGATATTATCTCTTCTGAATGAACTCCTGAATACAGATGGCTTTTTGAACTCTAATCGCTCTATGATATCATTCTCAACTTTCTCAGTAGCTGTTGCTGTCACAGCGATAATAGGCACATCAGGTTTAATCTCCCGTAGATGGCTAATATTAAAATAGGAAGGTCTGAAATCGTGGCCCCATTGAGAAATACAATGTGCTTCATCGATAGCTATAAGGCTAACATTTGCCAATTTGAAGCGCTCCAAAAATATATCTGTTTCCAACCTCTCGGGTGATACATACAATATTTTTAAAGGACCATGCACAAAATTATCAAGGATCAAATCTACTTGTCGAAATCCTATTCCCGAATAAATGGCTTTAGCAAAAATATCTCTTTTATTAAGTGCATCTACTTGATCTTGCATCAATGCTATGAGTGGAGAAATCACTATTGTCTTTCCAGGTAGACAGAGAGCAGGGATTTGATAACAAATAGATTTACCTGCACCTGTACGCAAAAGAGCAAGCGTATCATTTCCATCTATCACAGATTGAATGATATCTGCTTGGCTAGAACGAAATTGATCGTATCCCCAATACTGCTTTAATACCGATAAAGGTGAAATCATATCTTCCTAACAATTCAAAGCCCAAGATAGAAAGATCTATTGAAGCGTTTTAGAAATTAATTGACATGAATATGTCTAGAATTTAGGACAGTCAGTTCTGTGTTTATGGCTTCCAAACAATTGAACATTATTACTCAATTTGAAAGTTATCGTAAACATACCTGTGAAATAATAATCAGTTACATTTGCTCCTCCACGTTGTCCACCTGTCTCTACAAAAACGGGTGCATCTTGATTGAGGTATTCCCCAATTCTATTTCCAAGGTTGGCCGCAAGCTCTCCATTACCTGCTGCTAATTCATCATATGCCACATAATTTGTTGACACATCATCTATGTAATCCGTAAATGTTTTTCGTGCTAAAATATCTAGCGAAAAATTTACTTTGTCATTTAACTTAAATTTCACTCCGGCACCAAATGGAATGGCGATTGCAATCCTATTATATTTTGAAGAAAAACCAGGTAAACCTTGTCCTTCCGTCCCTAAAGGTTGAAGAGCATATGTCACACCTTCATACTGAGTTGTTGGGTTAAAATAAAAAGCACCAATTCCAGCTGTTAAATAGGGAGAAAATGGATTATCTTCCCCAAAATTATATCCAAAAACATGAACTTCTGTAAGGATTGCAAATTCGATGAGTGTAGAACTAAAATTTAGATTACGTTGTTTTTGCCATTCTTGAAATGAGTTGGCATCATTACCAGATAATTTGCCATAAAGAAGGTTTCCTTTGACAGCCAAGTATCTATTGAAATTCAATTTTGCCATTGCTTGAACTGCAAAATTCATATTTCCTATGTTCGACCCAAAATCGGGAGCATTCAAATCTCCCCAATATACAGAACCACCAATTCCAAGACCATATTCTAAATATTGTGACTTTGCGCTACTCAACCCACAAACACTTATTATAAAAATTACTAATAGATTCTTCATTGTTTTATACGGCATTACATATTAATGCAAATTTTAATATTTTATTCTTTAAAACCTATAAATTATCAGAATTCTTTAAGAATTCATGACAATTTCTACTTAATCTTACTGATTTTGCGTTTTTTATGGCTTATAATCCAATATTGACAACTATCTATCAGATAATTAGGGATTTAATCATAAAATGGATAAAACAAGCAAAAGATTATAAGCTTATTTAATTAAAATAAATACTTTAAATGGAATTATTAACTAGAAAATATTATAAAATTATACTTTTACTAAATCTAAAATAAATGTGAAAATTTGAACTAGAACAACTTTTCACTGTACTAATAACGTAATATTGCTAATTGAATTACAAAATCTCTAAAAAAATATGAAATTAATAATCAGAGTTTTAGTTTTCTTCTTGTTTATTGGAAGTTCATTTGCCCAAGAAGAATTGAAAGATTGGTATCACAAAGATCCGTCAGAAGGCTATATGGGAGTGTCTATCGATAAAGCATATAAGGAATTGCTAAAAGATAAAAAGGGCCAGACCGTAATAGTAGCCATTATTGATTCAGGGGTTGATATTTATCATGAAGATTTAGAAGAAAATATTTGGACCAATCCTGGAGAAATTCCGAACAATAATATTGATGACGATGGTAATGGATATGTAGATGATGTTCATGGATGGAACTTTATTGGAGGTCCTGATGGAAAGAATGTCGCTGCTGATACGTATGAAGTGACTCGTCTTTATGGAAAATATAAGTACAAATATGAAAATGCAAATCCTGTTTTACTTAATGATAAAGACAAAAGAGAATATTTACAATTTCAAGTTTACAAGAAAGTAGTAGACAAGAATAGGACAAAGGCTGAAAATGTTATAGCTGAAGTTGAAGGAGTACGCGCAACCATTATAGCTTCTCTTGATGCTATAAAAGTAGGTCTAGATTCAGATACATTGGCATATACTATTGAAAACATTAACGGTCTTACTAGTGAAGATCAGTTTGTTATTATAGGTAAAAAAGTAATGCAAGAATTTGCAAGCCAGAACAAGGAGATAGATTTTGTCAGCATCAAAGAACAGATTACAGTTGATATTGAAAGTGATCTAAAAAAACAAAAAGAGAAATTGAATTTTGCTTATAATCCAGATTTTGATCCACGATCTACCATTGTTATGGATGATTATTCAAATAGCAAAGAAACTATTTATGGTAATAATGATGTAAAAGGTCCTGATTCATTTCATGGAACCCATGTGGCAGGAATAGTTGGCGCGGTAAAAGATAATGATTTAGGAATGAATGGCGTTGCTTCAAATGTCAAAATCATGTCGGTAAGAACTGTACCTAATGGTGATGAAAGAGACAAGGATGTAGCAAATGCAATCAGATATGCTGTGGATAATGGTGCAAGTATTATCAATATGAGTTTTGGTAAAGGACACTCTTGGGACAAAGATGTAGTGGATGATGCTGTGAAATATGCTACTAAAAAAGATGTACTTTTAGTTCATGCCGCTGGTAATGCCGCTCAGGATAATGACGTTATTAGTAACTTCCCAAATAACAACTATGACAAAGCTTGTGGTTTCCTATTTTGGAAGAAGAAAAAATCAAAAAATTGGGTTGAAATTGGTGCTTTGTCTCCTGAACCAGGTGAAAATTCAGTAGCAGGATTCTCAAATTATGGCCAAGAAAATGTAGATCTTTTTGCTCCTGGAGTAAAAATATATGCAACTCTTCCTGAGAATAAATATGCATTCCTCCATGGGACATCGATGGCTGCTCCAGTTGTTGCTGGTGTGGCAGCAGTATTGCGTTCTCATTTTCCTACTTTAAAAGCTGATCAGGTGAAAGAGATATTGATGAAAAGTGCAACTCCTCTAGACTTTCAAGTAAGAAAGCCAGGAGATAAAAGTGGAGAGTTGGTTGATTTTAAAACTTTAAGTGTTCAAGGTGGGACTGTAAATTTATATAATGCGGTCAAGATGGCTCAGAATACAAAAGGTAAAAAGAAGATAAAGAAATCTAAGAAAAGTAATGCTTAGAAGGACTATAATAAGCAGTATCTAGAAAAAAAGCTCGAATTTTAGAATTCGAGCTTTTTTTTGTTTGGTCCAAAAGGGCTGGCATTCTCATAATGATGGATGCAGTCCATCGGGCAAGTCTATCAGACTTATGCTAATATTCCTGTAAGGATGATATTATAACTTTGTCGCAATGAGTATTAGCATTGGAATAGCCAAGGCAGGTAATATCACCCATTCAGGGCTCTCATTAGAGCATACTTGTTAGATGGGTTTTACCCATCTTTATAGAAATTGCATCCCTTTGGGATTTTTTTTTAATAGGGAGAGTTGAAGTGAAAAATCTCAATTGATCCTCATGCTGTCCATAGACAAGCGCCTCAACAAGATGTAAAGAATCCTGAAGGGATGACATTATCAATTCCAATCAGATCGGAATAGCATCAGTATACTTCTCACCATACAGTCCCAAAGGGATGACACTGTTATAACTATGGATGCAGTCCATCGGACAAGTCTATCAGCAACAGGCAAAGAGAGCTGTAAAGATAATATTATAACTTTGTCGCAATGAGTATTATCATTGGAATAACCAAGGCAGGTAATATCACCCATTCAGGGCTCTCATTAGAGCATACTTGTTAGATGGGTGCTACCCATCTTTATAGAAATTGCATCCCTTTGGGATTTTTTTTTAATAGGGAGAGTTGAAGGTGAAAAATCTCAATTGAGCCTCATGCTGTCCATAGACAAGTCCCTCAACAGCATGTAAAGAATCCTGAAGGGATGATATTATCAATTCCAAACAGAAAGGAATAGCATCAGTATACTACTCACCATACAGTCCCAAAGGGGACGACACTGGTATAACGATGGATACAGTCTATTGGGCAAGTCTATCAGCAACAGGAAAGGAGAACTGTAAAGATGATATTATAACTTTGTCGCAATGAGTATTAGCATTGGAATAACCAAGGCAGGTAATATCACCCACTCAGGGCTCTCATAAGAGTTTACTTGTCAGATGGGTGCTACCCATCTTTATAGGAATTGCATCCCTTTGGGATTTTTTTAACAGGAAAAGTTGAAGGTGAAAAATCTCAATTGAGCCTCATGCAGTCACAAAGGGACGACACTCTTATAACGATGGATGCAGTCCATCGGGCAAGTCTATCAGCAATATGCTAAGAATCCTGTAAGGATGAAATTATCAATTCCAATCCAAAACATTTTCACTAAACTTTCTTTTCGTAGCAATAAAAAGGGATGGCTTTTTTTCTAAAATAGCAATATCCGTTTGCTTGAGAATATCCTAGTGATTTATACATTTTGTTAGACACGGCATTACCTGCATAAGCATCTAGACGGATGAATTTATATCCATTTTTTCTTGCAAATTCTTCGGCAAAAAGGCACATTTTCTTTCCTAGGCCCATGCCTTGACATTCTGGATGTACACCTAATCTATGAATTACTAAAACCGAATCATTTCTATTTTGCCAATGAACTGTTCGGTACTGATCATCTTGATTATTATTCAAAACAATACTTGCTGCTACCCTATTCTCGCTCTTAATCACAAAATTAAAACCTTGCTCTACATCGTTTTGCAGCGTTTGCAAATCTGGATAATCATAATTCCATTGATCAATTCCATGAGCCAATAGTGCATCTGTTATCGATACAAACATTTGAAGCGTATTTTCAACGTCATTGTCCGTCCCTTTTGAAATTTCTGAGAATTGCATAGTGCTATTTGTTTGATTTTCTCCTTTGGGAAGTTTACATTTGCAATTATACATAAATAGATATGAAATCAGAATCAAAAAAGACCTTAGTATTAAGTGGATTATTTATCCTATTTGGAGCATTCAGCAGATTGTTTACATTTTTGCCAAATTTCTCAGCACTTGAATCTTTAGCTCTATTTGGAGGTGCCTATATCGCATTGCGGTATGTTGCATTTTTAATTCCAATAGCAGCGATGTTTTTGAGTGATTTAGTAATTAACAATACTATCGCAAGGCCATTCTTTCCAAATCATGATGGGATCGTTATTTTCTCAGAATATATGATCTGGAATACGATTGCTATTGTCTTAATCGTATTACTTGGCAGGTTATTCCTTAAAAAGATGAATCTATTAAAAGGAGTTATGGGTATCTTAGGAGCTACTGCTATATTTTGGATTATATCAAACATTGGTGCTTGGTTATCAAGTGGTTTGTTTCCGTTGACTTTTGCAGGAATGATAGAGAATTTTGTATTCGCACTACCTTTCTTGAAGAATAGTCTACTTGGAAATTTTGCCTTTGGAATACTACTTTTTGGGTCATATGAATTATTAACACGTTCTTACCCAAACTTAATAGCGGCAAAACAAGAGGTCTAATTCGTCGTTATCATATTGTACAATAAGTTAATACTTAAACGAATCAAAACTTCATCCAAAATGTTAAGTATTTTACAAAATGAATTTTCATATAGGGGCATGGGTGAAAGTTATGTGTCTTATACATATATTTGCACCCTTAATTAACAAGAATGAGTAGATTCACCCTTTTCCTTGCAATAGGTCTTTCATTTCTATCCTTTACAAGCTTCAACTATGAGGTAGGTCAAGTTATTGACCGATATTACGATGTTCCTGTTTATTTTAATGGTAGTGATTTCAGAAATGTAAATGGCAGAAATGTAACCAATGATGGATACAATCTGGGGTTGAAATATCAATGTGTAGAATATGTAAAAAGATTTTACTTCGAAGTCCATGGACACAAAATGCCGAATTCATATGGTCATGCTAAAGACCTTTTTGACAATGAATTGGGAGATGTAGAGTACAATGCTGAAAGAGGTCTGATGCAATATCGCAATACTCGATACGAAAAGCCACAAGAAGGAGATTTACTTGTTTATGGCAGAAGCTCACAAAATCCATTTGGACACACAGGCATTCTTTGCGAAGTATCTGATAATCACGTAATACTTATCCAACAAAACTTCGGTACTAAGACAAGACAAAAACTTACGCTATCCGAATTTCAAGGTATTTATACTGTTGCGGATTATGATATTTTGGGTTGGTTGAGGCTTGTGGAATAGTATTATATAAAGCATTCTATTCTAACCCAGACTTTTCTAACAAATATTCATAAAAAGCTTTATCTCGGTTTTTCTCACTAGATACAGGAAACTCTACTTCTAGTCCATTGGTCGTCTCTAGAAATATAAAACTATCTTCTAAAAATGAATTGTCGTATTCAATATCAAGTTTAATAATTTCATCGAATCTAATCAAAGTCTCAGGTTCCAACCATTCTTTGCAATAGACAACTAGTTTCTGATCTGTAACAAAATACACCCCATCCTTAATATCAAAAAAACCATCTGTATATAAGTATTTTATCTTTTCACCATCATCTAATAATCCTAAAGTTTTAATTTCATTCACATATTTTTTAGGCACCTGCCGTCCTAAATATACATATGTCTCAGGGACTATAGTGCCGATAACCATTAGAGAAATTATTACAAAAAACACCAAAAAACCAAAGACTAAACCAATTTTTTTCATAATGAAATTACTAATTAATTGTATGAGGGCTAAAGTATAATTATTTCCCACATTATTATTAACCAACAAAACTTTGGCATCATGACTAGACAGAAGCTTACTCTTTCAGAATTTCAAGGTGTTTATACTGTGGCGGATTATGATGTTTTGGGTTGGTTGGTTGAGGCTCCTGGATTGGGTAATGTTCTTTTGTAAATTTTTCATTTCTATTGTTCAACTAATTTGCAAATATGACTAACAATATCCTTCCATTCGCTATCTGTATTGGTAAAATTTTTATGATTTGGCAAAGACTTAATATTTGAAAATGGCATGTTTTCATAAATCCCTGGTCTGATTAAAATAGGAATTACTTCTATTAATCCTTTTTCCCTTAGAGCTAATAATTCATTTAGCTCTTTATTTTTTTCAACACAATAATCAGGACTTACTAGAACAATTCCTATCTCAGAATTCCTCATCATAATCTTAATATTTTCTTCAGTGTTTTCTCCAGGAAGCACTAAGCTTCTATCCCAAATTTCAAATTGACCTGTTAACAATAAATGTTTATTTAGCTTTATTCTATATAATTCATCTTCTGATGAAAAAGAGATAAATAATTTAATGAGATTTTCTTTTGATTTCATACCCACTGATCCTTCTATTAATGACGAAACTGACAGCTCAGTCAAACTTTCATCACAACGAATTTTCCTAATCCCTCTATTTAAATATTTTTCAAGAACGCTAAAACTAAAAAAATGTGAAGATTTACCTATAGAGCAGTCTGCGCAATAGCAGGGAATTAATTTACTAACTCTTATATTCCGATAAGATCTATGAATTTTATCAAATTCTTCTAGTATAATTACTAGAAAATCTTTTCGATAATTTAATCCTGCTCCTATTACTGAAATATTGATTTCCCTACGACCGTATGTTTCAATAATTTTTGACTCAATATTATTACGTTCGAGTATTACTCCTTCTTTCCAAACCCAGTCTTGATTTTTAATGTAGTTGTGCATTCGAACGATGAACCTAGTCATTATTCCCTTAGGCATAAATTCATAAACATATTTAATACAAATTCTTGGTTCATTTTGCAATTTATAAAAGGGTTGTTCTACAGGAAGTAATTGAGGAGCTATAAATAAATTAGAATTTTCAATTTGATAGCATAGTTCAAATTTTATCATTAAAGCTAATAGTTCATCTCTGACTTTACTATATCTTCTATGCTCCCATATTTCTTCTAAGTCATTGTTTGAAAATGTTCCTCTTTGTGCTCTTACAAAAGAATTATCTAGCACTTTATAAACTGCATCTGTCCCCCATCCTGGTTTCAATATGATTACTCTCTTGAGTACCGGGTTATTTTGAAAATGTAAAAAAACACCCAAATCATGCAAATAACCACTCAAATGCATGGCTCTTGATTCATCGGATATGCCGTGAGTCGTACAAATTCTTAAGTAATGATCTGAACTTATATAGTTTCTAGATTTTGCTAACTCTTCTAGCTCTTTTCTAATTGACAGCCAAGACTTTGGAAGTTTTGTTCCAATATGCGGTAAGGTTTTTATGTTATTTTCAATTTCTTTGATTAAACCTTCAACTCCTATTTTACTTAACAAATCAATTTGTCTGATACTTAATAAATTTGAAAATCTACCTCTTATCCCTAATTCATTTAGTTCTCTCTTCCTATTTTGTTTCTCGTTTTGAACAATTATTAAAGGGCTATTACTTGCAAGCAATTCGACAATATTTAGCCAATATTGAAAGTTAGAGTCTTCTGCTCTTGTATCAGAAAGAAGAATATATAATGACCTTTTAGTTAAAAAGAATTGATGTGTAGCATGATATATCTCTTGCCCACCAAAATCCCAAATATTGAGGTGAAAATTCCCTCCATCTTCTATTGGAAAAATGTAATTAAAAACCTCAATCCCTTCTGTTGATTTTTCAAGATCATCGAGACCATAGCTTTGATCAAGAATAGATTTTGCGAGACTAGTTTTACCAGCTCCAGGTTCTCCGATTATTAGTAATTTTGCTTCATACAAATACTCTTCACCCCATGACAATTCCTTGAAATAATTTTTTGCGGCAATTTTTCCCAAATTAATAACTTCCAAAGGTGGCTTCTCAATCGGATTCCCTCCTACAAGTATTGATCTATTTGTACTTATTATCTCTTCTGTCCTTTCAAGGCTTCCAATCAGCTTATAAGATTTAATGTTATTTTCATATAGGATAACTTCTAAATTTTTGATATAAAATAAGAATTCTGGAATATCAATTAAAATATTATCTCTTAAGTCGAGAAGAATTAGATTTCTAAGTTTGGTAAACCCTTTAGGTAAAACACTTAATCTATTGTTAGAAAATTTTGCATATGTTAAATAACTTAAGTTTCCGATTGACTCAGATATATCTTCAATTAAATTATAACTAAAGTCTATTTCAGTAAGTAATATATTATTTATTTTACCTATACAGTCTGGAATTCTTGTAATCCTATTTTTTTTCATACGAACTCGAGAAAGTCCATCTAAATCTGTTATAACTTGTGGAAATACTGTAAATTGATTGTTACTTAAATCTATTTCGGAAATTTTATCTAACTCAGTAATTCTGTTAGACACTTCTGACAAATCATTATCGCTTAACTTAATCTTAGTTAAATGATTCAACTCAAATAATTGTGGAGGAATAGATTTTAAATTTAATCCTGATAAATCTATTCTATTTAAATTACGTTTTCTACAACTTTCAATAATCTCTAATGGTGACTTTGTTTGCATAAAATAATCCAACTTAATTTTTGAAATGTTGATCTAAATTAAAATACTTGTAATAAAAGTATCATTATTTCTGCTTATTTCATATTTTCTCTATTACGATGAAAAGAAAATTCATTAAATTATATTGGAAATGAAAAGTATTTTCCTAAATTTAAGTTAGTCATTTCTATGATCTATACTTTCCAATAAGTTGAAGATGGTGGTCCTCGATAAAAGTACTTCCGACAAAGAACAAATACAGGCTCCTATGGAATTGATCCCTCGTAATTGAAGTCATCCACAAATGACAAAACAAATTAATTATCGTTTTCTCGATTTTAACTTGAACAACTACTCTAAAACCTCAAATTAAACACTAGAGATGATATTCCTTCACCGTATTCACAAATGCCTTCACACCATCCAATGGAGTATCAGGATAAACCCCATGCCCCAAATTCACAATATGATTTCCTCCAAATGCTTTAATCATTTCGATAGTCTTGGTTTCTATTTCCTTCTCATCAGCATACAAGGTACATGGATCAAGATTGCCCTGGACTATCCTATTGTCTCCTATCGTGTCTCTTACAAATTTTGTTCCCATATTCCAGTCTATCCCAATCACATTCGAACCTATCCCTGCAATATCCTCCATAGAGTACCAGGCGCCTTTACTAAATAGAATAGTAGGAATGTCTAAAGCTTGAAGTGCATCATTTATCTTTTTCAAATAAGGAATACAAAACTCCTTGTACATCCTTTGGTCGAGCACACCAGCCCAAGAATCGAAAATTTGAATCACATCTGCACCATGTTGAGCTTTTAGCTTTGTGTATTCGATTATCGTATCTGTAAGTTTTGATAGCAGTTTATGAGATGTTTCTGGATCTTGGTACAACATCTTTTTAGCCTTCGAAAAAGTCTTACTGCCACTTCCTTCTAGCATATAACAAAACAAGGTAAATGGTGCTCCACTAAACCCAATCAAAGGGACTCTATCGTTCAATGCTTTCTTTGTCATGTCCAAACCATTGAAAACATATTCTAGTTTTTCAGCGGCAGATTTTCCAGAATCTAATTTTTCAATATCTGATATCGATTGAATAGTCTTTGGGAAAAATGGACCTTTCTTTTCTATCATTTCATATTCCAAACCCATACACTCAGGAATCACAAGAATATCGGAAAAGATAATAGCTGCATCCACACCCAATTCATCTACAGGCTGAATGGTCACTTCCGCCACAAGATCAGGTGTCGTTACCAATTCGATAAATCCGGACAAGCTTGCTCTTACTGCTCTGTACTGAGGCAGAATTCGTCCAGCTTGACGCATCAACCAAACAGGAGGTCTTTCTGTCGTTTCTCCTTTTACCGTTCTCAAAAATATATCGTTATCGTACTTCTTCATTCTTTCTGATATGTTCAATTAATGCGCTAATATAATCTCATTTCGCTTCCAATTCTTTTTTCTTCCCCTTTGGTCACTATATTTGACATTACTTTGAATAATCTAATCGATAAGAATGAAAATAGCCATTATAGGATATGGTAAAATGGGTAAAACCATCGAAAAGTTAGCCATTGAAAGAGGACATGAAATTGTTTTGAAGATCTCTTCTAGCAATCTTGTTGATTTTAATGTTGAAAATTTGAAACGATTAGACACAGATGTAGCTATAGAATTTACAAATCCACATTCAGCATACCAGAATATTACAACTTGTTTTGACGCTGGAGTCAAGGTAATAAGTGGATCTACTGCTTGGTTGGATGAATGGGATAATGCTATAGCGGTAATGAAGGAAAATAATGGTTCTTTTATATATGCCTCAAATTTTAGTGTTGGTGTGAATATCTTTTTTGCTTTAAATGCACATCTTGCAAAATTGATGAATCCTCTTAAGGATTATGATGTGAGTATGACAGAGATCCACCATACTGCAAAACTTGATGCTCCTAGTGGCACTGCGGTTACACTTGCGGAAGGGATTATTGGTAAATTGGATAGGAAGTCTCACTGGGTGAAGGAAGTTGAACCAAAAAAGGATGAAATCCTAATAGAATCTATAAGACAAGATCCTGCGCCTGGTACGCACAGTATTAATTATTCTTCATCTATTGATGATATTGAGATAAAGCATACTGCAATGAGTAGGAATGGATTTGCTTTGGGAGCGATTTTGGCGGCGGAATATTTACAGGATAAATCTGGTCTTTATACGATGAAGGATGTGTTGGGGCTTTGATGATAAATCTATATCTATTGTCTTCTCCTTGATCTAAACACTCTATAATAATATTAATTCCATCTATGCCTCATACCGTCTAATTCCCAATTAAAATCAAATTTATCAGAGTCAAATATGCCATCCAAACTGCTTTAGATAAAAGTTAATATTTTTCTTTTTCTTCCTGATTAGCTTTGGAATGATACATTAATAAAGTTCGTTTTTATACGCAGGTATTTTATTTTTCAACAAGGCAAAAAACGTAGACAATGCAGGGCATTGGCGAGGCTTTTTAACGCTGTAGAAAGATGAAATAACAAGTAGAAAATGTTACTTTATTATTGAATCATTCCTTTGACAATTTCTCTTATCGAAATTCCATTTATAAGAACATCTCTTAATACAGCATCTCCATTTTTTAAATATACTAAAGCATAAGTCGTTGAACTCGTATCTCTCTGTGTCTGGCGATACATTATTTCTGCGTCATATGCTTTGGATTCTTCCATATAAAATCTATCAAATGGATAATCAATTGTTAGTTTCTTAGTTTCATTTATTGTAAAAACACGCGCCTTGGTCTTAAGATAATCCAGATTGTCAGTTGGTTTTTCGTCCGAAACAGATTTTATTTTTGAAAACCCTTCATCATCAGTATCGAAACATACATAAACAATCGATCCACTTGCAAAATCTATTTCTTTTGCTGTCTCAAATGTATTATTTGTATAGCTGAGCGTTATATATTTTCCTCTGAATGGATCGTTTGGATCAATAGGAGCTGTCTTGAATTTATGTTCAACTCCATCATTTAATACGTCTTCTCTGTCCCAAATCATTTTAGCAGGCACAAATAATTGCACTAATGCCATTAAAATAAATGCCGCCAATAATATCTTCTTGTTATTCATTTATCTTTCTTTTTTGAAGCATCCAATAGTTTGTCGCAAAGAACCCTACACCAATTAAAATAAATAATATCCCTCTTAAAACAAAACTTAGATTGGTATCAAAAAACCGACAAATGACTAAAGCTGTAATCATTAACAATCCGTAGTTTAATATTCCCAAATGGTTTTGATTTGCACCATCTCTAATCGTTAAAATCCCAATAATAAAGACATAAAGATTAATTAGCAAACCTGCAATTGGTGAAAACAACCCAAGAATAAAGGTCCCGATAAACAGAATGAAAATTATTCCTAATGGTTTGATTTCGTCTAGTTTTTTGTTTTTTTGATGTAAATACAAAAGCACTAAAGCCATTACTGATAATATCATTGCAGCCAAAAATTCAGGTGACATGATAACTTCATTAAATTGAAATTCTTCTCTTCTCATTTTTTTCCAAAACCAACCAAAACTCAATACCAGCATTAGTATAATAGTTCCTGCGGATCCTAATATTTTGTATCCATTATTCCTTAACTTTTGGCTCGGAAAATAGTCCATGTGTCCAATTAAATATAACAATCCAAAAAGACTGAAATAAGCAATGTATATTAATTCACCAAAGCTCTCTACTACTGTTCCAAGAGAAATCACAACAGAAAGTGGAACTAGCCAATTGTGAAAAATCATAAAATTGCTTTTTGGCTTATTCTTAAACAAAAGATAATAATGAGGTAGAGCAAACATTAAGAGTAACCAATATAGATAGGACTCTGAGGATGGATATGTCCAATAACTTGTCTCGCAAGCATAATACGTTATCCCAATTAGATAGAGCAACGAAGCAACTGAAGATTTCATCACATATATCAAGGGGAGGCAAAGTATCATCCATATAAGAAGAAATGAACTCAAATTTCCAGGCATGTTGTAAATCTGACTTACTAGAGATATACATGCGCCGACAGCGAAGAATAAGAATGTAGTTCCACCTTCCTTCCAAGCAATACTATCCATTTTTTTGATTAATACAAATCCACAAATGATTTGTCCAATTAGTAAAGGAAGAAAAGCAATAACTGTTTTTGTCAATCGTGAAAGCTCATCCCAATTATGAGCTATAATCAAGATGATACCAAGTCCGACCAATATTGCACCCAAAATTCCAAAAACAATAAATAGCCAATTGGTTGAAGATTCATTCTTGTTTTTATAATAATCCTGAATTTTATCAGCGGTTTCTTTTGTGATGATTCCCGCATTTATTAATTCAGATATGTCTTTGAGTATGGTCATTATTTTGGTTTAATTTTGTACTATTCTCATTGAGCCTTAATGGAATACTGAAAAAGATTCCCCAATTTCCAAAAGGATCAATTCTTTGCCTTTCTTCTCAAAATGATCTACAGCTTTTTCATGATCCAATTTTATAGGCGGAAATGTATCATAGTGACAACCAATTATTTTATCACATTTAACAAAATCACTAGCTATAAGCGCATCTTCATATCCCATCGTAAAGTTATCACCAATTGGCAAGACAGCTATATCTAGTTTGGGGCATGTCATTGGAATCAATTCCATATCCCTTGTGAGTGCAGTATCACCAGCTATATAGATGCACTGATCATCATCGTAAATGACAAATCCTCCTGGATTCCCACCATAGGTACCATCAGGTAAAACACTTGAATGAACTGCATTTACATATTTTGCCGTTCCAAAATCAAAGCTATACTTACCTCCATGATTCATGGGATGTCCATTTAGTCCTTTTTCTTGAAACCAGGACACTATTTCAAAATTTGAGACAAGAATAGTTTTATCATTATTCTTAGCAATTCGCTCTACATCTAAGACATGATCTTGATGACCATGCGTAATAAAAATGTAATCAACGACAAGGCTGTCTAAGTCAATTTTTGAAGCTAATGGATTCCCCGAAATAAATGGGTCGACAAGAATCTTTTTGTCGTTCATTTCTAGTAGTAAAGTGGCGTGTCCTAAAAAAGTAATTTTCATTTGACAATGTATTTTATAATGATTTCATGACTCTATTAATAAGATAGAATGAATAAAAATAACAAAAGAAACAATTTATTGATTGCTAAAAACTGAAATAACAATAGCTCAAAGGCTTAAACATCTATTCATACTGAATATAGCCAAAATTCAGTTTGGCAAATGCTATCCCGTTTTTATACTGAGTTTTAGATTTCATTAATCCATTTTCTTGATATATGTAGGTAAATTCTATTACATCTTCAGAGCTAACCTTCACATTATGAACAGATTCTAGCGTAGGTATAAATTTAGACTTTCCCAGATATCTTTTTTTGATTAATCTATTAAATTCATTATACTCAAATTCTACAATGGAAGATTTCTTTTCATTACGATATTTATATTTTTGGATAAGATTACCAAATTGATCGTACTTATGCCGTAATGTATATTGCTCTCTTCCTTTTTCATAATAGACTATATCTGATACTAATCCTCTCTGATAATAGTATTTGTCTTCATCATAAAAGTCATCGTTTATATACTTGTTTGACACCTTTTTTATTTTACCATTTTCATCATAATAATATCAAGTTGTTATTACATGTATTTCATTTTCGTTATAAACAAATTCAAATTTCAACCTACCTCTGTCATCATACTCATATTCCCTAGCTCTAGTGATGCTACCTAGAGAATTCCTAGACCATGTCTTTTCTATTATTTGACTTTCCTCATTGAATAAGTTTTGAAAAATAGTGGAATTCTTGCCAATATATCTGACCGAAGTAAAAGCCATTCCTTCTGCATTTAGAGAATCAAAACCAAATATTACTGGAGCCGTAAATCTATAATCCTTATCATAGTAGACATCCTTTGTATAAATAACTTCATCAACACCTATTACTTTTAGCAAGCTGTCTTGGTAGACATGCTGAGAGGTGCCATTAAAAGCTAATAATAGTATTACTGCTGTTTTAAAAAACATCAAGAATCGAATGCAATTCATTTTATTAATTATAATAGATTCATAATTGGTCTAATATGGCAAATAACCGAAAAGATTTCGACTCCACATTGTAAACTATGTATTTTTTGATTACTCGAAAATCTTTAATAGGCTAAAAGTTATTTTAAGGTGTTAGGAATAAATAAAGTCAACATCTAATTTAGGAATGATTCAATAATAAAGTAACACTTTCTTAGTGGCTTATTTGTGATGCTTGGTGGTCTACTTTGTGATTAAAAAAGAAATATGGCTATTGTTAGAAATCAAGTTTAATTATTTTACAAGACTTAAATATTCACCACAACGGCATAATGATTTCACAAAGAAAACCACAAAGAGCAACTCAGAATTTTATTTAGTCTATAAGTGTTATAAAAATAAGAAATCGGAAATTATAGAGCTTTATCAAAAAGAAGCTTCAGAAAAATGGTTTGAGCAGCAAAGGCGAATCGCGGCAATATTTAAATAGATTGTCAGCTCCAATTTGATAGGATTCTCCAATTAATTGAAATATTCCTTTTGCCATTGAAGTTTATTGTTATTTTTTTTTGACTATCGATACCAAAACTGAATTTCTTTTTATTAAAAATTGGAAACAATAATCCTCTCTACTACTCTTTCTTCTGAATTCAAATCTTTAATTTCAACTAGGTATGTTCCTTGTGATAAATCATCAATTCGTACCACATTTAATCCGACACTACTAATTAGCAATTTACCATTAATATCATAAATGTTCACTTTGTACTTCAAGTCACCTTCAACCTCAATTAAAATAAACTCAGAAGCTGGATTAGGATAAACATTTATTAATGAATTTGATAATTCTTTAACACTTACTATCAAATCACTGCCATCACAATCTTCATCAATGCCATTATTTGGAATTTCTATAGCATTAGGATTTATACTAGCATCCATATCATCACAATCATCAGCAAGTAAGAAACCATCTTGATCCAAATCATCATCCAATGTCTCTTCATCGCAATCATCATCTATTCCATTATATGGCTCTTCCATTTGATTTGGATTAATATTGGCATCTTCATCATTACAATCATCAACCAATACAAAGCCATCTTGATCTAGATCATCGTCAAATGTAGTTTCATCACAGTCATCGTCTATTCCATTATACACTTCTTCATCCTGGTCAGGGTGAATATCTGGATTGTTATCATCGCAATCATCAGCCAATACAAAGCCATCTTGATCTAGATCATCATCTAATGTAGATTCATCACAGTCATCGTCTATCCCATTATACACTTCTTCATCCTGGTTCGGGTGAATGTCAGGATTGTCATCATCGCAATCATCAGCCAATACAAAGCCATCTTGATCTAGGTCATCGTCTAATGTAGATTCATCACAGTCATCGTCTATTCCATTATAAACCTCTTCATCCTGGTCAGGGTGAATGTCTGGATTGTCATCATCACAATCATCAGCCAATAAAAAGCCGTCTTGATCTAGATCATCATCTAATGTAGATTCATCACAGTCATCATCTATACCATTATAAACAACTTCCATTTGTCCTGGATTAATGTCAGGGTTGTCATCATCACAATCAACTGAAGCTTCAAAACCATCTCCATCTAGATCAACAAAGGAGATATCAATGGTAAATGATTGATAAAAAGAGTCCAATCGACTGCACCCATCATTCACAAATAAAAAATTTATAGAATGTGTACCTGTCTCAAAATAAACTGGCCCATTCAAATCAAATGAATCTAAATGAATTAAGTCATAAGCCCTACAAGGTGAATTGATAGTTATAGGTCCAAATTGAACAACCGCTCCATCTGCATTTTGTGATTGAATAGTAAAATCACAGCAATTGGCCGTGGGCTTTACTCCTTGATAATGAATCAATTGGATGACTGTATCAACAGCACCGCATGAATCTGTGACGATTCTTTCAACTGTAGTAATCCTCTCAGACAGTATATTGAAAATACAAGCTAAATTAGAGTTAGAATTTTGTGTACTTGTTGTGTACCCTGAATTCTCTGAACAGTCATATTCTGGAATTGAAAAACTAGGTGGAGGCAATGGATATTGATCACAAGTTCTGTATATATCATAAACTTCATACTTATCAATTAAACCTAGCTCGTCGGTTTTCAGACATTCCAAAATATTAAAAGCTGATGCATTTTTCCTTATTGTTCCAATTACATATCCACCATCCACAATATCAATTCCATATTCATCAACAGAAGATGCTATATTGGTACTTGCGGTATGTGTCTTTGAAGATATTACATTTCCTTCAAAATCTATTAATAATATAGATGCACTTCTGTTATCAACATTGCCAAACGTTCGACCAGTAATTGCAATTATCCCACTGGATTTATTCACTTTTACATCTTGAATTGAAAGGTCAGTTTTACGATGCCAAACAGAATTAAATTCATTATCCAAAAGGTATACATCCCTATCTGTCACAACGATTATTGAATCTTGGGATAAATATTCAAGATGACTTTGATGTGGAGTACTTCCGACCCATTCCCCAAGTCTCACTCTTTTTATGACTTCACCTTCTGGTGCTAACTCATTTATATAATAGTATCTAATTGAAGGACCACCGAAAGTATTAATTGCATTTTCAAAATTTTCTCCTTCAAGACATATATAGTTTCCATTGTCAGCTTTTTGAACTCTTATTCCAGCCGAAAATTGAGCTGGAGTATTAGATATAAAGTCTTGCACCAATGATCCATCGAGTGATGCTTGCTCAACCATAAATATTTCTTGATCATCATTGCTATTAATATATTTCTGAGCAATACCCATTGTCGCAATATTCCCATTTTCAAGTACACTTAGCCCAATGGGTCTGATATCATATTCTTCACTTGAAATATTTTGCAGCCAATAATATCCTCCACTTTCATTAAACTTAATGACACGAACTACATCTGAAGAAAGAATATTCGATCTACATAACACAGCAAAATCTCCAAAGCCTAGTGAAATATAATCGAATGGTCTAAATGTTAAAATTGGAAGTACAAAACTTTTTTCACTTTCTATGTTTCCATTTCCATCTAGAACAGTGATTTGATGTTCTGTAAAAGATGTTCTTGTAAGTAAAGTAGTTGTTCCATTCTCATTTTGATGAATTTCACAGAAACGTAGGTACTGAACTGGATCAAAATTTTTCTTCCATTTTTGGGCTTGGCTGGAAAATGTCAGGAAAAGGCATACCGTGAGCAAATAAAAATTTAGAATTTTCATAATTGGTGTCAAAGTTGGTTTAATGATGGAAAATAACAATAAAACCTGAAATTCGAGTGGATTCCTTTGACAAATCGCAGTATACATAGATTTTTCATAATCAAATGGGATCAAATCTTTGCTATTAAAAAAAAGATCAACATCAAATTAATTCTACTTTGAGACATTTAAAAAATTGGAGATATTGAAACAGGTATGAGGTTTAGGGTTTAAGGTTTGCAAGGCTAGATGTTGACATTTAATTTGTTTTGTCAACATCTAGCCCTAAACCCCAAACCTCATAACCTTAAACCCATTCTTTATTTTACAATCTCTTCAATAGTAAAAATGTGTAACTTGAAAATAACTAATCTATCAAAGTAGAATTAAGTCAAATCTGTTCAAATAGACATTCCATGGTTAGGCTATTCCTAACTATTGCATTACTATATTGATTAGACTTTACCCCCCAAGTGGTGATCATTGCTGTTTTAATACCTTTTTTCGTTTTTGTGGCCAATCGAAATTGATCTTCCTTAGTTCTTAATTTTTTTAAGTAGCTCGCATCCAGCGAAAATTCTTCGTTATAGAACTTCAGTTCACACAAATTCACTATACCATCATCACGGTCAACGACCATGTCTACTTGTGCTTTTGAATTGTTCCAGCTATAGTTCTTGGATTCTATTTGGTCACAATTTAATCCCTTTTTTATTTCTCTATAATGCTTCAAGCAAATAGTTTCAAACGCAAAACCGCACCATGATTTATATTCCTGCTTTTGGTAAATCTGAGTCCACTTTGCTCCTTTATAAGGCTTCATGAACTTAAGGTAAAATAAACAGAATTCATCATAGACTCGATACAGTGTTGTTTTTGTTGAATCCTTGTGAACATCATATTCCAATACAAAACCCGATTGCATTAATTCTTCAAGGGAATTTGTAAATGTTCCGCCTGATGAGATACCTGATCTGTTCAATATTTCATCTCTTGTCATGCCTTCTTTTTTGTTATCGGCCAGCGTGTGCATTATTTTTTCATGGTATGAATCTTCACCGTATAATGATTTAAATACTTCGCTGTATTCTTTTTCCAAATACCCACTCTGCTTAAAACATAATCGATCTATGACTTGTACTGATGATTCTCCATCATTTACATGTTCTAGGTATTCTGCTACCCCTCCCAAGGTCATATATATTTTCAATAAATCATACTCTTCTATTGGGTTGTGTTTGTATTTGAAAAAAGCTTGTGTTTCATGCAATGTGAAGGGTTTGAGCTTAATGGTTTGAGTTATTCTTTTGTGCAAGCCCTGTCTGGTTATTAATTATCTTTTTGACCATATAAGAGGCCGCAGATCCGCATATTACTACTACTAGATCACTTCGAGTTGTACAGTAGTCATTCCAGAAATTTTCAAAGGCAGGTAAAAAATCTGATTTATGTGAAGCCGCCCAAGGAAATTCATCCATAAATACTACTTATTTTTTCTTTGATCTTCTAATTTTACTAAGGAATATTTTGAGGAGGTCAAATGCTTCGAGCCAATCGGAAGGTTGTTTTTTATCTATAAATTCATCTGTAACTTCATGTAGCTTCAGCATGAAGTTTTTTATTTGGGATGCTCTTTTCCCAGTGCTTAATCCAGTAAAACTAAAAGTGATTTTATCTCCAAAAAAATCTCTAATCAAGCACGTTTTCCCTATTCTCCTTCGACCATACACAGCTATCAATTCCGACCTATGACTGCTCAATGATTCTTTTAGTATTTGTTTTCGTGTATTCTCCCAACTATTCTTTTTGACATGATTCAATCCTTTTTCATGATCTATTCATAAGCCAAAAGTACATAAATACATTCTATTTGGCTTATGAATAGTATTAAATTATTAGTTATTACTAGGCCAAAGTATTGAATATATTATAGATTTGGCCTAGTAATAATAGATATAATTTTATTTATTGACAAGCCAAATTTATATAATATTCCTCTATTTGGCTTACCAATAAAAACATTTAAAAAGAAAACAACGCTTAAATAGCTACAAGAAAGTGATAATTCGAAGTAAGAACTTGAGTCGAAACTCTAATCATTTTGATGAAAGATAATAAAGAAAGAAATTGAAATTTTCAATAAGGAATCATTCAATAATAAAGTAACATTCCTAAGAGAAGAACACACAAAATAAACTAAAGGAAATGAAATTTTTCTCTCCTCTATTCTTCTGACTTTTTTAATATAAAAAAAGAACTTTATCCTACTTTAACGGCACAAACTCATCATAATATCGGACGGCATAGCCGCCCCATACACCAAGCGCACCATTGACATTAGAACTCACTCGATTATAAGAACTAAATGGCCCAGAATTATTTCTACTAAATTCAAGGGTATTCCAAAACTCAAAATGAGCTTCATCGATTGTCATCCACTTGATGCGAATGCTATCACCTCGAAAATACCACCCAAATGTATTAGCATCAAAATCCCCATCTCTTGGCTCTGCCTTTGTCAACGGGAATTCGAATTCTTTGCCATCGAAAAATTTATCGTCTACTACAGAAGAAAAAGGAGTAACAAATCCATCATTATTTTCTTCAGTAAAGTATCGGTAAAAATTTGCGTCATCAGCTGGATCATCGATGGTGACCCAAAGTCTTGCTATTGTATCACTCGGTTCGCCTGGAGGGTCGTCCCATCTCAAATTAAATAACGGCACAACTTCTGGTATTGTAGTTGTCGCCGTAATAACATCATTATTAACTTCGATTTTCAGATCATAAACTCCACCTTCTTGCGGATTGGTAAGGTTGAAGAAGTCTACATAAGCGCATATATTCAATGTGGTACTATCTGGATCAAAACCCAAGGCAGTAGCCGCCGCTTCTCGTATCTCTGGTGGTAAATCATCTAAGCAAAACTCCTCTAACTCCACCGTATTAGTACCATCACTGACAGTCACTTTGGCATCATTCACGAATATTGTATTAAATGTGTTGAGGTCTATCGTAGATAAAAAAGGGATACTTCTGGTTAATAACACATATGTTGGTGTTTCACTTTCTCCTGCTTCAATAAATCCTTCAACGACATATTGCTGATCTTCTTCTTGTGTTTCAGGTATGAATTCTTCTGTGCAGCTTATCAGAATAATGGAGATCAATGCGAAAGTAAATGTGTATTTATATATCTGGCTATTTTTCATGTTCATCATTTTTCTATTAGTTGTAAATAGGTTTGTTTTGTAATAACGTGGCGTTAGAGTAATAAAAAGGTAGATTTCTCCACAAGGTCGAAATTGGAGCAATTAGTTGTATTCTCGATCCCTCCACTTCGGTCGGGATGACAATGCCCAAATTAGCTACAGTAACAAACCATATTTTTATATTTCTTTCTATAAACCCATTCATTATATCTTACATTTATTTGAAATGATCCTCTATCATATCTCCAAAAGATGCAAAGCATCAAATATCTCCACTTTATCCACCATCATATCTCCACTTTCAACTTTCAACTTTCAACTTTCAACTTTCAACTTTTAACTTTTAACTCTTAACTTTTAACTTTTAACTATTTTCCAATCTCTTCAATCTCTTCAATCTCTTCAATCTCTCCAATCTCTCCAATCTCTCCAATCTCTTCAATCTCTCCAATCTCTCCAATCTCTCCAATCTCCAATCTTCACTTCTGATTCCACTTAAAATTATAAGTAATAGAAGGTATCAAAGGAAAAATCGTAATCTTCTCTCCCTTAATAGTAGTCGCTCCACTCTCAAAATCAGTATCAGTTTCATAATTTATAAAGAATGGGTTTTTACGATTATATCCATTATAAACTGAGAAAGTCCAGCTTCCTCTAAAAGCCCTTTTACTATCTGGGTTTCGAGTGTATGTAAAAGATAGATCAAATCTATGGTAAGCGTCTAAACGTTCACTATTTCTAGGTCCGTAAAAAGTATTCAATTGTTGCTCGATAAAATAGAAGCCTTGAATTGGTGTGAAGTACTTACCTGAGCCATAGATAAATGTAGCACCCATGTCCCATTTTTTATTCAATTTATAGTTCGCTACAATAGATAAATCGTGGGTCTTATCATATACCGCAGGATACCATCTGCCATTTTCTATATCTGGAAATGATCGTTCTGTTCTTGATAAGGTATACCCTACCCAACCATTCAGTCTTCCTTTAGATTTTTTGAGGAAAAACTCAGCACCATAAGCTCTTCCTTCTCCAAAAACGAACTCATCTTCAACTTCAGTGGCTATATCATTCACATAATTATCAGCATAATCAATCTGGTTTTTCAAGTCCTTGTAATATACTTCTATTGATGTTTCATAATTATCATTGTCCCAATTTTTGAATGCTCCTACGGCATATTGAATTCCCATTTGCGGTTCTACTATCTCTGTACTCGGCACCCAAATATCAGTTGGCAATGTACTAGAACTGTTGCTTACTAAATGTAAATATTGATTGGTCAGTGTAACTCCACCTTTGAAAGAAAAATCTCTAGCAGGTGCATATTTGAAGCTGACTCTTGGTTCAAAACCAGTATAAGTGATTGCAGATTCAAAATTTCCATATTCCTGCCCAGTCAACTTACTGGTATATGGACCCACTTGAGAGAATATAGAAAATCTGAGTCCAGTATTAATACTCACTTGCTGACTCAATTTGATATCATCTAGAAGATATATTCCTATCTCATTGGCATACTTAGGCAAAAAATCTGTACTGAAATCGACATCTCCATTCGTAGCGCTTGCAGTATTTGGAGTCAACTTATGATAGGTATAATTGATACCATATTTTAAGTTATGAACAGTACTATGATAATATTCGAAATCAAGTTTTAGGTTATAGTCTCGCACCCCAGAAAACACTTTGAATATAAAATCTTCTTGCCCTCCATCAAATTGAAATTGATAATCATTGTACACAGCGGATAGATTAAAAAACAATTTGTCATTGAATAAATGATTCCACCTCAAAGTCCCTGTTTTATTTCCATATGGTAGATCAAAGAACAAATCCCTCTTAGGTTGTCTAAATTTGAATACATCTCTTCCGAAATAGCCACTGAAATACAATCGATCTTTGTTAGAAAATCGATAATTCCATTTAGTATTCAAATCATAAAAGTAGTAGTTTGTGCCCTCGAAGTCTGAACCCTTTAATGCGGGCTGAGCTAGGTCCAAAATATATGTTCGCCTTCCTGATACTATGAAAGAACTTTTCTCACTCACCAAAGGTCCTTGAATAGTAAGCCTTGATGAAATAAGACCAATCCCCCCTTCAACTGAGTATTTTTTATTATTGCCTTCTTTCATTTGAATGTCTAAAACAGAAGACAATCTACCGCCATAATTGGCAGGCATTCCTCCTTTTATCAAGGTTGTATTCTTAATCGCATCTGCATTAAAAACCGAAAAGAAACCAAGCATGTGACCAGAATTATATACCACTGCTTCGTCCAGCAATACAAGGTTTTGATCCGGACCTCCTCCTCTCACATAGAACCCTGCATTTCCTTCTCCTGAAGAAAGGACACCTGGAAGCAATTGTATCGCCTTAAGAATATCAACCTCACCGAAAATTGCTGGTAGCTTCTTTATGTTTTCAACCGGCAATTCTATCACCCCCATTTGAGTGCTTTCTACATTTCGCCTCTTGGCTTCTTTTTCTGCGGAAATAACCACCTCATCCATCATCACACCTTCAGCAAGGTCCACATTTAGCTCCAAATCTTTAATGAGGTCCAACTCAAAAAATTGATCTTGAAAGCCTAAATAACTGAATGCTACTTTGTATTTCCCCTCAGGCAAGGTGATGGAATAGAACCCATAAGTATTGGTATTGGTACCTTCAATCGGGTTTTCAGCATTGATTACATTAGCTGCTATAAGTGTCTCTCCTGTCCTGGCATCTCTTACATAACCACTAAGCGTATATGTAGTTTGAGCTTGTAGACTTATAACCATCAAGAAAAGAAAGAAAGTGTAGATATATTTCATAAAATTGAATTGGTGATTCACTCTATGAAGTGAATTAAGAACTAAGGTTAGATAATTTTGCAAGTGCTTGGTTTACAAGATGAAGCTCTTTTGGAGAAACTTAGCATTAGCTAAGTGCCGAGAAAAAGCTGATATATTGTTAATCAATGACTTGCAAAGGTGTTAACATTATGTTCTTAATTCACTTCAATTTCAAAAGTTAAACGAAGGTCGCAATTATTATGCTTTTAATATAAATAATCAGACAAATTGCTGAATTCACATGCTGAATAAACGTATGTATGGGATGACTTGTTTTGGGGAGATTGGAATGATTGGAGAGATTGGAATGATTGGAGAGATTGGAGAGATTGGAGAGATTGGAGAGATTGGAGAGATTGGAGAGATTGGAGAGATTGGGGAGATTGGGGAGATTGGGGAGATTTAAAAGGTTATATGGAGATTCGCGGAGGAGGTGCGGAGATTCAAGGAGATTATTTCGCTTCAATTCAGCGATTAGGCGGTTGTGCGATTTAGCGATTTAGCAATTGTGCGATTCAAGTAATTCAAGCGATTCTGCGATTTAGCGATTCAGCGATTCAGCATTTACCAACTATTCAAATATATTTGCACTTCAATAAAGTCTGGATAGATTGGTATTCAACATAAAACCGTACGAAAGAAAAATATTTGAACTTATAAAAGAGTGTGCAATTGAGTTGGGCTTTCCTACCTATGTAGTCGGAGGATATGTGAGAGATAGACTATTGGCTCGAGAATCAAAAGATATGGACATTGTTTGTGTGGGAAGTGGAATTGAGCTTGCACAGCAGCTTTGCTCTAAACTGAGACCTATTCCTAGGATTACCATATTTAAGCGATTTGGGACGGCTATGATCAAGCATAAAGACTTGGAGATTGAGTTTGTGGGAGCGAGGAAGGAATCTTACAGTCAGGATTCTCGGAATCCCGCTGTTGAAAATGGCAATCTTGAAGATGATCAAAATAGAAGGGATTTCACGATTAATGCTTTAGCTGTAAGTCTAAACGAGGAAAATTTTGGAGAGATAATAGATCCATTTAATGGACTGCATCACCTGGAAAGAAAATTGCTCAAGACACCTCTAGACCCAGGCAAGACGTTTAGTGATGATCCATTGCGAATGATGCGGGGAATTCGATTTTCGACCCAACTTGGATTTACAATAGAGGAAAATACTTTGGCTTCTATAGCCAAATCCAAGAACCGAATAAAGATTATTTCAAGAGAGCGAATAATCTCAGAAATGGAAAAAATATTAGCATCAGACAAGCCATCCATTGGATTCAAGCATCTGTTTGACACAGGATTGCTTGAGTTAATTTTTCCGGAGATGGCTAAGTTGTATGGTGTTGAGTTTGTTGACGGTAAAGGGCACAAGGATAATTTTTATCATACGCTTGAAGTAGTCGATAATATCTGCAAAAACACAGACAATATTTGGCTGCGATGGGCAGCTGTTTTCCATGACATAGCCAAACCACCTACCAAAAGATTCAACAAACAAGTTGGCTGGACTTTCCATGGACATGAGGCTTTAGGAGCGATTATGGTTCCTAAAATATTTAAAAGATTGAAATTGCCACTTGATCATAAAATGAAGTATGTTCAAAAACTGGTAAGACTTCACCTACGCCCTATTTCTTTGACTAAAGAGAATATTACAGATAGTGCGATTAGACGATTACTCTTTGAAGCAGGTGAAGATATTGATGATTTGATGACCTTATGTCGAGCGGATATTACGTCTAAGAACAAAAATAAAGTCAAGAGATACCTTGAAAACTATGAATTGGTTCAAAAGAAGTTAATTGAAATAGAAGAAAAGGATAAACTTAGAGATTGGCAACCACCCATTTCTGGAGAGCATATAATGGAAACTTTTAAAATTGGACCTTGTAGAGAGGTGGGTGTCATTAAAACTGCGATTCGAGAGGCGATTCTTGATGGTGATATCAAAAATGATTTTGAAGAAGCTCACGAGTTTATGATCGAAAAAGCAAAAGAATTTAATCTTGTTCCAGTTACTAATTAGAAAAATTATGAGAAACATAGCATTACTTTTTACAACAGTTTTATTATTGATTCTTACCTCTTGTCAAGAAAAGGGTGAATATTCAAAAAACAATGATGGTACGCTTACCTGGCTTAGTATTGATGAAGCTTCCAAATTAAAAAATACAGACGAAAAACTCTACTTTGTAGATGTCTACACCTCATGGTGTAAATGGTGTAAAGTAATGGACAAACAAACTTTTACAGATCCGGATGTAATAAAACTTTTAGATGATCAATTTCATGTAGTCAAGTTTAATGCTGAACAAATCGATATTGTCAACTGGAATGGATCAGAGTATATCTATAAAGCAGGTGGAAGAAAAGGGATACATGGTTTAGCTCCAAAATTATTGAATGGCAGATTGAGTTATCCTTCAATTGCTGTGTTGGACAAAGACAGAAATCCTATAAAGATTATAGTTGGATTTAAAAAGCCAGAACAGCTAATCCAAGAATTACAAGGATTAAAAAGCTAAGTCTTTACACAATTCTAACATTTGTCTGCTCGTTTTACTTTTTTGGAATCATTCTCGTTTTTTTACGAAGTGATACTTTTATATCATATATTAGATTTTTATTAACTATTAAAGATGATCAAATGCATTTATTGAATATTAGAAAATTTGGATTTTTACTCGTTTTAGTGTTAAGTAGCGCTTTGATTATATCATCGTGTAAAGATGATGAAGATCCAGAAACATGTGATACTACAGACTTGACCTATGGTAACTTTGCTCAAGATTTCTTAATCACCAATTGCTCAACATTGGGAACATGTCATCTTGAAGCGAATAAAGATGATCTTACTGTTGGTAGTTATGAAACATATTTAGATGCTAAAGTAATAGTGGATAGAGGTAGAATCAAAGGTGCAATAAACCACCTAGATGGTATTTCTAATATGCCTAAAGGAGAACCACAATTAGAGGAATGTGACATAAATAGATTGTCTGCTTGGGTTGATGCTGGAGCACCTGAATAGTATTGTCAATTAAAAATAAAATTCAAAGACCTGAAGTAATGTTATGCTTTGGGTCTTTTTTATTTGGTATATCCATAAAAAAATAGCACTAATCAAACTGATAGCACAAATCAAACTGATAGCAAAAAGCAGAATGATAGCAAAAACCAGACTGATTTTAGAAATCAGGCTGGTTTGTAATCTTTTGGGGGAGTTACTTGTCAGACCAAATAGCCAAATCGTTTCCAGAAGGATCTAAAAAGTGGAATCTCTTTCCGCCAGGAAAAGAAAAAATATCAATCGAGATTTCACCTCCAGCTTCAATTATCTTATTTCTTATAGCAACAAGATCGTGATGATATAACACTACTAAAGCTCCATTTACAATCTTATCATCTGTAGTTTCAAATCCTCCGCTGAGTCCACTATCTGAAAATGCGATATAGGTAGGTCCATAATCTGTAAACGACCAACCAAAGCATGCGGTATAGAATTCCTTTATCTGTTCAAGATTGTGAGCTTTGAACTCAACATAGTTGATATGGTTGTCTTCTATATTCATAGTTTTGATGTTATTTTTTTTCGTTTTCAAGCCAAATTTTAATCTCTTTTACCAAGACATTCGTTCTCTCCACCGTATTCCCATTATAGTCTGTAGATTCCGCAATTGTCCTTGTTTTATCTTTAGGCAAATACTCAAGAAGCAATTCATCATTACAATCTAAATTCATATTCGACTCATATGCGAAATACCAAAATCTGTCATCCTCCTTGTTGACACTTATAACACTTTTAATATTGCAATCTTCTTAACCAACAACAACTTACAAAAAAAGATAGACTTCCAAAATGAGTATTACTATCTAATTTCAGGACAGACAATTTATTGATCTTCCTATTCTGGACAATAACAAACTAAAGCACCAAGCTCACTCCCTTCATTCTCCTGGCTTTGTGTACTGCTCATTTTCTTGCAGTATAACGCTTTCTTCTTTGGAAGTCTTGAATTTGGTTTTTATAGTTTCTCTCTTACCTTTTTCATTGTATTTATAAACAACAAAATGCAAGTGAGGTCCTGAAGACCAACCAGTGTTTCCACTATACCCCAAAAAGTCTCCTATTTTAATATTATCACCAACATTTACATTGGCTCCGTTGTATTTCAAATGTGAATACTCCGAGAATGTCCCATCAGAATGATAGACTGTAATAAAGTTATTAAATTCTTGACAAGAAGATTGATGACAAGATCTTGAATTTTTCTCTACTACCTTATAGACTATTCCACCTCTGGCAGCATAGACTTTTTCACCTGTCTCTAATGCAAAATCAATGGCATTTTCACCTCTATGGCTGAATCTTCCATTATAACCTTGAGATACTATGTAGGTTTCTCCAGACTCAAAAGGAAGTTCGTACAGATATTTGCTATCTGGCTTTTGTCGAACATCTCCAACATAGATATAAGATTCTAACCCTAGGCCAGTTCTACCATTTTGTCTAATCGCGCTTGCAGTTACTATTTTGTATCGTTTCGATAACTTCGGAATTACAAAGATTTCTTTCTTTCCACCAAAATCGGTCTTCATATTGGTAAGGTCAAGAGTCAAATCAACAGTCATTGGTATTACAGATGGGTTATCTGCATAAATTATCACTTGACTGCCTTGTCGTTCGGTATAAATATTTACTTCACTTTGAGCAAAAATTGTTGATGCAAAAAATAGAAAAACTACTATTATCCTAAATTCCATTTAATGAGTTGAGGTTTTGTTTAATAAATAAATATTGAAATTAAAACGGGATCATTTTTCATTAGAGTACAAAGAATAAGTTAAAAATTAATAAAACATAATTAAGGGGTGCATTTCAAAATGACGTTTTATTAATTCTATTTTAAATTATTCTAATTGACTTTTTGCAGAATCGCTGAATCGCAGAACCGCTAAATCGCCTTATGATGTTGACTTTTTAATTTTCCTTCAATAAATTTCCTTTCGTATGCCAAATAGTAAATGCGACAATTTGAAATGCACCCTAATTAAGGACTAATACTCAAATTGATATATTAGAATATTGATATTTAAAAGTCATCTCATTAGAATAAAAATGCCCACCTTATTAATTGTAAGACGGGCATATTTAATTGTATGAAATGTTTTAATCAAACACTTAGGAATGATACATTAATAACTATAGTAAAAGTTATTTAAGGATGATAAATCTCTTTACCAATTGTTTTCCATCTGCTTGTGGAATTGAGATAAAGTAAATTCCTTCTTTGATATCGGTTACATTAAGTCTTCCAACACCTTTTACAAGATCTCCTTTTGCTATAACAAGTCCGTCCATACTATATACTTCAAAACTCGAATCAGCCTCTGATGAAGATACAACATTCAATATAGATAGAACTGGATTCGGACTGAGTTCGATACTTTCAGCTAAGCCAAAATCATCTCTGAAATTACGACTTCCTTCTTTATCACAATCAGGTGCATTAATATAAAGATCTCGGACACAATCAAATGTCTCGCATCCCATAATCCACAATGTGAAGTCTTCTCCTGCAGGAAATGGACCTAACGTAATCTGTTGACTTCCATTGTATGTACCTAAGACTTCTTCACTTCCATCAAGATTTTTCTTCTTCACCATAAAACATTCATCATCCCCAATCTGCACGTTAAGATAAACATAGAAAACGTAATCTTTTTCATTCTCTTCGCAATCAGAAACTCTGGATTCAACCTCAAGGTTACATTCTATTGAGCATGGTTCAGGTGCTTGGACAAATACATTTGCAAAGCATCTTTCATCTTCATTATCATAGATGGTAAATTCTACTGAAGTATTATCCTGGATACTTCCAACCCAAATCGTTTTAGAAGAGCCATATGATCCACTATCATTAATAGGGTATCCCGCAGACCAATAACTTCCTGGTCCAAATGCTATAATATCAAATGTCCAATAATCATCATCTGGATCAGATGTTCCGTTATCATAGCAAGTAAAATTTGAAATACTAAAATCGATACAATCTTCACAGTCTTCAGGTGCTTGAATATAGAAATCTCTCACACAATCAAACGTCTCACACAACATAACCCAAAGTGTAAATTCTTCTCCAATACTAAATGGTCCATACGTTAATGTTTGTGCACCATTATAAGTCCCTAAAATTTCTTCTGATCCATCATCATTTTTACGTTTCACCATAAAACATTGATCATCATTTACCTCTACATTCAAGGTGACGACATACATTAGTGTACCCTCAACTTCTTTGCATTCAGTAACCAAATCAGTCACTTCCAAAATGCATTCCACAGAGCAAGGTTCTGGAGGACTTACTGTGACTTCTACTCGGCATTCAGGATTACCACTATCAGTAATAGTGAAAGTAATATCTCCAGCAATAGTACCTACCCAAATCGTTTTTGGATCATTGTAAGATCCACTATCATTTATAGGCGATCCAGCTGTCCAGTATCCTGAACCTCCATCTACTTCAATATCAAATGTCCAATAATCATCACTAGGGTCTGAAGTCCCATTATCATAGCATTGTTTATTATTAACTACTACATCCAAACACCCACTACATGTCTCTGGTGCATCAATGTATGTATCAATAAGACAATCAAAATAATCACTTAAGAAGACCCAAAGCGTAAAATCTCCATCTTGAGATAAGAGTGTAAGCTCTATTTCTTCATCCTCAGTACCTTGATAAATTACGATTTCAGTACCGTCATCGAATTTTTGCTTCTCCATCCAAGGTTGATCATTTGTTCCTGTAACGTTTAGGGTTATAATATAGAAATCATCCGAAACATTTCCTGGGGTATCATTGTCATCACAATCAGAAACTTCTATATCTACTTCCAAATCACACTCTTGAGAACATGGAGGAGGAGCATTGACAGTTATCGTTACATAACATTGAGGATCTACTGCATCGAATACGGTAAATGTATGAGATGGATTGTCCATAATATTACCACTTGGATAAATAGTTTTTACTTCACCATAAGATCCATTCTCATCAATATCTCCTGAAGTGGTCCAATAGACACCATCCCCCGTATTATCTGTAACAAGAATACTGAAATATCAATAATCATCGTCAGGGTCTGCTGTCCCTTGATTCTTACAGAAAACATCAACAAGTGCCACTGTCAAACATTCCATAGAATCACAAGGATTAACCTCAAAACATGTCGTATCTGCTAAGTAACAATCAACATCTTGAGAATAATTATATAGGGTTACCCATTTAGAGCGCATGATCTGATCATTGCATAAGTCAGAGGAGGATGCATAGCACACCGACAAATTATTTTATCTAGTATTGTTGCCCTATGGTTTCTTCTATTATAGCGGAAGAAA